>JACLAA010005734.1_pt1 | contig 30769 bp, 38 predicted proteins | sample 8027891 | NCBI WGS metagenome assembly JACLAA01 (sample SAMN15724900, study PRJNA655200) | protist metagenome | isolation source: fluorescence activated cell sorting (FACS) single amplified genomes of... | place: Spain: Blaines Bay Microbial Observatory, Mediterranean Sea | collected 2016-01-19 | reverse complement strand
GATTAGGTACTAGAACTGGTGCTTCACCGAATCCTAGCTAAGTTGAGTCGTAGATTTAGAAGCCAATCATATTCCTTTATTACTGAGCGTAGGTTTGAATCCTACTAGGTATAGGTACTATCATACATAAAGCGTGGGTTTGAATCCTATACGAGGTATGTAGTACCGCCCTTTATTAATCACAACTTGGAGAAACATTATGGTATTAGGAGTATTGTTAGTCGCACATTATTTTGTGCTAGTCCCTGCTATTGTCCAGGCTATCCATTAACATGGGTGGGATAGAACAATTATTATTATTGATGGCATTAGTAATTTTATTTGCTGTCGCAGTTAAATCATAAACAAAAGAGGTGTAGTCATGAGTGATTCAGTAACGCAAGACCTAGATAGATATATGGATAGGCAAGACCAGCAAGAAGCAGAATATAATCAAGAGTTAAGAGAAGCAGAAGATACAATTTGGGGTATACATGAGTATATAGATTCAGCTCCAAAATTATTATCTGCTGATAATGCAGATGGCATGGATATAATTCATCAAATCAAAGACCACGTACTAACAATCAATATCTATATGACTGAGGTAGAGTCAGAGGTATTGACTGAATATGTACGTAATCATGGCAGTAAATTTGTAATTGAAAATATAATTCAGGAAGATATTTAATGGAAGCATGGCAACGCAGATATAAAGATAGAAAGCAAGAAGCCTATGCAAAATATCGTAATAGGTTATTGCAAATTAAACCGCCTGATTTTGTAAAGGCATCAACTTTTACTGAGGTTGTACACCAAACAGCTATGAGAATGGCTGAGAAGTATATGACATCACTACGTACAGGAGAACGCAATGTCTAATGTAATTGGTAAAGCATTTGAAAATGATGAAGATAAATGGATTGATAGATACAAAGAAGTTATTGCTACACTAGAAAGCATGTCAAGTATTGGTATAAATATGAATACAAATGTGCTAAATGAAATGAATGACGCACAAAAAGATGTACATTTAGATACACTTGCATTAAAAATAATCAAGCATGAGTGGGAACAAGATGCTCAATAGTTTATGCAGTACAATAAGATTATTTTTAATATATATTTTATTGCCGATTCTTATTATCCTAGTAATACTAGGGTTTATTGAGATGGTGATAGAGTTTTTATTTTGGCGTGGTTATGAATAAACTAACTGGAGATTACTATGAAAGGTACAGGATCAAAACGTAAAGTAAATAAGTATGAACAGGTTAAAAAACATTTGTTAAAGCGAGGCAAGATTACTAGCTGGGAAGCGATAACAAAATTTAGAGCAACCAGATTGTCAGACATTATTTGGAAGATGAGAAATCGTGGTTATTCTATTGCAAGTCAATGGGTAACTAACAAAGATGGTGTACGATATACTGTATATCATCTCATCGATAGTTCTTATTATCACATGGAGAAATAAAATGAGTAAAGAAAATATAGGTTGGTACATAATATTTACAATGTTAGCTATAGCATGGTATGTAGTCATCACGCTATGACATACAAGGAATTGGTGTTCACTCTTATAGCCAAGAGAAAAAAATATAAGATAGATACTATGACAGTATCGCAGATGATTGGTGTAGCTGACAGCTCAGTTGGTAGCTGGGAGCGTATGCAAAAATGTCCTAATGGTATGAACTTACTAGCCTGGTGCAATGCATTAGAGTTAGAGTTAGCCTTGAAGGAATTAGAATCACAATGTCCAGCAGACTTTGAAGCATCAGAAGATGTGATAGCCTGGACTCAACAACAGGATATAGATTATGAAAGAGAAAGAGATAAGTTCATTGACTACTACACAGCACAAGGAAGAACAGCAAGAAGCTGGGAAGCCATGTTTAAACTTTGGGTACGAAGGTCAGTCGAGTTTAGAGCAGAGTCAAATCGAACACGTGCAACATATGATAAGACTTCGCCCACCTTTGTTCGAGAAAGACGTGAACGAATCCTTGATATGTCAAATGTATCGAGTAAATTTCTTGAAAGAAAAGGTAAAGACAAGTGAGTTTACTGTAGCTGTAGCTAGATGTGAGGAATTACTACAACCTTGTGCAGTAGAAGATGTGCAAGTTATGTTAGAAACTATATGCTCTACGTTTAGTTGTTCAGCACCCAATGAGCTAGGTCTTAAAACATATTGGGAGTTGCTCAAGAAATATCCTGCTGGATTATTTCCTTATGTAACCTTACATATATGTGCTACCTACAAATATCCTAGACTGCCAATGCCAATAGACTTTGTATCTTATCTTGATGAGGAGTATGCCAAAGCATCTAGATTTTTATTGGAGCTTAAAAATGCTGGAGCTTGGGCTTTACAACTAGAACAAACACAAGGTAAAATATAGAACATGAGTGTAGTCAAATATATAGATATCGATAGACATAAAGGTCTAGGTGGCTCAGATTCTCATGCATTAATGCAGACAAATGTTACCCCTATACGTGAGTTATGGGAATTAAAAACTCAACGTATACCTGGAGTAGACTTATCTAATGTATTGCCAGTACAGATAGGCACACTAACTGAGGACTTTAATCTTAGTTGGTTTGTTAAACAAACTGGGATCAAAGCTGAGCCTTATCCAAAAGAATATATTAAAGAGGATTTTAGAATGGCACACTTTGATGGCTGGTGTCCAGAAGAACAAGCAATCATAGAGTGTAAGCACACTAACCATTACAATAAGTTAGAGCATGTAAGGGCTAGATACTATGCACAAATCCAACACTACTTAATGATGGCAGAACTTGATGTCTGTTATCTATCAGTCTTGTTTGGTAATGCACGATGGGAGTACTGTGCTATCCCATCACACAAAGAGTACCAAGATATCCTAAGTTATAGACAAGATAAGTTTTGGGATATGGTGGTAAATGATAAAGAGCCAACCGCAGATAATACTGCATGGAGATTATATGAGTAAGATGAATATACCTGACGAAGCAGTCAAGATATTTAAAGAGTTAAAGATAAACGGTGCTGAAGCTACATGGGATTGTCATGGGACACCTGTTGTATTGCATAAGTACATAGAAATCATAGGCGCTAAACTTAATGTAAGTATAGACAGCCTAGATGTTATAGAAGCCAATGCTAAAGATGGGATAGTCAGCATGAAATGTGTAGCCTCTATTGTTAAAGCTGGAAGTGCTAGACAAGTTATATCCTATGGCGAGTGTAGTCCTAAGAATAACAAGAACGCCTATCCATATGCAATGGCAGAGAAACGAGCAGTCGATAGATGTATCTTGAAACTTGCTAACTTACATGGCTTTGTCTATTCAGAGAATGAGATAGATGATAAAGCACCATCAAGTAAACCTAAGACAGCAGAAAAAAAAGTAATAGGTAATGAGCCTACTGTTGCTAAGTTTATTAATGAGATGAATCATGAGCAATCGTATACAGAGTTTAATACTACTGTTAAAAAATATCAGGGCGCTATGATTATAGCCAAGAAAGATGATCCTGATTTATACAATGAAGCTAAAACCAAATACGAACTAATCAAAGCAAATCACACAAGGAGTATAGGATAATGTATAACAAAATAACTTTAATAGGTAGACTAGGTAGAGATGCCGAAACTATGGAATCAAAAGCAGGTAATAAATACTGGAAGTTTAGTATTGCTACCAATGAATGGATTTCATCTAAGGGTGAGGAAGAAACAACCTGGCATAACATCACATGCTTTAATGATTATGTAGGTAAACAACTTGATGACAAAGGTAAAGCAGGTACTCTGTTATACATAGAAGGTAAGCAACAATATAATACTTACACTAATAAAGATGGACAAGAAGTTACTGCAGGTCAAGTAGTCATGGATAGATTTGGATCTGTTTGTAAAATCATGGAGAAGTCAGCACCTAAATCTAGCGGTAATGTTAAAGATGATTTTGATGATGAGTTGCCACCATTCTAGGAGAAATAATGAAAGTAAAAGCAAGACAAAGAGATGTATATTATTTTATTAAACATTTCATTGCAGCATATAAAGCATCACCAACCTACAAAGAAATATGTACAGGGTGCAGGATAAAAAGTAAGAGCCATGCTTATGATTTAGTAAGTCATTTAATTAATGAAGGGTACATTGAGAAAAACAAAGATATTAATTACAATCGTCAGTTGAAACTAACTAAGAAAAGATATAGGATTATGATGTAAACACCTCGAGTTTACCTTGCTAGGTTCATTTATTTTTTTCATTGCCTAGCTATTCCTAAGCTTCCCCCACTAGCTGGGGGTTTTTTTTGGTAAATCAACGAGAAGATATCTAACATAAACATACAAAAAGATTAGTATATTTAGTATACGATTGGGTATGGGTATATATCTACGGCTGTATATGAGCGACTGAGAGCCTCTGAATTACATGGTTTGTTCTAATTCTGAGCGAATGGCATCCATTCTTCTATTTGCTGGTCAGATATGGTATCACTTGGAAGTGGACAGCCTGGAATAGAATTAATTCCTTTACCAACTAATATGATTCCAAGAAATAAAGCTAATACTATTAAGAAATCTTTCATCTATCGTCTCACTAATGAACCACCAAAATATAATCCTATAATACTAGACACTACATGAGTATCTAATGGTGTAATTACTAATCCACCTAATGGTTTCCATAGTGTCATGTCAGTACTGCTACTAAAAATCCAGAATCCTTTAGATACTGATTCGGTATAGCCAACAAAGATATCCATGTTGGGATCTATGAATGGTGCTAACTTAGGTAGGACTATAATTGCCATGACACACATCAGGGCAATGTATCTTCTTGTGTTCTTAGTGAATTGATCGGTTACGTTACGAGCTTTATCAAACTGTTTGGATTGGAAGTCTGCTCTTTGCATTAACATCTTTTGTTGCTCGGCTTTATCTTTAGCTTGTTGAGCCATGATACCAAGAATACCACCCAGTACAGTTGATGCACCCATTGATATTAGTTCCATTGGTATACCCATGTTATCTCCCTAACGGATTATCATTTAATATATCATATAACTTTTTAAATTCTTTCTCACTCCAGGATGTCATGCTTTCTTCTACCTCTTTAATCTCATCATAAACTTCTGATGTTTCATCTCTCATTTCTTGCAGTTGTGTAGATTGTGTTTCTACAATACCTTCTAGCTTTGCTATCCTGTCTAACAATACAGATGTATCAGCCTTCTTAATCTTACCTAATCTATTACTATTTTTTTTTATTTGTTCTGACATATTTTGGAGCTTTGAATCGTTTGCGCTCATTTTGTAGATTACTCCACCTGCGGCTGGTATTATTGTCAAGACCAGCGATAGTAATACTGCTGGTGTTAAGGTTATACTCTTGCTCCCCTCCATATATCTGCTCCTGTCTTAGACTAATCGTTTCCACGATAGTAATACTATCTTGAATTATTTGCAAATAAGTTATTGGCAATGATAATTGCTCTATAACTTTAGGCTTTGCAGTATTGACTTGAAGCGTAGCTTTAGGCCTGCTAGTATTTTTTTTAGCTGTGTCTGTAGGTCTATTGCTTTCAACATTAGATTTTGTTTTAGGTTTAGTGCTGTTGGTTCTGGCATTACCACTTTTTTTTGTTTCAGTTTTGGTTGTTGCAACTGTTGTTGTTTCTTTTGGCTTGTCGCTTTGGTTGGTATCGGTTGTACTTTCTTCGGTCTCCCTCTCGGCTTCTTCTGATTCTGCTTCTCGTATGTCGCTTCCTTCATCTGTTGTTGTCTCAGCGATTTCAATTTTGCTTTCTGCTTCTGGCTCAATTTCCCGTCTTTCATCTGTAGTCTCCACCATCTCTGGTTGTTGTTGTGGTGTTTCTTGCACCTGGATTTCTTGTATCTCTTGTATAGGTTCTACCTCAATTATCTCTGGCATGTCAACAGGCATTTCCATTTTAATCTCTTGAATAACTGGTGGCATCTCAACCATCTCAGGCATTTCAATGCTTATGTTATCAACCTGCTCTGGCATATCCATATTCATCTCTGGCATCTCAACCTCTATAGTATCAATAGGTTGTATATCTGGTATATCTATCATCTCCATTTGTGGTATCTCAATACGTATCTCTTGAATTAAATCTAAGGTAATCTCAGTTGACAGTTCAAGTCCACCAATTATAGTTTCTTCTATAACTACAATATCCTCAATGATAGCAATAGGTTCTATTACTTCTTCAACAATAGGTTCGATAACAACTACATCTTCAATGACTGGCTCAACAACAATAATAGGTTCGATAACTACAATAGGTTCAACAACAATAGGTTCGATAACAATAGGTTCGATTACCACAGGCTCAACAACAGGTGCTACATAATCCTGGTAGGTTACCATCAGCTCATAGTTATCGGTGATTGGACCTAACCAATGACTAGAGTTACCTGTATCTACTCCTGACAGTTCAAAGTTAATGGCTACATTATCAGTCAAAAAAGTATCATTAATTGATTTGGTAAAGGTATGATGAGTCCAGCCATCTTCATATGGCACAGTTATTGCATGGTTTGAAACCTCTGTGGTTGTGCCATCAGTAAAGGTTATGTTGGTTGTAATCGTATCATCACCACCAGCAGTACACCAACCAGTTGCAGTATTACCACAACCATAACCGTTGTACTTTATGGTATACGACTTAATTTCTTTGCCTTGCTCAATACCAGTTAGATCAACCAGTTGTGATATGGTAGAAGTTTGTCCTTTGAATCTTACAGTAGGGCTGTTGCCTGCATCACTATAAGAATTAGCATCACGCTTAACATTAGAATCTGAAAGAGTCCACCCATTAGTATTCTCGTCAAATGTATTATTATTTAATAGGTTGTCCGTAGTAGTTTCGTCTGCCGACAGACTCGTCAGCATCAAACTCAACAGGAGTAACCATATGGTTTTTAATAACATTGTTGTCCTCATCTAATATACCACGCTTACGATATTCTTGAATAGCTTCATCACCTATCTTACCATTGATAGGACAAGGACTCCCTGCCGCTATCATGGATTTAAATACTCTGGGATCTTGACATAACATAGCAGTCGCACTTATTTTCATACCGAGCTGTGCCAAAGCCCTACTTAGTTTGATGCGCTGACAGTTTTTATCTTCAATATGTACACCAGCAGAGATACCAAACCAACCACCTGAAATACCACCTGCTCTTACGACCACACAGATATCAGAGTATGCACCTGATGTACCCATTGATGGTACAGAGGGTGGTGATACTGGCATATCTTTGTAGTGTATGTTGGATGTACTGCTAGCCGCCTGGCACTCAGCAATGTAAGCCAGAACTATAGCAAGAATGACTATAAAGGCTAGGCTTCGCATACATCAATCCGCATCCGCTATAGTGTTACCGTCTACTGCTGCCCAAGCTAAGATGTTTTGATAGTCTGTATTGGCTGTATCTTTAGGTACAGCTAAAATGGTATCATCTTGTTGAGTTATATTATAACTAACAACCTCACCTGTAGTACTACATTTCATTTTTTTTACACTTTTTATATATTCATATTCTGTCATTTATAACTCCGCAGTTAATGTAAATGTACCTGTGTTTAAAAATATTTTTGCAACAATTCCAGTTGTATTTGTCAAGCCTGCATCACAGCTTAAATCATAACCAACAAGTTCTGTTGTATTATATGAAGTACCAAGTACTGCGTTTGCTCCTGTGCCGCCATTCCAACAATTAACTGTGCCTGAAATTGCTCCAGATGGAGCTGCTCTCATTGATGTTTTCATATTAGTAAAATCCCATCTATAAACATTTGATGCATTTTGTGTCATACCAACTCCAATCATTGTATTACCATGCGGCCCATAGACCTGACAATACCTCTGACACCTTGCTAAATTATCACCATACAATTCATGTTGAAAGGGTGGTATAGTGTCTGCTGTATACTCGCCTACTTCTAGTTGAACACCTGTGATATACCAATCGTTATCAGTACTGTCTCCTAAATTAACTTGACCTACTGCTCTGTTGGCACTAGTTGTTGAAGCCCAAGATGTTTCTAACGTGCCAGAACTATAAGTAGTACCTGCTCCTAACCACCAGATTAATCTCATTGAATGTGCATTATCATTGTCTAAAGCTCCTGTAGTATCGCCATCAAAACTTAATACTTTCTTTTCCCAAGTGTCAGCAGAACTTATGGTATAGGCTTGGTTAATATTTCTAGTATTATCATTGTCATCTATCTCAAGAATATAAGTTCCAGTTTTAGCTGACTTTACCCAAAAAGATACAGTCATTTTTTCAGCAGAAGAAGTACCTTTTTTAAATAATTGTAGGTCTTGCCCTTCAAATCTATGTGAAAAATAAAAATAATCTCCTGCTGCTGGACTTGCGTCTGCCGTAGTGCAATCTGCTTTCCAAGAATGTTGAAAACCTGAACCTGTTGGAGCATCATCAGCTTGTGTTACTGTCCATGTGCCTAAAGCATTAACATCAAATCTCCATCTGTCTGTTGTATATATAACACTTCCAGAAGTAATACCTGTTGTGCTTGTACCTCTTTGTGATACCTGCATATCACCATTAATAACTAATGGTTTAGCATTAGGTCTATTGGTTACATGGTCTAAATTAGATGTTGGTAAGTTACCTGTTACTGCTGGTATGGTTACTGTATTAGTACCTGCTGCTGCTGGTACATCAACTGTTATCTGTCCTGAACTACTGCCTTTAATTACTAGTGCCATTAGTCTGCTGCCTCCGCTGTGTTACCTTTTGCTACCCACGCAAGGTATTCTTGATAGTCTGTATTTTCCTCGTTAATAGGAATAAATTTTTTTACGCCATTATCAAGTGTTTGTATGACACCTGAAAGACTTCCAAGCTCTGTATCGTTGTATAATTTATATGTCATAGTTCTGCATCCAATCTATATTGTGCGGTATCATTATTATCTCTCCTAACCATTGCTGGTTCTCCGCTAGTTAATCCTGAACCTACGTCAAATTGAACCTCCATAGCTTGCGTCCCTGTTCTTACTGATACTGCATTAGCTGTAACATCTGGAGAAAAGTTATCACCTGCTACTTCTAAATTTCCACTTGTTACAATCGTTGGTCTAGTTCTCATTTCAACTGGTGCAGATAATACTGCTCTACACACTGTTGTTGAAAGACAAGCACCTAAAGCAAGAACTCCATAACTACCTGCTCCTCGTAAAGGGTCGTACAAATATCTTTGACACCTTAATAAGTTATCACCAAACGATTCATGTTGGAAGGGAGCTATGCTGTTAGCATCAAAGTCGCCTACTTCTAGTTGTACGCCTGTAATTTGCCAGTTATTGTCTGTGCTATCTGCGTTATTAATCTGTCCAACTGCCCTGTTAGCATTAGTTGTTGATGCCCATGATGTTGCTAATGTGCCAGAACTATAAGTAGAACCTGCTGCTAACCACCAAATTAGTCTAAGTGATGAAGCATTATCATTGTCAAATGCTCCTGTGGTATCAGCATCAAACGATAATACTTTTTTTTCCCATGTGTTGGCACTTGATATAGTGTATGCTTGACTAATACTTCGCCCATTATCGTTGTCATCAACTTCTAATATATTAGTGCCTGTTTTTGTAGCTTTAACCCAAAAAGATAGAGTCATTTTTTCTGCACTAGATGTACCTTTTTTAAACATTTGCACGTCTTGTCCTTCTAATTGTGTACTAAATTGAATATAATCCGAAGCTGCTAAACTTGCATCTGCGGTGGTGCAATCAATTTTAAAAGAATGTTGAAAGCCAGAGCCAGTAGGTGCATCATCTGCTTGTGTTACAGTCCATGTTCCTGCAGAACTTAAACTAAATTTAAACCTATCTACAGTTTGATATGCAGAAGATGTAACACTTGTAACACTTGTAGCCCTTTGTGACACATGCATATCACCATTAATAATAATAGGTTTAGCACTTCTTCTATCTAAGACTGCTGTGTTATCTGCTACTGTGCCATGTAATGTAAGTGCCATTGTTTATACCTCTATCTCTTGTATAGTTATTGATGATGCAAATACTCCACCTAATCTTCTCGACCCAGCAGCTCCATTAAAAGTCGTTGTGCCTGATGCGTTAAATCCCACTCTTACTTTAAATGTTGTTTCACTTGTTGTTCCTGCTGCCATAAAATGAGTAAAGTAAATATGTTGCATATCATTTGCAGCATCATGCGTACCACCTGAACCAGCAGCTAAAGCATTAGCAGTTGAGTCTTGAAATAAAGCAGCTACCATAATATTAGAACCTGTATTGCTACTTGAACCATGCCAAACAACATCTATTTTTAATTTGTTAGATGCATTGCTTGGAGTAATTGCTAAAGTCATATATTCATCACCTTCTGTATTTTGTGGAATAGTATCATCCTGTGGCATAGTTGTAGTTCCTGTAGCTACAGCTCCAGTTTGAGTATTGACTGTTTGTACAATTCTACCTGTAAAAGATATGTTATTACTTTTTGTACCATTGGCTTGTATCTCAACAACACCACTAGTGTCTGATACTATCTTTAAACCATCACTGGTATCTGCATTAATTTTACATGTCATAAGATGACTAACCTCTCTCCGCTCGGTATGGTTAATGTTACACCACTATTAATAGTTAATGGTCCCACAGTACTAGCTGATTTGCTAGAAGTTATGGTGTAGTTAGTAGTCATCACTCTAGCGTTTTCATAAAACACCTGGTCTGTACCACCACCTGTTGCACCAGCCGCAGCCAATGCCCATTTTAATCCTGTGGCTTCACTACTATCTGCTGTCAGTACGTAATCATTTGTACCTACAGTAAGTGCAGATGGATTACCTGAACCATCCCCTGCTAGTAGTTTCCCTTTGGTAGATAGATCAACAGCCGTTACTGCTGATGTACCATTACCTATTAATACTCCATTTGCAGTAAGTGAAGTAGCACCTGTACCACCACTACCTACCACTAGAGTAGATGATAACCCTGCTGCGTTCCCTGTGCAAGACCCTGAACTACCAGAAGTATTACCTGTTACATTACCAGTAATATCACCTGCAAATCCTGTAGCTGTTAAAATACCTGTATTTGAGTTAAAGGTCAGATTACTGCCAGACTTAGGTTGGATATCTCCTGTAGCAGCCGTTGCGAACAATGGGAAACAAGTTGTATCAGTTGATTCATCAGCTATGGTAACTAAACTAGGCGAACTATCTATCTCTACCCATGCACTACCATTGTAATATTTTAAAACATTACTAGAGGTATTGAAGTTTAAATCACCAGCATCATTGTCTGAGCCTGGATCACCACTAGTTACTCGATATCTTGCTGCAAAACTATTAACCCCTGCTACATTAGTAGCAACCGTTGCTATGTTAGCTACATTACTAGATGTGGCTAATGTGTTTAGGTCAGATACAAAATCAGAAGTTGCTAATAAATTTAAATCAGTAACAACATCTGAGGTTGCTAGGGTATTAATATCGCTAACAATATCTGAGGTAGCTAACGTATTTAAATCAGAAACTATATCAGATGTAGCTAATGTATTAATGTCTGAAACTATATCTGATGTGGCTAGTGTATTTAAGTCAGCTACAATATCGCTAGTTGCAAGTGTGTTTAAATCACTCACAATATCGCTGGTTGCTAATGTATTCATGTCAGCTATGACATCTGCATTTGCAAGTAGAGCCATATCAGCTATAACATCACTTGTTGCTAGTAGAGCCATATCTGCAACAACTGTGCTTGTGCCTAGTAATCCCATTGCTGTTACATTAGCTGATGTACCTAAATGGCCCATAGCTGCAACATTGGCAGAAGTACCTAGTAAATCCATGTCAGTTACAATGGCAGATGTGCCTAATATTGCTAAATCTGCTACAGCATCACTTGTACCTAGTCTACTTATCTCAGTACTTTTGCCTGAGACCGCAGTAACATCACTAGCAATACCTGCTACTGTTGTAACATTGCTACTAATACCTGCAACTGTAGTTACATTACTGGCTACGGCTGCAACCGCAGTAACATCAGTTGTTATAGCACCTAAAGCAGATAAATTAGTTGAGGTAATAGTACATGCTGGATCGCCATCGGAATCAAACTCTAGTATTTTGTTTGCTCTACTTGCTTTAACAGGCAACTGCATATCAAAACCTGTGGTAGTTTCTGCTAACGGTAATCGTAATGATCTTGAGGTACTTTCCTCTCTTTCTGCCATCATCGCCATTAATGTATCAAGCTGTGTATTCAATGCAGTTACATCAAATGATGCGGCTGGAGTAAAGTCTGTGGTTCTTTCTACTACAATGTCTCGTACAATTACTATGCTGTCATCTGCTGTAGCACCAGCACCTAAAGTTACTGTACCACCTGCACCAAACTCATATGCACTATCACTAGCATTAGTTGTACCTTGTACACTAAACTGAGCAACACTACTAGGCGCTGCATTATAGGTTAGTGCTGTGCCATTACGGAATACTTTTATGTCTCCTGTGGCAAAAAATTCAAAACCTATCGTAAATACGGTTTGTCCACCTGTAGCGGTGTACGTATTTCTAGGCGTATTTTTAGCTGTTGCTATTGTCATCTTAGTACCTCTATTCCTTGATTGTATATTTTTTTGAACAATCCATCAAAGAATATCAAATTATTAAATGGAATTAAACGTTTAAATGTTTGCGCTTTTTCGTCAAATGGAGCATCTGTACCTAATGCATGTATTATATCAGCAAACATTCCTGGTGCTGGACCAATAAATTCTCCTGTTGCATCAGCAATATTAGCTTCTCCAAACCTTCCTGGTATACCTATCATAGGTCTTACTCCCATTGGTGTATCAAACATACCTTCTGATACTACTTCTAGTGCAAAATTTACATCTCCTACTAAACCAGTTATACCTGACATTTCGATTGCACGATACATTTTTTCTTCTGTTGATTTATGCTGATAGTACATAGGATTTTTTAAATAATCTCCCATTGCTGCAAAACCAACCATTGCTGTCAAACCTTTTATTACATCAGCTTCTCTGCCTGATAGTCCTGATAGCAATAATTTTCTATTTGCTGCAAATGACCATGCATAAAACTGAAATGGCAATGCTAAGAAACCATTATTAAATTTACCACCATATTTAGTTTTTTCAAAACCTCCTAAAAATCTAAATACAGAATTATCAAATGCTTCTGCTGTACCTTCATCATGAATACGAATAACACCAAACATCATATTAGGTTTATCTGCAAGACTAGGTGTAATAATAGTTCTTTGCACATCTTGAAATGATGCAAATCTTAGTTTATCACCATACTCTAAACCATTTTTTGTTGCAGCCCATTCTTTTTGTTTAGTATACAACATACCATTAGTTGTTTTATGCATAGGTAACTTGCCTATTGCTCTTGCTTCTTGCTTACTTATTCCATAACTAGCTAATCTAGTAAGATCAAACTCTGTTGCTGTACCTTTAGCAACTTTTTGTGTATCTTCTAAAAATCTATGTGTTGAAATGTGTTGACTCATTTCTTTCATTTTGTGTGTCCAAGCAGATAATAAGTTCATGTGATAAAAAGGAGCTTGTACTGCTTCTGTTGGCTTCATTATTCTTTTATCAAAAAATCTATCAAATGCAGATACACCACGACCAACTCTTTGTTCAGTATTAGCCATTTGTCTGTGCGAACTGTTATTCATCACAACATCAAATACATCTCCAAGCCAAGCATTTTGTGCAATTTGTTCATTAAATTCTTTTTTATCTGCTGCAAAAAAATGTTTACTATTTAAATATCTCATAGTATTTGAAACACCATGTACCATAGGCAAACGAGCAAAATCTACGATTGATGCAAATAAAACTTTACCCATCATAGCTGTACTGGCCCAATTTCTTATAGTAGCTGGTAATCTAGATTTCATAAAACTATCTGGATCTGCTGTATTAAATAAATTATAAACTTTATCTCTGCTGTCTACTAAATGATTAGTTAACTTTGTTATTTCTTTAAAATCTCCATTGCCTTTATATTCAAACTCAAGCAAATCCATTTCTGTATTCCATAATTTATTTTCTGCTGTTGCATCACCAAACTTTCTAGTCATTTCAATTCTTTTATGCATACGTTCTGAATATGCTCGCATTAAATAATTTATATCATTAATTAAAAATGGCATTAATTTTTTATCAGTAGCATCAATAGAACGATGATGTAATGCATTTTCTGCTGTTATTGTTCTGCCTGCATCAGGACTGTATTGTTGTATAGTATCGCCATCCATATCAATATTTTGAGCATCTCTTGTTATGTCTTTAATAGTTTTATCTACTCTAGCGTTTACTTGATAGATGTCTAAAGGATCTGTTATGTTTTTATTACGCACAAATGAATTATATAAAATACCTCTAAAAGTATTTTCTTTTGGCACAGTAAAATATTTAGGATTAAAATTATCGTTTAATTTTTTACCAACTAAATCAATATCTTTTTTTGCTATAGTAATAGTTTGTTCATCTACTAATGCTTTAATGTTACCTTTGTCATCTATGTTAGTAATTTTACCTATTGAACCATTACTTCTAACTTGCATACCTTTGACCATGCCAAATTTTATTTCTAATTGAGGTAACACTCCTGGCGCTACCCAATCTTCATTTACTATATCATCTAATATTGCATCAATATCATAAATACGATTAACATAATTTTCCACTAACGGATCAAATGCTTGTGTTGTACCTTCTAATAATTCTTTTTCTTGAAATTTAAATTGTTTTAATTGTTTAGCTGCATAGTCTCTATTTAATTTTATTCTATCTAAACCTGCTTTATCATTAGGATATTTTGTTTTGTGAGCTTTTAACATTGCTGTTGCTCTAGCTACATTGTTTGTATATATTTCTACTTGATTAGCTATTGTTTTTAAATTTTTAAACATACCTAGTTTATCTGCTTCTTCTCCAATCATGCGATATATTGCACTTACTTTGTCTGCTACTTCTTTTATTTCTTTCGGAGCTGTTGCATAGTATTCTTTATCTCTAATAGCTTTAGTTATAAGTTCATTAAACTCTCTAAATTTAATTGGTTCTTCTAAATTTTTTCTACCACCTAATTTTCTTATACCGCTATCTATTACATCTCCTGCTCTTATACCAGTAGCACCAAGATTATAACCAACTACTTGATCTGATACAGAGTCAACTTGTTTTCTGTATTTTTGAAATGCATCTTGTAAAACTTTATTAAATCCGCCTACTGTTTTAAAATGATTTGCTGTTGCCTTTACTAAAGCAGATTGCGGCACAGCATATCCTGCTTTAGCTGCTCTTGTAACTGTTGCTGAATCACCAAACATATCTAAAGCTAAATCTGCAACTTTATTATTCATGTCTTTATTACGCAATTTATTATTTAACAACTCACCTATAGGTGTAATAAATCTATCAACATTTTCTGCAAACCAACTTCTTTCTGAATCTCTACCTGCTGTTTGTCTGCCAACTTTAGATGCACGTATAGACTCTAACACTTCTTGATTTAATAAATTTTCACCATCAACTTGATCGTAACCATCAGGTGCTTGGCCTTTCTTTTTTATATGTTCTTTTTTAATTAAAAATTTTAAATAATCATCAGATGATGCAAATTGATCTGGCAGCTTTATGCCACCAGGAACATCTGAATTAACATATGTACCATCTCTAAATTTTTTTTCTACTATTGCATGATCTATTACTATAGTATCTTTTTCTAATTTTCTACCATTATATAAATCACCAGCATTAAGTATTTTAACTGGTCTATCTATGCCTTCTAACTGACCACCATTTTCTAATTTATAACTAGCACCATCTACAACACCATCAATTTCTAAATCATATGTAATAGGACTATCAGCATCATACATATCAGATACAAACGTATCATTTTCCATATTCCAAGATTCTTTAAATACTTTTTGTGCTTTTTCTTCTGACGATTTTAATGTTAAATCTGGATCATCAAAACCTTTAACGCCACGTCTACCAAATGCAGCAATCATGCTACCACCAAGCAAAGCACCAGCGCCAACATACATAACTGATTCAGTTGTTGTTGCTGTTGGATCATAGGCATGTCTTACAGGTTCTGCTAATGATACAGCTCCTGCACTATAACTAGCTCCTTTTAAAAATCGTGTACCAAAAGTCATACCTTTAACAAATGGTATAGGAAGATATGTAATTGGATCTCCAAATGCTGCAATAATTTCTGGCATAAAACCACCACTATCTCTTATATCTCTTTGATGATTATTAAAATGTATTTTTTCTTTAAGATAATCAAAATGTGCTTGATTCCTAACATCATTAAAATAATTACCGTAATAACTTAAACCTTCATCTTCTATTTGTTTTTCTATATTAATTACTGGTTCTTCAGGCAAATCTAAAAATGTACTTTCGTTAGATAAATAAACTTGTCCAATAGGTTCTAATTGCCATGCGGCACTTATAGTATCCCAGTATGATGCATCAGGAATAAGTTCTTGTCTGCGACTAGCCATTGGCTCTTGTGCAGGAAATGGACCGTTTTCAAACCACTTATCTCTTTCTACAACTGCCATTATTTACCCTTATATAATGGTGAAAATTGTTTAGTTAACATATCTGCACTTTGACTAAATACTTTGCCAAAGTTTAAATTCATTTTTACATGTTTATCTATATTGGTATTGCTATCTCCGCTTCTTTCTACTAATTCTCTACGACTAATAGTTAAATTGTTTCCTAAATAATCTAATACAGGTCTTGCTCTAGTTCCTTCTTTATTAGGTAAATACATTATTTGATAAACTACACCATCTGGGCCAGTTGGTTCACCAATAGAAAATAATTTAATATTTTTACCTAATACAGGTTCTTCTTCTATTTGAAATTGTGGATTATTTGTATTGTTTATATTTATATGTTCTTTTAATTCTTCTTGCACTTCATAATACAACGGTGTTTTTTCAAAAGACTTTCTTTTTGCTGTGCCTGTTGCTCCATATTCTTGTATATTTTTTAAATAATTTTCATCATACAACGCTGTTAAAGATAATGGATCTAAAACAGGCTCTATTGTTTCTGGAAGTCTTGATGGATGCGTATTAAAAAACTCATCAGTACTGTATCTAGTAAATACTTTTCCTTGATCCATGTCTACTTCATCTGAATCATCTGTACTAGTTGTAAATGCATAACTATACTCACTAAAACCATAGCCTTCTTTTTGTATTAAATTATTCATTATTCTTTGTGTTTCACCTTCAACACTTAATTTCATACTTGTATCAGCTAAATTTATTTTTACTTGTCTAGCAATATTGCTCATAAAACGATAAGCAATCATATTGTCAGCACCAAAATTAACATCACTAAACTCATTTAAAACTTCTTTTTTTATTTTAGTGTCTATTGCTCCTATGCTTTGCCCATATGTATCTTTGAAAAATTTGTCGTTTGCTAGTGGTTCAAGTATTCTGTTTCTTAAATATAAATCAGCAGCTTCTTCTACTGATGATGTTTGTCCTACTGCAAAAGCTAAGTGTGCAAATTCTTTTTTGCCTTTATCACTTAATCCAGGTATTTTTTCAATCAAATGTGTTGCTATTACTGTGCCTTTATCAGAAGTATGTACAGCAGATGTAGCATTACCCCATGCTGATGTGGCTAAAAAATTAACAAGGTCATCTTTTAATTGCAATCTAGTTTCAGCATTTGGTTGTTTTGATAATGAATCACCCATTGATACTATTTGCATGTTTTCTCTACCACCTAATTTATGAAATTTAGATGCTACCCATTGTTTATACTGTGTTTCTTCTGGATGACCAATAATATTATCGCTATCAATAGTTGTTCCACCATCTGGATAATATTCTGCAATATATAAATCTACTAATGCTTTTGTTTCTTTTGTGCCATTTTGATCAATAGCATTACTAAATGCTAGACTGTCTTTTTTAGCAGATAATGTAACACCATCAACTCCATTATCTTGACCGCCTGTTTGTATAGCCAATGTATTATTTATATAATTTAAATTTTTTGTATTAGATTTTTCTTTTGTAAATAAATCTGTTATCAATGTTCTTTGTTTTGATAATACAGTCATAACTTTATTTCTTGCTATTTGATTATCTGTGCCATCTAACCCTAAATCTTTTAATGTTATTGACTCACTTTCTCCTTGAGCATTAACTAATGATATTTTTTGTCCTTGAAAATTTAATAAAAGTTCCATATTTTTTAAATTAGAATGAGCTTGTGCTAGTGAATCAACATCATCATAATCAATTTGTAAAAATCTTTGAGCTCTAACTCCTGCATTTAACATTAATTCGTATGGTTTATATAATTGTGTTGACCATATATGTGCTGCTGGTACATTTTTTAATGACAATATATCTGCTTTTTCTTTTAATTCATTTAATAATTTTAATCCTTCCGTAGGATCACCAGCAAACAATGAACCAAATTGGTTTTCATAGTCAGTTGCTAATTTATTAAAACTAGCTTTGTTAAAACCTAATACTTTATTGTATTGTCTGTCTGCTATTGCGCTTCTAGTTCTTTCAATATTAGTTTTTACATTACTGTCAAATATAGTTTTTAATTGATCAGGAATTGTTTCTCTTAATGCTGCCATTGGTTCTGATATATTTGCATCAAATAAAGCTGTAACTTCTGCAACATCTTGATTAAATCTAGAATTTTCTTTACTTAATTCTTTTTCCATATTAAGTATTTCGTTTGCTGTATTAGCTGCTGCATCTGTATATACTTTTGCAGCTTCTTCATCAAAGGTTGTTGCCGCCCAAGATGTGCCTAATAAATTTTCTGGTGTTTTATAATTTTTTGCTATCTTACGAGTTCTTTCTATGCCATCAGCACCAGTATATGTTACATCTTCATATACTATAGTTGCTCCACCTGCTAATTTTTTAGCTCTTTCTTCTTCGTATGATTTAGTTTCTGCTGTTTTTTTATCAACAAACTGTCTTAAGCCTTCTGATAAATTAAAACCAGCAGCTCCTTGTTGTTGTGCTGCTCTATCTAATGCACGACCTCTGTTTACTCCTATCGTAGCAGGATTAAATAGTCTTCTTTTTTGAAATTCAAATGCCATTAACTTTTATCTCCTCCTAAAGGACCTGATGAACCATCAAATCCACCCATAATCATTCTTTCATTAGTTAAAGTACTTGTAGCACTTGAGGGTGTTTTAATACCACTAGCAGCTTTTGATCCTGTTACTATGCCTTTTAATAATGCTTGTTGAAATGCTGATCTAGTAGCAATTTTGGTTGATTGTAATTCTATTCTAGATTCTTGTGAAGCATATGCTAAGTCTGCATTACGTCTTGTTTCATTAATAGCCACAGCATTTAACTCTTGATGATATTGAGATTTATTGTATTGCATTGCTGCTTCAAAAGAATTACTTTGTCCTATACCACTAGGCGATAGTAACGCTCTATTAGTTGCTTGCCTTCTTAAAAATTCTTGTGATAATGCATTACTTTTTTGGACTGCTTCTAATTGCACCGTCATTCTATTGTCTTTTATTTGCGTTTGTTTATCTTGATAAGCTCTTTCAGCTAAAGCATTTTGTGCTTTTTGTGCTGATTTTGCTTGCATAATAGATAAACCAGCAAGTCCAACATTAGATAGCACAGCTAATGTACCTGCTGTTCCTGCTGCACCTCCTCCTACTCCTATTGCTGTAAATACTGCTGGATGACACATTAGTAATAAACCTCCGATGTTATACCTAATACCCTCATTGGTAGTGGCGCTGTTTGCGATACCGTCAATGTTGGATCTTTCTCATATCCAAGTGTATGCACTTCTTTTTTCCCTGTCAAAGATTGTAACCCAGTTGTATCGTCATTGGGATTACTACCAATTAAAACTTGATTAGAATTAATCGTAACATTATATGTAGTTGATAATTCTAATATAGCTTTACCTATCTTACGTGGTTTACCTGTCAATACACCATCACCCAATCTAACATCTTGTGGCAAAGTTTCTACCGTAATGTCATAGTCCATACCTATATCACAAGCTGCTGCTGGTGATGGAAAGGTAGCTGTACCTGCTGAAGATACTACTGCACTACCATAATAAAAAAAGTCTCCAGCTTCAGTTGAACCTGAGGTTGCATGTACTGTTTTGCCTATCTGCGTAATACCAGTAAATACACGACTGGTTAAAAATACTAACGTAGTGTTATCACTAATTGATGCTGTAACTGGGCTAACTGATATTACATATTCGTTAGTAGTTCCTGTAGCAGTAACACTTGTAATCGTATGTGTTGTACCAGTACCAGCAAACTGAAAGGTATCACCTTGATTAGGACTAGCGGTTGCACCATCAATAATAAATTGGCTAACTCCACTTGATACTGTACCTTTATTTTTAACTGTACCATGTGGCTGATAACTACTTGACATTGTTTTAGTAAATGACATATCAGTAGGTATATCAAACTGTGTGGTTGCAAACTGCTCTAAGTAATACGCAGTACTACTATTAATTGTTCTTTCTACAATGGCAAAAATAGTAGAGGACAAACAAGCAATAGACTTGTAGTTACCATCTGTATTCCATTGTGTCCAGCCAAATATTTTTTGTTCTTTTTGGCTATTGTAGATACACATTGTGCCATCACCACATACTAAAAAATATAGTTGCTCAGTTCTATCTGGTAATGATGTTGCTGTTGCTGTATCAGTTGGATTAATAATTAAGTGTGATGACTCCAGGCTAGTATTGTTACTATCAAATAATTCTGTGGTTGAGGCAAAAACATAATCCCTTATATTTTTACCATTTTTCTGCACATACAAAGTACCACCATCAAATGGTCTTGGCATACCTGCTTGTTGCACACCAAATGATGTTTGTCTAATAATCATAGAATCAGTTGGTGTTATGTTCTTGCCTGTTTGTGGCCTTAAAAAAAACTCAGCTCCACTGGTAAATATTTCTAAAACACGACCTGATACTAAATGTCTAATCTCATTAATTTGATCTGATGCTATTTGCATTTGTAAACTTTCATCATCTTTTGCTGTGCCTACATCAAAGTTAAAAAATGATCCTACTTTGCTAGAAGTTAAATAATCAGGTGCGGTTGCACTTCCACCAAAATATAATCGTTGTTCATGAAAACAACAAGTTCTAGGAAAACCATTAGGTTCACTATAGAGTTGCTCATCCCATCTTCTAGTAGGTGGATGGCCTACTATTTTGACACTAGCACCACCACCATCTACTGATTCTGTTGCTGTATCACTAGCGCCAGCAGTATAAGTAAATCTATCATCATCAACTACAGTAATAGTAAATGTACCATTTAAATTTGCTGATGCTAATCCATTACCATCTATATCAAAAATATCTTGTACTCCAGATAATGTTATACTTGCGCCAGTAGAAAAACCATGTTGTGCCATAGTTACTTCGACCACACCACTACCTTGTATACTTTTTAATGGGTTAGGATCTAATTCTATTTCAACATCATCTAACAATGTACCTGTTACAACTGTTGCAGAGGTATAACCTGTAATAAATATTTCTGCACCATGATAACGTATACGTGTATTAACATAAGCACTTGTCCAATAATCAGCAGATGTTGTTAAAGTTACACCTGTTTGTCCTTTAGCTGTTTGGTTTATATCTAATGTAATAGAATCATTAGCAAATTTAAAATACGGCTGATAAGTTTTTTCACCATTGACACTTACATCAAATTGAAATACTGCTAAAGTAAATGTAGTTGCACCAGTTCTTTGTAATATTCTAGGTACAAAATTCTTATGACAAATAATCATGGTATCGCCTTGTTGTGTAATAGTTAGCTCCATCAGTTCTGCGGTAGCAATACCAGTAGAGGTAATGGTTTGTAACAAAGTTCCATTACTACTGTAGATAGTTATAACTGTGTTAGTAAAAAGAATGATATATTCTTGATCATCACTAAAAATAAATGGTTCTATTCTACCATCGCCTGGAGCAGTTGCACGATAGACTGTGCCTGGTCGTCTTTCAATACCACCTTGATTAAGAGTCAATACATTACGAGCTTTTTTTAATCCTTGCTCGTATGCTATAACGTCAACCCTAGATACAATCTTAGGATCGAGTTCGCCTCTTACAAAACTGGCTTGATGTATTCTTTGTGTAGGCATCCATTAGCTCGATACTGTTGCGTTAACATTGTTAAAATGAGTGCGATTTCTTCTGTTGCGTATTCTGTTAACATCCATACGTTTAGTTGTTTGAGCTTGACCATCAGTTGATTTAGCTATAGCTATTTGTCCTAATGCTCTATTTCTATATAACTCAGACAGACTATCATTTCTTGCAATCGCACCTGCAAATAAACTTGCAAGTTCAAATACCATACATTGTTTAAAGTACGGTGGAAACTCTGCTTCACTAGCCTGGAATGTGTAATCACAAATCAATGTATCGCCTGAACCTGTGTCAGCAAAAATCTTATCACCATATCTATCATAAGCAATTACATTACTATTGACAGTAACGGTATGAATTAACAAAGCATCGGCTGGTAATTGATACGATGCGGTAAATCTACCTAATGGATTCTCTGCTAACTTAGTTAGTTGCACTTGTTTAGTTGCAAATCTCCAACGTATTCTGGTGATCATTGCTTCTAAAGTTGATTCGTATAACTGTCCAGCTACCGTTGATTCTGTAGTAGCTTCTTCAAAGCTAGTTATTATGTTAGCACCAACCAATACTAATGCTTTGTTGCATATGTCAAACCTAGTTTCTGATAACATAATACCTCCGTAAAAAATAATGAGGGAAGGGTGTAGTCATGCCTCCCCTCAAAATTAATAGTACTTACGTACCGTTAGTTGTTGTAACAGTTGCCGCACCTGATGCTGAGGTAACTCCTAATAAATCAAAAGTTACTGTACCACCAGTAGTTCCTGCTACTAATATCATATCGTACTGTTTCAAGTTTGCAGTTACGTCATTGAAGTAACCACTACCTGCAACTGTACCAGGAGCATCTGCTGTAGTGTAATGCCAAACATTACCAGTTCCGCCACCTGCGACTAATTTTAAATTTGCTGCTGTTAAAGCCATGATTAACCTCCTTTATTCAGTAATCTGGATTTGCATGAAACCTTCTGCATCAATCGCAACGGCCTGCATACTCATCATAGATGTTGTTAAATGACTTACCTTCTCAGGAACGTAGTTTACCTCAGTCTTAACATCAGCACCTGTAGCAAGGCCGATAGCAGATTTATGGTAAGCATGACAATCTCTAGTTGTACTAGCAAGTGTCAATCCTGAATGTGTGAAGAATAAGAACCCTAACCATCTCTTAGCTGTCATACCACCAGCGTAAGGTAGTTCACCTTCGCCAACGTATTCTGCTCTTGAGAATTGGTCTAATTGTAACAAGTCAGCCCAACCAGCAGGTGATACTACAAAATATCTTTGACCATCATCAGGAACATCTGATTCACCAAATGTCTCATATGTTGTCAACGCTTTTGCAAGTGTCAATGCCGCAGAACCATGAGCAATGTTTGCAGAGTTTGAACCTGCATCCAATACGTCAATGATTAATTGGTCTGTTTGTCTACCTAAAGCTGCCGCAGCAGATTGAGCTAGAACTTGTCTTTCGTCTATGTTTGTTTTTAACTCATCGAGTGTATCAACATAATCACTTGCGTAGTAATCAGCTAGTGTTACGTCAACTGTGCTGTGAGCAATATCCATTGTTGGAACTTCGGCATGACGATTCTTAGTAACGGCTGTACCTTTCCCTACTTTCTGGAAACGTGCTTGGCTACCTTTTACATTTTTAGTCTGCCTTACAGTATTCGCTAATTTAGAACCCATACGTTGATATGCCATATGGACTTCTGCTTCGAACTGTTTAATAAAGGCAGTTGATATTGATGTACTCATCTTTTATCTCCTGTTAAATTAAATTAAAATTTCACAGTTGTCCTTTATCCTTCAATTCGGTTGTCCATTTAGGGCCTATTTCCGACATAATGGGCTGTATCTCTACATCTACCTTTGGTAGATGCTTATAAAAGTAATACATTTCAATGTCATTTACAAGCATTGGTTGCTCTGCAAAGCAATATTTTTGCCATTTTAACCATTTTATACTACGTTTATGTTCATTTATTATAAAATTAAATAAAAAAGTATAGTGTGATTCTAGATAAGTAATCCATCTTATGTTGCCTTGTAAAAAAAATCTGCGGTGTTTATGCAATAAATCACTAGCTAAAAACCATACTGCTGCTCTATTAGGATTAGTTTTACTAACTGGCATTGCACCCCATATAGCTACAATTTCATCTGTATCTTTTTCAAAAATAGTAAACGTATGTGTGTTAGGTCTGTTGTATCTAAATGGATTTATAAGAGCAGTCAAAGGATCAATGCCCATAGCAGCTAGTTCGTATTTATCTAACTGCTGTAAATTGGGCGCTAATCTAAAACAATCATCAGGGATTGTTTTTTCAACATAAAGCATTACTTTGTTAACATTCTAAACGCAGCATCTACTTTAGCTACATATGCCTCATCTCTATATCGTGGATCAAAGTATCTTTTGTCTGTCATCATGGCTCTTGCATCTGCCATTGTGAGTTGTTTTTCTGGTTGTGTAAATTGTTCTGATCTTACACCAGTTTGGCCCATTTCCATAATACGCTCTATAGCTTGTATACCTGATGCTGTTGTGCCTAAAGAATATTGAATAGCTTCAAATTCTTCTGGTGGAAAGTTTTTACTAGCCCAAGCATTAACTGCATCTACTCTTGAGTTAGCATTTTCACCTAATGCCTCCATTTCTTTTTCAAGATTAGGTTGTTGACCTTGCATCATTTCTACATAAGTATTAATACCAGCTTCATATTCTTCTTGAGTAAAGCCATTTTCTTTAGCAATACCATTCCACCACTCAGTCATAGGATTTTCATTTACCATTTCTTCATTAATGCCTTCTGGCAAAGCAGGTAACTCATAGGCTTCTGGCACGTTTTCTGCATGTTCATTAGCAAGTTCTTCCATTAATTTTTCTTTAATAGCTTCTTCTTTGCCACCAACATACGTTTCAAGCTGTGTATATGACTTAGCCATTTCATCATAATCAGCTTTGCCTTCTTTCCAAAACTTCTCAGGTATATGTTCTGGTCGTTCTTCTTGCGGTACTTCTTCTTGAGGTACTTCATCTATTATTTCTTGTTCGGTAATTTCTTCAGCCATTGTTACTGTCCTCCACTATTTTTTGTGATTGTCCTTTATTACTTCTGCGTTGTATTAAACCTACAATATAACGCTGTCCTTCTATATGTCTTAACTGATGGTCAGATACTTCTGGCCCTGCTACGGTTTCAATCGTAATAGACCTTAGATAATTTAAAAATGTTTTACCTGCATCTGATGTGAATAATGCTCTTGATACTGCGTTAAGTGCTTCTTCCTGGTCTGGAGTTCTTTCCATACCATCAAGCCCTATAAGAGTTTTGACTTTCTTTTCTGCCATGCTACACCTCATGTTGTTAATTGTTCCACGTGAAACAGGAAGCAAAGGTACTTTCATTTAAACTGTGGGGGTTAAAATGCTTCACTTCCCATTTGATGATATAAAATTGTTACCGAAAGTCAAGGACTTATTGACCTTCCATAACTCCTTCGGCTGGAGTGCCTTGTGCGGCTTGTTGTATTTGCGCCATCTGTTGCATTTGTTGCATCATTTGTGCCATTTCTTCTGGGGATCTAATTAATTCTTCTGGTATACCTAGTTTTTTCGCAATGTATTTGGCTACTTCATCTTGTTTAATCATAGCATTAAGTAGTTGTGGACCTACTCTGCCTTGTATTAAACCTAAGAATCTATCTATGTTTACTACATCTGATTGATATTGAGCTTGTGCTAATGGGCTAGAAGATTTAATTTGTACTTCTTTACCATTAACAGTAGGTATTTCTATACGCCCTTGTTTTTTAAGAATATATATTACTCTTGCTAGTACTGGATTAACCAGTTCTGCTTGTAATCTACCAAAAGCTGCACCTATTTGCCTAGACAAATCAGCTTGACGTTCTGCTACTTCTGTTGCAGACATGGGTGTTTTCTCATTTGGATTGCCTAACATGTCATTATATAAGGCTTTCTTAATATTGGTTCTCATATCACGCAATACTAAGTCAGATACATTAAAGTTACCTGCTTGTGCTATCGGTTGTAAACCTGCGCTACCTGCTGCTTTCGGAATTACAGTACCTGGAATAAGTGCAATGTTGTCAACATTAATGACGCCATCATCTTCCACTTGGTACATACCAGATATACTCATCTGTGCGTTTTCTAATATTAGTTCTACAACTAAATTAGACGTTTTTATTGCAGGCAACGCAAACTGTAATGGTCCTCTGCCGTATGTTTCACCAGAACATTTAGACCAACGATACGTAATGTATGGATTACTACCCACACCTTTGTATTCTTCATCATATACTTTATGCTCATAGTCTTTAGCTATAGCACAAAATATATTTACTTCTTCTTTAGTTTGAGAATAATCACGATACAATGTTTCAATAATAGTAATTTCTTTGTCTGGGTTTGCTTCCATATCCATAGCCATTTTGTCATTGTAGATTGGCGTTGCATATGCAAATGTAAGTTCTTTTAACTTCATTTTACGTGTGCGATAAACTGCATCTACCTTATCATCATGGCCACTTGTCAAACATACTTGTGGTAATGGAATAGCTTTAAATCTTACTGGTTGAATAGCATCGCCTTCTTCAACTAGTAAAACTCCTGTGCCTAAAGCGATATCTAAAAATGTTTCATGTACTTCTTGTGAAAAGTTTGAGTTCTGTAGTATTTCAAATACATATTCGGTTACTTTATCTAATGCTAAATTAGTTTCTTTTTGTTGATCTTCTGGTACTTCTGTACCTGCAACAAACTCAGCCCATCTAGCATAATTAGGTACTATGCCTGACTGCAATCTACTAGCAAATTCTTGTACACCAACTACTGCGGTTTCATCAAAAATGTGATCCGTTCTTCTTCTTCCTGGAGTTTCAGCAAAAAATGATTCTCTTTGTGGTAATGCGTATTCATAACATTCTTCAAACACAGATACCCATTGATCTTTTAAAGATTTAGCATGTGCATATTTTGCTAAAATCTTTTTTACAGGACTCTGTATTTGTGCAACATTTATTTCTGGTTTGCTTTCTATCATTATGCACCTAAGGTATTTTTAGTTGTATATTTATCTGCAACTTCAAAGCCACCACCGCCCTTACGACCAGTTAATAAACTTCTTCTACCACGTCTCCCTGCTAATGTAGCGGTAGTTGCTTCTAATTGTTCTGCTTTTATTTCTTCGGTTGTACGTTTTTCTTCTTTTAATGCATCTCTTTGCGCACGCCTTGATGCTTCTTGTTGCTCTATTTCTTCCGCAGATGGTCCACGTGGAGCTGGTACACTAGGTTTAAATGGTCCTGCACACATTATCTGTTTCTCCTATCATGTATATTACGTTTTGGCTTCACAGTATAAACATCAAAAGCTCGTTTTGCTACAAAAGGTTTGCTGGTCTTTCCTCCAAGCACTAAACTTCTCCCTTCTCCTGCACCTAACAATAAATATTGTAGTGCATCATGTATGTGTGAAAACCTATTCTTGTTTGGCTTCTCATCATAGCGTTCACCACTTGTTTGTATACGCTTGTAATGATAACCACCACTAAATCCTTTTATCAAGTTAATACATTTTGGATCAATTAACAAGCCTGATTCTCCGTCTGTCATTCTTGTCAAAGTAGCATTAACTGCTTCTAATCTAATTAAAACATCATTTGAAGGTGCAGGTCTAGCATTAATTCCTTTGGATCTAAGTATTTGAAAGGGAGTTGCCTCATCTGTTTGTACTCGATGGTCTCCTGCTGGATCGCCAAAAATATGAAAAGTTCGTGGAGCATACAATGCCATGTGTTGTTTTAACAAATCACTATACCTTACAATACCCATATCCTCCGCTACCAGCTCATCTAGTATTACCCATCTACCTCGTATGCGTTGAGCAAACACACAAGCTGGAGTTAATCCAAAATCTATTCCCATGTAGATTGGTACTTGATCTGCAACCAAACAATCACTCCTGGCTACATGTACATCATGTCTAAAGGAATCGTATACAGGTTTACCATCTTCTATTAGTCCTAATTTGTTAAGAACATACACATCTATCCATGATTTAGTCTTACCTCTAATGATATTAGGATAGTAATTAGGTGTTAGATTATTTATATTCTCTGCTTCATTATTGCGTTCATAACGGTCTACTATTTTGTCTTTACCTATAATCTCATCCATTGCTGGAGGCTGATTAAAAAAAGTCCAGTTATCTGGTTTGACTAACATCTTCGCTTCTTGTTTGGTGAGGTAGTCAGGTAAGACAGTTTCCCCTGCAAGTATTGGCCACCAATGCTCAGTATCAGGAGCGTTGGTATCACAAATAACGCCATACCAGCTAGGACCACCATCACGCATAGATGGATAACGACCAACACGCATTGTGCAGGCATCAATAATAGATTTCGGAATCTCTCTTGCTTCATTTACCCATACTCCTGTTAGTTCAAGGGATAATAGTTTCTTGACATCTTCTGGTCTGTCTAATGCTAAGAAGATAACTTCTAACTCAATATCACCTTTTTTAATCATGTGCGTAAACGGCACGCTATATAAAAACTTTCCCCATTCTTCTTCTGGAAACCAATCTAACCAAGTCTTTATGGTAGTTGTTTTAAGTTGCGGATTAGTATTTCTTATGACCGCCCATCTGCTTTTCCTTATACCCTCAGCATTAGGCTCTTGTAGTAAAGCACGTCTAAGAATTTCAATACAACATGAGACAGACTTGCCGCTACCTACAGGTCCACGCAAACCACGAAAGAAAGAATCGTCTTTCATAAACGCTTTTACAATAGGGCCTGGTGCTTTATAGTTTAGTGATGCCATATTTGACTGCTAGTTCATAGAGTTTTTCTACGGCTTGTGGCGACATAGCAGCTAAGATACGATCAGCTTCCATATCATTTACAAAATCTTTTGGATAGTGTTTCATGTGCTGAGTCTTAACCACTACACGCACTTTATTCCATTGTTCTTTGCTGTATATATTTGGATTAACTACATCATTCATTTTATTTTTCCTTTATATTGTATTCCAAAACTTGTTTTTCCATCTTCTTTACCAAGCGTAGCAGAAAGACCTCCATCTTTGTATGATATTGATTGTCTGTCTTTATCACCTTTTTTACCAACATTTACATTTATATACTTATTTTTATATTGCAAATTATAATCAACATCTTCTACAGCTTCTCCTGTGCTATCTATAACAGTATTTGCTTGTACACTAAATCCATCAGATTTATTTTGTACTCCAGCACCAAATTCTATAGGCATATAGTCGTCTCCTATACTGTCAATAAAAAAATTACCATAATATTCGTTACTAGCAGATGAGTTTCTTATTTGTTCTTTAGTTAAAGATTGTTGTATAGAACTGTCTATACCAGTAGATACAATGTCTGCACTAGTTATATCTTTAATATGTGCTTCATCAAAGTTATTATTAATATTATCTTCTACAGGTATACCAAAAGATGACCTGTAATGCTTTAAATAATATCTAGTTTCTCTTAACATTGATCCCATTTTTTTTTCATAATTTTGATCCGTTGCATATGCTTTTGTTGGGTCAGCTAATATTCTTGCATTTTGTTTTTTAAAATCAACAAATGCTTCATCTGGATTATTATAGTTTTTAAATCTATCTTTAAGTTTTATTTTGCCTTCTTTGTCGTATGCAATAGCACCATTTTCAAAAACAATAGACCCACCTCTTTTTGCTAATTTATTTTTTAAAAATTCTATACCTTCTGCATCTGACCTAAGTCGTTTGCCTTTTCCATTGTCTGCATGAGTATATGCTTTTAAAGCTTCGGTAGTTTGCACTAGTTTACCTTTAGTTTTGTCAAATTCTTTAATACCAAAAGCATTATGTGTACCTGTTTCGCTAGTTAGATAACCACTTTCTAAATTTATTTTTGCTAACAAATGTTCATCAGTAATACCTTTAGATAATAAATATTGAATAGCATCTACTTTAATTTGTTGATCTGGCCCTGATGGGTCATCTAGCCTTCTTTCTACAAAAGGCATATTAAATTTTGAACGTGGTGAAGGACCTGCCATTACACTACCTGCTGGTTATAAATAATCTCTCTCGCCATCTTTTCAGAATCTTCCTGACTATGGCCTTTAATCATTTTGTACTCTACATATTGATCGTACTGTCGTTTCTTATCATCATCACGCATCTTTTGTTCACTGGCCATCATAACAGCCGCACGTTTCTCAGCTTTGTCCATCTTAGTTAATTTTTTTTTGGGTGTACCTAACGGTTTTACTTTTGGCATACTACCTCCTAGCAGTTCCAGGCTCTTAATGATTTGTTAATTCTTGACTGTGGGTCTCTGGCAGTCTTAGCTGACGTTAACTTAGACTTCATACCCTTCATCCTAGCGCAGAAAGACTTACGCCTGGCTTTGTCTTTACTGGACTTAGGTTTGGG
>JACLAA010008121.1_pt1 | contig 30795 bp, 26 predicted proteins | sample 8027891 | NCBI WGS metagenome assembly JACLAA01 (sample SAMN15724900, study PRJNA655200) | protist metagenome | isolation source: fluorescence activated cell sorting (FACS) single amplified genomes of... | place: Spain: Blaines Bay Microbial Observatory, Mediterranean Sea | collected 2016-01-19 | reverse complement strand
TCCTCCTTAAGAGTCACCTTGTCTTGATTCTGCCCCCGATCTCCTCGTCGTCCTCAAAGCCCTTCCCTCCCAAAGAGTCCATCATCTTGCTCGTGGACGTGGCCACGGCCAAGCTCGTGCTGACCGGCAAGTCGCCCGGCAAGAAGTAGAGCATGATCGAAGTGCACACGATGGAGATGCCCAAGAAGAGCTGCAGCGTGGGCTCCAAGTCGAAGAAGAAGATGGAAAGAAAGGCGGTGACCATCATGGCGCTCGAGGTGGCGTAGACCTTGACAATGGTGTTCGAGTACTTTTGGATCCACGAGATGAAGAGCCCGCTGAAGGAGAAGTTGATGACGATGAGCCAGGTGATGTAATTGTACCCGTCCGTGAGGTCAAAGAGCCAAAAGCTTCCGCTGGGGCTCTGGACATCGTCATAAGTGAGCCTGGCCGCGTTGAAGAGCGTGCCGAACCCGTACAGCTGGATGTTCTGCCAGTAGAGCGTGTCGTTGTTCTTCTTGAGAAGGAACTCGGTGTACACCCCAGCGAGAGCGGACAGAACGGCGCTCAGGCAGGCAAAGAGGTAGCCGAGGACCGGCGCCGACAGCATGGTGTTCCCGCAGCCGCTGACCTGGCTCACCGCGGCGCCGAGGGTGAGGAGGGAGAGCGCCAGCCACTGGTTTCTCGAGAGGTGCCTCTTCAGGGCGATCCAGAAGAGAAACCCCGTGGTGATGATCTTCAGGTTCCCCAGAATCTGGTAGGTCGCCGCGTCGACGTAGGCCATGGTGTAGAACTGCACGTTGTTGTGGAAGAGGTAGATGATCGAGGGGATCGGAAAGAGCCTCACGCTCGACCACGCCGTCGTGATCTGAAGGTTCTGCCCCTTCTCCTTGTACTCCCTGTACAGGAAGACCGAGGACACGCAAAACTTGCAAAACTCCGCGAGAAGGGGAATCGTCGCCACGTTGTACGGGTACTTGCCGCCCACCTTCGAGGCCGTCATGAGGAGGCCCTGGGAGCTCGTGAAGCAGGTCAGCATGCCCGCCACGACGAGCTTCTGCGTCGCGCTGATCTGACTCATTATATCGCTTGCTTGCTTGCTTGCGACGATTGGTGGCCCGCTCTCTCTCTCTATCTATCCCCGAAAGAACGAGCAGGCGAGTGTGCAAGCGCGCGCTCGCGCGTGTCCGAGTCCGAGTCCGATCTGCGTCGTCAGTGCAGCGGGCGAGAGGTCATGAGGATACCGCCACCGCGCCTTCCCCTGCGCCCTGTCCTTGCCCCGCGCGCGCAGACCGGAGACCGCGGCCCCGAAAATTGATTCGATTGAAAAAGCATCGTACGGCTTTTGGGCCGCTCGTTGGAGATTTCCATAAGGAAATGTTACTCGGAGAGATCGCAGGTCGTAACTGCCGATCCTAGAAATCGCCGTGCCTGTGTTCCATGAGGGCTGAGATCGCCCTTTTGATCGCCAACGACGCTGGACATTATCGTCGCGGGCGAACGTCTTCCTCGCGCGCTCTCGATCGTGCGCACAGAACGTCGCGACACGAGGGCGACCCAGCACGCAAACCGTTTCGCACGCACGACCCCTCGCACAAACGACCCCTCGCGCACACACACGAGAACGAACACAGGAAGGAAGGAAGGGATCATGACGAGACCTTCGCGCTACCTCTCCCGCGCCGTCGCGGCCGTCGTCCTGTCGGCGATGCTGTCGTCGACCCTCGTCCGCTGCCAGGACAAGGCCGCCGCGGACGTGCTTCCTCCGTGGCTGAGCGAGAAGAAGAACGACACCGCCAAGGCGGTGGAGGAGGAGACCACGACCTCCGCGGCCAAGATCCCGGGATGGTAAGCACCGCGCCACGACGACGACCCCGACAACCTCTCTTCCCTCTCACTCACTCACTCACTCGCTCGCTCACAGGAAGAAGGACAGGATGGAGAAGGCCGCGCTCTTCAAGGAGACTCCCGCCGACGTCGTCATCTCCGCCGTCCTCGCCGAGCCCATGGGAAGGCAGAGGGAGTTCGTCCAGCTCAAGAACCTGGGAGGTCAGGAACAGGACCTCGAGGGGTGGAGGCTCGTCCTCACCAACTCGGGCGACCAGGAGGAGTCCTTCACCTTTGCCGCCGCCGCCGGGTGCCCCACCAAGATCGCGCCCCAGGCGGCCCTCCTCGTTCTCAAGAAGGACGCCGCCAACCCCTGCGGCTTCGCCTTCGACCTCGGCCCCAGCGAGGAGCTCGTCCTCTTCGAGCCCGGCGCCGACGCCGAGGGCATCGACTCCCTCACCTGGGGAAACATCGGCAAGGGCCTCGTTCTCTACCGGTCCTCGGACGACACCTACGAGAAGGCGCCCCAAAACGTTGAGGGCAACACCATCGACGTTCTCAGGCGCCTCGGCGGCTTCAACGACATGGTGACCTTCCTCCAGCACTTTGATTTGGACAAGATCCTCGAGGGCAGGGGCGTGCGCAACACCGGCACCTGGCACAACAAGATCGTCAGGGAGATGGACTACGACATCCCGTACACTCTCTTCGCTGTCAAGGACGAGGAGTGGAGAAAGCTCTACAAGGTGAGTAGAACCTCTCAAACACACAAACAAACAAAGAACGCGCGCGCGCGCTCACACACACGTGCCACCCACCCAAAGCTGACTCTCTCTCTCTGTCTCGATCGATCGATTCCCTTCTTCGCTTCGCATCCGCGCAGGAAATGGCCGGAGAGTGGGCGCCCCCACTGACGGCCCCGGAGCTTCTCGAGATCGACGATGCCCTGGTCTTCGACATCATCACCTACCTGATGGTCCAGGAAGCCTGGAACTCGCGCACCCTCAAGCTCAAGATGAGAGACTCCAGCTCCGCGGCCTTCCAGACTGCCCACCCGGACAGAAAGGCGGTCCTCCAGTTGGATGATTCTGGAACTATTCGCTTGAACTACGATTGCGTCGACTCCCCCTCCCCTGACGAGTTTGGCTGCGCCATCCAAAAGGGATGGGGCAAGTGCCAGGAGGACTGGATGAACGACAACGGCTTCTTCTCCGGCAGACCTTTGGGATACTGCGAGTACGAGTGCGACAAGTGCTACTGCGACCCCATGGACGACAACTGCGCCCAGGCGGTGGTCACGGACGTGACCGCCTCCAGCGGAGAGAGGGGCGTCGTCCACGTCCTCGACAGGCTCATCGAGGCGCCTCCGATCATGAAGCCTTACGAGCCGCTCGATGCCGATGGAAAGCCCATCAAGAAGTCAAAGCCCAAGGAGGAGAAGAAGAAGAAGGAGAAGAAGAAGTCCTCTTCCAGCGGAGGCGGCTCCAGAACCACGAGAGGGTACTACAACCCCTGGTGGGGCCGCTAAGGACGGACCCGAAACTCCAGTCCAGTCTTCGGTTGATTCAGAGCTAGGTCTCGACTCGCATCGATTTCGCGATTGCGAATTTTAATCAAGCCCATACATTTTTTTGCATGCACGTTCAATGAAAACAAGTAGCCTCTGCTCACGCCTTTGCCCTTCTAGTTCGAATCAAACCCCTAGAGAGAGATTTTTGTTCGCTCGCTCCGTGAGAATGAATCAGCCTTGCTTCAAGTTGCGAAACCTCAGGAGAGGGGGAGAAGGGGGAGGGAGCGATGATGTCATTACATGACTAACGTGTGTTTTGTGTACAAAGCCCTTTGCGCCAACGCGTGGATGCGCCCTAGGAGAAGACGATGGCCACGAGGATGATCAGAAGCAAAAGAAGGCCCCCCATAACCGCCCACTGGTACTTGCCCATCCGCCTCCCAAGCTTGTTCATCATGTTGTTGGCAACTTTGAGGCGACTCTTCGTGGTGTCCACCTCCTCCTCGAGCTCCCCGATCACCGTGGTCTGGAGCTCGATCTCGTCCCCAATCTGAAGCCCCATTTGGCCCACCCTTCTGGCCGCCACGCTGAGGTCGTCCAGGTCCTCGTCCTGCCGTTTCATCAGCATCTGCTGGCTCTCGAATTCCCGGTCCGTCTCGTCGTTCAGGTACGAGGACACGACGCCCTTCTTGGGCAGAGGGGAGGCCGTGGGCTGGCTGGCTCTCTTGCTCAGCCGCGACGCCTCGAAGAGGTCAGTGATTCTGTCGTGGTACCTGAGCGCCGTTTGCTTGAAGTCCTCGATCTGCTTCCTTCGCTCCTGCACTTGGTTTTGGGTCAGGTTGAACTTGTGGGGCATCGCTGCCGACGCCTCAACGGCCTTGGAGAGCTCGTTGACTTGCATCTCGGCGCTTTCCACGGACGTCTGCAACTTCTTCAAGGCTTCCGTTACGAAAGTGCTCCTTATGAGACTCTCGAGCTTGTCATCGTAGAGCTCCTCCTCCACGGCCTTCAGGTTGGACTTTATCTCGTCCTCCACCAGAACGTACGGATCGACGGACATGGCGGCGTCAAAGGGCGCGGGCGCAAGAACGACCGCCTCCCTCTCTCTCTCAGTCTCCCCTCGCCCCCTGCGAAACCCCCGGTTCTGAGTTTTTCGTCGGGTGCTGTGGGGAGGGCGGGGGTCGGGAAGGAACAGAACAGAAGCGGGGAAAATTGTGGTTTCGGTGGATTTCAAAAAAGGAGGCAATGCTATTCTTCTCCTCACTTGTGCTTCCTGGCGTAGAATGTCCGCGCCGCTCCGTGGGTGACCTTGAAGGTCCTTATCTCCATGGGGTTCACGGTGACCACCTTGCCTACGCTTGGCGAGAGGACCCTGTTCGCGCTCAGGCTCACCTCGTCGATTTTGGTCACCTGCTTGCCTGAGAAGAGAGTGCTCAAGTCCACCTTGGCAGGCACCGAATACTCTGCGCTCTCCCCCGCCTTCGAAAGAGATCAATACAATGACAATCAGTGCGTCAGTCAGTCAGTCAGCCAGTCAGATTCATAGATAAAGACAGAGAGAGAGACACACACAGAGAGAGAGAGAGAGAGAGAGAGAGAGAGACTTACTTGGAACATGTGAGCAAGCCTGATGAGAACGGTCGAGGCGTCCAGGGGATGCACTGTCATGAGGTTAACGTTCTCAGGAAAGTCGTTCCCTTCCAGGCCAGACATGGGAGAGACTCTCTCCGGGGAGGCCGGCGCCTGGCGGAAGGCCACCACGAGCTCCGACTCCTTCCTGGCTTGGACCTTCCTCCTCAGTCCAGCGCTCTCGGCCGCAGGAGCAAGCACGAGCCCGGTGGATCCAGCGACTGTGAGCCCGGGGCAGTTGCAGTTGATGCAGCCGCACTCTGTCTCGTTGAGGGGCTCCCCGACTCCCCTTCCGTCATCCGCTAGGATCCTTCGGTGCACCATGAACTCAAGGTCACCGCTGTTGAGGGAGGACCCACCGCAAGGCCTGTCCAGCAGTACCGCCATCTCACTCTTGCCATCCTTGATGCCCAGGGCGCTGGTGAGAGGGTAGTAGTTACCGGAAATGGGTTCGGAGACCTCCAAATCCCAAGTAGGCCTGTAATCCACCCTCCTCTCGAGCATCTCTCTGCCGTTTGAGTCGGTGTAGAAGGTTTTTCCGGAGGCAACATCAGAGGAAACTCTCATTGAGATTTCCTTTCCCAGGTTGTCCCCAATGGGGACTGGGCCAACTTTCCAAGCCAAGTCCACCCAGTCCCTGGACTTGTAGACTCTGGTCTTGAGGGTCAGCCATGGCGCAAAGGTCTGCCTCATCTCACTGTACACCTCTCCCTCCACCATTGTCAGGTTGAGAGCCTGGCCCTTGTTCGTGAGTGGAAGGGTGCCGCTGGGGCGGAACAAGTAGGCCCCAGAGTTCTGCCCATCTCCGCTCGAGGAGTTGTACACCAAGAAATCAATCGAGGCGCCGACTTCGAATCCGAACTTCAGGCTCGAGATCTTGTTCATCAGTCCCGTGGCTCCATCAAAGCCCAACTCAAGATTGTCGCCCGCCACCTTCGCTTGCTTCTCGCTGGCGAAGACTTGCCTAACCTTTGACTTTTGGGCAACGGCTCCGTTCGATGGAATGTTTCTGAACATGACATAGTAGACGGAGAGGCCCTTGGGAGGGACGGTGACAGGGAAGCACAGGTCCTGGAGGTCGTCAGAGGAGGAGGATGGCGCCATGGCTTCCCCCTCCGCAAAGTCGGTGACCTGGGAATGGATCGGATTCATCTCCCCATCGAAAACAGCGACAGAGGTGACGTCCTTAGCGATGGGAATGTGAATGTGGTCCTCTCTGACCTGGCCGAGGTTGTTGTACATGGCAATCTGCATGTTCTCCCCCGACTTGCTGGAAGCCTCGGTGAAGGCGCAAGAGCTCACATTCAGCAAAGGACACTGGACGAAGTCCGCGCCAGCGCCGGTGGTGACATCATCGGCTCCCGCCTCCTGGGGAATCACCAGGGGTGAAGTGGGCTGGGGCGCGGCTTTGATCAAGCGGCTCCCTCCCCGCTTGTCGATGATCTCTCTGAGGCCCGTGTTCAGCAAGGAAGTCGCCCCCAAGCTGCCTTGGTACAAGCGCTTGGCGTAGTCGTCAGCCACCGCTTGCTTTGCCGTGCCGGTGATGGCATCGTGGTGCTGCAGGACGCTCACTGCGTCCTCCAGTCTGTTCAAAACATCGCTGTCCTCGAGAGAAGTGCCCAAAAAGTACTGCATCTGCCGCGCGCTCTGGAGCAGGGATGTCATGGCATAAACGTAGCGCTTTTGGCTCGGCCTGGAGGTGAAGTACCCCGTCCAGTAGGCGTGCCACCCGTCGGAGTAGGGAAAGAAATCGTCCGTCTTGACGGGAAAACTGATGTTCGCTGCCCTCTTTTGCGCAAAGTAGTCCTCCGGTGTTGAGTAGAAAACGTTCACCCTTGGATCCTTGTTGGCGTAGTGGATGAGCTTGTCCAGGTTCTTGTACCACACGTGGGCATTCTCCCACTGGAAGTCCGACCCCATGAGGAACAAGATGTCGTTCCCGAGGATGGTGTCCGAGTACAAAAGGGCTTGCTGAATGAATTCCTCAACTCTCTGGTCCACATTGTAACCCTCGAGGCGCGCGTCATCCTGAATGGGCTCGCAGGAGCACTTCTCGTAATCGAAGCAGAAGCCCGGGGGAGGCTGGTAGTTGCCGTCCGGCCTGATCTGAGTCAAGATCTCCTTGTCCGGAAACGTGATGGAGGGCCGCCACGACATCTCCATCGACTTCTCGAGCTTCCTCTTTTCGAGGTCAATGTGGTCGCTCCGGCCGAGGACCATGGAATCGAAACCGAGGTCGACGCCGAAGAGGTAGGCCTGGGAGGCCGAGTGGCCGAAGGGATCGAGCTGCCAGCCCGTTCTCGGAACGTAGCCGAAGGCCTCGGAAAGGAACCTGTGACCCCGCGTGGTCTGGTCGACCATGCCGACGTAGTGCGCGGCCGCCTCGTCGTGCATGCACCACCCACCGTTCGCAAAGGTGAGCTGCTTGTTCTTGACCAAGGTTCTCGCGGCCTCGCGCTGGTCATCGGTCGCCTCGTTCCACCACCGCTCGAAGAAGGCCATCTCGACGTAGGTGAACTTTCTCGAGGGGTTCTTCTGGAGGTTGTCGACAATGGAGTCGATGATGTACCCCACTCCCGCCTTGTAGATGTCCTGCTTCGATCCCACGAAGTACTCGTCCACGTTCTTGAGCCAGCCCACGTCGTCGTGCGTGTGGCAGACGAGGTGGACGTTCAGGGCGGCGGGATCGCGAGGCTTGGGCTCCGTGTCGTAGCACGTCTCGCCCCCAACAACATTATCGCCATCGCTCCTCCTCCTGGCTCTGCCCTCCACCGTCGCGACGAGGACGAGGAGGGAGCACAGCAGCGCGAGGGATCGCATCCCGTGCGCATTGCGAGACGCCGCCATCGCCTTCTCTCACTCGGTGCAATCAATCCACCCACAGAGAGCCCGAGAGGGTTGAGGGTTGAGTGCGGCTTGAGCTTTTCGCTCAGGATTTTTCTGGCGTCATCCTGAGAACATGCCAGCTGGCTTTGGCTTTGGCCGGGTGAGCTCAGAGCTGGTGTGTGGGGTGCAGGGGCGGTTACAGGGGGGACGATGACTGCGCCCAAACCGCGCCGGGTCGTCGTTGTGGGTCGCTCCTTCGCCGGGGCGCGAGTTGAGAGGGCGCTGAGGCAGGAGGAGGCGCTGGTCGATGTCACTGTGATCGACGCGAACGCCTTCTTCGAGTACACGCCGGGGATTTTGCGCTGCTTCGTGGAGCCCGCTTCGTACGAGCGACTCGCCGTCCCCTTCCAGGGCGACGTGGTGGTGGACAGAGTCATCGAGGTGGTCGCGGGGAGCACGAAGCGCGTTGAAACCGCGTCTGGGCTCAAGATCGAGTACGACGTCCTCGTCTTGGCCACGGGTTCCACTTACCCCGGCGAACTCATCAAGCAAGCCGCGGGTGGGGAAACGATGGAATCGAGGAGGAGGGCTTTCGCGGACGAGTTCGGCAAGATTGAAAGGGCCGAGACGATCGCGATCGTGGGATCAGGCCCGGTCGGCGTGGAGCTCGCCGCGGAAATCGTGGGCAAGTACGGCAATGGGAAGAAGGTCACCATGTTCTCCCGGAGCGCGAGAATCCTTCCCCAGATGGAACCCAAGGCCTCGGCGCACGCGCTGGCCTGGCTCGAGAGGAGCGGGAACTTCGACCTCGTCGTGGAGGAGGAGGCAAGCGAGGGCGCCCTTGAGAGCTTTGACCTCGTTTACCGTTGCTATGGGAGCGCGGCGAACGTGAACTTCAGATTTCCTTACCGGCTCTCCGACTCCGGCGCCATCAGGTGCAGGAAGACGATGCAGTCGACGGACGATGACGCGATCTTCGCCCTGGGCGACTGCGCCGAACTGGAAGAGGACTTCGACAAGACTGCGTTCGCCGCGGATGCGCAGGCGGTGGTGGTGGCAAAGAACATCTTGGCGCTGGTTCGGGGGGAGGAAGAGGCGATGGTCGAGTTCCCGGGGGACGTCTGCTTCGGGAGCGACCGCTTTCCCCTCGTCATGTGCATCTCTCTTTACAAGAGCGCTGGGATCCTGCAGCAGAACTCCGTGGTCGTTCACGGGAGACTCGGCGCCCTCGCGAAGAGGATCATCGAGGGCTTCCAGCTCAGAATCGCCAGGAGCGCGGGGAGAACGGTCGAGACCACGCTCTGGGAGATGTGCGAGAAGGTGACCCTCTTTGTGTGCTGCAAAATCCTGCCGCGACCATCTGTAAACCACCATAAGTGAAACAATAGCCTATTTTTCTGTACTACGTATCAAAGTCTTGAACTTCTTCGCGCCTGAGCGCACTCAGCGAGCGCATCGAGAGGCCGAGGGCTTTGGCATGGGGAGTGAGCGAGACATCCGTGCAATCAACGTTTGGTTTGAAGTTCTCTGACATCCTCCCTCTCTTCTTCAAACTCTCATCATCATGCAAAGATTTAACTTTTAAGGCTCTGCCAGTCTTAAAGACGATTCGCGACAGCTCTTGACGATGGCGAAGCGAAAGGGATCTTCTTCGGCCTCCCGCCCCCGGACCAGGAGCGAGGCGGGACGCGAGACGAAGGACGAGCGCGACGCGAGGGAGGTCGAGAACGCCCAACGTCTCGACAAGCTCCCTCAGGAGGTGTGGGAGAAGATCCTCGACAACCTCCACAAGAACGACCTCTTTCCGCTGGCTCTGAGCTGCAAGTACTTTCGTCAGAAGCAGAAGGAGCTGGTGGCGCGGACGAGGCAGAGCGGGCCTAGGAGGAGGAAGGGTACTTATTCTCGGAGGCTCACTCTTTGGAGTCAAGAGCCTTATATCATAATGCAGCCAGCGTCACCTGATTACCTCCGCTTCTGCAGGGATTGTGGCACCCCTTGGTTGGATTGGACCCGTCTCATGTACCTGGCGGCCTATCATGGCCACCTGACTCTGCTGCAGGAGCTCGTGATATCCTCAGAAACGCATCTGCCGAATGACTTCGCCTCTCTTGCCGACTATGCAGGTGAGTCTTCATCGTCTCCTTCTTCTTTGTTTTGGCTTCTGACTTCTTTCTCTTCTTCGCAGCGCGCGGAGGCCAGCTGGAGACTTTGCAGTGGCTGACAACTGAGAAGGGGGTGGAGCTACGTGGCTTTATCTTTGTCTGCGCCTGCATAGGTAACAGTTTGGAGGTATTGAGGTGGCTCAGGAGCGAGGGTTGTGCTTGGGATGATCATTGGGAAACATGTGCTTATACAGCGTGTGAAGGTCACTTGGAGACATTGAAGTGGCTGAGGAGCGAGGGCTGCCCTTGGGATACAGATAGAGCACTTATGTGCCGTGCTGCAGTTGCGGGAGGTCGTCTCAGCGTGCTCAAGTACGCCCATGAGAACGGCTGCCAATGGGATGAGGAGGTTTGTTCTGGGGCAGCTGAGGGGGGTCATTATGATATGCTCAAGTACGCGCATGAGAACGGCTGCCCTTGGAAGGCGGATACTTGTACTGCAGCAGTTGAGCGGGGTGATCTTGATATGCTCAAGTACTTGCATGAGAATGGTTGCCCCTGGAATGGGAATACTTGTGATGAGGCAGCAAGAAATGATCGTCTGGATGTGCTCAAGTACGCGCATGAGAATGGATGTCCCTGGGATGAGGAGACTTGTGCGTGCGCAGCTGCGTATGGTCATCTTGATGTGCTCAAGTACGCCCATGAGAATGGCTGCCCCTGGGATGTGGAGACTTGTGAGAGCGCAGCTAGGGGGGGCCACCTTGATGTGCTCAAGTATGCACGGGAGAATGGCTGCCCCGATTACAGTGACGATTACAGTGATGCTGATGATTACTGGTCTGCCTTCTCCCCCGATAATGCCAGTGATGACAGCTTGTCGTCCCTTGCTTGTAATTGAATTCTCCTACTTCTCTCACTCTCTCATTCATTCCCCCAGAAGGCAAGCTCTTGATTGGCGCTCTGCTTTCCTGCGCTGAGGGAGGGGGCTTTGGGATGGAGAGTGAGCGAAACATTCATGCAATCAACGCTTGGTTTGAGCTCCTCTGACACCCTCCCTCTCTTCTTCAAACTCTCATCCATCATGCAAACAAGATTTAACGCTCTGCCAGCTTTTAGACGCGACAGTCACGAGGAGCGCAGGAGCGACAGTGCTTCGGCAACGGCGAGCGAGGCGAGCTTCGTGGCGGGTGATAAGGGGACGCGAGACCAGGAGATCAGGTCGACACGTCGCAAAGAGGGAAGATGGGCGCCCTCTTCTCGGTCGACGCGTCTCAGAGAGGCAAGACGGCGAAGCGAAAGGGATCCTCGGTGGACTCCGGCCCCCGGACCAGGAATAAGGTGGCCAAAGAAGGGAGCGAGGAGAAGACCATCGCTGAGCATGGTGTCGAGGATGAGTGCGACCAGCTTAGACGCGAGTACCGTGCGCTCGAAAGGGAGCGCTTCAACTTTTCGGAGGAGGAATTCTACCTGAAGCAGGAGCTACAGGAGGATGAGCTGGATGAGAGCGAGATTGAGGATGAGATTGAGGTGCAGCTGGTGGAACAGAGACGTGAGTTGTATCAGTCGGAGGAAGACTGGCTTCCGAAGAGTGACCGTCTCAGGGCCCTGTGCGAACCGATGGAGGTCGAGAACGCCCAGCAGTTAGACAAGCTCCCGCCTGAGGTGTGGGAGAAGATCCTCGACAACCTCGAGAGTGACGACCTCTTTCCCCTGGCTATGAGCTGCAGGTACTTTCGTCAGAAGCAGGAGGAGCTGATGGAGCGGCCGAAGCAGAGAGGGAAGCCTCGTCGTGCTTTGAAGACGCATCTCGAGCAAAAGCTTCGCAATAGACAGCCAGCTTCAGTTGAGTACCTCCGATTTTGCTGCAAAGAGAAAGGTTGTTTTGGTTTTGGCGTCGACCCTGACTCCTATGCGAAGGACAGGGATATCTTGTGCCTGGCAGCGTATCATGGCCACCTGACTCTGCTGCAGGAGCTCCTAGTTGGTTTGGAAGAAGAAAATCAAGGATCTGTTTTTCCGAGTAGGTTCTTTATGAAGCCGAGTAAGGATCTGCAAGAAATTGCCGATAGTGCTGGTGAGTCTCCTTCTTCACAACCTATTTGTCTCTACTTCTTTGTTTTACCTTCTGACTTCTCTCTTTCTCTTCTTCACAGCGAGTGCAGGCCATCTGGAGACCTTGCAGTGGCTGAATTCCAAGGGTTGGCTCGAGCTAAATCTGGAAATCTTTTCCACTGCATGCAGGATTGGCCATTTGGAGATGGCGCAGTGGCTCAGAAGCGAGGGCTGCCCTTTTAACGGAAAAAGGTATGCACTGGGTGTGCCATGCAGCAGTGCAGCCATGGGTGGTCACTTGGAGGTTTTGAAGTGGCTCAGGAGCGAGGGCTGTGATTGGACTGAAAGGGCATGCTCTAATGCAGCTCTGGGTGGTCACTTGGATGCATTGAAGTGGCTCAGGAGCGAGGGCTGCCCTTGGAATGCAGACGCATGCACCCTTGCAGTAGAGGCTGGTCACTTGGATGTATTGAAGTGGCTCAGGAGCGAGGGCTGCCCTTGGAATGCACACGCATGCCCTCTTGCAGCCAGAGGTGGTCACTTGGAGGTGTTGAGGTGGCTCAGGAGCGAGGGTTGTCCCTGGAATGAGATGACTTGTCAAGGAGCAGCTATGATGGGTCATCTGGATATGATCAAGTACTTGCATGAGAATGGATGCCCCTGGGATGTGATTACTTGTCAATTTGCAGCTAAGAGAGGTCATCTTGATGTGCTCAAGTACGCCCATGAGAACGGCTGCCCCTGGGATGAGGGTGCTTGCAAGCATGCAGCTGGAGGTGGTCATCTTGATGTGCTTAAGTACGCACGGGAGAATGGCTGCCCTTGGGATTGGCGGACTTGTTTCGAGGCAGCTATGGGTGGCCATCTGGATGTGCTCAAGTACGCACGGGAGAATGGCTGCCCCTGGAATGCGAGCTGTTGGTTTGCGGCAAAAAAAGCAGTACGAGGGTGGCTGAAGGCGAACGGATGTCCTCGAGATGATGAGGACAGTGACAGTGACCAGAACAATGACGATTACAACAGTGATGATGATGATGTCTGATCTGCCTTCTCCCGATGATGCCAGTGATGACAGCTTGTCGTTCCTTGCTTGTAATTGAATTCTCCTATCTCCTATGTCTCTCTCTCACTCTCTCACTCATTCCCCTGGAAGGCAAGGTCTTGATTGGCCTCTGCTTTGGCGAATTCCCGCGCAAGCGAGGTTTGATAACGCTCGGCACAATCGAGTCCACTCTCTCTCGCGCGCGCGACAGTCTCGACAACGGCGAGCGAGGTGGCGACCTTCGCGAAGAGAGGAAACAGAACGAGGAGGCGAGACGAGGAGCGCACTTCCGAGCGCACTAGCACGCGAACACCGACTTCTCTGTGGAACGCGTCTTGGAGAGAGGGAAGATGGCGAAGCGAAAGGGATCTTCTTCAGCCTCCCGCCCCCGGACCAGGAGCAAGGCGGCCAGAGAAAGACGCGAGCGCGACGCGAGGGAGGTCGAGGACGCCCAGCGTCTTTTGGCGAAGCTCCCGCCTGAGGTGTGGGAGAAGGTCCTCGACAACCTCGACGAGAACGATCTCTTTCCCTTGGCTCTGAGCTGCAAGTACTTTCGTCAGAAGCAGAAGGAGCTGGTGGCGCGGACGAGGCAGAGCGGGCCTGGGAGGGGGGAGTCTCGTCGCGCTTTGAAGACGACTCTCGAGCGAAAGCTTGATGATGGCCAGCCAGCTTCAGTTGAGTACCTTCAGTTTTGCAGCAAAGAGAGATGCTTTGAAAACGAAGAGGATGACGAAGACGACAACGAGGGAAGCAAGGCCTTTTATGTCATGGCCTTGGCGACGTATCACGGCCACCTGCCTCTGCTGCAGGAGCTCCACGAATCTTACAAAAAAACAGACAGCTCGAATTTTGAATCAAGCCTCTGCCATCAAGCAGGTGAGTCTCCTTCTTCACAGTCTCTTCCCTTGTTTCTGTTTCGGCTTCTGACTTCCTTCATGCTTTTCTCTTCATCACAGTGCGCGGAGGCCAACTGGAGACCTTGCAGTGGCTGGATTCTCTGAAGTGGAGCAGACCTCTGGGGTCAGAGACGACACAATTTTCATTTGCCTGTCGAGGCGGCCATTTGGAGATGATGAAGTGGCTCAGGAGCAAGCAGAAGAAGAATAAGTATGAGCACACGTTGGATGACCCTTGGAACGCATACTCATTCTCTAGTGCAGCTTACAGTGGTCACTTGGAGGCATTGAAGTGGCTCAAGAGCGAGGGCTGCCCTTGGGATGCAAAAGCATGCTCAGGCGCAGCCAAGGGTGGTCACTTGGAGATATTGAAGTGGCTGAGGAGCGAGGGCTGCCCTTGGGATGCACACACATGCGCTGGTGCAGCGAGTGAAGGTCACTTGGAGATATTGAAATGGCTCAGGAGCGAGGGCTGTGATTGGGATGAATGGGCATGCCGATTTGCAGCTAAGTTTGGTCACTTGGAGGTATTGAAATGGCTCAGGAGCGAGGGCTGCCCTTGGGACGCAAAGGCATGCGAATATGCAGCTGAGGGCGGGCAATTGGATGTGCTCAAGTACTTGAATGAGAACGGCTGCCCTTGGGACGAGAACACTTGTAAAGGGGCAATTCGGTTTGATCATCTGGATGTGCTCAAGTACTTGCATGAGAATGGCTGCCCATGGGATGAGGAAAGTTTTAAAGATGCAGCTTATGATGGCAATCTTGATATGCTCAAGTACTTGCATGAGAATGGCTGCCCTTGGAACGAGGAGGTTTTTTTTGTAGCAGCTGAAGAAGTGCAAGAGTGGCTGAAGGAAAACAATTGTCCCGGGGCCGGTGACGAGTACTATGACGAGTACAGTGACGAGTACAGTGATGATTACAGCAGAGAAGAGCTTGACGATTAGTCCAACGAATCTGATTCCTCCCTTGTGATCAAAAAATTTTCCTTTCTCTCTGTCTTTCTCGCTCGTTCCCCGCAGGTTCACCATAATCAAGTCACGCTCCTGTAGAGGTCCAAGTAGGCCTGGGCACTCTTTCTCCACGAGAAGTCCGTTTTCATGTTTGACCGCACCAAATCCTCCCACCAAGTTTGCTTTGTCTTGAAGTAGGACAGCGCGCGCCCCAGCGACCCCCGCAGGGCGTCCTCGTGCGTTCCCTCAAAGGTGAACCCGTTCCCCCTTTCGCTCTCCCTGTCAACGTCCTTCACCGTGTCCGCCAGTCCTCCAGTTTGGCGCACCACTGGCACGGCTCCGTACCTCATTCCGATCATTTGGGTGAGCCCGCAGGGCTCAAAGATGGATGGCACGAGAACAACGTCCGCTGCCGCAAAGAGAAAGTGGCTGAGGGCCTCCGAGTAAGTGATCATGAGCCTGGCGTCCCGGTGATCCTTGAAGTCGTTCTCCGAGAGGTGCCTGAAGTCGCCATCCGCGTGGCCGGACCCCAGAAGGATGAACTGACCCCCCTGCTCCACCGTCTGCCACAGCGCGTGCTTGATCAGATGGATCCCCTTCTGCGGCACCAGCCTTGTGATGCAAACCACCAATGGCTTCCTCTCTCCCCTTTCGGTGGGATCATCCAGCCCCAGACCATTTCTGACGAACCTTTGCAAGAAATACTTGCCGGCGAGGTCCGCAGCAGAGAAGGAGACCGGCAAGTACAGATCCCTTGCTGGATCCCACATGACGTCATCGATGCCGTTCAAGATGCCGTGATACTTGTGCTGGCACTCTGCCAGGGTCCCACTGAGCCAGCCCCCCTGGCCTGACCTCGTTTCCACGGCATAAGTAGGGGAAACTGTTGTCACCACGTTGCTGTAGACGACCCCTCCCTTGAGCAGGCTGAGCCTCTCTGGATTGTGCCCGATGGTGCGCTCGTCCAAGGCCTTTTCTACTGTGTTAAAGATGTCGCCGCTCATGCCTGCAAAGATTAGTTAATTTGAGGAGAAACCAAGGGAGCCCTCCGTTAGTCGTGCCTGCTCAGCAAATGAATAGAGCGGAAGAACACTCACTCTCTCTCTCTCTCTCTCTCTCTCACACACACACACACACACACATACACACTCTCTCTCTCTCTCTCTCTCACACACACACTGAGAATGAACGAAGGAACAAACGAACAAAGGAAGGAAGGAAGGAATGTAGGCAGGTGTGTGTTTTGACTCACCAGTGACACCGAACTCCTCGGCCCTGCACTCGCCGGTGTTGTCCATGTTGTGAATCGTGAGGCAGATTCTCGGCTTGTGGAGACCCTGATTGTTGTAGATCTCCCAAAAGAGCATCGCGGCAGCCGAGGTCTGCCACTCGTGAAGGTGGATGATGTCCGGCTGTCTCCCGGATCGCGCAAGGAACTCCAGGCCGGCACGGCAAAAGTAGAGGTAGGCCTCGGTCTCGTTGTAGCTCCCGGCGTAGACCCCTCCCCCCCTGAAGATGTTGCAAGCGTCCCAATCGGGCCTGAGAAGGATGAGCTTGATTCCCTCGCAGGTCGCGGAGTAAACCAGAGTCTTGAGCTCGCCCACCTGAAAGCTTCCGTCCCACTCGTGGCCCTTGGGGCACCCGTACTCGAACTCGAAGTTCAGATCCGCCAAGAGGGCCTCGTCGATGCACTCGTAGAAGGGCAGGATGATCTCGACGTCGTGCCCCCGCGAGGTGCAGCTCCGCGCTAGACCGGTGACCACGTCCCCGAGGCCGCCCACCTTTGCCAGGGGCGCCATCTCGGCGGTGAGGTGCACGACGCTCAATTGGAAGGGGTCGCGCTCGGTCCCCGCGGGCTGATCGGAGGAGGAAGCGGTCGGAACCGGAACGGATTCCCAGAAAGGCTTCTCCGGACTCGGGAGGGGGATGGCATCGAAGTCCACGACGACGACCTCCGGCTCCGGCTCGGCTACTGGCGCGCGTGGTTCGGCGATCGAGGACGCGTTGCCGGCCTCCCCCTTGCCGTCGAGAAAGGCCTCGAGCTCCGCAATGCGCTTCTTCAGGCTCGCATTCTCCTCCATCAGGCGCTGCACCTCGCCGTTCGATTGGCAGGCCACCACGCCCGGGCTCTGCTCTCCTCGCCTGGAACGCAGACCGCGTCGCCGTGCCTCGGGAACGCCGGGTAGCGGGGGAGTCCTGCGCGTGCTGCGGCGCGGGGACGTCCCGAGATGAAGCCGCGACCGGCCGCTCGTCGTCGTCGTTGTCGTCGCCATCGCGTCGCTTGGTCGTTATCCGAATCGCAATCGCAGCAGGAGGGGTGAGCCTTCTGAACGAATGGCCAGAGTTTGCTGGGAAATTTCGTATTGAACAGGATTCGCAAGATTTGTACAGGTTGTTGTGACGAGACAAGCGCCGCGAGGGACAGAAGAGAGAGAGAGAGAGAAAGGCGGTGGGAAGGTCGTTCCGAGACGAATAGAGAGCCCAAAGGCGCAAGCTTTCCCGTTCCCGAGAGATTGCTCGCCCCAACGAAGTGGGGAGCGAGTCCGACAAGAGGTGGGAAAATGATCCAAGCCAGAGAAGTGGCGCCGTGTTCCCGGTGATCGGCGCGCTGGGCCAGCTGCTGCTGCTAAGAGGACACGAGATCGAGTCGTGAGGATTTTGGACGTGGCCCCACGTTTGTGACGACATGGAGAGCCTTCTGACCGACGAGAGCTCTCCCGTTTGGGTCGTGAGGTACATGAGCGAGGCCGAGACCGAGACCCTCGTCGATCTTTGCACCAAGAAGCTCCAGAGCGGGGGGGAGTCCATATCCGGCTCCGCCGCGGAGGAGGACGGCGACCAGAGCTTCAAGCACTCGTACCGCGCTCTCCTCCTCCGAGCAACGGCCTACGTCAAGCAGAACAAGTTTCACCTGGCCCTGGCCGACTACAACGAAATGCTTCGGTACAATCCGGAGAACGCGGACTTGCTTTACAATAGGTGCGTCTTCCCGTGCCGAGCCCCGCCTGCGTTTCGTCTCGCGATCCCTTCCCGTCTTTTCGCGAAAACTGACTCAACGACCTCGCATCGGATTGCCTGTCGAACCAATTCCCAGGGGCGTGGCTTACGAAAAGGTGGGCAGGATAGACGACGCCATTGTCGAGTTCACCAAGGTCCTACAAATCGAGCCCGACCACGTGAACGCGGCTTACTCCCGGGCCGCTTGCCAGAACCTCCGCGGCGAGTTCGAGAACGCCATCGACGACTATATGCGAGCCCTTCAGCTGGAGCAAAAGCAAGCTCCGGTGAATGGGATCTACACCCCAACATCCTCCGTGCGAAGGCAGAGAAGCAGCAAGGACCTGAGGGAGGACGAGAGAGAAATGGACAGGGACACGGAGGAAATAAAGACGAAAGCGACTCTGGTGGCGGAGGAGACGTCGAGAATCGTCGAGACCAACGGCGGGTTGCCGCCGGGCGACCGCAATGTCAATGGCGAAGGGGCACAGGATGGCCTTCAGGTGCCGGAAAGGGAGGAGAGACCCGTCTTCTCCTCGTCCAAGGCTACCCCGGCGACCGTGAAAGTCAAGCTCTCCCTCGATACCGACGTCATCGCGTCCTCGTCCTCGCCAGGCATCGAGCCGGTGGCGACTTCTCCCACTCTTCGCTCGAAAGGGGGTCCTCCGACTGCCGACACGCATGGGACGCTCACTCCCACCCAGGAAGACCGCGAGGTTGGGGAAGAAACGAGCGCCCCCGTCGATGAGAACGGCCTGGGAACGCCGGACAAGTGGTATTCGCGAGGCCTGAAGAGCAGAAGAACCGAGAACTACAGGGCAGCCATTCAGGAGTACACTCAGGCCATCCTTCTTGACCCGGGGCACTTTCGAGCCTACTTCGACAGAGCTTTTTCCTTCGATAAGCTTGGGCACACGGAGAAGGCCGTTGAGGACTACTCGAGCGCGATTCAGATCAACACGACGAACGCCAACTCGTATTACAACAGGGGCATCGCTTACGATAAGATGCAAGTGTATGACAAAGCAGTGGAGGACTTCACTTCAGCGATTGGGTTGGATCCCACGAATGCTGACTTTTACCACAACCGCGGCTTCAGCTGCAGAAAGCAAGGAAAGTACAACTTGGCGCTCGAGGATTACATGGAAGCGATTAAGAGAAACCCAAAGCACAGCCGGGCGTACTACAACAGGGCCTTTGTGCTGGAAAGGCTCGGCAACTTCCAAGAGGCTATCAAGGACTATACCACAGCGCTTGAGCTCGAGCCCAGGAATGCGATCGCTTTGCACAATCGCGGAGTTTTGTACGAAAGGCTCGGCCACATCGAGATGGCGAGCCGAGACTACTCCGCTGCGATCATCCGCGACCCCGAGTCGGCCATTTCCTACCACGCTCGGGCCATTTTGAACGCCAACAGGGGCAACGCCAGCGCTCTGAACGATTTCGACATTGCCGTGTCTATAGAGCCAGAGAATGCTCTCTACGTCAAGTCTCGGGCCGTTTACAACAAGGAGAAGGGGAACTACGAGTCAGCGGTCGAGGACTACACGAGGGCTCTCGAGCTGGCGCCAAAGGACGCCCAGTGCGTCACGAATCGCGCCTACTCTTATCGGAAGCTGGGGAAATTTGACCTGGCGCTGGAAGATTACACGCGGGCCATCGGCCTTCAACCCAAGAACGTGGGTCTCAGGAGCAACCGAGCCTACTGCTTGGCTCACGTCGAGAATTTTGCCGCCGCCATTGACGACTACAGGTTCGTTCTCAGCGCTCAGCCGAACAACATACGCGTTTACCACAACTTGGGCATAGCGCTGGAAAGAGAAAACAAGCTGGAAGAAGCGAAAATGTGCTTCGACAAGGTTATCGATATGGATCCGAGGAACGCGTCTGCGTTTTTCATGCGCGGAACGATTTGCGACAAGCTCAAGCTCGTGGAGAATGCCGTGCAAGACTACTCCAGAGCCCTCAAGCTGGAGAAGGGAGGCAAGTACCATGGCGCGAGCGCGGCCAACTCCAATGGAACAAAGCACAAGTCAATAGAAACGCGGTAGCAGGGGCCGAGGAGGGCGGGCGAAAGGAAACGAAGGACCAGGGCGCTCGAGGGAGGGGAAAAGTCACCAACCGTTTCAGGGCCTTAACATCTTGTGGTTTATATGTCTGTCTACTTCATAAATAAAACTATTTCTATCTCTCTCGTCTTTCCAAAAAAAATCGAGAACAGTGGGTTGGGACGCTTTCCGTCAGTCGTTGTCGTTGTCGTCGTTGCTTCCCAGCATTTGATCCCTTTTGTCGACGTTCCTCAGCACGTCACTGAGAAGAGCCACGGTTTCGTCCAAAGTTTGCTCCATGTTCATGTCGCGGTAGTCAATGTCCCGATCTCTCGATTCGAATCCGTCGCCGAGGCGTCCGTGAAGGCTCGCCAGGAGGTCCCGCAGGTCGAGGATCCTTCGCCGTGAAAGCGCCGGGTCAGTCGAAAGTCCTCGCCGGAGCTCGAGCGTCGCGGGGGGGTTGACGCTGACGTTTTGACGTTTCGCGCTCGCACGCTTCTTACTCACCTTTCTCTTATGCGCCCCCTCCGCGCTCTCTCGACTACCGCTCTATTTGTTGGCGTTCTTCGCCCGCGCGCCCGCGCGCCCCTGCTCCTGGCCCGCGAGGTCAGGGGCTCGCCCTGGGCTTCCGAGCTCGACGACACCATGGCGTCCGCCTTTCGTCCAAGAGTGAGTTGCCCCAAGAGAGTCCCAAGAGTAAAATTCAACCGTGTGGAATCTCCGTGTAAAGGAGATTACACGTAAGGCCACATGTCGCACGTGTAACGTGCGATATTTGCAAACAGATAACAAAGAAGCTCTTGTCGGGATTTCCGACGTTTCTGTTACGACGATGAACCACACAACCTTAATACAAATTTACAACTAGGGAACACAGGGTGGAGAGATGCCCTCCACCCTGTGTCAACACAACCTTTCGGATCAGCCCGAATTTAGAAATTTCCGAAAATCTTGGGGTGGGCCCACCGGTGGGGTCGGGCTGAGGAGAGCTCGCGAGTTGGATAAAGCTGTCGGCTTCTTCGCGCGCGAGGGAGGAGAGAGGGAGGAGAGAATGCCCTCCGCGGCGGCGATCGATGCGAGGGTCGGACGGCTCGTCGCACCCAGGAGACCGCAGGGGCGACGACACGTCGGCGGCGCGGCCGCCCGGTCTCTGAGGTGCGCGGGCGAACGTCGCGGAAGAAGATCCTTCAACAACGACAACGACAATGCCCTCCTCCTCTGCGGAAGAAGGACGCTTTGGTCGACGCTCGGACGAGGGCACCGCTCGCGCCTTTCGCGGCCCCGCGCCACCGCCGCGCTGGGGGAGACCGTGCTCTTCAAGAAGGCCAACGTTGGCGCCGACTACTTTGAGAGCGCGGAAAACAAGGAGCACTGGGACGCGCTGGCCGGCGTTCTTTCGGAGAAGCTCGGCATCGAGGTGTCCTCGCCTCGAATTCAGCACTACTACCTTCCCGTCTACCTCTGGATCAAGTCGAAGATGGGCGAGCACAAGCGATCTTCGTCCTCGCCGCTCTGCGTCGGCCTGAGCGCCCCGCAGGGCTGCGGCAAGACGACGCTCGTCACGGCCTTCGAGGAACTCTTCGAGACCGAGGGCCTTAGCTGCGTTTCCATGTCTCTCGACGACTTTTACTTGACGCGGAGCGATCAGGTCGACCTCGCCGAGACCCACGCCGACAACGACCTCCTCCAGGTCCGGGGGAACGCCGGAACGCACGACGTTGACCTCGCCATGCGCCTCATCCGCGGCGTGAAGACCCCAGCCAGTAGCGACGCCCCCGTGGTTCGGGTGCCCTGCTACGACAAGACGGCCTTCGAGGGAAAGGGCGACAGGCACGACGAGAGCAAGTGGCGCTCGTACGACCCCAGCAAAGTGGACGTCGTCCTCTACGAGGGCTGGATGCAGGGCTTCACGGCAGTCGAGGACTCTCCCTCGACCATCCACGCGGGATTGCCCATTGTGAACGACTTCCTCAAGGGCTACTCGGAGATGTGGTCCCTCATGGATATTTGGCTCGTCATCCAGGTCAAGGAGCTCGACTGCATCTACAAGTGGCGCCTCCAGGCCGAGACGGCAATGAAGGAGCAGTTCGGACAGGACAAGGGAATGTCGGACGAGGAAGTCAAGGCATTTGTCGACAAGTACATTCCGGCGTACACGGCCTACTTGCCCGAGCTCTACGACGAGAGCAAGCACGTGGAGAACTTGGGGTGCGAGAAGAACGAGGACGTCTTCATGTTCGAGGTGGACGCGACGCGATCCCCGGTCGCTTGATGAGAAAAAGTTGAGAGGCGAAATAAATTGGCAAAACTTGAGCGCGCGCTCGAGGTTGTACTGCAGCTATACCGAAACTCGCACTGATGTTTTTTTTCTGTGCGTTTTCGCACCAAAGGAACGGCGTCAGAACACAAGGCTGGTCCAAGCAAACATGAAGCAAAATCCGCCGAAAGGTGCTCCCCAACCGTAAGCCATGTTCTCCGTCAGCGCCGTGAGGTAGCAGCTGCCGCTGAACGCAAAGATTCCGGCCACGCAGAAGAATCCGACTGCGTTGGGTCGGCGCGTGTAGGGTGCAATAGCAAGGAGGAGATTGTGGAACAAGTGGTACTGGTTCGCGTTGTCAAAGACGCGAACGAACTTGGTGTCCTCTGGTCTGAAGAGGTGAGCACCGTAGGCGCCCAGGGCAACGGCCGCGACGCCCAAGATGCCCGCGAAGAGGTGCCAGACCGACCACTTGGGCCTCACCGTGGCCCTGCTTTCCTTGCCGCCGAGGAGCGGCTCTTCGAGAACGAACGCCATCGTGTTTTTTCTCTACTGCTCTTTGCGAGACTCCCAAAGACGCTCTCTTGATGGGTTTTCCAGACGCAACCCGAATCGGCCTCTGCCTTCGGCAACAAGATCAGAAGAGAGGGGACTTTTGGGATCGATCGCGCGACCTGCTGAGAGGCTGGGACGACGAGACGAGGCGACCCGAGGTGCGCAGAGGGAGACGAGAGGGAGAGCGCGACCACCCTCGATCGATCGATCGATCATCGGCTAGGCTAGGCTCAGGTTCGCACGGATGAAGACGGTGTGCGTGTTTGCGGGGTCCTCGCGCGGGACCTCGCCGGCCTACGTGGAGGCCGCGCGAGCCCTCGGGGCTGAGATCGCGAAGAGGAACCTCAGGCTAGTTTACGGCGGCGGGAACATCGGGCTGATGGGGGAATGCGCCCAGGCCGCGAGGGACGGCGGGAGCGAGGTCATCGGTGTCATCCCCGAGAGGCTCATGCCCAAGGAAGTCTCGGGCCAAACCGTCGGGGACCTCCGCATCGTGAAGGACATGCACGAGAGAAAGGCGATGATGGCGGAGCTCTCGGACGGCTTCGTCTGCCTGCCCGGGGGCTGGGGCACCCTCGAGGAGGCCTTCGAGATGACAACCTGGCAGCAGCTCGGCTACCACGACAAGCCCATTGGCCTTCTCAACATTGACGGTTACTACGACGGTCTCTGGACTTTTGTTCAGCACGCTGCCTCCCAGGGCTTCATTCGCCCCACTCACAAGGACATCATGCTCCTCGAGAGCGCGCCGGGGGACTTGATCACGAGACTGGAAAACTACAAGGCACCGGAGGATATCGTTTCCATCATCAGAACGGAAAGCATGAATCTCTAGCCAACAAACAGATGATAAGCAAAACGTACAAATACTACTGTTACAAAAGAATCCACAAATGACACTTGACGTGCCGCCCCCGATTCGTTCCTTCGCTGCCGTCAACTTTCACAGGAGCTGAAATTGCATGTTTCCGTCCCAAAAGCTTAGAACCGATGTCAGCGCAGCGGTCGCTGTTGTGACGGCTGCGAGGCCGGAGAAGCTCACCATGGCGAGCCAAGCCCAGGTCAGGTCATCCCCGCTCGCTCCCGCGCCTCCCCTCGCCGCCATGGCGCCCGCCAACCCCCGGAACGCTGCCAGCCTTCGCCCCTCCCCCTTCCCCAACCTATGGGGAGGAACTTGCTTGTGCAGCTGCAGGGCTCTCCTTATCAGCTCGGAGAGTTGCTGGGAACGCGAAGTGGGCTTGATCTTCGATAGGAGCTGGTGCATGGTCGCGAACTCCGCTTCCGCGGCCAGGATCCTCTCCCTCTCCGCGACCAGGCAGCAGACGCCGATGTAGAGGGGCATCAGAGGGTGGGACGCCAGGAAGATGTCAAAGAGACGAGCGCAGTGGTCCAGATTGTGCATGTCGTGCGAGAACCAGGTCAGCCGCCAGGACAGAGCAAAGTGGCAAGGAACGCCGCTGCTTCGGACGTGGTCGTGAAGCTCGGGGTCCGCCCGCTTCAGCAAGTCAAAGACGAAATCCAGGCTCTCCAGCACCGGTACCAAATCACTTCGCGTGCAGTCCCTCAGGTGGTTCTTCACGAGGTGCCTGAGGACGTCGAACGCGACCCTCTCGCTCCCCAGGACCAGGAGCAGGACGCTCGCGATGTCGTGCAGCCCTTGGTAGTAGTACACGTCCTGCTCGCCGCTCTCTGAGTTCGTGCCGACGCCCACGCAGGCGTTGAGCAACCATCTGAGTGAGGGCCTCTTGTGAACGTCGTGAAACAGGCACCGGTTGACGTCGCAAGTGACGACCTGCGCGTCCCTGTGTTCGAAGTCCTCGCCCTCCCGAGCCCCCGCATTTGCCGGCACTCCCACCTCGCACCCCACGAGGATGGGCCACGCGAACCTTCTGGTGCTCCCCAGGCCCCTCACGACAGCCACTTGGCGAAGCCGCTTGACGCCGTCGGGGCTCCTTTCGCTGGAGAGGAGCTCGTTCACGAGCCTCAAGGTTTGGTCGTGGTTGTCCCTCTCCCCCCTCTCGACCTTCGGCCCCCCTTTGTCGGGTGGGGAAGACCTTTTTTTCCTTCGCTTCTTCCCCATGGCGCCCCTTGTGCGCTGTGACAGCTGGTGGTCCATCCGGAATCAAAGAGAAGAGGAGGAATCAGGATGGTGAAGGTTGTTGTGAAAGTTACAGTTCTACAGTTCTACAAACTTGATTTACAAAAGCTCAGGACTTGACGTTCTCCCTGTGAACGAGTTCGCTTGCGAGGTCCCCAAGGAATTTGGGCTTGTTCAGGTACCCATCAATCTCCGCGTCATCCACCATGTCAAGCCCCGCCACAGCGGTGCCCTGGCCGGCCGTGAGCAGCTTGGGCTCCTCCCCCTTGCCCCTGATGAGAAGAATCGGGTCCATGGCGATCTCGGGAAACCGAGCCTTCCATGCCAAGAGCCTCCGCTCCATGACATCCTCGAGAACGTGAGCGCTCTGTCCAGCGCTCCCGCCATGGCTGTTCCTCCTCTTTCTCTTGACCGGCGCCTCCGATGTTCCCAAGAGGGTCTTGGCCGCATCCCTCGTCTCCTCCTTGCTGTTCTGAAGGTTGGACACCCACCGGAGCACAAAGTCATCGGGAACGTCATCGGCCCGCGACCACATCAAGTGATCTCCCGCCTGATCGCCCGCCTCCTCCATCGTTGGCAGGAGAGGGAGCATCCCCCTTGGCTTCTCCACCACGTCTCTCTTCAAGTCTCTCAAGCACGTCTGAATGTCCTTCACTCTGTGCTCGGCCGTGTTCAAGCTGCAGCGCAGGCAGCTCGTGATTTGACCCAGAGTCACGTGGTCGCAAGCGGCCAGACCAAAGCTCTTGATGGACTTGAAGATAATGGCTGACACCATGGGAACCGGCTTTCGACCGGTGGTGATGTACTTGGACTCGCAAAAACGGAGCAGGGCCTCGCTCCGCGCCCTGAGGATCTTCTGGAAGTCGCCGCTCGCCGAAGCCTTGTCCCCCATGACCTTTGCTTCCTTCACCAACCCGATGCACTTGATGAGAAAAGCTTGCAGGTCAAAAGGAGGGAGGATCAGGCTCATGGTTCGCTGCATTTTCGAGCTGGTGTGGTACAAGATGTTGTGCGTGCAGTTGATGGCTTCGGCAATCTCCTCGAGAAGCACGGGCACGTGGTGCATTCTGCAGGCGGCGTAAACGCAAGCTCCCGCCAAGATGTCGACATCCTGATTGGAGTAATCCTTGAGAGCCCCCTTCTCCCTCCTCTCTGGAGTGGCGGGCGGGGTGGCCGAGGGTCCCGGGTCCCCGCCCGCCCTCTTCGAGCTCCGCCGAGCGCGCTTCTTCTTCCCCCTCCTCCGCGTCCCCTCGCCATCCTCGACGTCGGTCTCGGTGTCTCCGTCTTCGTTGGCCTCGGCGGCTTTGGCGAGGCGCGGGGACGACCGCTTCGCCTTGGCGGGAGACGAGGTCGAGGGCAGAGCCTTCGGGGGAGGGGACTTGGTCTCGACGGTGGTGAGGAGCTTCTCGGAGACCGCCAGTTCCGAGAAGAGGCACTTGATCTCGTGCTGCACCTTCCAGGGAAGCTTGAGCTTCTCCGTGAGACTGCGGAGGGGGCGAGCGAGAACGGCGTCGATCGAGGAGTCCAACTTCGAGGCGCGGGAGGAGCTCCGAAGGTAGCCGCCGAAGTATCCCCCGCCGAACTTTCCGCCCTGCTTCGCCGCGTTGTTCAGGGACCCGGCGAGGTTCGCATGGGCCTGGTCGCTCTTGACGAGGTATCCGTGCCTCCCGCCCTGGACGTCGAAAGTGAGGTTCGAGGCCCCCGTCGTCACGACGTTCTCCGCGAGAACGTGGCCGCATTCCTTGCAGCTCACCATGCTCTGCTGAGGGTCCATCTGGAGCGCGCCCGGGGTCGCCCCGCAGTTCGGGCAGCTCATGCGCTCGTAGTCGAAGCCCGCGTCCATCTTGCCCGCGGTGGCGACGGTGGATTTGGACTCCTCGCTACCTGGACTCGCGAGAGTGGTTCGGAAGGGAGGGAGGGCGTGTTCAGTATGGCTCGAGCGTACGCGGGGCGCCATCGCTGGGTCTCCGTCGCGCGTCGACGACGAGAGGATGTCTTACTCGGACGGATGTGTGTGTCCGTGGTGTGGGTGGGGGGAGGGGAGGGGGTCGTGGACGGGAACGACAGAGACGCGCAGCAAAGAGAAGGTCTCGCTCACCTATTCCTCGCCAACGATAGCAACGCGCGACGCGGGCGTCGCCCTCACGCCTGTTCCTTCTGGCTCACTGTGTCTTGTCGTCTTCCTCCCTGCCTCGAAGATAAATAACGCGCGCGAGTACAAAACCGCGCGTATTTAGATCGCGTTTTGTACAGTCCCACCAAGTCGAGTTGCGTCAACTTCCAAAAGCGGGGTAACGCACGCTCGGGCCGAGGGCGGCGGTGAGAGGGGGATGACGAAGGGGGCAAGCTGTCTTCTCGTGGTCGATGCCGGGGGGAGCGCGTGGGTGGAACAAGTCGCGCGGCCCCTGGCTCACGTGTACTACACGCTAGAGGACAGCGACATTGCCGTGAACTTTGCGTCGTCGTCTCGCGTCCAACCGAAACCGAGGGAGATCCAGGTTCTGCTTCGCGAGGAGGAGGAGGAGGAGGGTCCTCGGCTCCGCGATGCAGACACCGCAGAGGCGAGGGCTGTCGAGGCGTCCCTCGCCCGGTTCGCGCGGGACGACAGGGCGTGCGAGAAGCTGGCGAGGAGCATCGCTCTGGATCGCGCGGTGCTCTTCACTGGGATATCTTTCGACGGCCTGTGCCTGGTGGGCGACGCGTGCGACGCGCTCCGAGACTCGCCCAAGCTTGAGAAGATGGTGACGACGATGAATCGCATGGGACGAGTTGTGGGAGCGTTCGGTGGGGCGAGCGCGGTCGTCGTGAAGCATTTGTGCCCGAAGGTCCCACCGGCCGACTGCGACCATCGGGGGAAGACCGGAGCGGAAAACCGAGCCGCCGAATCGCACGCCGCGGTGAACGGGAGGGACACGTCCGACTCGAGTTCCGACGACGCCTTCTTCGACGCCGAGGAGTCCTTCGTCGAGGACGGCGCCCCCGCCCTCCAGGCTCTGAACGGGAGCGCCCATGACTCCGACCCCACCCACAGCGCAGCAGCGAAAGAGCGGGCGGCCCCGGCAGGGAAGGCCGAAGCCGAGCCCGGGCCGAACGGCGAGTCCTTCCGCGAATCAAACATCGTGACGGCTGACACGGAGAGGGTAAGCCCCCCCTCCCATTCCCAAACCATCTCACGCCTCATCACTCACTCGCTCGCTCACATTCCCACCTCTCTTCTCTCTCTCTCTCTCTCCCCCCAGGCTGCCACCATCGCGGAGGGAGCCCTGGCGCTGCGAGACCGCATTCTACGGCACACCGCGGAGTCCCTGCTCACGGACCGAGGAGGCGCTGGGTTCCTCTGAGCCCACCCCACCTGTCAGATCGGAGAAAAGTTGAGAAAAGTCCTGAGCCTGGGTGTGGGAGACTGGTTGCGTACGTAGGACTGGTTATTGTAAAGTAGAGTTACTATTTCATGGGGGTTTCACTGAAGCCTCACTCAAGACTGAATCTCTACTCGAGGAGCTCGTCGTCGTCAGCATCGGGCAATGGGGCGTTCACCGCTTGCTGGAGCTCGGCCTCCACCTTGGCCTGGGCCTCCATGTCGATGACGACATCCGGCGGAGCCAGAGCCGGCGCCTTCACCAGAGTCAAGGAGTTGTCCCCCACGAGCTTCCTCGCCAAGTAAACGAAGGGCTTCTCGTACTGGTAGTTGCTCCTAGCGCTGATCTCAAAGTACTGCAAGTTCTTCTTCCTGTGGAAGATCACGTGCTTGGCCTTGACCTGCCTATTCTTGGAATCCACCTTGTTCCCGCAGAGAACGATGGGAATGTTCTCGCAAACCTGTTCGTTCGACCGAACGCGCGCCAAGAGAGGGGGGAGGAGGACGCGGGAAAAGAAAAGAGGTCAGCGCCGAGATCGCCGGTGAGGATGGTGGCGCGGGATCTTACCCTCGTCAAGTCTCTATGCCAGACCGGGACGGACTTGTACGTCAGCCTGGACGTGACGTCGAACATGATGATCGCGCAGTTCGCGTGGATGTAGTACCCCTCTCTGAGACCGCCGAACTTCTCCTGGCCGGCGGTGTCCCAGCAGTAGAATCTGAGAGCGCCATAATTCGTGTGAAAGTCCAAGGGGTGCACCTCCACGCCGATGGTTGGTTCGTAAGCCTTCTCGAACTCGCCCGATTGGTGCCTCTTCACGAAGGTCGTCTTGCCGGTTCCTCCGTCCCCGATCAAGACGAGCTTGAACTCGGGCACGCCCTCTTGCCTTTGCATTCCAGGAAGAGCCTGCGGTTGAGGAGGAGGACGCAGATCATCATTCGCGTTCGTTTCGGTGTTTCGGTCGCGAGCGAGGGGGGGGGAGCGCGAGGTCCTGTCAGATGGGATCGATCGTCGGAAAGGGGATGGCGCGGCGCGCGACGCGGCGCGCGGGGACGAGGCCCGGGAGGAAAACGCGCGCGAGGTGGGAGGCAGGCGGAGGCGAGACCCGAGAGCCGGAGAACGACGCGAGTTCGCTGGGAAGGGGACGTACCATGGTCGTGTGTTTCTTTCCGCGTCCTTCCTTTCTTCTCGAACGATCTCGACCCCGCTGAGGTCAAGCCAGCCCTTGTCTCGTTACCGCCGGCGACTCGCTCGTCGTCGTCGTCGTCCCCTACGCTCGCTCTCTGTCTTGAGTTGCCGATCTCAACTTCCTTCTTTGGTTGAAGCGCGCGAAAGAGGAGAGTAGAAAACGCGATCCTCTCCCGCCGCAGGCCGCCAGATGGGGACATTCCCGGAAAAGTTTGAAGGGAGCGACTTGAGGGAGCGACGAAGTGAGGGTGCCCGCTGGACTTTGCGAGACCACGCGCCTGGCGCGCGAGACCGAGCGAGCGGAGACGACCCTAGCGCGAGGCTCGCCCGAGGAGCGCCATGCTGAGAAACTCGACGAGCGCGCCGAACGTGTCCACCGCGGGGGGGAAGAAGCACTACCCCACCGCGGCGGATGACTACGAGGTATTGGATGTGGTCGGACAGGGCGTGAGCGCCAAGGTGTTTCGCGCCCTCTGCAGGCCCCTCAACGAGATCGTCGCGGTGAAGACAATCGAGCTCGAGGGCATCCACAGCAACCTGGAGGAGATCATGAGGGAGGCGAAGACCATGCGCATGGCGCAGCACGCGAACATTCTCAGCCTCCACTGCTCCTTCGTGACCAAGGAGAACGTCCTCTGGATGGTCATGCCATACGTGGGGGGCGGAAGCATTCTGAGCATCATGAAATGGGCGTACCGAGACGGCCTCGAGGAGTCCTGGATCGCGAGCATCCTCTGCGAGGTTCTGAAGTCGATGGCCTACATGCACAAGAACAAGTTCATCCACAGGGATATCAAGGCGGGAAACATTCTCATCGACCTGGACGGGCACGTGAAGCTCGGAGACTTTGGCGTGGCGGCGACCATGGAGCGCTCGGGCTCCTGGGGGAAGGGGGGGAACACTCGGCAGACCTTTGTGGGCACCCCGTGCTGGATGGCGCCGGAGGTCATGGAACAGATTGAGGGGTACGACTGGCACGCCGACATCTGGTCCTTCGGGATCACCATGCTTGAGCTCGCGCACGGCCACGCGCCCTTCGCCAAGTACCCGCCCATGAAAGTCCTCCTCATGACGCTGCAAAACGAGCCCCCCAAGTTGGAGGAGAGCTACAAGCAGCGGCACTTCGGCAAAGCTATGCGGGAAGTGGTGCAACTGTGCTTGCAGAAGGATCCCAAGCGAAGGCCCACGGCCGCCAAGCTTCTGGAGCACAGGCTCTTCAAGAACGCCCACCATGACAAGGACTTCTTGGTCAAGCACCTGCTCAAGGGCCTCCCCTCCCTCGTGGAGCGGGTGCACAGCCTCAGCAGCACTTTTTTGCAAAAACCAAGCGCCCCCGTGACCAAGGCGAGCACCACCAGTCCTCAAAACGCGGCCGACATGTCCCACTTGGCGGCCCAGCAAGAGATGGAGACCAAGTCGCAGGACGCCTACGTCAAGGGCGTGAGCGCTTGGGACTTTGACGTGACCGCGC
>JACLAA010005845.1_pt1 | contig 30800 bp, 16 predicted proteins | sample 8027891 | NCBI WGS metagenome assembly JACLAA01 (sample SAMN15724900, study PRJNA655200) | protist metagenome | isolation source: fluorescence activated cell sorting (FACS) single amplified genomes of... | place: Spain: Blaines Bay Microbial Observatory, Mediterranean Sea | collected 2016-01-19 | reverse complement strand
AGGTTGAACAAGAAGTTCCGGGGAAAAACCCCACCTTTAGGGGAATTACCATAAGCCCCTTTGGCAGTGCCTGAGCAAATTGTTATAACAATTTAGCTCGCCAGCAGATCATACTGATCTGCGACAGGTCGAACAGGACGTATACATATGGGAACTAATCCCAGCTTAGGAATATAAAATTCCTGCTCCATAACTGCCAAAGGCTGCTGGGTTTAATACCCGGAGCATCATAGACGTAAATACAAGGATACGTGGCCATATCATAGCAGGTACGGTACCGTGGTACAACTAGTACGGCAATTGTATAACGTCGCATGTGATCGCACCAATGAAACTAATATGATGACACAGAGGCAATGCGAGCCTGTATCTGCGGTCACAACGCAACCGGCGAATACACCTCCATCACTGGGTTTACTTACCGAAGTAGAGCATCGTCAATTAAATTGTGTCCCAGCGTCAGGCGTGGCGAAATCGAGGACGGAACGACTGCAAACACAGCTAAGTGCTCTTGGTCGCCAAGAATTGTGTTTATCCCCCACATCCATGCTCTCAATTTCAAACTTTGAACACCATGTAGTCACAGAAGCTAGTCTCAAGTATCCTTTCTTGTACGACTCTGTGAAACGTACAGGAAAAGGTCATGCACAGCAGAACATACCGGATAACCGTAGGCTGCAATCTACGGAGCTATCGGCATTGGCGGCTGAAATGAATCTAGCAACAAAACCAAGACTTTTGAGCATTGAGTCCTCATTTGGGACTTCACCAAGCAAGTCTGACTCACGTGTCTCGTGGTCGTTTGCATTTGCTAGTGTAGTGTGCTTACGTAGGTTGAAATCAGGTCCGAGGTACAGACATGTACTACGACGCGGTCATGTTAGGATTTCGAAGCCGCTTTTTATCGAGAAAATGGGAAGAGCCAAGGCGAGTCCATCCGTGACCATTCAATGTGCTGCTCGACGGTGGCTTGCTTGCATTGAGATGCACAACCAAGCAAAGCTACGAACATTGCAGGCCAGGCGCGAACACTGTTCACTGATTCAGCTCATAAGAGTCAGGCAGATGGCAGTTGATACTGCACAGAAAACTGCTCGCAACACCATGTCAAGATCGTCAGCGCAGCAACATTCTGAGTACACCAATGCCTTGGCTATTTTACAGTATTACGCTCGTGGTCGTGTTGGAAATTTCACCCTGACCAAGTTGCGTCAAGGAAGCTTGATATTGATGTCGACAGTTCTCTTGATACAGTGTCATTGGCGAAGAAAGCAGAGTTACAAAAGCGCTGGCATAGCACGTGTGACAGCTCTTTCGATGAAACTTACACAATTTGTCCAGGGGCGATCTCTTGGGCAGCGGAAAAACTTCCAGACTCATGGTGCTGCCGTTTCACTTCAAAAGTATTGGCGAAAGCGCGCACAAATGCGCCAGCTACGGTTCAAGCATGATTATCTTCGTGAGCTCAGTGCCAATGTTATCCGCGGTTGTATTTTGCGTTTGATCTCTCGCACACAGCGTCGCCATCGCCGTTTGGCAGACAGGACCGTCCGTTAGCTAGAGTCTTAAAGTCGTCCTTTTATAGAAAATGACATCATTGCTTCGCGCAGGTAACTCATATAACAGAATTGATCGCGATTAATGTTCAAACGCTATATCGTCGGCGGGCCGCAATGCTAGTCGTAAAGCAGATGCACCTCGATGCTCGTGTTGATGTTATGGCACGGCACAAGTATCGTGTTCAACGACTAGCGTCTTTACGAACATTTATAGCAGATAGCAATTCAGTAAGTACATATCCCAATCAATGGAGACGCTCTGTGGTTCGAGCATACAGACAATTTCTCGTGGCGTCTGCAAGCGCTGGCGTCCCCTGTAGGATAGCTGGAAGATCCACCAGATTATTGGCTGTTGTCAAAGTTGGGGCTATTTACCGAGCCTACTCCTGTGCCTCACGTGTACAGTCGAGGTTGCTGCAACAGCGACTTCGTGACAGCGCTGCAGACGCAAAAACACAGAGAGGCTATGTTGTTGAACTACAGCAGTGTGCGCGCGCGTGGTTGGCTCAATATCATGCTAGAAGAAAATACTTGAATCATTCTAGCATCACAATTCAGAGGTTTGCTCGCGGTAAACTAGGGCGGCGACGAATTTATCATATTCGTAAAAAGCTCGCTGCTGTAATTTCCATTCAGGCAACTGCACGCAAAGCTGCAGCTACTAAAACATATCATCCCCAACTTCGATGGCTGCAGCAGCTCAAAGTCCCCACTTCAATCCTCCAGAGTCAAGTTCGTCAACTTAAATCTATTGTATTGGCTACGAAATTGCGCGAAGCTGTAGTCTTTGATAACGAAAAGATCCTTAGAGCACACAAAAACCTCTGTTACTGTCGCCAAATCGTGCGTACTGAGCTTTGCATTGAATCATATAGAGGCCGCGCCAAGTACCGAGGAGAGTTTCAAGCTATTTTTGCGAAGTACTGTCGTAAAATATCGACGTCAAAACAAAGTTTTTTAACTCATCCATGCATCAAATTACTAGGTGTGCACCCAGCTGTCGAGTTAACCTCGAGTAAGCGGCAAATGCAGCCACGCGCGATCTCCCAAGATATCACGGTGCGAGGCAGAACGCTTACGGAAGACAACAGTCAGTTGGTACAGCAAGCCCATTGCTATGGTGCAAAGATGTCCGCGTCAGAATTTACTCGGCTATTCAAGGACACTTCTGGGGCGGTTGTTGGTTTCAGTCGGCCTTCAGCCAAAGAAAGGTCATACAATGGAATAAAAACCAGCGATCTTGAAGTAATTTTTGCTCGTGAAAAACGCCATGGTGAGAAGTGCATTACGTTTGATATCTTCTTGGCACTCAGCATCGTATGAAATTCGCGCGTATTAGTGCTAATGTGTGTTATGCCCAGGTTTGCCTGGAAGAAGTCTGCACACAGCTAAATCTCAGTGGAGAAAGTACCATGGGGCGTCTAGCTGATGGTCGCTTTGAAAAGGTGCTTTCTATGCTCATTCATGTATGGTTACAGGAAAGTTGGGCACTTGATATAAGATATGCTCTCGAAGCACGTGTGGATAGAAAGCTTGAAACAAGCGTAACATCCTTACAGACGTTCGCTCGTTCGGTTGCTGCTCGTTATTATGTGATCGCCAAAAAGAAAACGCACTACAATGGTGTGCGTTCACGTGCCACAGCAGGTGCCGCTATTTTTATCCAAACGCGGCTCGCACGCGGTCCTGCTGCTCGTGCACGTACGGTTGTGATGGCCCTGCGTGCCTTTAAAAAATACGCAGTGGATGATAATGAGATGCATCAGTACTCTATTCCATGCAACGAACTGAGCCATGACTCCACCTTATGTTACTGGGCTTTTGTCGGTCTAGAGAGTGAAAATTCTCGTAGCAGGTCCATTCGAAAGGCGACACATACCCGAGTCGCATGGGCGAAACCTAAGCTTCTGCGTAATGCTGACGTACAAAAGATCTTGCGCAGACCTTCTCTTCGAACTGCGTTCATTGTTGATTGTGCCTTTTGTGGGATCAGGGCTGCAGAAAAAGTATGCCTTGACTCATGCGCTGACCCGTTTTTTACGCGTAGCATATAATCAAATTGTGAGAGAAGGCTATTGCGCCTTTGTAGGTACTGTAATGAATGTTGGGATGCAGTCCATCGCCGCGGGAAACGGCAGCAGCATGCCTTTCGTGCCATTGTAATATGCGTGGACTGTGGTGGTAGGCAACCTGCCAGTCGCATCTGTAGTACCTGCTCGGCATCTGAGGGTTGCACTGTCTCTCTCTGTGACGTACATTAATCTGTGCCGTGATTTGTCTTTTGGATCACTCACAGCATATGAGCCAGGTATGTTTTCATAGTCGCCATGCTTTGTGCTTGCAGCAAAATCACTCACAAGACAATGCATTGAGCGATCAGAGACTGAGATCTGATGCACTCAGGCCACACCGTTGGACACCTCTTGTTCAGCCGTGCACATTCTGTGGTAATTTTGCAGCTAGGTGGCTGTGTCCGCCATGCAAGGAGTCTTATTGTGCTGACTGCTACTCACAACTTCACGGGCGTGGTGCAAGTCTGGCACACGCATGTAATCGCCTGGGCTACTACACGGCAGAGGATCAGCTCCGTGACGAACATTTCTTCCGAGCAAGCGCACGGCGCTCCATCGAACGCCATAAGAAAGAACTGGCTCGTAATTCTGAGCCCATATTGCGCAAGCAAGCAGCACTAGCGATCCAAAGATCATATCGCGCCGCGAGTGGACGTGCCTTGGGTCGCAGCTGGCTTCGATCGGCAAGGGCAAAGCAATCTTACCAGCAACGGCAAACTCACTATTCGAAAAGCTTGTGCATCCGTCGGATCCTTGGGCTTACTAGTCATACATTATTGCCACATGATGCTAAGGAGCAGATTGCAATGGAAAGGACATTATTCTGGAAGTGCCAGCCAGCGAAACATAGTAACCATACTCATAATTCATAAGATGCAATTCAGGCGCGCTCGCGCTCGATACTTTATCCTTCAAAATTGCACAGATGCCTCCCTGAATGGCGATTTGCCCACTGATCCAAAGAGGATCCAGGGACAGGGCTTTGGAATTGGCAGTACTGGCGAACTTGCAGATCAGGCAGTTTTTGGCGGGGTTCGGCTACCAGGTCGCGCTTTCCCAGTTGAAGGTACCAAGCACGTCAATGTATCACATGACCTACGCAAGTTGTTGCGGCCAGGTGATCGAATCCGCATCGGAAGTAGCCTTTGTCGCCTCCACAAAACTCATCCAGGAGCAGTCGATAGAAATAGCCTACAGCTACGGTTCTGTTGGGTTAAGCCGGACATAGGTGCTACAGGCTTGTGTCTATATCGTTTACCACCTCAGGGACAAGCAGGTAAAATGTGGACAATGATTGGGCGCATCATGTATGAGAATCAGCTCACACAGATCCTGATCAAAGGATATTGCGGCTTTCATTTCAAAGTTTGCGAGTATCAACGAGTGTGGGCAAAGAGGCTGCATCATAGGCTCCCCAAAGTCGCTAGTCAACTCCAAAAGTGGTCCGCTCAGCATGAGGGAATTCAGCAGCGGGTCCAGTGGTGGACAATGGACTGGCAACAAGTTCTCGAGTCTCGTCGTAGGAAACCAGACAGGTCGTAAAGATTCGTCTTCCGTATTCCCAATTGAATAAATAAATAATTAGAAATCGAGGATGGAGGAGGCAGGAGGCAGGCGAGGCATAACTACACATCACGCCGCTTGGTGGCCTTCGTCCCGCGCCAGATCCCGCGCCCCCAGGCTTCCCAGGGGCCGCTGGCACACTCCAGCTGTGGCATGGATCATTGCATGGATCCCTTCCGACGCGTGATCGTGACGGTCACCCCGAGCTTGAGGTTGTTGGTGAACATAGAACCAGGCTCCTGTGAGAGAGTAAGGGGAAGGCTCAAGTTAACCGTGACTGACTTGAATTTCACTGGCGACTGGAGCCGCATGATGATGTTGCGGTTGCCCCTCCCGGGGCCGAGTCACTCACTGGCAGGCTAGCCGCACTGGCAGGCTTTTACAGGCGAGGCCGCACTGGCACCCAATTCCGTAGATCGCACTGCGTATAAGCATCCAGAATGCACTGGTACCTGGCGCTCGTGACGGCAACTGTGCCATAAGCTACTAGTAGGGATCCGGCATGTCAGTATAAATCTTTGTAAGAGTAGTAAGAGTAGTCGGCGCTAGTTGGCGCAGCATGGACTTGGGAGATTTGTGGAGCTGGGACAAACATAAGTTGGGTTGTAAGATCCGTGTTGAAACTCATAATCCTGCGCTTGACGAACTTAGGGAGACAACAGCAGCGGATGGATGCAGGCGCGAAAACAACATACGGACGACAGCTAGTTCTATCGAAGTATCCAATTCACCGGCTGTGTTGGTGGGTAATCAACATGATTCGCAGCGCACGATGTCAAACACTCGTAAGAATATCTACAAGAAGTTTTTTGAAATTCCACGAAGTCCACCAGCCAAAATTATTCTTGACATGCAAAAAGAACGGCTCAGGCTCAACTTGTCGACGTCGGCTTATGCACCACCACATTCACTGATGAAGACTCGGTCTGAAGAAAAGTCTATCCTGTCACCGAAATTGTACCAGCGCCAACGAGAATGGGAAGTCCAATCTGACGTCAGCTCCGGTGACCTCTTGATGATGACGCAAGATGGTCACAGCGGCAAAGTCATACATCAGTCTCCTTTGAACAAGCATGCCAGCCGTGATGCTCATCACACAAAGCACAAACTCCAGAAGCAGGCCAAGCCGATATTGAACCAGATGCACTTATCTTATAAATCTAGTACGCCAAAATGTGATGCACAGGAGGACTTTGCTGGCGTGGAGAATGCATCACAACTAAAGGACGAGCCAGATGCACAGAAAGCTAAACTGGACTGCGTCAATTCTATTGCGGCGTGGTCAGCTCATGGCGAGAATGTTGCGCGCTTAGCTGAAGAAGGCGCTGTGCCTGGAATCCTGATGTTATCACAGGACGAGAATGAGAGTGTGCGCGGAGCATGTGCTACTGCCTTTGGACATATGTCACGACACGCTGAATTATGTGAGCAGCTCATGAAGCACAACGCTGTGCCTGTGATCTCCGACCTTGGTATCAACACCATAGATGCCACAATCTCCCGTGATTGCACCTTAGCCTTAGTTAATTTGACCACCGTAGATGGAGTTGAAGCAAAACTGGTTGAAGACGGGGTTGTGGTATCTTTTCTAACCCTTATGAACCAGCACGAAATACATTCGGAAGCATGTAGTTATGGTCTTTTCAATTTGACTTGTGTAGATCAGCCCTACATGCATATAGAGCGTGTGATCAAGGCCTTTGTGTCACTGGCAACAAGCACCGACGCAACAGTAAAGCACATCTGTGCAGCAGCTCTCTGCAATCTCTCAGACATTAAGCCTATTCGCTCTAGGATAGTTGAGGAGGGTGTAGTCCAAGTTGTTGGACTTTTGGCGAGAGGAGCCGAGGCTAGGACAAGACGGGTCTGCGCTATTGTTTTGCATTCGCTTGCGTCCACAAGAGCATGCCGCGCTGATATGGTAACAAAAGGCGCAGTGCAGATTCTCTATGCGCTTTCTTCGGACGCTGACACAATTACACTACACTACATTGCGTCTGCTACCACTCGCCTGGCCACGGATGCACAAAATCTCCCCAGGCTTGTGCACGAGGGTGGTGTAACTGCACTGTGCAATATTTGTCTTAGATGTCCACAAGATATTCCAACTACAAAACTCTGTGCTTCCGCACTTTGCCTTCTTTCACAACAAGCAATCGGCCGACAGGCCATAGTCCAGGAGGGCTGCGTGCCTGCTCTTGTTTCGTTGTTGCACGAGTCTTCCGATTTGTCTACCATTCAGCAAGGACTCTATGCCCTTACCACTCTCCTCGCGGATGAAAATAATCATGAACAAGTGCTGGGCCAGGGTGGTATAGCTGCCGTTATTGAGCTTTGTGGTCATGCATCGCCAGTAATCCGTGAGGCCTGTTCTCTGGCATTGTTCAATTTTTCCTGCGGCAAGGCTCCCCACGAGAGGGGCATTTCTGCGTCTGCGATTCCAGCCATTATTGCTTTATCGAGGCTGCCTGAACCCCGAACACGTATGCGCTGCGCGGCTACACTTTGCAAGCTTGCCGCATTTGAGGCTAATGTTAGTCTCATGGTTGATGAAGGTGTTGTATCAGCTTTTATTGATATGCTTCAAACTGGAGATCAGGATATTGTTAAGCATTGTTGTGTAGCCCTTTGTCGTCTCGCCCACGAAGGCTCCTCTGCAGTCACTATTACTGAAGGTGCGGTGCCAAAGGTAATCGCCGGGTGTGGTGGAGAGTCCGATCCCACAACCCGCATATCTTGCTGTGCAGTTCTGTCCGCTGTGTCTGCACACGAGCCATGTCGTCGCCCTCTTTGTGCCATGGGGACACTCGAACCTCTCATTTCACTGGCTCGTGATCGCGGGGCGGATGACACAACACGGCTTAGATGTGCCGTGGCATTTGCCAATTTGTCGCACGAGCCCGCCGTGCAGGGCGAAATGGTGACGGCGGGGGTCGTGCCAGTTGTTGCGGAGTTATCAAATTCGTACTGCGAAGAGAATCAGTTATATTGTGCTCGAGCACTTTGCAATCTTGGCTGTCATTCAGGATCCGAGCAGGCCATCGTTGAACAGGGGGGCGTGACTGCTCTCATGATGATTTGTATGGTTCGTGCAGTGTCGCATTTTACCAAGCAAATTTGTGCAAAAGCTATTCTAAATCTTGTGTGTGCACCTCTCGTTATTAAAGATTGGCTGCCACAACTTGCCGATGAGGGTCTAGTGCAGGCTGTGTCAGTTCTTTCGCGTTTGCCTGAAGAACAGACAATGGGCGTTTGTGCATCAATCTTTTGCACAATATCAGCCCATGGTCTTGTTGGCAGGCAGCTTCTTGTTAAGCGCAGGTCCACTCTCAAGGACATCTTCAGTTTGATGCGCTCAAGTGATAAGGCCACCCAGACTTTCTGCGGTAAGGCAGTATTTAATTTGCTTGGCCATGCTGACTCCCAGAACTATGCTGTCCAGGCTGGTGCAATTCCCGTCCTTTCAACTCTCTGTACCCTGGGAGAGCCCGAGGTGGAGACTGCGGCAGCGGATATTTGTTTACTACTCTCGGGAGAGGCGGCCTATCGCCAGGAGATTACTGAGGCAAATGTGGTGCCGGCTTTAATTGAAAGTGCTAAATCTCCAAACCCTGCGACCTGCCAGTCAAGCCTCCGCGTTCTTGCGCACTTGGCATGGTGGAGCCACATGCGCACATGCATCATTCACGCAAAAGTGATGCCTACGCTTGCTTCTCTAATTGAACAGACGCCTAGCATTGAACCAGGGGATTTATTAACCGAGAAATTGATTCTGCATATTATAACATATATTAGTTGTGTGTCAGAGGAATATAAAGTCATGCTTGTCCAAAATAATATTCTCCCTCTGCTCGATATCCTGTTCTGTAGATTAAGTTCGTCCGGAGACATAGCATGTGCTTTGCACGCCCGTAAATTTATTGCCATGTCAGTTCGATCCTTGACCGCTTCCCAAGGCGCCATTAACAAGCTCGTCGGGGACGGTGCCATAAGACTTGTCTGCAACATTATGTGTGCTGGGGAAGATACAAATTCAGATGTTTATGAGAACTGTGCAATATCATTATATTCGGTTGCTCAAACACAGTACTACAATGATGTATTGTTGGAGCAAGGTTTACTGAAAGCAATCTCAAGGCTAGCACAGCACCCAGAGTGCTTTGGAATTGCTGCGTCAATCCTGTATTTATTGTCCAGTGACCCACAACATCGTGAGCTAGTTGTTCTAGACTCTGGTGCACGCAACTTGCTTTTTGCCATTGCGGACCAACCAACCCACTCCAAATCAGCCATCCAGTTTTGCGCTCAGACCTTATTCTGTCTGTCGCGGTGTGCGGCAGAATCCCGTGAGGTACTTATCTCTGCTGGTCTTGTTCCTCTCCTGCTCCGCCTTTCTGGACATGATGATGAGAAAGTTGCCTCCCCTTGCTCTGAGGCTTTAAGAAATTTGAGCTCTGAGGGATCTAGTGCCATTGAGGAAGGGACTGTTTCTAGACTCCTCGCAGAGGCACTATCTTATCCCCGCGAAAGAAAGAGCGCAGCCATCATTGACGTTTCTCCGGCCAAGGTTTCTGCAAGGCCGCTTGTTTTGGACAATTATGGTCCCTCTAGTGATATTTTATGTCATCTCTTGATCCAAAACTTTAAGCCTTTTACAATATCTATCATAAAAATGATAGGCGGGGTCGCTGGCTCTGGCCCAGCACCTCCCGAACCCCCAGAGATGGATGTTCATGATCCTGCCAATCACGTTCCTTTTGACGGCACTGATAACACGGACGATGATGAAAATATAGGCGCTTCAATGATGTTTGCAAAGATGAACACGGAATCTCTTTCCATTTCAAACCATCAGCAACTGATGTTGCAATGATTAGAGCTCACCCTTATAATTGCGTACCTAGGTAGAATTTTGCGGGTCCGAGTCGTGTTGCGGGCAGCACTCAATGTAGGTAGGTGTTTCTATACCAGCGACCTGGAGATCTTTTCGCTGTCGCGCACCGCTTAAGAACCTCGCGGAGAGCAGCAGCTCCTGGGCGCTCCGAGCCGGAGACCACCAAGACGGCTGCCTTTGGACGCACGTGCTTATAGCACGACACAACCGAGTGCCCAGCACCTTTTTGCGATTTCACGCAAACACTATGGCTGTCCCGCGCCAAGAGAGCATACGCCAAGAGAGAAAATGGGACAAGAGGATGAGGGCCGGGAGGAGCCTGAGAGCCCGAGGCCTATCTACGAGGCTGGGAGGAGCTGGCAATTTCTCCCCCGAAGCCCCCTTTGGTACCCGTGGCATCAGTAGGATGCGCAAACACGGCAGCTTTATAGTAGAATGGCCCAAATAACTTGAAATAATAAAGTACCTTGAATAACTTGAATGATAAAGCCGTCCCGTCCCGTCATCGTGACGGTGAACTTCAATGAAATAAATAAATAAATATAAAGAAAGAAAGAAAGAATGAAAGGAAGGAAGACCAAAAAAAGGAACAAGCTCCTAAGGGCCTTCTCCCTGCTCAGTCAGGATACCCAACCGGAGCTTCGAAATAGCAGTAAGATAACGGCCCGGGTACAACGGATTTTCAGTGGCAAACTCCCGGGGCCCCCCGGGTAATTTGTCCCCCATAACCAAACGACAGCGATATTCACCAGTCAATTGCCGTGCGAGGGGGCGAGCTGAGTATAATCTCGAGTGAAATACTTCGCGTGCTTTCTCGGAGGCCTTGCATTCAAACAACGTGTGTTGAATCGTCTCCGACTCGCGGGATTCGCAACAAGGGCATTGCGCGTTGCGGACACGCTGCATGCGGCAGCGAGCCGCCTGGCGCATGGGCCGTCATTCCGGTTCGCGTGAGCTTTCGCAGTTCGGTAGAATGTGAAGAACCCCGCACACCGAAGGATGATTCGCAGTAAGCATGAGTTCCCCGGGCCCCTTAGACTATTGATTGGGAGGCGCTACAGCCCCCGATTACTAGCCGGGCCCTTCAGTTTGTTCAGTTTGTTGAAGCAACATTGCTATTTTTAAAGTACTCAGAGCATTTCGCTCCGTTTCTCGCTCTTGCAAGGCGGCTGCCCCAGTTGCAAGTGCACATCCCCGTTAGCTCGCGGGCGTCTTCGTGCGAGTATTTGTGACCGCCATGTGACCATGACCCACGGGCCATTGTCAACCTGAGAGCTTTGGGCCTGGGAGGGACAAACTAGGGTACTTCTAGTACCTGGGTCCTCCCTGAGCCTTAGGGACTCAAGCACGATGTGGTCATCCTCAGCACATACTTAGTGCAAAAGAACCAAAACTTTGATCAGTAAGTAGTTCCATGCCAGTGCTAGAAGGATGCAAACAAATCGGCGCCGCTGGTGCAAACAGAGATTGGTGCCTCTTCAATAGAGTCAGGGTAAGCTTCATAATTAGAAGTATCATATTGATCCTTGACGAGGGGAATAACAGGTCCAGTGGCCTTCTTTGCGAGTATGTCATTGAAAGTTACGCCTTGGAAAAATCTATGCTTATTGACATCCAACGCACCCCCTTTGAGACAGCCGTAGCGCTTCGTTAAATCTGCAACCAGCAACTTTTTGATCAAAGACCTAGCGTTGCGTTCAATGAAGCGCGGAAAGCTCACTTTTCCAATTAGAATTTGCTGATATATGCCCATTGGATCTTCGTCAATAAAAGGGGGCTGCCCTACCATCATTTCGTACACTAAAATCCCCAGCGTCCACCAATCGACACCCCTGCCATGCCCTTTATTCAGGAGAACTTCTGGCGCAATGTATTCGGGGGTTCCACAAAGAGTATACCTGCATCAAAGTTTTACAAGAGAAAATTGGAGACATAATGCGCTTCAAACTACACGGGCTCTAGCGTCTTATATATGACTCTCTTGGCGAAACCAAAGTCTGTAATCTTCACATAACCGTCCTTGTCAAGCAGGAGATTTTCCGGCTTAAGATCCCGGTAAATGAAATCGCGAGCATGCAGATACTCAAAGATAAGCGTGACTTGAGCAGAGTAGAACTTTGTAGAAATTATGTCAAGACGTCCAGCGTTACGGAGGTGAGTAAAGAATTCCCCTCCGACGACATACTCAAGCACCATATACAAGTACCACTTATCTGTGAATAATTATTAGATCAATCAACTTCCCAAAATAGTTAAATTCACCTTGAAATGTGCAAGCGAGATGCACAATAAATGGGTGCTTGCATTGATCGAGAATTGTTTTCTCCGAAATGACATGCTCCACCTGCATGCATGTATAACTGATATGAATAGCAGATAGTAAGCGACTTGACCTGCTGTAAGCGAACCAGTTCGCTCTTCTTCAGAACTTTTACAGCCCATGGAGTTGTTGTATCCTATTTCAATCTCACGTCGTAGTTAACGTGCTCAAACTACCTTGTGAGTGGCAAATCGTACACGCCCGAAGGAGCCGGTGCCAAGAGTTACACCGACCTCAAAGTCGCTTAGCGATGCTGCTGAAATGTCTTGGCCACGGTGCGCCATGTGCCTTGGAGCCCGGGCCCTGATCTACAACGACTAGTATCTTCCGTAAAGATAAATCACGATTGCGCCCCGAGCCTCCAAAGCTCGCGGGTTTCTACGTCGACAGCGTACGAGCGGAGGAGTCGTGGTCTATACTCGACAGCACCACACACGCAACGCGCAATCATGATAAAACCGTGAAACCGAAAACCAAAAACCGTGGTCCGAGTCAAGTTCAAGTTAGTGTATTTTAAGGTAGCCTGCCCTCCCGGGCCGGCGGACTATCTCAGCCGCTGCACAGTGTACTCCCCGGGCCAAAGGTGCGTACCATACGTACTAGGTGACCGTGACCCCTCCGAGTCAGGCTCAGGCTTTGGTCTTGCGTTATTCGCACTGGCAGGCAGTACCACTAAGATGGAAACCAAATATGTCACTGGCATAAATCTGATTCGGAAACTGCTACCCTCCTTGTGACAGCAACTGCCAGTGGTGCAAGCCTGAGCCTGAGGGGTCCGAGTCGCGGCTTGTGAAAGTCTGAGCGACTCGGTATCTTCTTGCCATTATTGCCCAGGATGGCCAGATAAATGAAGCCGGGCCCGACACAATCACACTAGTACTATGGGGGGTCAAGCACCAGTGTAAATGGCGTACGTTGATTTCGAGCTGGGGGGATGTGCGTACAGCCACGCGCCGGCCGAATGGCGGGAAACTTTCGCTGAGGCGCAGGTTCCGTATGATAAAATATTGGGCTGTGCAAAGTTTGGTGCGGTTTGGGCAGCCTTGCGCAGAGAAAAGAGCGGCGACGCGGTACGATGGAATTACTAAATTTAGCTAAAAATCCCGACCTCCCCTTTGCCTCGCCTTATGGGGCCCAGTCAGGGTTATAAATTACACAGGCGTCTATACGTACCCCCGCCCGCGCCCCAAGGCCCTTGGTTTGTGCGCTCGGGGGCCTTTGGCCGACCGCGAACGCCCCCGCGGCGGTGCTTTGTGGGCCACTTTTCACACCGATTTTCGTTCGCCAGAAGCGTATCGAGGGTGCGGGAGCGTCGTCGGTGACCCCATGACCCGCGTCCGTGGGCTGGTGGCATTACACGCGGCCAGCATCACGTCTAAGACATTGCATCCAAAACGCCGAGTTCGTCAAAGTGCCACTGCGCGTCGTCAAGGTACCGCCGGCTGCCCCTGAGCGTTCCGCTGGCTATGATGCTTCCTTGGGCGGCCCCGGCGCGGCCCCATTGCTCCCAGGGGCCCCCGCGATACGCCGAAACAGCGTGACGGAGGCCCAACTTCACCGGGCCGTAGCTCGCGCGCGCTGCCGCGTGCAATGCCACGGCCAGCACCACGGCCAGCACCGTGAGACGGGCTTTCCAGCGCACTATCGCTTGGCATTGCCCGCGGCAGCAGCGCCGCGCCAGGCAGGTAAACGCCTCCACTGCGGGAGCTCTAGCCCTCCTACTAGTACTAGTTAATCGTAATCGCATACCGTAGGTACTGGTGATCAGCTCCCGGCAACTGTTGATTCCTTTAACAACAAAGTTATCGCTGCGAGCAGGCGAGGTCTTGCAGCACTTATATGATGACGGAGCCAGATAAAGACCCCCTTGCGGACATCGCGGGTGAAGATGATGCTTCGCTGCTAGCTGATCATGTTGCGGCCACTGATTTAACTTCCCTAGTCGAAGCTGACGATGACGAGCGAGAAGAAGACATGTCCGCCTCCGAGGAAGATTCTTCTTGGATATCCTGGTTTTTGAGCTTGCGTGGAAATGAATTTTTTTGTGAAGTTGATGAAGAATATATCCAGGATGACTTCAATTTGACTGGGCTTTCCTCACTCGTGCCGTATTATGATTACGCTCTTGACATGATCCTCGATGCACAAGCCAGCGCCCGTTGCAAGTTGTGTCATGTATTTCCTAGTAGGTAGAGATGGCAATTGAAGAGTCACTCACAGAAGAACAGCAAGAGCTTGTTGAGTGCGTCATATTGACATTTTCTTTTTAGTTTGTACACAGATCAGCGGCTGAAATGTTATATGGCTTAATTCATGCTCGCTACATCATTACGAATCGAGGTTTGCAGGCAATGTACGAAAAGCTCACCTCAGCATCTTTTGGAAATTGCCCCAGGGCTTTTTGTTCAGGACAGCCTGCGTTGCCCATTGGCCGGCACAGATACAGAACATGTTTCCAAAAAAAGTTCCTTATTTCTTTCCTCCTAGGTCGGATGTGCCAAGGAACTACACGGTGCAGATTTTTTGCCCCATGTGCCATGATATCTTCACTCCGCGATCATCACGATCAGCTTCAATAGATGGAGCCTACTTTGGAACAACATTTCCTCATCTCTTCATGCTAACATTCCCTGAATGTATTCCTAAAAAGAACTCGCAGTACTTTGTTGCTTTCAGAGTAAATGATAGAACTCCCAAGGGCCTGTTTCACTAAAAGTCCCAGGTCCCTCGTGTATTTGGATTTCGGATACACAAGAGTAGTCCATACTACGCTGATTCTGCTCTTTCTTCATCCCAGGTTAAACGTCGCCAAAAGCCACTACGGAGGGCCAAGTCAAAACCGATCGTATTGTGAGTGCTGGTTAGTTTGTAATTCTTCTTCGCTGGTTCGACTTTCATGTAATCACATCCGTGAGCGCGGTGACTGGAAATTTAAATACAATCCAGGACTCCGGGGTTCAGTGCAATAATAGGACGGACCCATCTGCAGCTTCATATTTGTATGTGCAACTTAATGAAGTCTTAATGCACTTAGGTGGCCCCTCTTCCCGCCGCCTAGTGTAATTTTATGCTGGCAGGCTCGCGAGTAAGTTGCATTGGGGTAATAATGGCGACCGTGCCTGTTCTCAGTAGCCGCGGCCTAGATCACGACAGCGTTTTTAAAAGCGGAGTTTTATTTCCGGCCCAGGACGTTTGTTGGGTCCCAGGGTGTTAGGATGACGGTTGGAATTTTTAATTCCAGCCACCTAGGCCCTAGGTTTGAGTTTCTTTACGAAACTGAAAGTCATTATCGGCTTCAAACTTTTAGAGCATTAACCTATCAATTAAATAAAGCAATTCGTCCAATCAGCTGCGACTTTTGAGGCCCGGGTGATGACCGGCGGTGAATTTTGGTACCGTTCGGCACCTTCCGGTCCCCGAGGGGCGAAAGCAACCACACTTTGCCATAAAATAATGGGGTCTCGCTTCACGCAGGTCCAGTCCGCGTCCTTGGGGCCTCGCAGAAGCTGAGATCTCGTCAAATCGCGTGCTAAGCGGGGGCGCGATCGACCGCCCCGGCCGCCGATGCTGCCAAATTCACGCTCACTCACTGGTCAGCGTCGATAGACTCCCTTCCCTGGTGAGATACGCCTGGACTTGATATAGATCGCTAAGGTACTAGATCTCTTAAGGCTGCCTACTGTGACTACAACTTAGGCCCATGTATCCGCTCGCGCGGCAGTAACGCGCGGCATGGATTCGCCGATCCTACCAAGTGGTTCCTCCAACCGGCTCGATCCTGTGAAAATTGCTCATTTCGGTCCTCCTGGATTGCTCGCAGAAGTTCTCCCCGCTTGCCTCGAGCCGGCAAGATATCACTTTATTGGCACAGCACTTGGCAGTGGCCTAAGGCCCAAAGCGTCAGACTTATTGGACGCAGACGTTGTTCTGCTCTGGGTTGCGCCCCAGCCTCCCTCGTTGTCTTTGCTAGACGATATGCACGCGATCCTGGTTCTTTTGCGGGAAACAAAACGATCACGACCGCAGAGAGTAATATTGATATCTAATCTTCTGAGTTGGGGAGCATGTCCGCTTCTCGGTGAAAACTTTCACGCCGGCGACAGCATGAGGGCATCGGAGGATACTTACCTTGATCGAAGATGTTGGCCAAGTTGCGAAGGATTGATGGCATTAGAGGCGCATGTGATGCGATTGGAGGGGCCGACACTGCATGCATGTGTAATTGCAGCTGGTGTGACCTATGGTGCCGGTGAAGAAAGCTTCTTTAAACTTGTTCGTGATGCCTACAACTTTAATCTGATGGTGCTACCAGCGTCAGGTGCGAACGTGATACCCTCTGTCCATGTTTGTGTCTTGTGCACCTTCATTTGCTTTCTCCTTGATTCAGATTCACAATTCTTTCCCAAGCCGTATCTTATTGCGTGTGAGCCGCGATCGGCCACATTAAAGGAGATTGCCTTTGCCTTTGTCAGAGAGTGGCATAGACGCGCTGGACGTGCTGCAGGGGATGGGGGTTCCACTTTGCTGTCAGGGCAAGTCAGTGAAGGCAATAGTCGCGCGACTAATAATGTATCGCAACTCGAGTTCTGTCGCCGCTTCAAGGACCCTTCAGAAGGCTGTGAGGTGTGCTTTGCATATCCCGCAAGCATTGTGCTTGCACTGGACTGTGCTGGTCTTCAGATTGCCGGGGGCATATTTGAGCAGGCGATTGATACACCAGGGGCCCGCCCCTTCACATGTGGGCTTGTAAGCAGCATCGTCGGGGTTGTAGATGAATTTATTGAGGCTCGAGGTCTGACTCCACGTCGCATCTGGGTTCTACGACAGCCGGGGCGGACACAAGCACAGAGAGCGGTGGCCAAGTTTATTTCAGAGCAGTTTAAGTTTACTTTAATTGATGCAGACAATAGTTTGAAATGGGTGCTTGCTCAGTCGCAACATAGTGCCTCTTCTGGATCAGACAGTGTCAATGAGGACAAGGCAGCAGATACTCTTTTGCCGCAAAGTTCCATTGACAGTGAAGTCTGGAAGCTTCAGGAGGAGATCCGTGCCCTTCTACCTGGTCACAATGCTGACGTTTGTTCAGCTGCATTACCGCTGAGGCTAGTGTCAAGATGCATACGCGTGCGGCTCTTGGATCCAGTCCTAGTAACGCATAGCTATGTCCTCGACGCATGTCCAGCTTCTCCTCTCATGTTAAAGTATATATTTATACCGGAGTGTGAAGTCGACGGCAGCAAAAACATATGCTTAAGTCCACTTCTTGCTCCTTCGCATATGGTAATACTCACTGAACCCTCTGTAGTTCCAAAAAATGCAACACCCGAGCAAAGAGAATGGATTTCTTTGCAAGCTTCGGACTGGCGATTCCAAGGCGACTCAAAAATGCATACTCATCTTTCCATGATACCTTCCCTGGTCGACCTGTTTGATGACACTGTGCATCCACTAGCTATCCCACTCGCCGACCTAGCTCTCGATGTTTCCAACAATTGGACTTCATTGGACGATCTTAGTCCTTGGTGGGTTTCAAAGAACACAAGTGGTTGCTCGAATAATTTAACATTGCCAAATCCGTCTACACCCTCCTGGCAAAGGGAGATTATTAAGCTCCTTGATTGGGTGCACCAAGTCCCCAAGGCGATCGCTGCGACTGATAGGCACAACCGCGCCCTGAATTTTTTTCGTGTAACCAAGCCTGGATCAAAGAAATCATGCGGTATCCAAGAAGAGGCTGTATCTCGACAATCATGCACGTTTTTAGCCAAACACAGTCCGTTTAATCAGATTGTCACTGATGATAATGAGAAACTTCTGATTCATTCATCAGGCTTGAGGCACTTCCTACTGTCAGTTATGGACCACGTCGCCAAGGCAATGCTGGAGACTATGCGACCATCTGGGCCCAAGGGGAAGATTGAAAGCCTGGGTGATGTGCTAGCCAGGAGGGCCCAGCATCTAGAGGCGTGCGCCTGTGCGTACGCATATCTTCGTTACCGCTCATCTCTGGGTAAGTTACATGAATTCCGACAATGTGAAGATGATGGTGACAGTAGCTAGTTTCCTGACGCGGGAGGTAGCCAAAGAAAATGGTGTGTGTATCCGTTTGCTTCTTGCTGCGCACGGAGCAAAAGAAGCGACGCTTTTATATATTGTATAGATGTGCACTGGATAAACGGTAGCGCAGGAGACCACCAGATGATTGCGTTCTAGAAGTAAGGGCAGCTAGTGGCTCGTTACTCAGCTGATATAGGGGCAAGATCGTAGCTCCAGGGCCCGACGGGTGTTTTGAAATCATCGACAACATAACAATTTCAAGGACTCCTGCGGACACGCACAAGATTAGGCTTTGCCGCGGGCCTGAACAGGGGAAACAACCTTCGAAAAACAACTCGGCGGTGTGAAGGCAGAAAACACTCTGATTGAGTCGGATTCGGCGCCACCGTGACATGTGCCACTGCGGGATATTACCATGGGTACTGTTCGTGTTAATTGGCTGCATCGAGTTTCCGAGGCACCTAATCAGCTTGAATTCGGAGCCTAGGATCCATCGGCTTCAGAGCTAGCTCAGGACGCCTCGACCACATGTCTTGGAGGCACAGCCGGGGTCGATGAAATGAGCCTCAGTCCGAATCCGGCCCGCAATTTTCCTTCACCTGGACTTTGACCATGAGAGCCCAGGACAATCCATTGGTTTTTCCGTAGGCAGCAACCATTTCCCAGATAGACGCCCAAAAGAGTCCGGAAGAACCTAGCAGAGGCATTCTGAGTTTGTGGAAGTCTGAGGGATCCGTGGCTACCTTGGCTTGCCTTTGCAGGCTTCACTTCAATTTGGCTATGTACTATTTTGGCCATGTTGGAGTTTTGCGATGACTTCTATAAATAAACTACCTCTAGTATGATTAATAAAATACAACTTGACCGTGACTCCTGGGCCCAGCCTGGCAGCCCATGGCATGCCATGACTCGGATGGGCCCCGGGGCCCACCGTGACCTCAGGTTCGACGCCTGCTAGGGGCGGCGGCCGCGCTCGAGCCACCTGGACGACCATTTTTGAAAGCGACCATGACCGTGACTAGCCTTAGCACTCGGAGTCCGGGGCGATTTCGGCGATCAAATACCGTAGTATACTCGGTATATAGCCTATAATATAGGCCCTTATATATCCTGGCAATATTGTATAACGCCACAATGGGGCCTTACGATCGCGGAGCTACATGCACTGGCCGTCGCGGCTTCGAACTAAGCTCGGGGCTACTTCGATTGTATCACTCTTTCGGTATGGATACATCGCGCAAGGCAAATCTTGAATATTTAGAAGATAGTCCCGAAGCTGTCATTGCCTATGCCGCGGGAAATGCTTTGGTCATTTTATTCGTGCCCTCTATGAAGAGAAAGTATGTATTCGGGATCGACAGGACAGGCGTCGGCTCGTTTGCCGTACATCCTACACGCAAATCCTTCACGGTGGGCGAAAAGGGAAGAGATCCAAAATTGTGTGTTTATGAGTATCCAAGTCTTGACCTCATTAAGATTTTACGGAATGGAGCCGTGCGAAGCTTCGCTTGCATGTCGTATTCTAGCGGTGGCGGAAAACTCGCGACAGTATCCGGGTCACCTGATTTTATGCTCAGCATTTGGGATTGGAACAAGGAACAAATGCTTCTTCAAAGCAAGGTGCGTAGATTTGATGCATTGAGGATCCGAATTAGTGCCTGTGAGCTTAGGCGTTTGGTCAAGAAGTATATAGTGTCAAGTTTTCTCCGGTAAACGATGGCCGGTTGACAACAGCAGGGACAGGCCACATTCGCTTCTGGAAAATGGCATCAACATTCACTGGGCTGAAGCTGCAAGGGGACATAGGGAAATTTGGAAAGGTAGCCCGCTCCAGCCCGAACATGATTGAAATATGCCTACTCAACCCATGATTGCAGGTAGAACTGACTGACATTCATTCTTTTGTTGAATTGCCCAACAATCAAATACTTTCCTCCACGGAGTCCGGATCTCTTTTGTTATGGGAAGGACACTTCATTAAATGCCGTATCATGCGCAACTCTGTGAGACCTTGTCACGATGGTGAAGTAAGAAGAATGTATCATCAAACATAAAATATCCACCTGCTGAATGTTAGGTGACGTTTTTGGCGCTGTCAGACGACACAAACTCTGTTGTCTCAGCTGGTGTTGATGGCTGGGTCAGGTATTGGGATACTAAATCTATAGTTAACGCAGAAATAGACACTGATGTATCCATTGATTATGTACTGGAGCCCAAATTTGAATTCGGCATCACCAATCCTGAAGTTGGATGTTCTATTCGTTGGATGTTGTATGGAGCCGCGAATGAGTCCCATTACTTTATACGCGATTCTTTTGGTAAGCTTTGGAAGTTATTAGTTCCGGGTGCGGACGTGAACCAACTGCCAGCAGCCTGCCTGTCAGCGTGAGTCACATTGCCACCGCTCGTCTTACAACAGAGTAATTATGCATGCAGGTTCCATGCTGGGTCAATTGAGTCCCTTGCGGTGTCTTCCATAGATCATTTTGCTGCTACCGCTGGATGTGACGGAACAGTACGTTGCTGGGACTATATAGCCCGCCGGCAGTTGTACTTGCTAGCTCATAATCACGCGGTCACAGCATTGTGTTGGGCACCTGTTTTCTTGGACTCCCAATGTCGCACGCTAATGGTTGGCTTTGATAACGGTGTCGTCCGCGTGCTATACCGCGCAGGAACACAGTGGCTCTGTATCCAGTGCTTTAAGCCTCATGATACTTCCGTCACAAAAGTTGCTACGTCCCCAGATGGGAAATACCTAGCAACTGGCTGCGCTCACGGTGTTATTTTTCTGCTGCAAACTCAGAAACTCGACCTTGGTACATCACAATTGCCATATGAACCTATCGGGTTTGTGAATGTTGGTGGTCCTGTGTCCTCGTTGTGCTGGCAGAAGGATAGTCTGAAGTTGCTGATAACTGCGAATGGTCGTCTTATGAATATTGATTGCAGCGGCCAGTTAGACGTAAAGGGATCCGGAACTTATGAGCTGTGCTGTCCTGTCAATGAGCGTCACATATCGTGGCGTCGTGAAGATACAGCTACTTCTGACATAGATGACTCGCAAAACTCACATTCCGCCACTCCTGTACTTGAAGCTGCAGTCTCATGTGCGGCATATTTCGATAATAATACGATCCTAACTGCCGTTACGAACAGAAGTGGCTTAATTCATGTGATTGACAGAGGCACGCATAATTTGGTTGAGTCTCTTCCTGTTGGAATAAACGCCGCTAAGCCCAACGCGGCCGTACTTCTTGTTTACTACGAAATTCATTTATCTGTGGTTGTGACGGCCAGTGATGATGGAACAGTTTCTGTGCGTCAAGCTGACCCAAAACTACACTCCGAACGTTTCTGTGTTGTGTCACAGCCGCACGATGCTGATGCACGCGTAAACGGTGCTCTCGTTTCCTACGACGGCCATTTTTTGCTTTCAGTTGGATCTGATGGTTTATTTGTTATCCAGCAATTGAATTTGAAGGAGCTGAAATTACAAGCCTGTAACAAAGAAACTAGAAAGGCAAGCGACTGTTTTGAGCCTCACGAGTTCGTGTTATCCGAAGGCGAGCCTCCATCTGCTCAAGATGGATTTCATGTAGCAAGAGCTGACATTTCAAGTGACATACATGATAGGGCGAAGGAATCCGCTCATCTGCAGGCAGATGACTTGCCAGACAGTGCCTATTCTTTTGAAGCCAGCCGAGCGAAGCAAGAAAGAGATCATGTCTTGGCAGCCGCGGAGAAAAAACGGGAAGCGGTCCGCAAAGAAATAGCACACATACGGGAGAATTTCGAAAATATCGTTCCTAAAATCCAAAAGAACACAGAACCTCACTTATATAACATGCAAGACAGTGATTTGGTCATAGATCTCGAATTCAATCACACATGGAAGCAGCAAGAGGACGAACTTTTGGAAGCAGTCCGTCAGTCATGCCAATACAATAGTCAATACTCAAAACTTCTCTTGGGCAAGCTTAGAGGTCGTTATGTAACAGAATTACAAAGAATGGGCCCCAGCCTAATGGAAGGTCAGACAATTGCAGCATTGAGATCAAGGCAAAAGGTCGGTTCATTTCGTCTAGCGCAAGTAAATAGGGATATGCGACTGCTTTTGTTGCAATTACATTCTAACCTACGCTATGAGGAGCAGCCCGAGGCTGAGCCTATAACAACAAATGGTTTGGTGCCCAGGGACGAAGCAAGGACGGCAGAGCCGGAAAACACTTCGGTTGTCTGTGGCAGGAATGCTAAGCGGCCCTCCGCTCTGGAGTCTCGCAAGTTGTTGCGTTTGAATCGCCAAGCAAAACTCGTAGCTATGGCCGCCAGACGCCCTTCAGCCGACACGGATGACCCCAGAGACGTGGAAGCCATCAAGCGGGCAAAAGCTCAACTCGGTGACTACAAAATGAAATCTGAGCCTTCATATGAAATCGCGCAAACAAAGCAAATAAACACAGCAAATAAACGGCGGCAGATGCTATTGCTACAGGATAATATCGACTCGATCAAACTAAGATATAATAAACGATTTTTGGGTTTACGAGCAGTAAAGAGGCTAATGACTCACTCACTACGTAACGGAGTTGATCACGTGAGAAAGGTTAGCCGTGCACTTGGCGTAGAAGCAAATTCTTTGGTAGCAAATGGGTTTGAGCCCGCCCTATCTTTGGATGAGTGGCCGGACGTGGCGAGAGATTTATCAAAGACCGAACTTGACTCATTTCTATCTGGTCATATCACCGAGATGTCCAGCAGGCCATGTTCAAAGTCCAACGGGAACCCACTAGGCAACGTCATCGCGGCTAGAAGCGTCAGATCTGCCGTCAATCTGCCTGTTTTTCGTCTCCTGGACAATGAGGCAATTAGATCAACAGATTCTTGCCTCCAAAAAGAGGAAGATCTGATTTTATGTAATCAACTTAGGCACCAGCGGTCCTTCATTATACATAAAATTGACAAACATGTCCTTGCTTTTGAAAACGCATTGAATGAATTACGCAAAGAATACATCCCTCTTCAAGCAGATTTGAAAGCAGCTGATGTGAAATTGACGATCATGCTTCAGGTTTGTTGATGCGTTTGTTTCTCATTGGAATGTGGTTTTGTAGGAACTATTATTATTAAAAACGCACGAGGCCCGGGATGTTGCCATGAAAGAAAACCTTAATCTTGCATGTCAAAAACAGCATGATGCATCAACAGCATCATCAGATAGCTTTTTACTCCTTGCAGCCAAAAAAAACGACCGGGATGTATGCCAAACTCATGAGAAAGCAATTCTATCTGAATTTCTAAACGCTGTACCTAAGCAACATCAGTTTCACAAACCGTTACTTAAAGTTTTTAGTAAGAAACTCAAAAGATCGAAAAAAAATATCAGCGGCAATATTAGCGAAGATGAAACAAACGAAGATGAGGAGGACAGCGAACTCGAAGGAGAAGACGACAATTCAGACAGTGAAGAAGACGAGACTTGTCCGGCTGGCTGCAACATTAGTCTTTATGAGCAAGTAATTGAGCTCCGAGAAAGACGCCTGGATCAGGAGGACATCTTTGCTGACATTAAGTGCGCCATTAATGAAGCTCAGAAAGCCTATGATCGGCACGTACAACAGGAAAAACAGATACAACGCGATGTTTGTTCTTATGTCGAAGATATTCATTCCTTTCAGACAAAAAAACAGCAAACACTGAACAAGTGAGCTAATTTGTGTGTCATGAATTGGCTTTATTCACCAACGCACAGGCTTTATTCACCAATAGCATTGCATATGAATCAGCTCTACGTCTTCTCCCCCCGAAGTGTAGACAACGATAAAATCATTGTCACCCATTACCCACGAGCAGAGATGAATGTCCCAACTGAACTGGCGATAGCGCCCCTTGCTGAAATGGGGGACGCTGTACTCTTCTCCAGGGCTTGCCTGGAGAAGCTACACACTCGCATTTTTGTTCTAAAATCCATCAACAAGAAAGAAAAGACTCATTTTTCTGAACTACACCGAATAAAACGACGACTTGAACGTGTCAAGGTTACCTTGGAAGTTCAAACCACTAAATTGCGCAGTAAATGCACTGATCTTCAAATGCTAAAGTAATACAAAACGAGAGTCGAAAATATCTTATTCATGTTCTTGCAGGTTCGGGCAATTAATCAATCTTGATATTTTGGAGCGTGACTCAAGAAACAAAGGTTGTCTTTACAACTCAACTATCCTATGAGATTGTCTTTTTTAGACCAACAAGCCACAAATGAGAAGATACATAAGATGGATATGGTCAATACTGGCGAGCTGAATAAGCTAAAAAGGCTCCAGTCGGTCCTCCGCGACAAGCTCCGGAGCATAACTCGTCAGAATACAATTTACTTAACTCGAGTAGCAACATCATCAGCCCGCCAGTTCCAACTCGAAAAAGACCTCGATTTCTCCAAATCCTCGTCAAATGATGGAATGAAAAATAATATCTCTGGACCTTTATCGTGCTCTGAGGCAGAAGAGCGCAACCGGCTCGTAGCACTAGTCAAAATCCAAGCAAAAGAAATTGATGCCCTCAAAGTGGAAATAAATTTGTTGCGCAGAAAGGGGGGACACGTGTATGCTTATTCTGCATCACATAATGTGACGGGTGTACCATGATCCTCAGTCAGATGCCAGTTGATTGTGACTCATTAAGAATGACAGATCGACAAATTGATTGTAATCGAACACCGTCTGCACTCCCAACAATGAGTTGCTCTCAACCGCTTTGGCTTTGGTGTATACACAGGAACCCGTGGCTTTGCTTTTTTGCATTCCTCTGGTAATCAGGACTTTGGTCAACATAGTTACAATAACCCCTCCCCTGGCCGGACCGGGTAATTTTTTGGAGTACATTCTGCCCTACCTTCCCTTCCTTAGCTCCAATTAGCCTCAGGTTATTAGGATATATCAGTTTGCGACGCTTAAGACTCCGTGAACTTGAAGAAGACCTCGAACTTGAAATTTACTAGTAGTAGGGGGGTCACGGTCCGAGTAGATGGTCCAAGTGACGGTCAAGCCTGGGCGTTTTGGCTTTTTGATGTTTCGATTGGGATTTTATGATCTTCGCCGGCGGAGCTCGAAATGTCGAATGTGCGATCATGTCCTTCAAGTTCAAGTTGTGCCAGTGATCCGGAGACCATCCAACACACGTTGTTTGAATGTAAGGCTTTCGTGAAAGAACGCGGCAAATTTCCCTCGAGATCGTACTCGGTTCGTCCTCTCGGAAGGCAATTGACCGATGAATATCGCCGCCGTCATGCCAGTGGTTGTCGTTTGGTCCGAATCGTGGGGCAAATTAGTACCCCGGGAGATTAAGAATTCTTCAAGTTTATATCGTTACCTTATTGCTATTTCGAAGCTCCGGTTAGGCCGCATTCCGACCGAGCCCGGGCCTGAGCAGAGAAAAGGCTCCGAGTCCTGAGGCTAGTAGGAGTTTGCTCCTTCAAGTTATATTTGGTCTTCCTCCATCATTTAGGTTCAACTTGAAGTTGATTCTATTTGGCGCAATTGAGCGTACAGCCACGCGCCAGCCAAATGGCGGGAAGTTTTTAAGTTTGCGAGGCCGCGCACTGGCACTGCGGCAGGTTCCACTTTATAAAATAATGGGCTGAGCGAAGTTCAAGTTTTGCAGTGCGGGCAGCCGTCTCAGGCTCGCGCTGAGAAATCAGCTGCCTCTAATTCCGACTCGGACTCGGAGTCTCCCGGGCCGCCCGGGCCGGCGCAATTAATTCTATCATGATCGTTCCATATCCATCTCCTGGGGAATCATATCCGTGGTCTGGCCCTGCTTAAATAACCGTGACCGCGACTCGCCCCCTCCCTCTTTGCGCGTTTCTGATCATGAGTGCGTCGCTGTGGCACACCGTGACCCTCGCGGCTAGCAGTCCAGTATGCCCTGTAACGCGAGTAGTACTGCGGTATCTTTCTTTGCTGGACCTCCTTGTTAAGAGCCAACAACACCCACCAAGAGTCATTATTAATGAGCTTGGACGATGTGAAGGAATGTCTGTTGGTGATGACAGCTAATGACAGCTAAGTCAAGAGCTCAGGTTGAAGCACTGAAACTTGCCATAGAGAGCGAGCGGCAGCGTGTGAAGAGTGCGAGTGGCACTACACTACGGCATGCTTTCAAAGAGCCAGGATCAACGATCCCGCGAGAGCAACGGCTGCTAGAGGGCCATTTGGGGAAAATTTACGCCTTGCACTGGTCGGGCAACGGGTTAGCATCGGTGACGTAGATATGAGGGGGCCAGAAATATTTATTAGTGCGTGGTAGGCACAACATCGTTAGTGCTTCTCAGGATGGAAAAATTATCATTTGGAACAGTCAAACCACGAAATTATATTTGGGGCCTGCCCACTCTTCTTGGGTGATGACGTGTGCTTTTGAGCAACAGAGAAACGAGATGGTAGCGTGTGGCGGACTGAATAACTTATGTTACATATACAGAACAGATCATGGACAAGTAATGCGTGCCATGTCCGAACTCGCAGGTCACGATGCCTACCTTTCCTGTTGTCGATTCGTAGATGAATGCTCAATCTTGACAACTTCAGGAGATTCCGTTTCGATCTTATGGGACATAGAGCAAGATCAGAGCATAATGCGATTTGTGGATCACACGGGTGATGTCATGAGTGTCGCACTAGATCCAAATTCGCCGAGACTGTTTGTGACTGGTTCCTGTGATTCTACAGCCAAGCTATGGGACTCCAGGGTCCCTGGTCTTCCACTTATGACTTTCACGGGCCACGATTCCGACATAAATTCTGTTGCCTTTTTTCCTGATGGTAAGACTGTTGGGACAGGATCTGATGATTCTACTTGTCGAATATTTGACCTGCGCTGCTCGATGAGCATAAACATATTTAGATCGGCAAAAATAGTCTGCGGAATCACTTCAGTTGACTTCTCGCGATCTGGCCGTATCCTTTTTGCTGGGTGCGGTGACTTCAAGACACACTGCTGGGATGTAACGAGTATCGGGTAAGTGTGATATCTACACTACAACGCTATTATCCCTGTGTTACAGGCAACTCCAGCAGCACTGGACTTTGACTGGCCATAGCAATCGTATTTCCTGTTTAGGCGTGAGCCCAACAGGCGAGGCTCTTTGTACCGGATCCTGGGATACATTGCTCAAAGTTTGGTGTTAATTCACACACGGGCCATATTGATACGACCCCGGGGTGGTGCTCAGGCTGTTTGAATTTCCAGAGACTGGGGCTCGGACGTCACAGTTCCCACCTGAAGCCGGGGCTGACGCCTAAGTTGAGCAATTGGGGCGAGTGCATGGGTTGTTACGGAGGTTGTTGCGGTCGTGCCCGGCCCGGGGCCTGGGCTCGGGCGGCAGCCGAGCACTTCACTGGCAAGTGGGTAGCAATATGAAGGGGTAGCAATATAAAGATAGTAATTGTTGGCGTCGCTTTCTTTCTGGTAGCGACCAAGAAACTGGCTGAATAAATACCATCAAACAGCATGAGTACGGTTCTGTAAGTGCCGTGGGTACCTACGGTACCGTAGGTATCCTCCAGTTCACATACGGCATGAGTTACAAGCTAAAGGCTATGTAACTCGAGGATGATCGAACCGAATCGGTAAGTCGAAATTATGTGTAGTCTTAGAATGTAAGCAACAGGTATGGGCACCCCTTATTGCGTCCCAAATATCATGAATTCCGTACACCGCCCGATTGCTATCAATGTCGCATCAACTCTGACAGAGTGCCAGGTGGCAAGCGTAAGGTAACGCAAGCAGTTGTGGTGGCCTGGGGACACAAGCCGTAGAATGCCAGTGTGTTAGTAACTAGACTATGCAAAAAACAGCTTCCTTAGACTTTGTGAGGAGTGCTACGGAAAATATAAGGATAAGAACAAGCTCAACGATAAGAGGGAACGCATACTAGCGGCAGGATTTGGAGTGCGGAAGGAAGTACTGGAGTCTGGCGATGAGATTCATTATCCAGAAAGATTTGACAAAATTGGCGTTTTGTACGAGATGCGTATCTTGGGGAAGGTTGCGGTAGTAGATTCTACCGCAATGCGAGGTGGCCGGCCTATATGGTTTGAATCGGGTTGTTCTGGGCCGTGCATCCATGTTCAGGTCCTAGGTGCAAATCGCGTGTATCAAGCCTCTGCTTTGGATGTAACCCACAGCACCCGTTTGTCTCCAATGATCTTTGACACACCATAGGTCCCGGATCCATATTGCGCCGTTTATTGGGAGGACAATTTCGCCGGTGCAACGCAGGTTGTTGATGGCACCGTAGAGCCTGTATGGACGGGGGAAACATTTGTCGTGCCTGTTGTGAACCCAGTCACTCATTGGGTCGAACGCGCAGCTCTCAGGGGAAGCAAGCGATCTCACTCGAGTTCAAAGTACATGGAACCTCTTTTTCGTTTTGAAGTCTTTGACCATAATACATTTTTCAAGGATGTTTTCGTGGGGCAGGTGTCACTCTCAGCACAGCAGATTGTCAAGGTGCTAGCAGACTGCGACTCTGAGTCAAGGATTTACCCATTGCGGCCAAGGATGCCAAATGGGACCATGCGTGTCACTGCGGCACAGACTATTCACATTAAGACAGGCATGTCTCATGTCATTATCAAAGTGGAAGCCTGCAAAGAGCTGAGCAGAAGCACAGACGTGTCGCAAAATGATTCATACCTTAGCGCATTCTGGGACAATCGGCCTCTTGGCGAGTCTCCTGTTGCGCGTAATAGCTCGAATCCGCAGTGGGAGAATTGCATTTTCCACTTCCCACTTCCTGATGTTACCAAGGACCGCGGATCCACTAACAATATAGCAAGAAAGCTTAGGAATAAGACTCTCTTGATTCAAGTCCGGGAGTATGATCGAGTTGGCGAACACAGCGTACTAGGCGAAGTTGAGTTCGATGGCACCGCCATTAATCAACTAGTGAAACGGAGCAGTCAAGCGACAAATAGGGGCCCGCCCCGGAGGAATTTGCACAGGACTCTCACGTCAAACGTTGTTCCGCGTACCAAGAAATCACTTAGTATCTTCACTGCAGGCTGCTCGTTTGAGACGCTTCTTTGTGGCTATCACCGAATAGCTATCGAGAGGCCAAAATCGATTTCATCTCAACAGGAGCCCATATACATGCAGCCCAAATTGGCCACATCTAAGTCTGTCTCTGTGAGACACTTGCGGGAGGTTGGTTTTGCCCCGGCACTCGAAGTACCTCTTGGCCTGGGCAATGCGCATAACGGAAGTAAACGGGTTCGAGGTAGTCTGGGCGTCCGGCTTATCTACCATACACGTGGTAAAGTAATCCGAGGAGTTGATGTCGGAGTTCAACAGATGTCTCTCGGAGAGCGAGCTAGGCTCACCGTGCGACCTGATTATGGCTTTGACACAGTAAGACCTGGACCAAAGATTCCGCCAGGTTCAGAACTTGATATTATCGTCGATCTAGTTAGTATTGCTGGCCACACATCATGGATCACCTACGCCCAAAGAGCCCTTAACGGCAAATTTCGCATTTACAAAAATAAATTTAGCCTCCTCTGGGAACATTTCGAAGCCATGTTCCCCAGAATGGAAAAATGTCTTGCTAGACTGGGCCGGATAATTTATAAATGCGAACTTATTATCTTTAAATGCATTTGCTCTCTCTTGCTCTGCGTGTGCCGAGCCGGTATGAAAATCGGTGAGAAGACGCGGAAAGAAAAGAGGGAAAAGATGAAAAGAGAGCGGGAAGCTGCCATTCTTGCTCGTGCCGAATCTAGTGTATCATTCTTACATAGCCATCAAGATGACTTAGAACCTGAGGACACCGCAAGTGAGGATACCGGCGTAAACGACACCCCTCCTGACCTAATGGACATCAATGATAGCCTCACTGAAGCGGAGGAGAAAACCAGACGCCTACACGATTTGGCTAGTGCGCGTAGCTTATTCTCTGGAAAGGCGAAGCGACGTTAGATATTTATATATACGAGTCGCGTGCAAGAGAGCGGACAAGCACAAACAACGACGGCTGAACTAATACTTAGAACTTGGCTCAGGACTATTTAAATTTAAATAAGCAAACAAACGAGGACAGCGATGCAGAGGATGCGGCGATGTTTGTTTGCTTACCGTGGCTCATTTTTTTTTTTAGGCTTCCGTGGTCTTCCTTCAAATCCTCTTCATGATCCCCCCCTATTTGATCTTGAAAGGGGCCGGGCCGATGGATAGCCCACTGGCAGTCGGAGTTCCCCCCTGTCGGACACCGGTTGATTCTTTGGAGTAACATCCTGCCTTATCTTTCCTTAGCTCTAACTAGAATGAACCAGCCC
>JACLAA010007216.1_pt1 | contig 30816 bp, 43 predicted proteins | sample 8027891 | NCBI WGS metagenome assembly JACLAA01 (sample SAMN15724900, study PRJNA655200) | protist metagenome | isolation source: fluorescence activated cell sorting (FACS) single amplified genomes of... | place: Spain: Blaines Bay Microbial Observatory, Mediterranean Sea | collected 2016-01-19 | reverse complement strand
GGTTGAGTGTTTAACTCATGGAAATAGCGTAAGTAATGAAGAATTTACTGCGTTATTAGGTGAAATTAATTATAGTTTTACAAGAATACTTGCTAAAAGCATGGGGCAAACATCATATAGCAAAATTGCTATGGTTACTGGTGTATTAGAGAATGTAAAGCAAGAGTTCTATCGTCGTATTGCTGCTTCCTACGAGGATAAAAAAATCGTAGAAAATGGCGATATAAAAGAATACAGGTAGGTTAATGTTATCAGAATACAGCAAATTAAATAAAGCTATAGTTGACAATAAAAAAGAATTGTTGTCAATTCAAAAAGAGAATAAAGACTTAAAAAGGATAGTGAAAACACTAGAAAGAAAAATTAATCTAATCTTAGATAAGATACAGGAATTTGAAGTAGTGTTTGATGCTGCTGAATTAATAGAAGATCAGATAGAAAAGCAAGAAGCAGAACAGAATGAATACAATACTGAATGGAATCCTTATGATGACGAGGATTTTGAAGTAGAAGATTATGAAAACTATGATGATGATGATGATGATGATGATGATGATGTTGTCACCGGATACTGATTGGTTTGATGATTACGATGATGAGGATTTAGAATATCCTTTTCTACCATGTTCAGATAGAATCTGGACTCCAAATTTGATTAATGCTTGACATCACCTATTGACGATGATATACTTAGGCTATCACAGGACAAAAACTTTTTTGGAGACTAATAGATGAAACTCGCAGATCGTACAGTTGAAATTCACTCAAATGGTGTTGATGCCAGCAATCAGTTTAGTATCGCACAAACCAGTAAGATGTTTAAGATTTTGTCAGACTCGTTGTATTCTGACAAGGTGATGGCGGTTATTCGTGAACTATCGACGAATGCTAATGATGCCCATGTTGCATCAGGAAATAGAAATCCTTTCAAGGTTAGTTTGCCTACACAAGCCGACCCTAACTTTACGGTAAGAGATTATGGTACTGGATTATCTCAAGAAGATATGGAAGAACTGTACACAACTTACGGTGCTAGTAACAAGAATGATAGTAATGATTTTACTGGGTGTCTTGGACTTGGTTCTAAGAGTCCTTTCGCTTATACTAAGAGTTTTTCTACTACTTCTTATTATAATGGTCAAGCGTATAATTACATAGCGGCTATGGATGAAGGCGGTGTTCCTAGTCTGAGTTTGTTTGGAGTCACTCATACTGATGAACCTAATGGTCTTGAAATTAGTTTTGCAGTAAAGCAAAGTGACTTCCAAGAGTTTACTAATAAGTCTAAGAGAATATTCCATTACTTTAAGACTAAACCAATTATGGAGGGTGGTACTTGTAATCTTCTTGAGAACCATGAGTATTCTCATCATAATGTTATTATAGAAGGGAAGAACTGGCGTGTTGGTAGAATCTCTGATAATGATGACAAATATCCTAGCACATATAACAGTCCCGGTGCTGGTATTGTGGCTATCATGGGTAATATTGCGTACCCAGTAGATTCCGATAAAATTATCGGCAAAGAAGAACAAGAGCAAAAGAGTGATGCTATCCAGAGATGGAACAGAGCATTTAAGAAAGCAGATGTAGATAACTGGACTAACTTAGTCAAAGAGATTCTAAACTCTGGCATGTATCTTGAAATTACCTGCGATATTGGTGAACTAGAGATGGATGTTAGTAGAGAAGGTCTACAGTATACCAAGGGTGTTATTAAAACTCTTAGAGAAAAGACTCAAGATATTTATTTGCAACTCAAGAGCAATATGTCAACCAAGGTTGAAGAGTGTACTAATCTTGTAGATGCTTACCAGACATATTATAAGCTGGCTGACATTGCTGGTGGATATACTGCTGGTGCAGAGTGGGTTGATCCAGAAGGTAAGAAACATGATCTGTCTGCTGGTGAAGATTTAGATTATAAATTAGGTAAGCACAAACAGTTGTATGTTATTAATTATCGTACTGCTAGTCATCGTTCTAAGAGAATGCTATATCTAACAGATAAAATCCATCACGAAAGTCTACAGGGTAGATCATCTAATTATTGGGATAACAAGCGTAAGACTAACCCTCTAGCCTTCTTTGTCTGCGATACTAGAAGTCCTGAGACTGCCAAGAAGATTGCTATTAGATATTGTAATCAGAATGATTGTATGGCATATCTTATGGTTGACACTCAAAATCCAGCAGAAGATTCTGGTGAGGGTTTCGCTAAACTTATCAAAGATATTGGTGGAGAAGAGAATGTCAAGAATATCTCTGAGTACCGTAGTCTGCTGCAATCTAGCACCAAGGGAAGAACTGGCACTGGTGCTGGTATGATTAGTAAGGACGAAATCTTTCTGCTAAAAAGTTCTAAAGATTATCAGCCTGATGAGTGTTCTAATCTTAGTGGTAATAATCTTAATGATTCTATCCATCTTAGTGAACTAAGTGATAGTCTGGTAGAAGGACTAGAAGATGCTGAACAGGTAATCTATGTTCCTATTACTAGATATTCTTCTGTTAGTCCTTATCCCGCCATTCATAGTATTTATAGTCTAGCAGGTAAAGATAACGTCTTAGGTGCTTTACTATTCAAGAAATATAATATTTATGCTATCAAGCAAGGCTCTGTATCTAAACTACAAAAGCAAGGTATCAATCTAGTTTGCTTTAACAAATGGTTTAAGAGTAAGGCTGCAAAAATGTCTAAGAAATTAAGAGAAGAAGTAGGTAAGTATGATGCAGTCATAAACTACTGCGACAAAGAGTATTCTACTTCAGATTTTAAGAAGACAAGAAGTTGGAGTAGTCAGCCTGAGCGTTCAGATAGAGTTGTAATGGCTAATCTTTTAAATATCTATGGTCTTGACTACAAAGACTATATTAAAAACGAGACAGTCACCAAGGCTATGGATCAATGGCTACTTATGTACTACTTTGCTCAGGTTGCAAATAGTGAATACTTTAATCTCAGAGTATTTAGTAGACAACAACTTGAACAGCATGTAAATAATATAGCAGGTGAATACAACATCGTAGAAGATGCAAAGGATATTCACAATAAGATTCTTAAACTAAACAATATGCTTTTTGAATTTAAGAAACTATATGGTTATGAAGAATTACCATCTGGTAAGAAATCACATAGTCAGGCAATCATCAAGACCCTGCCTAAAATGGATAGTCTTAGAAAAATTCTTAAAGGTGCTATTGACAAATCACCGATACTAAAGTATATTGTTAGTGGTAACGATGAATTGGATATTGAGAAAATCAAGGACAGTGATCCTACAAATATCCATAACAATGGTTACTATGGTAGAGACAAATGGTTTAATAATATTGCTCTCATCGGTTTGAGAGAAACAATAGGAAATTTGGTTTAGGTTTTTATTTCACAGGAGTTTAAATTATGAGTGTTCCTTTTATGTGGGTTGATGGCAACTTGACGGTGATCTTAAAGAATAAGGCTCACCAAGTAATTCCAGATCATACTAATTACAAATTGATTTTGGAAGCACTACCAACAGCAACAGAAGACGAGTTGCTAGAATTGGTAGACATTGAGAAAGCTGTTGCTACTTTTAGTGACGGACAAGTATCAATCGTAAATGGCAAGGTGATGTTTGAGGGTGAAGAAGTTCACGGTAGCATCAGCAAGAGAATTATAGAATTTATGAGCAAGGGTTTGCCTTTTCAGCCTCTTGTAAAGTTTTTGGAAAATCTTATGGAGAATCCAAGTATGCAGAGTCAGCAAGAACTGTATGACTTCTTGGAGCATGAGAACCTTCCTATCACTGAAGACGGTTGTTTTCTTGCATACAAAGCAGTCAACAGCGATTTTAAAGATAAGTGGAGAGGAACATTTGATAATAGTGTTGGTCAGGTCTGCGAAATGCGTCGAGCAAAAGTAGACGATAATAGAGGCAGAGGATGTTCTGCTGGACTTCATGCTGGAGCATTAAACTATGTTGCAAATTATGGCAGCGTGGATGCTGGTGATAATATTGTGATTGTTAAAATTAATCCTGAAGATGTTGTCAGTGTTCCTAGCGATTGCAACTGTGAAAAACTTCGCACTTGCAAATATGAAGTAGTCGGTCTTTATCAGGGAGAATTGCCAAAGCCTCTTTATAAGGCTGAATTTGAAGCAGATTCTTATGTTGATGACGAAGAGTACTCAACAGTGTATGATGAGTATGGAGAGGACTACTGGGATCAATTTGAAGATTGTGATGAAGATTGTGATGAAGAGTTTGAATAAATTCAAACAATAACGATCCTGTGATGAGAGGTCACGGAGGTATAAATAATCTCCAAAACTCCGTGGCCTCTTTTAATATAATTATAGAAAGGCATAATCATGGAAGACCCTGAACAAAATGATTGGGATGATGATGAATACAATTACTATCCTGAATATAATTATGAATCACAAAAGTTTAAATTTGATTGGAGCAGTTGGGAAAAATGGCTGAAGGATGCCATTGATGATATAGTAAAAGACGGAGATAATAGCTGGATAGTTCAACCTAAGAAGGGTGCAAAGCAAACAGCAAAGCATCTAATATATTTAGGTAATAATAATTATAAAGAACCTATTTGGAAGTATAAGTATTTCGTTTCAGATAAACTAAACATGGAATGGAAGAATCACATCATGGAACATGCGACACACTTTCTTAAACAGCCCCATTACTACAAAGGTTTGTTTGATAATATGAACTGAGAATAATATGGATAACAATGAATGGCTCGAAGTATCGAATATAGACAAGTTAGTAAATTTCAGTAGAAAGTTAATTTATTATAACTTTGATGATGAATCAGATGAACTTTCTGATGAAGATTTTTTATCTAAGGTTAGTAAAATAAAACCAGAGGATGAAGCTGAGATGGATAAGCTATTGCCTTTTGATGAAGCGAAAAACATCTTGATGGCATCCTGTCGTAAAAGAAGACACAAAAAAACTAAAATACTAAAACTATACATGAAAGATGCAGATTACGATGAAGTTTTAGTACAGTTAAATCAAAGAATGGTTTCTAATATTGTTAGAGGATTAGTTAAGAAGGGTCTTGTTGATTCAGCTTTTGATAGTGAAAGAAACGATTTTATATTTTGGGTAAAAGATAAAGAAGATTATAAAGATGAAGAACCGCCTGAAACCGACTAAAGATTATAGTGAAGTTAGTTTTCAATATGTTTGTGATGAATGTGGTCAAGACCATTATTTCTTTCTAGCAGAACTACGGATTAAAAACGCAAGAGTCTGTTACTGTGGAAATATAATTGAACCAGAAATTATATCAGATATAAACATAGTCTATGCTAAATCTAGTCATCACGAAGATGAAATAGAACCAACTAATGATATATCTATTGACACAGTACGAGAGTGTGTTAAAACTATGTGTAGTCTAGGCTATGCCGAAAAAGAAGCAGAGTCAATGATTAAGCAGTCTTTTTATGAAATTAATACTGATGATTGTTCACAGTTGATTAAACATTCTTTAAAACATTTTGGAGCAAGTTATGCCTAATGCCATAAGACCGTCTTCCTTTGATGACATTATGGGACAAGATGATGTTGTTGAACGCCTAAGAATAATGACTAACGGTTGTAAAAATTCAAATCAAGTTATGCCTCATGTTTTAATAGACGGGCCTCCCGGCTTAGGTAAGACTACCATATCGAGTGCTATCGCAAATGAAATAGGTACAAATCTTTATACTGTTAACGCAGCAAATGTGAGAGCGATAAAAAATCTCATGCCATATTTAATGGGTATTGATGCCGGTTCAGTTTTATTTATTGATGAAATACATAGACTGCCTAAATTAGTCGAAGAATTTCTATATCCTGTTATGGAAGATTTCAGGATTGATATGTTAGTTGAAAATAAACCCGACTCCATCGACCTGCCTAACTTTACCATTGTTGGTGCTACGACTAGTGGAGGAAGTTTAAGTCAACCTTTCTATGATCGGTTTACAATCAAAGAACATCTTAGCTTTTATGCTCCAGATGTATTAGCTAAACTGGCAGGGTCGAATGCAGATAAACTAGGATTAACTTTAACAGATAATGAGATGATAGAAATAGCAAAAAGAAGTAAAGGAACTCCTAGAATTTTGAATGCTAGATTACAATGGTATAAAAACTATATAGATTATTATCCACAAGAAAAAGATATTGATGTAATATTTAAGAGTCAAGGGATTGATAAGAATGGCTTTGACTGCAACGACATAGCATATATCAACGTATTAAAAAGTAATAGGCTCAACCCCCTTGGTTTAAAAAGCCTGTCTGGTATGACCGGCATAGCGACAGAAACGATAGAGAATAGCATCGAACCCTATATGGTTCGCATGGGTTATGTAGTAAGAACTCAGAGAGGCAGGATTTTAGGAACACTTAAAAAGAATTAAAAGTTTCAATTCTATTTTTTAGGAAAAGAATATCTGCTAAGAAATACTTACGTTCTATGTCTGCTGCATGATTATTAGGACTTATATCAGAATTAAATCCAATTAATGTAAATTTTGCATTTGGATATTTATATTTAAGATAGATATACGCCCATAAACCTGAACTTAAATTTTTCGATTTATGATAAGGCTTATTTCCTCTATTAATACGATCAGTTAATGTCTGGTGATCTTTATGGTCACTTGTTGAATGAGATAACTTACCAATGTCTATTTTTTTTTCATGTATTAGTTTACAAAAAATTTCACAATATTCTTTAGCTTGGTGTTGCGGACTGAAGCATTCCGGTAATGAATAGAATTTCTCAAAACTTATATCGTTTAATAAATCTAAATTTTGATAGGTTAACTTTCGTGTCTCTTGGCTGAATAAACATCTAAAATAAATCCATTTTCTTGTAAAATTATATACAGCATCAAAACTTAGAGGTAACATTTTATTAAATAAAATAAATACAGAATTATCATTATAGTCTGGATGATTGTATAGAAAATTATTTAACTCACCATATCTATGTTCATAGCGGTTAGCAAACATAAAAAATCTTTTTATATCATTTCCCACCGCATGTCTCCCTTACAATATCATCTGAATTTAATTCTATCCAATAAATTTCATAAGCTATAGTGTGCTCTAATGCTTCAAACTTATGATACTCTCCAGGTTTTACTACTGACATTTGTTGATCTGATATTATGGTTTCATCAACCAAATCATAATCATTTTTCCAAATTGTAATTTTTAATTGTCCCTTTTCAACAAAAAAAGCATTATATTTATGATCATGCTTATGTTTAGAGCAGTATCCTCCCTCATTCGCCTCTATCCTATGTATCTCTACATTGTTTTTTAAAAACAATGATTGAGTAGAACCCCAGACTTTTCCTTGTATATTCATAATAAGTCGTCTCCTGCTATATATATACACATTTCATAAAAGATGTATTTAAGTGTATTATAATATAAGGAGATTATTATGAAAACAATATTAACTATGCTATTATTTTGTATTTTTACCACAACATTAATGGCAAATCCACCTGTTTTTAAAACAGATTACAAAGATGCGATAGCAGTATCAGAAGCACTAGACCAAGATTTAATACTAGTTTTTACTGCCAGTTGGTGTGGCCCATGTAAAAATCTTAAAAGAGACTTAACTAAATACTCTGATTTATTTAAAGATACCACTATATGTATTATAGATATAGATAAAGACCGTAAACTAGCGGGTAAATACGGTGTAAATAAAGTACCCTACTCTATATTTTACAGTAAAGGTAAAGAAATTAAGAGAGTTACGGGGTATTCTAATATGGATAAATATAGAAAGTAATTATGGATACTTCAACAATTATAGTATGTTCTGTGTTAGTGTGTAGTTACATTGTGGTATTCTCACTAGGAGCAGGACTTGGATACTTATTTTTGCCAAGAGGTAGTAGTCTGCAAGATTTTGCGGCCCCTACAAGTTTTTTGAAAAGTCAAGGTAAACCAACACAAAAAAATAATTCAATAGAAATAGATGACACCAAAGTAGTCTTGAAAGTTGATACTGATGGACTAGAGAAAAAATTTGATAAAATAGCAGACTCTAAACAAGTTAAAAGCGATATATCAAGTTCAGTAAATAAACTAAAAAGTATGAAAGGCAAATAATATGATTGGATTAGATGTAGGCACAAGTTTTATCATTGCTTCATCCTATAAGGGAAATGATATATTATTTAAAGATTTTAGAGACGCATTTTATGTAATCAAACCCACAACTCCTATTGCAGCAAAGATGGTGGAGAAAGGTTTGAAAGGCAAAATATTTATTAAAGATACAGACGGTTCGTTTGTAATTTTAGGTAAAGACGCTATAGAAAAAGCAGTAGAAAGAAACGAAACGGCTCGTCGTCCTATGTATCGTGGAGTAGTGTCTGTAAAAGAAAAGAACGCTAAGAGAATATTAGCATACATTTTAAAAGAAGTAGTTGGCAAAGCCAAGAAAGAAGGAGAGAAATTGGTGTTCTGTGTACCTGCTCAACCCGTAGATCAAGAAGACGATGATTTTGATGTTGGCTATCACGAAGATGTAGTTAAAACTATTTTATCAGAAGTGGGTTACGATGCCCGATCAGTCAATGAAGCAGAAGCATTGTGCTACGCTGAACTAGAAAGTTGTGATTACACAGGTATCGGCATCAGTTGTGGTGCTGGTATGACTAATGTATGTGTTATGTTAAATGGTGAACCAACAGTAGTCTTCAGTACTACGAAGTCAGGCGATTGGGTAGACCGCATGAGTGCAGTCGCCACAGGAGAACCTGATAGTGTGGTTCAAGTAGAAAAAGAAGGTGGAAATTTTAAGGTTGGTGAACCTAACGATAGCCCTGTACTAAGTGCAGTCGCTTCTTATTACGAAAGACTTATAGAATATACAGCCAAACAATTATCAGCAGCATTATCTGGTCACAAGTCTTTACCTAAATTTAAAGATGATATTAGAATTGTTGTTGCTGGAGGTACTTCAAAAGCTGACGGCTATGTAGAAAAACTACATGAAAAATTATTAGAATCAGATTTTCCACTTAATATTGAAGTAGTCAAACACGCCGACGATCCTCTACATTCTGTATCTAAAGGTTGCTTGATAGCCGCAAGCATATTAGAATAATGTGGCCTTTTAGTAAAAAAGTAAGATATGCAGTTAGATCGCCGGGTTGGTCTAAATTGCGTGAAGAACATATTAAAAAACAGCCTTATTGTCAAGCCTGCGGTTCTAAAAAAAGACCGGAAGTTCATCATATTGTGCCGGTTCACTTAGATCCTTCTAAAGAGTTAGACCCAGATAACCTAATTACTTTATGTGATAAGTACTGTCATTTTATGTTTGGACATTTAATGAATTATAAAAGTTGGAATGTAAATGTAATAGAAGATTCTAAGGTGTATTATAATAAGGTAAAAAGAAAACCCTTCAAATGAAAGGGGTATTTGATGAAATACCTTATCCTTGCACTTTTGTTGCTAATGCCTATTCAGGCATATTGCGGCACTATCGACCCTTCCGTATCTGATGCTAAGTATGTTGAATACGGTAAAAAATATGAATGTGTATTGCCTATCGTCGGTGTTTTAGGAGATAAACTAAACAGTCAATTCAGAGCATCTTGTGTGGTTATAGACGAATATCATATCTTAACCGCTGCACATATTGTTCACGATACAATAACCCAACATGTATTATATAAAAATAAAGCATATCCTTGTACTCTTGTAGCAGTTCATGGAGACTATGAGAGCCATAAAATAGGATATAATGATATAGCTATAGCAAGACTAGCAAGACCACTAAAATTAGATTATTATCCAGAATTATATACTGATAAAGACGAAACAGATAAAGTCTGTGGTTTGTCTGGGTGGGGACATCATGGTAATTTTAATAGTGGATGGATAAGTACTTTTGATAATACTAGACGAGCTGGCTCCAATATTATTGATGGGGTAGATAAAAATGTATTACAATATTCAGTTCATACATCAGACAAAACAGAATTAGAATTTCTAATATGTCCTGGAGATAGCGGAGGTGGATTATTTATAGATCAAAAATTAGCAGGTATTCATTCATACGTTTATGCAACAGATGGAAAGAGTGATTCTGATTATGGAGATGTAGGGTGTAGTACAAGAGTTAGTGATTATATTGAATGGATAAGTAAAACAAAAGAATTAATTGCACAAATTTTAGAAGAGGTAGATAAATGAACAGAAGAGAATGCAAACTTTTACCGCATATATCTCAACCATTATATGGATTAAGTCCACATGATATTCAATTTTTACCTTGGGCAATCAAAAGATTTAATGTTCAAGATGCTTGGAGACACTCAAAAGGAGAGAATGTTACGGTAGCTGTTATAGACACAGGATGCGATTTGAATCATGTAGATATAAAGGATAATTTACTACCCGGAAGAAATTTTGTAGATAATAATCACAACCCTCAAGATATACAGGGTCATGGCACACATGTAGCTGGTACAATAGCAGCTATAGATAATAACTACGGAATGGTTGGTGTGGCTCCTGCAACTAAAATAATACCTATTAAATCCTTAGGAGATAATGGTAGTGGCTCTATGAGAGATGTTGCTAATGGTGTTATGTGGGCAGTAGATCATGGAGCAGAAATAATAACAATGTCCTTAGGTTCTCCTTATTCTTCAAGAGCTTTACATCATGCATTAAAATATGCAAGAAATAATAAAGTTATAGTTTTTTGTGCGGCTGGTAATGATGGAAATGGAATTGACATAAATTATCCTGCTAAATTTTTAGAAACAATAGCTATAGGTTCTATAAATCATTCTCTAGGAGTATCTGATTTTAGCTGTTGTGGAGATGCTCTTGATTTTGTTTCACCGGGAGAAGATGTCATTAGTGCAGCACCGGGGAATAAATATGCCAGATTGACAGGTACTAGCATGGCTACTCCTTATGCTGTTGGTTGTGCAGCATTACTGCTATCTCTCAGTAAAAAGCAAAGGGAAATATATAAACTAGAACATAAAGACGATTATATAAGAGAGTTTTCAGAGAATGCTATTCCTTTAACTGGTAGATATTCTGGTGATAGAAGATATGAAGGAAATGGTATAATCATACCTAAATTATCATTAACACCCTCTGCATAATTATATAACACAGGTAGCTGTCAAGTCAAGCTATATAATTTTTAAAAATCTTCTTGACATTTGGTTTTATATAAACTATGATAAAGTAAGTAACAAGTGAGGATTTCTATGCAACAAGATAAAGAAGACAGAAGATTTAATTACAAGCAGAAAAATTCTAAGAAAGTTAATAAAGATTCTGTGTCAGACAATAAAGATAGGGAAAAGATTAAGAAGGAGTTCAAACACAGAAAAGCGGAAATCGAACAAGACGAACTCTGGGAACACTGGCAAGAACAATATAGATAACTAAAATGAAATATATTGAAGAAATAGAGCCAGGTGAAATTTTTATCTGGAAAAATCACAGATATGTATTGTCTGCTGACTATAGGCCCTTTAAAAATGGGGCAACTCGCCACATGTCTGTTTCTATTGATAACGGAACTTGTAAGTGGTTTTCTTCAAGTGAGACTATCGAGGTAGCTGAGTTATTCTATAGAGATAAAGAAGGAAATATTTTATTAGTTAAGGAATTTAAAGATGACTCTACAAAAAATAAAGACATTTCTTAAATCTCTGTGGTTTCATGTTTGGTCTGGTTTTCCAAAAAGTACACAGGAAGAAATTAATTTTAGATTTAAGGTTTGCAATCAGGATTGCGATATGTATAATAGAGATGACAGTACATGTTTGATGTGTGGATGCAATGTAAATAACAAAAGAATTTTCATGAATAAATTAGCTTGGGCAGACCAAGAATGTCCTCTGAAAAAATGGTTAAAAATTGAAAGATAAACATGCCTACTAAAACATTAACAGAAAATCACTACGTTTTATCTAAAAGAAATATATTTATAGACACCAGAGAAAGAATTAATTCTAAACAAAATGGCTGTACAGTTGTAATACCGCATGTCTGTAATAATATAGGAGTATTTAATGGAGGATTCGCCGCAGCAGTAGCAAAGGAATATCCTGTAGTACAACAGAACTATTCGCTATTAGGTTCAAAAATGAAACTAGGACATACGCAGTTTGTTTCGGTTGCTAAGGATAATGATTATGGATATGAAATTATATTTGCTAATATGATTGCTCAAAATAAAATTAGAACACCTAAAAATACAAGACCGTTGAACTATGCTGCTCTAGCTTATTGCATGAGTACAGTGAAAATTTTTGCTAAAGAGTATAGGAAAAATCATGAGAATCTAAATGTAGAAATACATTGTCCTAAATTTGGAAGTGGACTAGCTGGAGGAAATTGGCGTTTTATATCCGAATTGATAAAAGATGCGTGGGTTGATATTAGAAATATTTGTGTTTATACTTTATGAGGTAATGTATGAAATTTGTATTTATATTTTGTGCTTTGGTAGGTATTTATAGAGGCTTGACAGATAAAAGTGGTAAAGTTTATAAAAAAGATGAGAAGGACTTTTTTGAATTACTGTACTTAAAATGAAAAGATTAAAAGGACAAAGAGTATATTTAGCTGGGGCTATGGATAGAGTTCTAGACAGAGGAAAGGGATGGAGAAAAGAAATTACTCCATTCTTAGAAAGTCTTGAAGCTATTGTATTCAATCCAATTCTAAAGCCTACTGACATAGGGTTAGAAGATAGTGACACTCATGCACACAAGGTTAAACTTAAAAAACAACAAAGATATGATGAATTATCTTCTGTTATGAAAGTTATTAGATCTGTAGACCTAAGATTAGTAGACATTAGTGATTTTCTCATTGTTAATTTAGATTTAAATATACATCCATGTGGTACTTACGAAGAAATATTTTGGGCCAACAGACAAAAGAAGCCAATCATAATGCATATTGCTCAGGGTAAAAATAGTACACCTGATTGGCTGTTTGGGGTAATTCCTCATCAAATGATTTTTTCCGATTGGAATGATATATATGGTTATTTAGAACACATTAATTCTTCAGAGAATATAAATAATTATAATAGATGGTACTTTTTTAATATATAGCATACAAAGGTTTAAATATTATGACAGATCATGGACAGGTAGATAATAAAGATGGAGATTTAGATCCTCCCGAAATTAGTTTCCATACTAACTTTGTTGAAGTAAAAAGGTCTAAAATAGATGGTAGGGGAGTTTATGCTAGGAAAGATTTTGTAAAAGGCAATATCATAGAAGTATTTACGTTAATGCCTCTTCAGTATAGAGTAAGATATCAACATGATCCAGCGATTTTAAGTATAGCTTTTGTACATGACACATGCGATTGTCAAGAATGTAAGAAGCACGGGCCAGTAATTTTAATACCTCAAGGTTTTGCCTCCTTGTATGGTTTGACGGAATCCAAACGAAGTAATGCTAGGTTTATTATAGACTATGATAATTTTCATGGTAGAATAGTAGCAACTAAAGACATTAAAAAAAATGAAGAAATATTAGGTCCTATAGAAGAACAATTTTATTTTAAAACTTACGTAGCCCCTAAAATGGAAATAGAAAAACCTATCGATGAAACTAGATCTTGATATCAAATTAGACTTTGACGATGTTTTAATAAAGCCCAAGAGATCTAATTTAAATAGTAGGTCTCAGGTATCTATAAATAGAGTTTTTAAGTTCCCTCATTCTAATAGGGAATTAAATTGTGTACCTATTATAGCTGCTAATATGGATACGACAGGTTCTATTGAAATGAACAAAGTATTATCTGGTTTTGATTGTATGACATGTCTACATAAACATTATAAGTCAGAAAGACTGAGAGAGCATTTTGAATTTCCTAGACAGTATGCTTTTTATTCTATGGGTATATCTGAACCAGATATGGAAAAACTAAGCACTGTATATGATAACCTACAAAAGAAACCTAATTTATGTATTGATGTAGCTAACGGATATAACGAAAAATTTGTATCTACAATCAAAAAAATTAGAGAATGGTATCCTGATATTATTATTATGGCAGGAAATGTGGTTACTCCAGAAATGACAGAGGAATTAATATTTCATGGAGGAGTAGATATAGTTAAGATCGGCATAGGGTCTGGGAGTGTCTGTACCACTAGATTAAAAACAGGTATCGGTTACCCTCAACTTTCTGCTATCGTGGAGTGCGCTGACGCTGCTCATAGTGTAGGAGGTCATATCTGTAGTGATGGAGGATGTACTACTCCAGCAGATGTTTGTAAGGCTTTCTGTGCCAATGCTGATTTTGTTATGTTAGGCGGTATGCTGGCAGGAACAGATTGTTGCGAAGGTAATTGGCAGTATAATATGAATAGAGAAAAAGAATCTTTACTGTTTTATGGAATGAGCAGCAAACAAGCTATGGACAAACACAGTGGAGGCGTAGCTAATTATCGTACTAGTGAAGGTAAATGTGTGACAATCCCATATAAAGGTAAAACAGAAAATACAATACAGGATATTTTGGGTGGAATAAGAAGTTGTTGTACATATATTGGTGCTAAAAATATTAAAGATATGGGCAAGAACACAACATTTATTAAGGTTAACAATACACATAATAGGATATACTCATGAATTTACACTTAATGGCACCAATCGGATATACTGGCTATGGATATGCTAGCTTAAATATATTACAGTCTTTAATAGAAGAGAATAATGTAGGACTAACTCCTATAGGTAATCCTAATCCAGAAACTCAAGAACAAGCAGATCTTTTATCCCATGCTGTAAATTTAAAAGACATGATTCCTTACGATGCAGCTTGTTTAAAAATATGGCATCAGTTTGATTTACTAAGTAAAGTTGGAAACGGTAAATATTTTACTTTTCCATTTTTTGAGGTTGATAAATTCAATCCTAAGGAGTTACATCACTTAGCATTCTCTGATGAGATTATTGTTGCCTCATCTTGGGCTAAAAAAGTATTGCAAGAAAATGATATAGAAAAACCGATACATATAGTTCCTATGGGTGTCGATACAAAAGTCTTCGATCATTCTAAAGAAACTAAAGAGACAGCTAATTATGTTTTTCTTTCTATTGGTAAATGGGAAAAACGTAAAGCACACGATACTATAATTCAGTGTTTCAATCAGGCTTTTGAGCAAGAAGATAATGTTGAACTCTGGCTTGCTACACACAATCCCTTTTTGAATAAGGAAGAAGAAAATCAATGGTTAAGTTTAGTGGAAAATTCTAAACTTCGTACAAAAATCAAGGTATTTCCTCGATTACCTAGTCATGAGTCTATCGCAGAATTGATTTCTCTATCTGATTGTGGAGTCTACATCTCTAGAGGTGAAGGATGGAACTTAGAACTTCTAGAGACTATGGCTATGAACAAGCCTGTTATTGCTTCAAATTTTTCTGCACATACAGAATATTGTAATAAAAATAATAGTTTTTTAGTAGACATTACTGAAACTGAAATAGCAATGGATAATAAGTGGTTTTTTGGAAATTCTAGTTGGGCTAAAATTGATCAAGATCAAATTGACCAGACTATTGAGCATATGAAATATTGTTATGCGAACAACATAAAAACTAATGAAAATGGCTTAGAAACAGCTAAACAATTAACTTGGCAAAATTCTGCCAACCAAATTGTAAAAGTCATAAGTCCACAATTAGTAGATACTTTAGTGTAGTAATGACGTTTGGTGTATGTCTTAATATCGTTTATAATCTAAGGAGCATATGATGTCATTAATACAAAAGGTTCAAGCTCATTTATTAGGTTCGAATTGCCAATGGGACGAAGAGTGGAATGAATTTACTTGGGAAATAGAGGCATCAGAAGTATATGATGAAGATGGTAAAGCATTAGGAGCCGAATACCAAGGCAGAAAAGTCACTCTTAATAAACCTTTCTTAACACCAAAAGGTCCAAAGAAAAGAAGTGTCTATGTCAAGAACGAAAAGGGTAATGTTGTTAAAGTAAACTTTGGTGATCCTAATATGAAGATTAAAAAATCAGATCCAGCACGGCGTAAAAGTTTTCGTGCTAGACATAATTGCAGTAATCCCGGACCTAAATGGAAGGCCAGATACTGGTCGTGCAAAGCTTGGTAAAATATTATGACTAGACTAATAGCCAAAGTAGACACTCAAATAAATTTAGATAGTATTCTATATACTCCAAATTTCGATTATAGTAAATCTCCCTATGCTTCCATGGAATTTCCAGAAGTGGGTGGCATAGATATATTTAATATTGTAGAGAGTCCTCCTAAAAATTCAAGCGAAACCACCAGAAGTGAACTAAGATATCTGCAAAAAATTACTGCTGATAGAAATAAAGAACAATTAAATTTAATCTATACTGTTGATGATGATCCCGTATATTTATTTGAAGATATAATTAGTAAGCATAATCTTGTCTTTCCTAAAAAGTTTTTTATTGCAATGTACTATACTTGTGTCATTGCTATTGTAGATCATTTAAAATTTTATTACAATAGACCAAGACCTTATCAACTATCAGAACATTATAATATTAATATAAATAAGATAATCACAAAAACACACAAAACTCCAGCGTATCCTAGTGGTCACACTATGTATGCAGCTTTGATTGCAGAAATATTATCTGATAAATATCCAGAACACAAAACAGAATTTGACAAATTAGTTGATTTATGCGGTAAGGCTAGAGAGTTACAAGGTGTCCACTATCCTTCTGACAATGAAGCGGCCAAAAAAATCATTGAAACAATTTATCCACCACTTAAAAAATACTACATAGGAGTAGGTCATGAGCTATAAAAAATTACTATCGGGCGTAGAAGAAGAATTAAAAATTAAAGCAGAAAAAGATATTACAGAATACAAAAAAGATTTTCTAGAAATGAATATAGGAGCATTAACATCTATCATGAGAAATGCCCAACAAATTCTTGCTTCACTTGAAGACCCAACAGTAAAAGACAACTTGACAGAGAGCTGGTTACAGGGTAAAATTGCTATAACAGAAGACTACATGACAACAATTCATGATTTTGTAAAGTTTAGTCCTTCTGATGACGATAAACAAGATATGGCTCCTGCAAGTTTGTGGGAGAACATCAGAAAGAAAAAACTGCGTGAAGGTAAGAATTATCGACCAGCTAAACCTGGAGATAAAGATAGACCAACACCAGAAGCCTTGAAGAGAGCACAAAAGAAAAGTAAGAAATAATTTTAATTTTAGAAAAGGACTTTTGATAATGGAAACCAGACAATTTGAAGATTTGAATACATATGTTTTATTGGCTAAAAAGGTTATTTCTAAGTTTGCTCCAAACTTTTACAGTAGTTTAAGAAATGAACTATTGAATAATGAAGATGCAATTTCAGATATAGCTTCAGCACTAATGACAGCAGATTGGAAGTGGGATAAAAATAGAACCGGATTCAATGGCAAGTCCAAGACTAGATATTCTTACAGAAACCAATGTGGACTTTGGGCTATTAAGACATATGTAACTAATAAATACAAGAAGAAAAAGCATAAGCTTTCTATTGACAATATTAGTAATGATGAAATGAAAACATATGCTTGTCATATACAGGATACTTCAGTTTGTAATCCTGCAGAAATTGTTTCACAAAAGGAACAATCTCAACAACTTAGGACTATTATTAATAAACTATTAGACTCAAGCATTTTGTCTGATAAGCAAAGAAATCAAATAAAGAAATATTATTTTGAAAGTAAAACACTACTGCAAATAGGACAAGAATATGGAGTAACAAGAGAAGCAGTCAGGCAGAACATACAAAAAGGATTAAATAGGATTAGAAGTTATGTTTAATTTTTTTAAACGCAAGCAAACAAAAAGCAAAATTGCCAATGAATCTCAAACTTTTAAAGATGTTGTTGCTTGTTTGAGTTTTGAAATTAACAAAGACGGTACTATCAATATTGTTTGTGATTGGCCAGATTTTGATGATAATAATGTAAAATCTATCCCTTCTATAGCATACTATTACGCTTTAGCCATAGATGCAATAAATAAAGGATATTTATATAAAGACATTATGGAAACATTAAAACAATTTGATAATGACAATCCGTTAAACACTTTATTTGTAGAGAATACTTTAGTGGAGATTATTAATCTGAAAAAATTTAGAAATAATACTCTTAAGGATTCTACTCCTGTTATCTCTCCATTGGAAGTTTTTAGGTCTACAGAGTAAAGTTTGCAACTTTTGCGTTTTTGCTTATTATAATTGCATGAATCCGAAAAATACAGAATATAGAATAGTATGGCAAAAATGGTCTGATCCTCTTGGAGAAGATGATTTAGACCTCGTAACTGAAGAACCTCCTACTTCTGAAGAAATTGAACCAGTGTTCTATTCAGAAGAAGGTGATGAAATTGATGCAGATCCTGAAGACAATTCTATGCAGTTTTATCAAAAACCTACTAAGGTTATCATGACTCCTATGGGCATGATACCTTACACAGATAATACTGCTTCAAATAAAATTTTTAATTTTTGGTTAGGACATACTAATTTTGATCTTACAGAAAAGATTTGTTACATGATTGAAGCAAGTGAAGGAATAGAGACTCTAGATATCTTTACAAGATATAGATTCAGAATAGGGGTAGGCAAACTTTTTGATGCCGGAATCGTTATGTCACAGATATCAAACAAAATTTACGAACACTTATCACTTAAAAATGAATAATTAATTATGGTCACTACTCCAAATACAGACATTGATTTTTTGAACAATATACATAATATGTGTATAGACCCAAGAAACAGAGAAGTATATTTACATTCTAGTTTTGATTCTGAAGAAGAGTCCGGTGTAGAGTTTAGATCTGCTGTAATGTTTGAAAAAAATATAAGATATTTAAACTTAATATCAAATGAACCGATATTAGTACATATGCACTTACCCGGTGGAGATTGGCAAGACTGTATGGGTATCATGGATGCTATTAGCTCCTCTGCTGCAAAAATCTTCATACTAGCCTATGGCAAAGTAGAATCTGCTAGTAGTATATTATTTCAATATGCAGATCTTAGAGTACTTATGCCCAATACTCACATGCTTATACATTATGGTTCTTTAAGTATTGATAACGAACACAAAGCTGCAAAAAGCAGCTTTGAATGGAGTGAAAAAGAATCACTCAAAATGATCAATATTTTTACAGATAGATGCATTGGTAGTCCAATAGCCAAAGAAAGAAATTGGAAGAAGCATATTATTAGAAAACATATTATGTCTCAACTAGACAACAAAAGTGATTGGATTTTAAATGCTGAAGAAGCAGTCTATTATGGATTTGCTGACGGTGTATTAGGAGATAGAAAGTTTAGTACAATAGACAAACTAAAAAATAGAAAACGATAAAATGTTGCGATACGTTGAATACGGATATTACGATTTTTCAAGCAACGAAAAAGAAACAAAAGACCAAGTATTAGATTCTATTCAATACGGTCCTTCCACTATTTCTGTATTACCTCAATATATAAAATTTGTTAAAAAGAGTATGCCTCGTGATGTTCAGCTTGGTACTATTATAGATTACCCATTTGGGTTAGCAGATTATGATGAGAGAGAAAATGCTCTCAAAAAAGCCATCAAGCACGGTGCTGATTCGATAGAAGTTGTTTGCCCTAATCACGCATTGTGTAACAGGAAATATGATAGATTTAGGCTAGAAGTAGATATATTCAAACAAATTTGCTTTGACAATCAGGTAGATTTAAAATATGTGCTAGAATATAAAACATTTACCCTCCCTCTACTGCACAAAATTGCTGATATCTTATATACAAAAAAATTAAATACTATATATCCGTCTACTAGCTACTCTTTAGATGGGATATCCGACAATATTTTAGTTAGTATGATGCTATTAAAAAAGAACCCCAATCTCAATATTATTGTCAATGGTCAGGCTTGGACTGATGCTCATGTGGAACTAATATTGTCAAATGAGCAGATTTTTGCCTATAAAACTAATAATATACATATACTAGAAAAATTATCTCACAAAATCAACTTTTTGGGGTAAAAAGTACTGTATATATACACACGAACCAAACCTTTTAAGGGAGACATAGAATGGCCACAGTACAATCAAACGGTTCAAGTGCAGTTACAGCGACTAGCACTGTGAACAACGCCGGTACCGCATTAAATGCAGGAACATCGACGACTACTATTGATAACTTAGCTCTAGGCAAGAGTTTTACAGGTGGAGTATTTGCATCTACACCAGTTGATGATGCTGATGCAGACAAAGCTTTATCTGGTGGAACATTTGCTTTTGATGGTGGAAGAGGAGCTATCCAAAGAGTTACAGAAACTCTTGCTGGTGTTAGCAAACCTTTCCTAGTCAATGCAGCAGACGATACAGTTCATTCAAGAAGTATTGCTCGTCAAGAGCAAGTCAGCACTGTTAGAACTACTACTTCAATTCGTGCTGGTGATTTCAATCCTTTTGGAGTTGCTGACCAGAGAAGTAACTTCAGTAGCGCTCCAACTGCTGCTGTAGATGACCATTATAGCATTTCTGCTGTAGGAACTCAAACTGCTTCTTCTGATACTGCTGCTAGTCCAACAAGAAGTGCTCCCGGTGAGTTCAGCTTCATGTATGGTAATCCAGTACCAGATTCTAAAGATTACTCAGCTAAGAATACCTAATATTTAGTGTATTAACTATTTAGAGAGGCCAGGGATGTGAAGGCATCTCTGGCTTTTTTCATACAATTACTTTGGAGCAAAACATGGCAGATCCGAATTCTTTAGGTCATTTTTTTGAGAACTTTACTGTATCTATGGTTAGTGTTGTTATAGCACTCATAGGTTTCTGGACTACGTTTGTAAAAAATTTAGTTAGTCGCAAAGATGTTCAGGATATGATACAAAATCAAAGCCAGTATATGAAAGATAGAGAATTTATTATGGATAGATTAAAAGACCATAAAGAAGATAGTGCTACATTATTTAAAGCACTAAGTAAAAATACAGAAGTAATGAGTGAACTTAAAGTTCAAATAGCCCTACTGAGTAAAACTTTAGAAGCCCTAGAACATAGAATAGAAAGGTAGTCATAATGGCTAACGACATAGAAAGAATAAACACTGGTACTGCCATCAAGAATGGCACTTTAGTTTTAGGTGGTTTGCCGACAGGTCCACAAGCTAATATGAAAAATAACGATAATGTTACTAATAAACCAGTTATTACAGATATTGAAGATAAATACGACACCAGATTCGATGATCCTAGATATTACGCAGGAGATGCTATTACATAAGGTGAGATAAATGAAAACTAAAGGATACCAAACTAGTGAATTTTGGTTTACGCTAGTAAGTTTTATTATTAGTGGACTATTTATATTTGGAGTAATTACAGAGGCAGATACCAAAGATGATTTAATTAGCGTATCTACTCACGTAGTAGAAAGTATCATATTACTTGGAGGGCAATTCGCCCTCTTTTCCAGATATAGATCAAGGAGAAAAAGAGAACAACAGGAGAATAATCAAGTAAGTAAAGAACTAGAGGATTATGTAGGGGTTGACAAAGTTTACAATAAAATTAGTATAAATACAGCTACTATCGGTGAACTTATACAACTACCACACGTTGGTCCTGTCACAGCTAAAAAAATAGTTGATCACAGAGAAGCAAATGCTTTTAGAGATTTAGGTGAACTAAAAATTATAAGCGGCGTCGGTGAATCAAGTTATCGAGATATCGAACCATACATTGAACTATGAGGTATAATTATGAGCGATGAAACTACCAAAGAATTAATTCGTAAAGAAGTAGCTAATTTAATTGTAGAGACTAAAAAAGCAGTTTCCGATGTTAAGAAGTTTGCTGTTAGCGAAGTCTGGAAAATTCTACAATTATTAACTGCTGTTATCATTCAGTTGATCGAAAACTTTGCCACAGAACTTAGTGGTCCTGAAAAGAAAAAGCTAGCATTAGAATTAATTGGTGGATTTTATGATAAGATTTTTGTGCATGTAGATCTACCTTGGGTTCCATCAGTATTAGAACCTATCATTCATAGTCATGTTAAAAGTTTTTTAATGTTGCTTGTAGGTTCAGGCATTGATGCTATGGTGGCTACTTTTAGACAAGTTGGTGTTTTCAAACCTAAAGAACCTGTTAGCGTACAGCAAAGCAGTAGCGTAGTCCAAGACTTTATTAATAATCTTAAATCAATCACGGGGAAATAAATAATGAATTTAACACAAAGTTTTGAGGAGTTTAGTAGTGGTTTAGCGCCAATGGACTTGGCTTTATACGCTGGAATAGGTATTATAGTCTGGGTTTTGTTTAAGGATAAACTTAGTCCAGTACAAAAAATTATTAAAGACTTGGTTGATAAGGTTAAAAAGAATGCTCCGTCAGTACCGGACTTACCAAACTTTGTTAAAGAAAAAGTAAACTCTGAAGATGATAGTCAATTATTTTTTGATTTAGTGGTTTCTTGGAAACAAACTAGAGACCTAGCAGAAAAGAGTGGTTGTGAAAAAGCCATAGAAGTTGCTGATCAAATGTTCCCATATTTAAGTCCTATGGTTTGTAAACCAAAAGAGGAGACTGATAATGCAGAATAAGCTTTTATTATCTGTAGGTGCTGTTTTAGTTGTTGTTGGTATATTTAAGCCTGATTTAAGTAATATTAAATTACCTGTTAATAATGAACCTGTTTGTAGTGTTGAAAATTATGTTACAGATGCCCCAGCAGACACAGAACTATTAGACAAGGCTAGAGCTGTTACGGAGATCGTTAAGGCATCAGATGATTCTACCCGTAAGAGTGACTGCTTAAAATTATCTGCTCTCTATGCAGACATGGCGACACTTATAGAATTAGATGATGATAAAATTATTGTTGATACATCTTCTATTAAAGAAGCCAACAGTATAGCAGGTAAAATGTTAAAATTAAATATTAAAGATAAGTATCCTAATCTAGCAGAAGCAGCTGGAGATTTAGTGACTACTGGTATTGGAGATGATGATGTCCTACTTACTAAAGAATTAAGAGAAAAATCAGCAGAATCTTTTAGAGCCTTATCATGGGCTTTCTATCAAGGAAGTAAATAATGCCAAGACTAACACCAAATGAATTATATAATGAATACAGAAAAGGTTTTAGCGGATGTCTTTGGGAACAGCATGTATATGATGAATTGATGGAAACATCTAAGTATGCGTATTTTAAAGATGGAGCTAAGAAGATTAAGAATAGTGGTAAAGGTAAACTGTCAACCCCTTTTATGTCTGTACTAAAGTTTGATAAAAATGCGTATATTGAACGGCAAACTACAGGAGATTGCGTCAGTCATGCTACACGAAATGGATGCGATCTGACAAGAGCAGTAGAAATTGATGTTAAAGGAGATAAAGAAAGCTGGATAGCAAGAGGTGCAACAGAAGCCATTTATGGTGCTAGAGGTCATGGTGGACAAGGCATGAGTTGCAGTCGAGCAGCTAAATTCGTTAGTCAGGTTGGTGGTGTGCTTGTTAGAAAGAACTATCCCGGAGTTGGAGACTTTAGTAAATATAATGGAAGTATGGGTGCTAGATGGGGAAGCAGAGGCTTACCAGACAAAGTAATAGATAAAGCCGATGAGCATCAAATAAAAACAGTCTCTTTAATTAAAACAGTAGAAGAAGCTAGAGATGCACTTGCTAATGGGTATGGTTTAAGTGTTTGTAGTAGCTATGGATTTTCTAGTAAAAGAGATAGTAAGGGATTCGCAAGAAAATCTGGAGGCTGGAATCACGCAATGGCCTGGACAGCTTGCGACGACACAGGTAAAGAACCCGCGTTTCTTGTACAAAATAGCTGGGGCAAATTTAATAGTGGAGGACATCCAGAATGGGGTCCAATTCCAGATGGATCATTTTTAATTCATGCAGATGTAGCCGCTGGTATGTTAAGGCAAAATGGAGCCTATGCTTTTAGCGATTTTAACGGGTTTCCACCACAAAAACTACCTGATTATGGTTTTGTAGATTATTTATAGAACAATAGGTGTATATAAGGTTTATACCATCGAACGTAGCACAAAGATATAAATTCTAAGAAAGGATCGTCATGGCAGATCGTAAAATTACAGAATTGTCGGAAGCAGCTAGTATTGCTAGCGGAGATGTCATCGTAGTAGTAACAGGAGTCGGTGTGGGAGGTGCTACACTAACTACTAATAAGATTCCTTTATCTGGACTAACTAATCATATTGTCAATATTGAAGAACTAATTACATCACACACAGGTATTCATTTAGTATCAACAAAGTCTAGTACTGCTAAAAATACTTTAGAAATCAATGTAACTGGTTATGCATATACTGATCATACACACGTAGCAGCCAATGTTACTGATTTCAGCAGTGCTGTTAGTGGTGAAGTACAACAATTAATTAAATTCCAAACTGCTGATTTAGCCAATACAGGTATGCTTTTATCAGATGGAAGTGGAGATCTATCTATAGAGCTTACTCCTAATAGTAAATACGTCTGTCAACTTGGTACTAGATTAATGTGCAATGAAGATACTGACGTAAGTGGTATTATCAGTGTTACTGGTGACATGTCAGTTAACTATCCTACTAATTTATATGGAGAATGGAAAGACTTAGAAATAGATACTGCTGGACATGCTGTAGTACATTATGAATCTACTTCGGTGTCTGGCTATGGTAAACTTATAGATTCAGTAGGCACAAATGGACTAGGTGCTACTTATACATTAGTCAACGAATTTACTGTAGAAACTACTAATAATGAGGCTGATACAATTTCTTTTGCCTTTATAACTAATAGTGCAGACCAAGCTACTAGTGGAGTATTGAAGAAAGGTAGTTGGCTTAAAGCCGAAAAAATTATTTAAGTAGACATACAGGGTTAAATTGTTATGGCTGATAGTAAGATAACACAACTACCGCTATCACCATATGCGTTAGATAAAGACTTGATGGTTGTGGTTACAGGGCATCTAGAAGAGGGTGCCTTTCCTAAGAACACCAAAATGCCATTAAGCTACATTAGGCGTTATGTAGTTAGATTAAATTTATTATCTAGTCAACAGTCTGGAATTGCTAGCTATTATAATAGTGGTCTAAATGTATTAACTACATGGACTACTGGTATCCATGCTATTCCCGGTAATAATATGGAAGTACAGTTTTCAGCAGATACTCCCGCTGGAAATAAATATGGTAGGACAGGAGGAACTTCTCATAGCGGTATTATCTCTACTACTGGATTAAATACAGTAACAGAAAACTTAATCGTTAAAGAGCATCAAGGAACATGGCCTTTTAGTGGTATAATCTATAATACAGGCTTAAATGCTGTAGAGGGCAATAGAATTGCAATCGATCATAGCACGGATAGTCCTGCTCACTCTGCACATGGGGGTGCTGGAGGTAAATACCAGAGAGGTATTATATCTACTACGGGACTCAATTTGGTTGCTGGTGAAGGTATTGCTTATGAGATTAAAGATGGCTATCCTCATGAATATATTGTTTTTAATACTAATAAAACTTACTATGATAATAATAGATTAATTATTAATAATTCACAAAGTGGATTGGCGGGAACTAGCCTGTCATCCGTGGATGTAATGGATACAGGATTGCAAGCAAGATTCAATGATTTACATGCATCTAGAAGCACTCAAAATATAGATATGCATTGTGAGTATAAACTATTGCTTGAACCTATTATGTATTATAGAATACCTCCTGTTCCTACTCAGACCAATCAAACCAATGCTCAAAAAGAAAGAGAATTACAACCAGTTAGAAATAATAATCTAGGTCTTATTTATGGAACTTGTTCTGTTTCTAATGGGGTATGCACTAACACAACAGTAATTGAAGACGACATAACTGATGCTCCGTATACCACTTGGCAAGCTACTAACATAAGAATTTTAGAAAGCACAGCATTGACTTTTCTTATGGCTAGTGGTATTACTACTAAAAAATTTCATACACAAGATTTAGAATTCTACCATAGCGGCATTAGTGATTTAGGTTCTCCTTATGGTGGTAATTACACTAATGGTCAAATTATATCTAGATATAGATATGATACGGGTGTCGCAGAAACTCACAGACAAAATAATATAGACCCTATGTCTATGGAATTTGTTAAAACTATTAACATAGACAAAAGCCACCCAACAACAAAGAATACTATTACTCCAACATACAGAATATATAATGTTCCTTTCCAAAGAACATATCAAAGAGAAGCCGCTACTAGTTCATCTTGTAATGGAAATACATGTGGTAACGAAACCCCAGTATATAGAACAGTAGAAAGCCAAACTCAATATGGTGCGGTAGATATTTATTTAAGAAAACGTCTAATAAAAATCAAAGAGCTAAATGTAAATTTAGAACTTAATATTACTCAAAATCTACCAGCTTCTCAGGATATTATACATGGTGCTGAATTAACATTAACGGTGGACTCACAAACCAACGCGGCAAATACACTGGTACAATGGCAGGTGGCAAATAGTGTTGATGGTATCTTTGAAGATATTCCAGGAGCAACAAATGCTACTTTAACTTTTACTCCTAATTTACAAGAAACAGGATATAAATATAGAGCTATAGTTACAGCAGCAAATAATCCAAATTCTACAAATAAAGAAATGACTATAGTTTCAGATGTTACCACCATATCTGTAAATCCTCCAACAATAACACTTACAGATTTACCGTCTTCTTTCAATGCATCGGAAGGATCTGCTACTTTACAAATATTTGCCAGCATAGACAACAATCAGCCTTTACAATTTCAATGGCAAGAGCTTAATCCATCAAATATCTGGATAGATCTAGAAGGTCAAACTACTGATGTATTGAGTTTAGTAGACTTAAGTTTTGGAACGTACAACGGCAAACAATATAGAGTTATTGTCTCTCACGCCTTGGCTCAATCTCAAACATCTACTGTATCAACATTAAATGTACCTCAGCCCGTTATAAGTGTATTAATAGATATATAAAAAGAAAGACATTTAGAGGAATCTAGAAATGATAGAAGCTGTCAGCGGAGAAAGCCTAACATTATCGGTAGATGCTGTTGTATTCGATCCAAATCCTGGTCAAAGCGATATCCCCTCTTTTCAATGGCAATCTGGTCAATTGTCATCAGAAGATTCTTTTACAAATATTCCAAATGCTACTGGAGTAAATTTAGTAATTGATCCTGTGGATTATGTTGAAAATAGTGGCTTTTACAGATGTAAATTTACAGCCCCAGACGCAGATGATGTATTAGGTAATATTGAATATTTAAATACCTATCAAACTTCTGGGAATGTTCTTTTACAACCAGTTGATACTGCTATGGCTAATGCTACAGGATTTTTCTCCACTACTGGGGAAATATCTGATGGATCACAAGTGTCATTTCAATGGCAAGAGCTTAATCCCATAAGTAATATTTTTGAAAATATCGTAGATGCTACAGGTACAGGCTTACTTATAGAAAATATTATATCGTCATCCTCTGCTAGAGAAGAAAAATATAGATGTCAAATTATTAGTACAGGCACAGTATGTAAACCTACATTTACGGATATCGCTACACTATTTGTATTTCCTGCAGTTGTCACCTTTGATATTCAGCCAACTGAAACCACAACAGTAAATGGATCTGGTTCTTTTCAAGTTTCAGGTACTGTTAATGATGCTTCTACTTTAAATTATGAATGGTTTTATAATTCTGGTAATTCATATTACTCTACTTATGTCTATGATACTGGTCTTATCGTAACAAATATGAATCCAGATGCAAGCGGTGTACAATATTGCGCTGAACTTTACTCTGAAGGCACAGCTTCAAATGCTAAATCTAATTTAGCTACACTCCATGTAGACAAACCTGTAGTACATATAAATACAAATGTGACAGACTATAATGCTACTTTTGATTCCTCAATAACAGGCGTTGCAGAAAATAGCGATAGTATTGTAACAGAAGACAGTGACACTTTATTAATGGAAAATATTCGGGGTGAAGCAAACTTCTTTACTGCTGCAAGTTTATCTAATAATGTTCATTCTGATGTTTACTATCAATGGCAAGAAAACAATGGCTTGGGATGGATTGATATAGAAGGTGAAGTTTTACCTTATCTACAATTTAAAGAACTAGATTATGGATCAAGTGATATCGCATATAGAGCTAAAATCAGTGGAGATTTTACTGAAGCATACTATACTGATTCTGGAGTTTTGTATATACCTACTCCGACAATAGACTTCAGCCCACAAGTTACAAATAATACAGCGATATTTTCTAATATAGATATATATACTGAAGACAGTGATATTATTACTCTGGAAGACACAAATCATATATTGATGGACTATAAAAAAGGCTTAGCTTATTTTAATACTGTGACTTCTATAGAAAACGCATTAAATACAGGAATTGTAGATAATAATTGGGAAAAATATGATAGCACTACTGCTTCTTGGAATACATTAGAAGAAACGCAAACACATCTTTATCTTGATAATGTAACCTATGGAAATAGCGGAGAACAATATAGAAGCGTAGTAGATACAAATTCAGACCTTCGTTTCGTAAGTAATACAGGAGAACTACTGGTAGATATACCTACAATAACTGTTACTGATCAGCCTTCTAACCAAAATGTTTTAGATGATGCTGGTATTTTCGGTGTTACAGGAACTATATCGGAATTAACTGAACTCTCTTATAAATGGCAAAAATATGTCGATGCAGATTGGGAGGACTTTAGAGCCACACAAACATTAAATGTATCTGATGTTGATATATTAACTGCACCTGAGACTACTTCTTTTAGAGCCGTATTAAGTTCCGTTTATCCAGGAATAACAGGTGTCAGTGCAACTGTTACATTGACAGTTCCTCAAATATCTATTACAGAACAGCCGGAAAATACTACTATGGTGAACGGTAGTGGTTTAATAGATATTGCTGCTACTGTTACAGACAGTAGATCTTTAGATTTTGCATGGAAAAAAGTATCAAATCAAGGTGTAGCAATCAGTGATTGGGAAACCGGGGCAACATTAAGTTCAACAACGGGTTTATATTTACAAAATCAATTATATAGTGCTAATAATGGAGATCAGTATGCTGCTATAGTAAGTGTTACAAGTCATAGTCAATTATTTAAAAAGAGTAACATAATAACGATTACTGCTCCACATACTGAAACTATTACAGTGTCTCAACAGCCTACTGATCAGACATATGATTATACGGCAGACTCCGTATCATTTACTATTAGCGCATCTTCTAGTGGTCCTGGAATAGCATATCAATGGCAAGAATCTGCTGATGGGATTACTTTTACTAATACTGGAACAAACAGTGCTACATTGACATTAACTGGATTTAATTACACAAAGAATGGATACAGATATAAGTGTATAGTATCAGCAAACGAAGCTGTCACAGTTATATCTGATGTTGTTACTCTCACCGTTCCTAAGCCTGTCATCACTGTCGCCAGACAGCCTATAGATCAAAATGTAAATACTAATAATGGATATCCTGTCATAATTAGTTTAGAAGCTTCTATATCTAGTAATGATACTTTAACTTATACATGGAGTAAAAGTGATGATGAAACTTCTACATATAGTAGCACTTTAGCTTCTTACGAAACAGTTAATACTGAAGGAGATGTTTTAACCGTAGGATATGATAATCATAAAACTCATGTTGCTAGTAAACAATACAAATGCACAATAACTTCACCTTATGCTGATACTGTAGTTTCTAATACAATAACAGTGACAGAACCATACTTTTTCCAAAACGGAATTATCCAAGCAGGAGGCTATGGTAGTACCCCTATTACCATTCCTATCTCTGGTCCTTTTGAAGTAACCTATACTTTGGATACTACCATTAACGAAGATACCGATATAAATTATTACTGGGAGGTCTCTAGAGATAATGGGTCAAATTACGAGAGATTAACTAATACTAGAGCAACAAGTTCTGCTACGATAACACATGACTATCTAGACAATGGGAGTAGATATAGGCAAGTGTCTGTAAATAGATATTTAGGTGAATTTAGATCTGCTTATATCATCGTAAATGTAGATGTACCTGAAATTTTTAATGTTGACGATCCAAACACAGACACGTTTACAATAGATATAGAAAATTTTGAAGATGATATGTCTATTTTAAACAATATAGCACATAAGTTTAAGACAGGAGATACGGGGCAAAAATGCAAAGCTTACTGGGAAATAGGCTTCCAAGAACTGGATGACAGTAATGTAGCATATAGGGCCTTGGCTTTACCAGTATTCCAGCCTGGAGCAGACTTTACTACACTTAATGATAATCAATCTCGTCATTCTTCAAAACAAATAGATAATGCATTACGTATTTGGGATACTAGTCCAGTATGGCAGATTCAAGGATATAATTATGGAATAGTTAATTATTCTGAAGCGTTTAAATATGGGACTATTCTTAATGGTCCAGTACCAACAAATAAACAATTACCGGAATCATACATTTCTATTTTACAGCTCGATAAAGTTAATCTATACGGAGTCCCTAGTACTGAACAGATAGACCAAGAATATCCTAGTGGACATAGAAATACTTTTTGGAAACCTACTGGACGCTTAAGAAATCATCGCAGATTAACTCGTGA
>JACLAA010000639.1_pt1 | contig 30830 bp, 19 predicted proteins | sample 8027891 | NCBI WGS metagenome assembly JACLAA01 (sample SAMN15724900, study PRJNA655200) | protist metagenome | isolation source: fluorescence activated cell sorting (FACS) single amplified genomes of... | place: Spain: Blaines Bay Microbial Observatory, Mediterranean Sea | collected 2016-01-19 | reverse complement strand
GCGGACCCAAAATTTAAGATTCGAGTTCCCAGCCACTTTTCCGGGGGCGAATTTTGTTCCCGAGACCGGGCTGGTGGAAAGGGGTCACTCGGGTACTTATGTCGTGGCGTTGAGCCAGTTTTTACACCATTTTTATGATTTTAGAGGTCGATTAAGATGGGCTAAGAACTCAGCCCCCTTTGGCCATCTCTAGACTCCCCTGGACCATGCTCCTTTTGCAACTGTTTACGAAGCTGCTTGATTTCCATTTTTTGAGTTTCAATTACTCTCGTGTTTGCATCATGTGCAGATTCCATCTATGGTTTTTGAGTTACAAAATGTGTGAAGAAAGATGACTTACTTGAACGATTCGGGCATCGCGATCAGACAATAGATTTAGTGCCCTTGTAGATCCTCGATAAAGTCTTTTTTGAGTCGGTCGCCAAGTAGGCGGCTTCGGTTCTCTATCGAATTTACGTCTTGGAAACCCCTGACTGCCAGATGATTCCAATGGTAAATCAGCTGCCTGCAGCGCTAGACTAGGGCCGAGCGCGAAATGACTTTCACCATGAGTGGGGGAGACATGATGTTGCGCCATTTTGTGCGACTGGGGTGCCTTGTGACGCTTTTTTTCGTCGTGGTCCTTCATTACTTGTCGCAAATGACTGATATCTCGTGCGAGTGATAAGCTTTCGCCTCTTAACGAACTGCATTCAGCAATTAAGAGTGAGTTTTCGCCTAATCGCGAGTTGATGCAAGGAAAATGTGAACAAAGACATACCAAGTCTGGCCCTCTGCAGCCGCTGGGCATTGCCCCTTTCAACCCAAAGACGATGCTCTGAAATCTCTGTGGCTTTCTGAGCACGAATTCGCTGTGAATGCGCCTCAACTAGTGCATTATCCAGACCATAAGGATGGACTTGTCTGCATTCCTGATGTTCTTCAAAGGAATTGCCACTATATTCTTGGCCGCTCAAATATGGTTTGACCCCTTTCGATCGATGTTGTGATCCTTCATCTCTTATATACTTGCAATATGCATTTTTGACTGCGTCTTCCAAGTCCTTCGGTGTCGTAACCTCAACCAGCGTGGACAACATGCGCTTAAAGGAGGCAATATACGCATCTCTCTCCCGAAGTAAACCTCGTAAGGTTGCAGTCTCCTGTCCCAAAGAGATTACTTTTGAGTCCTTGGAATTTAGCTGTTGCTTCCTCCTCTTCCTCTCGTAATAGTCTGCTTCTAGTTCATCGTACATCGCGGTAATATGAGCTTCTAGACCCTCAACATGTCGAGTGATAGGCCCTCGTTCCTGTACGAGTCGTTGTACTCGATGATCCAGCACAAGCCGGAAATTATCCAAAGTCACATTTTTTCGCCGAAGATTTAAAATGGAAAGTTCTTTGTCTTCAAGCGTAGACTCGCGCTCTTCCATGTGGCGCTTAAAGTGTCGTAGGGTGGCTTCAAGCTTCGCATTGCGTACTTTCTCGGCTGTCAAGAGGACATTCCGAGCATGACTGGCGGTCTTGAGCGCATCCAGACGCTTATCAAGTCGTGAAATTTTTGTATTTCGAGCCTGAATTAGGCCCCTAGCTTCAGCTGTACATTCACGTTCGATAGCCAACTCTGCTTGAGCAGCAGCCATAAGTTGTTGAAGCTCTGTTTCGTACTCATGCTCTTGCTGGTCAAGAACCTACCGTAATGCTGCTGGTCAATACCTACCGTATCACAATTCTCTATTTACCTCCCGGAACATATGTTCATTGTGCTTTGCATCTTCGTACAGGCGCTCTATTTGTTGGCGCAGCTCCTTTTCGACGCGTTTCGTGCGTCCTTCTGCATCTCGAATCGCAGCCTCGTGTTCTATTGTTTGGGCTTGCAATAGGCTTTCGCATCGCTGTTGAATGGATTCTATTTCTTCAGACAGATGGTCAAAGCGTTCCAGCTCGAGAGCTAGCTTGTGCTCGTATTGATTTTCAAGCTCAATGGTGGCTTTCTCGTTTTTTGAGCTTGGGAACTCTTCAGGATGATCTCTGGTAGGAGACTTTTCGGGCGTAGTCATCTCCTGACATTCAGATCCAAGCAGCGTCAACAAAGCAGCTTTGACACGCACCAAATCGATCTGATAACGCGTTGGATTCTAGGTAGTAGTACACTAAAATCAACGTACTTGGTATTCTTACTGCGGTATATGGGCCTTATTATATCTATTGGTCCTCAGGCTTGGGCCGCGGGCCTAGCCGCCCCATGCGTCGTCCTGCCACCGTGACCGTGACCCCGCGGCCAACCCGGGCAGTCGCCGATCCTCCCCGCGGCCACTGGGCAGTCGTTTCAAAGTTTTAGGCGCTCTCTGGCTCAGCTGCCGCAGTGAGGCTGCGTGCGCGCGGGTTTATTAATAAAAGCACGCGTAAATTGCGCGTAAAACACGGCGTGATTTGCGCTGGGCCGTTTCTCACGTAAAAAAACGCCCGGCTGTGCGTAATTTGCGGAAAAGAGCCTGAGAAAAAAATATGTATGTATATTGATGATAGGTCCAAAATGAAAAAAGACCAATGAATATAAGTGCATATACTACAACTAAAATAGCTTGCCAGTGACTTGGAAAGCTTATGATGAAAAAAGGAGATACACTCAGGCCCGGGCAGGCAGAGACTCGGCGGAACTTGAATAGAAGAACTTCAAGTATAAAAGATCGTTGAAAAATAAAAAATGGTCGAAAACGGTCAAGAACCTCTATTTACCGAAATCGCATCCCCCGGGCCAGGGTCCGGGCCAGGGGTTATTAACCCCTGGCGCGGCCGCCCGGCGGACCCGGCCCGGGGGTCAGTAACGCAGGTAAAAATCCCGTTATTGCGCGTTGTTAACCTCAGGAGCTTATGGAGGGGTTCAAGTTGGGAGGGGTGGGCCACGCCAGGCCGCCGGCGGTGTCATGCCCGGCCCGGTACTTGCCTTGGCGCGCCTGTACGCATCCCAGGGCTCTAGGGGTTGCCCGCGCTCACCCAACCGCCCGGAGGGGTCTTTGTCGCTAATATCACTAAACGGGCTACATGGTAAAACCCGTTAAGTGGCCTGGAAATTTTAGTGGCCTGCGACCCCGCCGACGATTAGGTTTGGAAATTTTAGTGGCCTGCGAAGGTCGCGCCAGTGGCGTTTCGTGCCGCGTCAGGCGACCTATCTGGCAGCCCATCGGGTACCCGGCCGCGCCTATGCATCCGCCCCACGCCATAGGTACCCGAGGGCCCCTGGGAGACCAAATTATCAGCATAGAAGCGAGTTTTGATTTTTCAGTCCAGAGGCCCCTGAAATACCCGCACGTTAGGCCCCAGATGGGCAACTTCGCGACCGCGTCTCGCCTCGAAAGTGGACCCTTCCCCCCAGCCCGGTCACGGGGCGTACAAAGGGACCCCACAACCAAAATCGCCGGCGGCCAAGTGGCTGGGAACTCGAATCTCAAATTAGGAGACCGCCCCCGTACCGTCACGGTGACTACTAACTAGTGCAGTTACTAGTATAACGGCTGCCAGGAGCGGGAGGGCCAAACCATTTTGAGATGACCATTTTCGTGCATCTCCCATTGTTTGTGTATGCCCGTGCACGGAGCGTGTATGCCCGTGCACGGAGAGGATTCAATGTATTTAAAAATCGGGCTCCCCCTTCAAGTTGTCAGGACCCCATTCAGGAATACAGCCTTGCCAGTGTGGATTTCTTTGCATGCTGAGTAGTATTTCGCGTGATTCCTTAGTTTTGTGTACAGCTCCAACAAGCATGAGCCTACGAAAGGGGGAATGGAGGAAGTTCTTGAAGTTCAAGTTGTTGGCGCCCAGTAGCAGTACCGCAAAGATTTTTGTAAGTTTGCTGCGAGTCGCCTGATTTTGAGTGTTTGGCGTAATTTTTGTGGCGTTAAAAGGGATGAGATAACAACCACTGCAATGAATCTAGTAGCGACTTTTGCCACCGCCAGGGCGACTGTAGCGGCCGCCGCCGCCGTAACTGTTTACTGTCCCACACTGTTGTTGGAGGGCTGGAGGCACAGGCTGTCCAGCATCGGTAAGAATTTTGCAGAGGCCCGTAGCCCACTTGCCGGACTTCATAGTGAAGAAGGAAAGAGCAGTGCCCTTGTTGCCTGCACGACCACAGCGGCCAATGCGGTGAACGTAGTCCTCTAGATTAGAGGGAAAGTCGTAATTGACGACCATTTTGATATCTTTGATGTCCAAGCCTCGCGCAGCGACGTCTGTGGCGACAAGTAACGAGCACTGGCCCATGCGGAACTGACCGAGGACCCAGTCGCGCTCATCCTGTGACTTATCCCCATGGATGCACCTTGCTGGAAAGCCCGCGTGCTGTAACGATCTTGTGAGTTGGTCGCAGCCACGCTTCGTCTCAACGAATACCAGCATCTTCTCGACACCGTGCTCCTTGAGGAACGCGGTCATGCGGGGGTACTTGTCCTGGTCCGAGACGACCTCAACATGCTGTGCGATGTCCTTGTTAGCCGCCAGTTCCAGCGACCCAACAGTGACCTGGTAGTAGTCCTTGAGAAAGTCGTTGGCCATGTTGCGCACCTCGCGCGGCCACGTCGCCGACCACATGAGCGTCTGGCGGTCAGGGCGGATCTGCGAGACGATCTTCCGGAGCTGCGGCTCAAAGCCCATGTCGAGCATTCGATCAGCCTCGTCGAGCACGAGGTATGTCACACGACGCAGGTTTGTCACACCTGATTCCAAGAAGTCGATCAGGCGGCCCGGCGTCGCAATTACGATCTCAACGCCGCGCTGGAGGTCACCCGTCTGGTGGCGTTTTGGTGCGCCGCCGTAGACACAAGTGTTCTTTATCTGCGATGACGCGCCAAACTTGTCACATTCGACCTTGATCTGCACGGCGAGTTCGCGAGTCGGTGCAAGTACGAGAACTATGGGGCCGTCACCTGGTTGGAGGTATGGCTGCGCGTTTATGTGGATCATGCCTGGTAGTAAGAATGCGAGAGTTTTGCCAGAGCCTGTCCGACTGATGCCAATCATGTCGCGTCCGAGTAGCGCCATGGGCCAGCCCTGTGCCTGGATTGGAGACCTGAGCGTCAATCAAATGGTTCAAATTAGCCTGGGTGTTGTCTTCTCAATGCAGCGATGAGGTGGAGATCGTTCGCCGTCTCTTGGGGACAGCGCCTACGCCATCGACGCGACTCTCTACGTAGAGCAGCTCAACTATATTTGAAGGTACCTTGGACTGCTTGGACACTGTGGAGACGGCTCCTTGAATCCCTGCTTGATCACTTCAGAGAGTACGTAGTCTGGCATCGACGCCTCCTCAAACGTGTAGACGGGCTTAGGCACGCCCCGACCCTCGATTGAGACCTGCTTTTTCCCGCGCCATGCCTCGGCTTCAGCAGCCGACCGCTTTGATACCTCCGGGTGCTCAATGTAGAAGTTCTTCTCGAAAACGGGCAACTGCGATAAGTCCCACTCGATGTGCCGCAGGCCCGCGCCAAGCCCTCCTCCTTGGCCGCCGTAAGCGCCCCTGGTGCCGTACATGGAATTGTTGCCTCCATACGTACCGCCGTAGTACATATTGCTTTCCGCGTGGCGCCAACTCGCTGGCGAGGATGATCGATTGCGCGAGCTCGGCCCACGGCCTGCTTCCAGCAGTATTCAGTTGGCGACGCAGCTTTGCTGAAGCCTTATGTTACGGTACCTACGTTATTAGAGGGATAAATCGTGGCAGCCCAGATGACCTTATGATTCTCGGACATACGTTTTCAATCTGCAACGGACGCTTCCCACGTCGGATTTTTTACCCTGCGCTCGGATAGCACTAAAATCGACGGGGTTTAAACCTCGCGGAGCAGCCCCCGGCCGGGCAAAGAAAAGGTCCGAGGGCAGCTAACCGTGGACTCGGAGTAGTTCACACCTTCATTTCTCTTGATGGTGTTCATATAGCTCTGTTTGGCCATTTCTCGGTCCGAGTCGCTACCAGATAAAAACACTGGCAAAAAACTTGAATTGAAATAATAGTAAATTAAGGAAGACTTAAAGAAAGGCCCTTGATGGCGGTTTTCTACTACACCTCTTTGGGATTTGTACCTTGCCACGGCCAGTGTTGTTAAGGGGGGTGACCCCCGAACCCAAATGATACGAAGCTCTGTACCTAGGCGTCCGGTGTTCCGGCAAGTCGAGCCAGGGGGGCCTAGGTACCCCTCTGGGACGTGACCGAAACGGGCGGGCGAAACGATTTTAGTGGCCTGCGAACGTCGCCAGCCTGAATCGGAGTCACGGTGGCGTTTCTTGCCACGTCAGGCGACCTATCTGGCAGCCCATCGGGTACCCGGCCGCGCCTACGTATCTTCCCCACGCCACAGGTACCGAGGCCCCCTGGGAGACCAAATTACCAGCATGGAAGCGAGGTTTTATTTTCATCCTGAAAACCCGCAAGTTAGGCTAAGTCCGCACGTTAGGCCCATTTGGGCACGCGAAAGTGACCCCTTTCCCCCAGCCCTGTCTCGGGGCGTACAAAGGGACTCTTTGGGGCCCCGTATCCGAAATTGCCGGAACACAAGTGCCAGTGGCTGGGAACTCGAATCTCAAATTAGTCCGTGTGTGGACATCGTAACTGACATACTACTAATAACTGTCGTTTATTGGAAGCATTCAAGTTCAGTCAGGGGGATGAGTGTTCTTAAGAACGATTACGCTCTGGGGCAACACGCAGTCCCTGTCTCTCTCGAGCTCGCCTAGGTAGCCCTTGGGACCCTGGGGACCTCGTTTTGTGATGTGTCCTCTCATCTCGATTTCGTCTTTTATTGAGTCATTTAGTGGTGGCCGGTGAACGCGCAAGTCGCGGTGGCGTTTCGTGCCGCAATTGAGTCGCGCAATGTACTAGTATTTTTTGGCAACACCATCTAGTATCGAGTTTATTAGCCTGAGGGTATTAAACCTGACCGGGTTGTTCGCCCGATGCTCTCTTGGGGACAAATTGGAGGCAAGTTGCCGATGATTCCAATTCTAGGTCATATTCATTGCCCTCTTTTATTGCCAGTGTACTTCCAGTAAAGTCACAGACCACCAGCGAGCTTACTATACCACGTCGCTGTTTCCAGCTACTGTATGGTTAGGGCTGCGTGGAAAGGGCATCATTTTGCCGTCCCCTCAGCCTCTTTTATTTCTTGTGCATCCTCGACGGCAAAGACCCGAGCACGTTCTTTTTGTTTTATTTGCTTAATGACATCGCTCTGTAGGTTGCTGGCTAGTTCAATTGCGTCGACAATGAGAGCATCAACGCAGCTACTTGAGCTGATATGATTATTGGTGGTCTCAACTACACTATCGAATAACCATGGGATGAAGCTATCCTGAATCTCCTTCTCAACAGGATCAACAAAGTGGCCTGAGTCTTCAAGCTGGTCGAAGGCAAGCTCGGAAAGATTCGCAAGATAGCTCCTGGCAAATGCACGGGCTGCAACCTTTTGCCCAAGCTCTGCCTGCTGACGAAGCCGGTCCGTCTCCTGAGTGAAACGCCGCTGCTTTTCTGCGAAACGCCTCGAGGCTTCTGCATCAAGGCGCTGGACCTCAACAAGCTCAGCATTCCGCATTTGTTCAAATTCCATCTGGCGGCGCTGAATAGCATCAAGCTCGGCCTCTTCCATTACCTCCATCATTGAAACGCGCAGGGTCTTACCAACTAATACCTCGAGTATTGGCTTTACCTCAATGTCAAAATCAAAAAGGTCACCGCCAGGTATATCCGTTTCTTTGTCAACTCCAGTCTTTGATGGGATGAACAAAGGCGATGGAGGTCGGTCCAAAATAGCCTCAGTTTGCGTCACAGCCTCACTCTCCACCGGGCGATCAGACAGTTCTTCGAGGAAAGTGTCTGTTTGAGCTTTGATGTGAGCTCTCCCTTCTGCGGGCGGAGGGGTGCTTGGCTTAGCTAGCCGCTCCTTGCGTTGGCATGTTGCGTCCCTCCGTAGCGTCCGCTCGCTTTCATATCTCATACGCTCAACTTCCCGCTGCGTGTTGTGAGTTACAACCTGGGCGGCGTACGTATTGCCGCGTACAACACGTCGATCAAACATTATGTTGTTTGTTATTATGTTTTCTTCGTCCTCTGCTCTGTACGTCGTTTTTTTCATCTTTGACAACAAGGGCTTAGGAGAAGTTGTGTGTGTGTAAGCTGAATTAGCCATGTTTGAGTGCGTTAATTTCGATATAATATTATACTGCGGTAGGGCTACAATGTACAGAAGAAAGTACAACGCTCGTTCCACGGGTGGGCCGCCTAGCGCTAGCGATTAAAGTGACTAAGTGACTGACTACTAACTTGCAATTCCAATTTCAAATGCAAGTGCTCCAGTCCAAGTGCTCCAGTACAAGCTCGTATCTCAAGTTTAGGAGGAGAGGCCGCATCCACCGCCGCGCTAGGCGCCCTTGGGCGTAGCTCGTCGTCGGTCGTTGATAGATGAGTGCCCTGAGAAACCAGTTTAAGAGTCGATTTTACTTCTTTGATAATGGTACCTACGGTACCTACGGTACCTACGGTGTATTACGGTCCCATGCCGCGCCGGGAGGCAAGTGCGAATGCACGCTGCAATAGGGTAGAACTAGAGGGCGGTGGAGAGGTGAGGTCACTAGTATTACGCACGCAGCTTGGGTTGAAGCAGCATGCCAGCCGTAGAGCTTTCGAGGATGCAGTTGTAGCTCTCAATGATCTTGCGGCTTACCCTGGAGACGATTCATCGTGTGATAAGTGGCTCTACCAAGCCATCAGTCGCGCAGTGGAAAACAAGGTCACGAATATCCACGCGTTGCTATTGGCGGATGTTCTTAAAGAACGACTAGAACGACGAGCAGATGCGTGGTCTTTCACTGCAGTAGCACTCGGAGCGGGAGCTAGCGTGAATGCTGCACGGCTGCAACTTAACAGTATCGTCACCACCCCAAGCTTAAAGGGGGCAAAAGCACTGGCTGCTAAAGGTGCGTGGAGTGCCAGGGCTATTACCACATTACTCTATGTGATGTCCACAGAGGAGCAATGCAGGGTGCAGTCAATATCTCCGCGAGAGTATGCAGACAAACTACGAGCGACACTTTGGAAAGGTGCTTTTGCACTTGAGGCGGCATCTCCAGAATTGGCAGACATAGCATGGACCTGTAGACGCACAGCATTAGAAGTACTTGTCGCCGTAGCACCTGAAGCTGTGGATATTGTCACGAGTGAAGCCCTACATGGCCTTTCGACACACAAAAAGATGGCTCCTGCTTCTGTTGTTGCTCGTGTGCAGTGGTTTTCGTCTCTTGACGGACAGCTTGATCCGTGGAGGGCCACGCCACACATCATGTTTGAGTGGTGCACGCGACGCGCGATAACTTTAGACGCATCTGGCGATAAGCTTGGAGCGGCGCGCGTCCGAGCTAGGGGTCGGGCACAGCTAGGGGACTGGCCATTGTTTCACGGAGTTCTTTACTGTTCAGATCTTGGAAAGCAAAGAAAGCCAACAATAGCACTTGCCGAGGCTAACAGGTGTTTTAATTGTGCCCTGGAGATAAGTAAGACAGACCAATATATTTCTTCTGTGTGGCGGCGTGCATGGATAGCACTTTCTAATGCGCCAACCGCATTTGGACATTACTCTGATTCAAAAGCATGTGGCTACTCACATTATGAGACAGTTCTTCTTACTCTGGCGCGCCATGAATGGGGGAAGTATATGAAGGAAAGTAGTGCATGCAACCAGCGTGCAGATGCATGTTGGCTTGCAGCCAGTTTTGCTGCCAAGCGTAGTGCGCTCGACAAAGTAGCCACACATTCCAAGTCTGCTGAGGGCATGTCGTCAGCTCAGCGAGCTGCGATGGGCTATGCAGCAACTGGCCTCGTAGTTCTTCGCAGAGCAACAGATACTCGTACGTTTGGCGTGGCTGCTGCACTTCTAAAACGTGCTAGTCTGCGGACAAGTGGCAGCGCCGTGCCATGGATTGGGATTGCAAATTGTCTGGACCGGCTTAAGCGAGACTTTGATGCTGCTGCGGCTGCTGCGTGGTCGACCTGCTACTGCATTGACGAGGCCTCGATTTTTGATGCTGTCACATGCTATTCGCGGGCTGTAGTTAACACTATGTTACCTCCATCCCTCCTCGACTTACTCCAATCTTCAGGTTTGATGCATGTCAAGGATGTACTTAGAAAAAGACTCGGGATCTGCGAAAGACAAAGTAGCATCTCAACATTTATCACTGCGGCCGAGGAGCTGGCAACATGTGATGTAGCTAGAGCTGCGCTAACATTGTCTCGCGCGAGTATCGCGCTTGTGCGCCGAGGTTCTTATACTGCTGGTGCCGTACTTGCAAATTATTGCATGGGGTCACCAGGTTCTAATTCAGCTACTGATTCCATTGCGTGTTGCTCCCTAGCATTAGCAATAGGCTGCGAGTCGAATGCAAATAATCATTACAGAGATGTGACCCACGAAGCATCTGCGCTTTCAGGCCTTGAGGGGCTGCACGATCTACATTCAGTACACGTAGAACATCTGGCGTTAGCGACAGCATTGTTGCGGGATGCATTTGCATCTGTCGAAAACGTCATTTGTGAGATTCGTTCATGTGGTGCACTGGCGAGGCTAGTACCACAGCTGCACAGTGCAATTATCGCGTCGTCTGCGATTGCGGCTCTTCGTAGTGGATCAATAGGGCCGTCTTCTTCGATGTTAGTCACTGTCGGTGGGGACTCTGTTGTAGCACCATTTGAAAATCTATGTTGCTGTGAGGTTGGAACCCCGCCTTACTTCGATGACCGGCATCATTTACTTCGTGTGCAAGGCAAGCCGAGTGGCAACGTAGCTGAAGCACACCTAGCTATTGCGTTGGACGAAGCACTTATCCATATGCAACGGCGAGCAGCTGCAGAAATTGGGCTTGAAATGTTCGCTACACAAATGCATCTTGCAAATATTTCGGGCGCCACAAATGCTCTTGGTTCTCTCGAGATAGTTTCGAGGTTCCCACCTTGCTGGTGTGAACGCAATTTATATGCCATTCGAGATTCTGCACAGTCGAAGGCAATGATCCAGGGTGTACTCTGGCTTCATCTTGCACGGCTCTGGCTTGTTCGGGGATGCAGTGCACGTGCATCCAAATATGTACAGCGTGCAGCTAGTATCAAGCAATGTCACAAATTAAGGCAGGCGGCAAGAGGGCTTGAATTGTGTCTTGCTATCTCCTTGCAGGATTGGGGTGATGCAGCATTGGTTCTAGACCTTGCTAGTCATGATAATAGCATCGACTTTCCTGAGAATATCCGATGTCTTGAGCAGGTTCTTAATGAGGGCGATCTACTTAGGCGCATAGGTAAACTGGAAATTGCAGGTAGGTGCTACAAGTCAGCAAGTAAAGTCCTCAAAGTCATAGACGAATGCCTCACTGAATCGTCACCTTGGCAGGTCGATGCCATCAGTGGCAAACAAAGTCACGCTGGCTTATTGCGGCATTGTCAGCTTCTTATAAGCAGCGGCGCCCGTCTTATCGACATTGGATGTCGCAGGTCTCGGGCAGTGGCCACTTATCGCGAGTCACTGCGCATTCAGTCATCATCCATCATGCTAAGAAGTTCCTGGCTTAGATACCGCCTGGCTCGACAACTTTTCAATGTGGCATCTAGCAACACTGCTGCTGCATCGGAAGTCCTGGATTTGCTTCGTCATGCCTTTAGTTATGCCCGGCGAAAATGCGAGTGGAAACTTGCGGCAAAGAGTGCTCGCGCCCTCACTGTGGCTGCACTTCACTTTGTCCCAGGTGCGGTTTCGTCCCCACTTGTGGCGCTTCTCGCACACTCGTCATTGGGACGTGCACGCCATGCGTTTGCTACTTCTAACGACTCAAATAGCCTCTTGAGCCGAGCAATGGCAGGAGTAGATGATCTCCTCATGGGCTTACTTGAAGTTCCAAATGCAGGAGCTCTAGGCTGGTGCGACACTCTTGAAACACATGATCGGAATGTTCTCGATCGGCTGCTGGCGCCGTTTCCTAAAACGTTTTCCCTTGTTGCAGGTTTCATATCGCCAACAGGGCACCTTGTGATTTCACGGCTTCAGCGTGGTCAACAACCAATCACACTATGCTCAGGCCTCCCAGAAAGCTGGTACGATTCAGATACTTCGACTTCTCCCCTTGGAACTTCTGCTAAGGCTCTGAAGGCCTCTGCTGCTGGTCTTCGCGCAGATGCGTCCTTGCTGCCTCAACGTTCGAAGCTGCTTTTTACCAGCAGGAGCAATCATACTGCTGCGCGCAGAATCTGGTGGTGCCAACGGCACTCTCTCGATTCAGTCCTACATGCTGGGCTTGTTGGCTTTGACAAGTCTTGGCTTGGTGCAATGCGTGCGCTTTTTGCAACGAAGCCTGCGTCCATACTCCGTCCTAAGCAAAGTGCCGAAGTTCCGATTAGTGTTGAATACCAGATCATGCAGCTATGCTTCTGGGCTGCACCCAATATAACTCTACTGGAAGCCAACACGCTTCTCTGTGCCAGTAGGTTTGGGGTTGTTGACATAAGAGGAACCGCTTCCCCCTGCATCATGAAGATGTTGCTTCGTCTGTGGCTCACTCTTCTCTACAAGCTGACGATTTTGGATCTCAAGGCCGCTTTGGATGACCTGAGGCTCAGCAACTTGGGCCTAAAAAGGCCACTGCTTGGTCGGCTCGCTGGTGTGCTTCAAAAGGCGGCCATTACATCACAATGTGTGATGCAACCCCGAAAGGTAGCGAAAGCTCGCCAACCTATGATTTTAGCACTGGACAAGCAGCTCCAATTTTTGCCTTTCGAAGCTCTGTCTGTCCCACGTTCTGCACCAATATCACGCGTGCCTTCTCTCGCATTTGCATTATCACTTGCAACAGGGATGAATCTAAGTGTCTCGGATACCATCAATAATGATATTCCTATGCGTGCCTGCTGCGTTGTCGATCCACAGGCGAACTTGCCCTCTACCCGGCATAAGCTGGCAAAATATCTGGGCGATACTAAGACAAACGCCACGAGTGGTCTTGTGTGGTCATATGCTGCTCTCGGTGATATGCCACCCCGTGATGTCGCAGCACAGCTGACCGCCAAGATGCCGAACTGTGCTGCATTTCTTTTTTGCGGTCACGGCTATGGAGGCGCTTACCTGGAGTCTGCTGTTGCATCTAATTTCATGTCTGCAGTGCTGCTTATGGGCTGTTCCTCGGGTGCTCTCTCGCGAGTAGGTGATTTTGAAGCAAAGGGAATGGCTCTCGAGCTGCTTGCTAGAGGGACTCCGATCGTTGTTGCTATGCTGTGGGACGTCACAGATCGTGATATTGATCGTATCACTTTGTATCTGCTACAGTCAATGGCTAAAAGCCCAAGTTGTCCGATACCTGACATTCTAAACGCAGCTAGGAGAGAGACAAAACTAAGAAACCTTAATGGTGCCGCCCCAGTGTGCTATGGTCTCCCGATATCCCTCTCCATCATTGAGCATACGCGACGCTGTTCAAAATTTCATTGCAAGGACCAGAACTAAACTCAATCTTGGTGGCTCGGTGTAGGCTCGGTGGTGCATGACTCGACGATTCTATTAAGCTAACAACGTCCGATTATTTATTTAACTAACTAGAATACATTATACGTCTAGGATGTCCTTGTGAGTTTGTGGTCAATCGTGCGCTTAGCTGCGGACAGGGCTCCTCCCAAAATAAGCTGGAACATTGCGCCAGTCAACCTGAGGTCACGATTACAGTGGCGTTTCGTGTCCGAGTCGCGTCCCCGCTAAGTAGTAGTAGAGGAGGAGGAGGAGGAGTTACACTAGGTGCAATTTACGTGCGGCGTTTTTTACGTGAGAAACGGTCCAGCGTAAATTTACGCGTGTTTTACGCGCAATTTACGCGGGCTTTTTAATTATTTGTAAAACCCGCACATACGCAGCAGAGCGACTAAACGAGGCCTTGGTGGCCACCTAGAGTACGGCGCAAGCGCACACCTAGAGTACGCACCTCGCAACAGCATAAAACTAGCGATTGGCTCGGCTCCTTTTTTACGCCGTTTTTTACGTGCCAGTGGGATCTCCTGTAGCGGTGCTTTACGCGTAGTTTGCGCGTTTTTCCCACGTAAATTGCACCTTAGGAGTCACGCCGGTAGTACCGGGGAGGAGTAGTACTAGTAGTATTGCTTTGCTTAGCCAGGACCGCCTAGCCACTCGGCCGACCTCGGCTCATTTCCGTTGCCGTATGTTTTCTTTTAAAACCACTAGACCACCAGCTCCAGCTTGCAATTATTCGCCGGCGGTTCAGACAGCTCAAATACTGCAACATGAGCCACGAGTGTAATAGACTGCAGCATACCGTCCAAGACATAAGTAGTATATATATTTCATGTTGCAGGAGATACAAAGTAGTGCGTTTATCATTCATTTCAGTTTTAAACCTTAGATGAACTTACTTTTTTGGCAATTCCATCTCTTTTATCATAATTGTGATAAGGATTTGGTATATGGCTGCTGGGCTCGTCTGCGTCTGTGTAGTCTCGATTTAGGTCTATCACACCGGCCGAACACCAAGAACAGTGCCCTTTAAAGTGGTGTTGGCTATGAGAAAATGCGGGGCACGCAAGGTCCCACAGTTCCTCTTCGTTATTCCAAGTGGCACGGACTTCAAATTTCCGCTCCTCCCCAATGGGTATAAAATTTTTCATTAGAAACTCTTTTAGCTTAAGTTGTTTTGAAAGCTCACGAATCGTGTCGAGCATGTCCTCTCGTTCACGCTGGAACTCCTCCTGCACGTCATGAGCTTCTGCTTGGCACGACTGAAGCCTCTGCCAAAGTTTTTTTAGTTTCCTGGTCTTATCATCTGCTTCATCCTGCTTACTCGCATACTTTTCCTCCAGGGCAAATACATCCTCTTCCTTCGCCCGGACTTGGCGTGCAAGGGCCTGTTCTTGTTCTTTACGTTCCTCAAGTTCAAGCTGAGCGCGGCGTAACATCGCTTCCTGTTTGGCTGCCTTATCCAACAGTCTACCCCCCTGCATCAGTTTTTCTTGCATGGATCGTAATTTCCTCTCCAACAGAATGCGCTGCTTCTCAGAGTGCGCAGCGCGACCTGCTTCTGCATCGAGTTTTTGACGTAGCTTCTCATGCTCTTTGGTCGTGCGCGTCTGGGAGTCGATGACTTCTTTCATCTCAGCCTCAGCTCGGAGACGCATTTGTTCTGCTTCCTTATCCACTGTTGCTTTAAGCTCAGCCAGCTCTTCCTCCGTCGCTGCGCCCGGCACCTCAACAATTCTTTCCACTTCAACTATTTTCTCCACGACTTTTTCTTCCAGCATGAACTCATTCATAGTAGCCCTGTGATTTCTGTTGCCTTGGTTAGCTAACTGGTTTTTGAGCCGCTTTATCTCGTCCTGGAATTCACGGAGCATAGCGTCCTTGGGATCCTCGTTAATCTTTGGCTTATTCTTGATGTTTTTGGCTCGATTGGCATATCGTAAAGTCGAAATGGTCTCCTCAAAATTATAGCCTGCTGGGCCACAATTGGCGCACATCACTGTTTTTGTATTTCCGCCCAAAGAATCTTGAAGTAATCGAGTAAGTTTAGAGTCGCGGTATGGGATATGTTGTGACTTGCCATCAACAAGAGCAGATATCACATTTCCAAGTGCAGACAGTGAGAGATTAATTTTTGTGGCTTCTTTGAGTCGATGGCCAGTTGCTCCTGTCTTTGACTGCCGTTCTGACCCGGCCAAATCCACGAGATTTAATTTTCCTACGCGAATGTGCTCACCACGCTTCTCATCTACTTCTGCGCATTCCACAATGATTGTAAATATGGCATGAGACCGGGACGAACCAGCATTCATTAGCGTCTCCCCAACGGATCTATTTTTTTTACCTGCCTGCATAACTTGATCAATTTCATGAGACGACCTGACCACAAAAGAGGTCAGATCTTTGACGTATACACCCGAGTCCACATTTTCTTTGAGATCCAATCTATTTTTTGGTTCCTTGGACCTGTGTTTTTGACGCTATTACACACAACCATTTTAGAATAAAATAAACTATTTTAAAGATTAGTAGCCGACACGTGATAAATACAACAAGTCGCGTATCTCTTCGTTGTAAATCTCGAGGTATGATGCGCGCACTAGAAAGTGCTGTTGCTCCGCGGCGAGCGCCACCTTGTCGAAGATATGTTGAAATGCATTTGGGATAATGCCACGCAACTCGGGGGGTTCTGATAAACCTTCCATGGTAAAGGTCTTACCTGCACCTGTCTGACCATAGGCAAAGACTGTTCCATTGTAACCATCAAGTACCGCTTCCACTACCGTAGCTCCACATTTATCATAAATAGATTTCTGGTTGCAGCCGGAAGCAAAGACGGCGTCAAAAGTAAAGACTTTTGGTGGATCTGCGATATCAGATTTAGGGTTATTGCAGGTTATTGTGCCTTGATCTTCGTCAGCCACGGTCGTCGCAAGGTGCCCATCTTGCTGTTCCTTACGCGACAACGGTCGTACGCGTACAACTACCTTAACACTTTCATCTGGCATATTAAATTGACACCCTGGCCGAATTCTTATGACAGTCCAGTTGTAAAATCTGCCCTCCACCGTAGGTACCGTTACCACGGTACCTACGGTACTTGCTGGTACCGTAGGTACCGTAGGTACCGTACTGCGGTACCGTAGGTATCAGCGTAGCAAGAGTATGTCGCAGCGTTATGTAAGGTAGCAGGGTCCTAGCTCACCAGCCAGAGGCTGGGCCAACCTAACTACGAGAGTGTTTTTTAGCAAATTGGTTTACACCGTAGCGTCGATAGACACTCAATGTATAGACTCAAATTTAGAGAGTGGGAGATACATACCTAGGGTAGGATGGGCTAGTAGGTTTCTCTCTCTACAGCGGATAGGTCCTGCTGTGCAGGCTAGTACCTACAAGAAGATGCCCTGTCTATCGACCGAAGGCACTCATAGCGAAGGAAAGGATGAGCGAAGAAGCTCACGAATATTCCTCTGCAACAATCACCGGCACGCAATAGCGCTACAGTTGCGCAAGCGTGGCTGGAAACATACACATCATTTTTGTGAGGCGACTGTGGTTCTAGCAACAGAACGCCCCCCCCCCTGCCGCCCCGCGAGTACACCAGTGGGTCTGGCTGGCAATATGCCCCCCGTTAACATGTAAGGCACATCTGTTTGAACGGCTGGAGCAGTTAGCGTTGAGGAGCAACATAAGACGAAGATGGCCTGAGACATGGATCCTTCGGAGCAATGGAGCCGTAACAGCATGGAGAGCGGAATCTATAATCAGTTATACGCTGCCTACCACAACCCACTTTTTCGTGAAACACCCGCGTACCAGCGGGGGCACTGGCACATTTCCAGCGGGCAATGTTGAAGCGGCACGCATATTCGCCAAAGTGCTCATGGTTGCTTGTCACGCAGTTGTAATCCAGCGTGCCGTGGATCCAGCAATACTCCCGATTGGCCCATCGATATTTGAGCTTCGCGTGTGGGCTTTGCTTCGAAGGACGGACTGTTGGCTGTTTGAATGCCACCGTGCAAAGACCGCAGTTTCAGGGCTTATGAATAGGAAAGTTCAAAGGGATCTAGACGCTTTTGGTCGGTTCTATACCTCAAATATTGCATCAGAGGCGACTGTTCGAGACGCTCTTGAGGGAAATACGTTTGACACACGAACGAAACCAGACATCGCCGCGGTTGTCGGGCTCGTTCACGACGCCATCTGGTACGACCTTCCTTACGGCACACTTGCATTTGTCGGTTTTGACTTCATTGTTGACCATAGGGCGCGTGCTTGGCTCATAGAGGCCAACGTCAAGCCACCGCTGAGGTATGCGGACCTCGCTGCTCAGTTTCCAAGTGAACTCGTGAGGAGTTTGGCTGACTGTGCCATCTTGGATCTCGCCAGAATTTTCGAGGGTAAATCACGCCCGAACCACCTCGGCCCAGCCTGGATCAAGCTCCAAGTTTCAGCAGCGGCGCCGTGACAATAGGTTCTGCAGTGCCTCAAAGTGTGCTTCAGCTAGGTTCAGAGTGGCCCCGGGCCCGCACCCACCTAGGCGAAGCATGTGCGGAATCATGAACTCCCCGCGCCCGCAACGTTGGCCACTGGCTCCTCCGAGTCCGTTGGGTCCACGTCCAACTCCCCCAGCGGGACCTCCTCAGCTCGCCGACGGCGGCCCCCGCAAAAAAAACACCATTCTCTTAGCTCTCACTCTCTCTTTTAACTGCGAATATGCAAGACCAAAGGAGTACGCACCTTTGGGAGTACGGCGGCTGAGATAGTCTGCCGCGGAGCTACCTTAAATACACTAAGTAGTTTTGGTTTTAACTGTGTTTATTACGCGTTGCGTGTTGAAGGGTGATGTAAGTGTATAGGAAGGGTATAGGATAGGTATTTCGCCCTATTTATCGCACTCCCCCTTTTCATGAGGGTAAGCTCTTGTTTCCCTTATGCGCGCACGCGGGCTCGAAATAGGGGGTGTCTGCAAAATATTGACATATTTTGGCTTAATTAAGGCTTCTCCATATTAAAATTTACCCTTTAACGCCTGTCTATATTGATTTTTGGTGCTTAAGCCCCTCCTACATTGATAGCTACCCATAAATAAATAAATAAATTAAGGAAGATATGTACTCAGTATCTCCGTGAGGGGGGGGGAGAAAAAGCGTATACAAAATCCCTTTACTACTATCTCATTAGCATCCTAGTAGGGGTGTCTATGGAGGTGATTTCTCACGTGCCGCCTCGTTCCTCACCGTACACCACCTAAAGCCGGCTCTGGGTCGCAGCGTCAAAGTAAGCCAGGCGAGACGCTCCGCTCGGACGACCAGGCCGGCGGCTTTCTGATAGTCTTAATTGGCGTCGTTATTTCGGTAGCGACCAAGCAACTGGCTTAAAACCATCAAAACGGCGATTCTCATCAGCAGGAGGTTGCCTTCAATGCTGCATTGCTCTTCTTCTTTTTCTTTTTCTTTGATGCAAGGGACATGATGGCACTAATCTCATCTGAAAGTCGCTTTTCAGTTTTGACAGCACCAAGTTCAAATGGCTTCAGGCCCGAAATGCGAGTAGGGCCACTGGGTAGGATCAGCACGGTGAATTTGAAGTGGGCCACATGATCACCTTTCTTTTCAAAAAGAACGGGATAAGGGTGGACCAATTCGTGCTTGAGGCACTCCACTATACCCATGCGAGCCTGGCGCTCATCATCTAGAGAACGCAACCCAAAGGGCAGCGCAGGGAATTTCGCATTTATCTCATTGAAAAGAGTTCGACTGGAGCGCATCTTAAGCATATAATTCTTATCAACAGACCGTTTGAAAATGGTGGTCCGAGACTCCATCTCTTTTGGCTTGCCATCACCTGTTGACATGGCGATGTCGATCGAGTATACCTCATTAAGTTCAAAAGAAGAATCCTCAACTTTCTGATCGGTGTCTTCACGCAGCAAAATGACCTTGTTTCCATCTACAACGAACCGCTTCATGCGGTGTGACAGCACACCAGAGCAGGCATTCACGTTAAAGTCGTGAGCAACCTTCTCAATTGCCTTAGTGACTTGCGAATTTGTGTTTCCCGGTCGCAGCAACTTCACTGCCACCTCCCCGGCAATATGAGCAGCATGTAACACATCTGCACGAGGACCAGATAACGGTTTCTCAGGGCACGGCTGCTCGCCGCAGACCATTGTGTGCGCTGCCACCGCGATATATCCATCAACGTAACACCCAAGGTCCAACTTAACCAGGTCTCCTGATGAAAGGGTGTCACCGGGAACGTCCGACTCAAGTGGTGAATTGTGGCAGACACACTCATTCACAGAGACACAACTATGTAGGGATTTATTTATTATCAAAAAGGCACAAGACAAAAGTGAACTACTGTTCCTGATGATAATATGGCATTTCTGCACGCTGATTGCACGTCGGAAATGCGACCCCCTTCTCAATGGCTCTACCTTTAACTTTTTTCTGATAGATTGTGCCGCATTTCTGTGTGATAACAGTATCTCCGAACTTGCACAGGTCCAGAACCTTAACACCTGGTTTCACTTGCAGTATTAGTCCGTGTAGCGCCAAGTTGACAATTTTTCCAGCCTCACGGTACCTGGTACGTCGGAGTTAACTATACATATAAGGGGCTGAGGTCTACTTGGTGCAAACATCGTTGTTCGAGATGTCGAGCTCTTTATCGTCCCTCTCAACCTGTACGCTCCGGCTTCATATGTAATTCGGCTAGAACAACTTGCCTCCTCGCTCTGCATCGTCTCCAGTCGCTACGCCGGCCAACACACTAGTACAAGCTCGTAGCATAGCAGAAGTACATTTCTAGCGAGATTGTAATGTTCAACTGGGACGTCTCCAAGCACACCACGTATTTGAATTAAGACCCCGGGTAATACAAGTACCAATATCCCAAGGGTCCGGCCCCGGGTACCACTGCACTGGCCGCGGCAATATCCGAGTCCCCTTCAAGTTAATAGGGCCCGGGCCCGGGGGGGGTCGCTTCAGGCTCCCACTCCTAGTAATTCAGGCTTACCGTCAGTGAGTTAATTTAGAGAATTAATTGGGGTCGCGGTTCCGAGTCTAGTACTGGCCGCTGTTCTTTGACACCTACTACTACTATGATTTGTATTCGCCGCGGCTGTTCTTTGACAGCCTGAGCCAGTCAATAATTACGTATCTCGTCCAGCCAGCACAGTTTTGACACTCCGCAACGAATCGTAGAGTATCTAGACGTAGGGTTTGATTTGCCTTTTTCTCTTCAAGTTCAAATTAGCTCTGATTCCTGGTCCCGGGCCCGGGCCGGCAGAAATAACGTGACGGTAATTCGCGCAGGTCTTGACCCGTCAGAAGCCGAGGTCGTATGGACCGCGAGAGCCTGAGCGTCACGGTGCGCGTGATTGCGTACAAGTAAGTGGGCTGGGCTCGTGCTACGAGCCGTGCCAGTGGCCTAACTCGACGACTTGGACTCGGACTCGGATACTATGGCTGAGATGCATCCAAGTCACGCCATGATGATGATGGCATCATGATAGCAGAAAGCCACTGGCACCGTGACTCGGAATCAGGCTGGCAACCGCGGACGCTTCCCGAGCCGCCAACATCATGATCATGATCATCATCACTGGCCGGCGGCATGATCCGAGTCATCAGGATGATCATGATTCACTCAGTCTATAAGCTTCTCTTGCGGCTGTCACGCTACCGCCAACCCGCAGCGCCCCCCTACCGAGGTGTGCACTAGAGGTGTGGGTAGGCACAAGTTCGCACAAGTGGTCCCTACGGTACCCCCAAAATACCACCCCGGTCCGTAGCCTGAGGTCTCTAGTGTGAGGTACAAGCTGGTACCGTGGGAACGAAAGTCCTGCCGAGCATAGCACACTATTTTGATGACAACGCGCGATTACCATGTCGAGCAGCTTGACGATGAACGCATACTCGAGAATTTTTTAACTTGTTTTCGTGATCTTGACAAGTCCAACACTGATCAGTGCAAGTATGTCCTTAGACTGAGATCTATCATCGCGGGCACCGCTCGGACTATTGTCATAGAATTGGACGACTTAAGGATTTTCTCAAAAAACGAGGCGAATCACCCTATGAATTATCCTAACATATCGGGATTACTCAGACAATCATTTATTTAGGCTCTATTGTTACGGGTTACCGACAATGCGTCTCGATACCTATCAATTATTCACAAAATCACTGAAAGATTAATCGTAGAGTTGGAACGGGAGTCAGGTTCAACCTCTTCTGATCATTTGATGCGGTGGCACGAGACACGGCTATTGCCGCCATCCACTGTCCAAACTCTTCCCCTGCGACGTTTAAAAGCGGCGAACATCGGACATCTAGTGAAGCTTCGTGGTATAGTCATACGTGTCTCTGATGTTAAACCTCTTGCAAAAGTTCTGGCCTACACTTGTGAAAGTTGTGGGCATAAATTGTACTATGACCTGTCGCGCAAAACTGAATTTTTACCCCCATCAACTTGTGAATCAGAATATTGCACCAACAACAATACAGTAGGGCTCCTCTATCACCATTCGCGTGCATCAAAATTCGTCAAGTACCAGGAGTTAAGAATACAGGAGCTGCCAAGCCAAGTTCCAGTTGGTAATGTCCCAAGATCAATTACCGTGCAATGCCGTGGCGAATTGACTCGCCACTGCACGCCAGGTGATACTGTATTTGTGTGTGGTATTTTCCTGCCTCAATCCCCTGGCGGTAACAAGGGCGCCACAACGGGACTCGAATCTGACACCTTCTTGGATGCGACTCATATCACGAAGGAAAAACAGAGTTTTTGGGAGCTAGACAAGGATTCAAATGCTGAAAATAGAATAGACATGTTGGCAAACTCACAAAACGCGTATTCACGGCTCTCTCAGTCGATAGCTCCTGAGATTTTTGGCCATGAGGATGTAAAAAAAGCTTTGCTTCTACAGCTGGTGGGAGGGGCATTCCGAACCCTAGACGATGGCGTAAACCTTCGTGGTGACATTAACGTCTGTCTTATGGGGGATCCTGGTGTTGCCAAGTCTCAACTTCTAAAAGCGATTGCTGCTATTAGTCCCCGTGGTGTGTACACGACTGGAAAGGGATCTTCAGACGTAGGGCTGACGGCGGCGGTAGTCAGAGATGCAGTCACCTCAGACACTTCACTTGAGGGGGGGGGCATTGGTACTTGCTGACTGTGGTGTCTGCTGCATAGACGAATTCGACAAAATGGATGAATACGATCGCACCGCTATTCATGAAGTCATGGAGCAGCAAACAGTTTCCATCGCCAAAGCTGGAATCACTACAACATTAAATGCTAGAACCGCAGTCCTGGCAGCGGCTAACCCGCTGTATGGTCGCTATGTGAGAAATAAGTCACTGGCTGAGAATGTCAATCTTCCAACTAGCCTTTTATCCCGTTTTGATCTCATGTTCATTTTGCTTGATCGACCTGAGATTCAAGCTGATGTGGCGCTGGCACGCCATGTTACTCACGTTCATAGCTTTCTCACAAATCCAAAGCTGAAATGTGACACTTTTGACGCGACGTTTCTTCGACATTACATTGCTCAAGCCCGTCAGTTTGTGCCCTTCCTGCCTGCAGATCTTTGTAATTCTGTTGTTGAGACTTATGTGAGCTGGCGCCAGTCATCTGCCACAAGTAATCAACGCTCTGCGACCCCACGGCAGTTGCTATCTATCTTGCGCCTGTCTCAAGCCCTCTCACGTCTTCGTTTTGACGAGAAAGTGAATCAAGAAGATATAAATGAGGCCTGTCGCTTGGCAACTCTGTCACAAGCATGGACAAACCTTGAAAGAAGCACAGGTGGAATTACTGTTGACGGTAAGTCGAGGGCATTTAGTATTCTCTGTGACTTTGCAAGTAAAGCAGCTACAATTGTATTTAGCTACCAGGAGATCATGAGTGTGGCTGTGAAGCATGCTATTCGAGAGGATGAATTTCTTGCCATGCTAGAAGAGTATGAGGAGCTAGGGGTGATACACGTCGACTTAGATCGCACTCGAATTCACTTCTCTTGAGCGAAAGGAATAGCCCCAGTGTGGCCCTGGATTTTTGAGGGTGCATACCGAGTCGGGAGTGACACCCAAGAATCTAATAATCTCGAATCGTGCGCGGTGAATCATTGCATGTCATGCTCCTATCTTTCCAGGAAGAAAGGTCCTTCTATAAGGTTTAGGGGTTTCAAAATGCAATTTAGGAGGAACATCTTAGCATAAGCACAGCAGCAGGAACTTCTGGAGACAAAAAGTGAACTGGAAAATTGTCACCAGAGTAAACGTCGTGGTGGCTAGGCGGCCTGGCTCTAAGCAAAGCAACCTCTTCCCACAAACGTGAAGTTTAGGGTTGGGGTGCGTTGTTACTTCTAGTACTTTTTCGCCACTTTAGTGTGCAATGAGTATCTATAATGAGTAATATTTGTTTTGCGTTCTTCGTTCCTGCGACATCGGTGTAATTCCCGCATTAAACGCCACAGCCATTTAGGAATTTGACTTCCCGGCTCTAGCTAGCAAGACTCGGACGCCAGCGGAGCAGATGAGACAAAGAGAGCTAGGGGCGTCAACGTGAAGTAAAACCGCCGTGTGCCCTCTGGAGGGCCCTTAGCGGTTTCATGCGCCGTATGAAGGCTAAGCGGCACTGATGTGGAGCTCTACCTCCTCCGTCCTCGCTTTTTTATTTATTTATTTCATTTTTATTCAATTGAAGTTCGAGTGATTCAAGTTATTATATTATTTGCCAGTGTCACGGTTTTGTACTATTATACTACTAGTACCCACGGTAGCCTACTACTACTAGATTGCAAATGACCCATGACCCAAGGAGTGACCCCTGGCGCCGCCGGGGGGGAACTAATGGCCCAGCCTGAGACCTCAGGCTGCGGAGAATATATCCTAGTCCCCTGAATGCTTCCCATGTGTCTGTTTGACCCATGGAGTGTCATCGTCCTTCTCCTCATCATCTAGTATTATTTTTTGGCTCTCCGAGTCCTGCAGACGCATCAAGTCACGGTTGTTGCCAGCCTCATTTCAACTTGAAAGTTGCTACCAGATCTCCGGACCTAAAGAAAAGGACATACACCAAGCCTCTAGAGGCCTTCTCCCTGTAGTTACTCAAGTTCATTTACTCAAGCTCAAGTTTATGCCGAGATGCTAGGCTCAAAGACATCACGGAGAAAATAGCAGAGGGCATTGTGTGATATGCGGGTCCCAAGTTCACTGGAGAAGAATTGACCGAGGAGCAAAAGCGTGTCCGCAGTGCACTCGACGTCCAGGGACGCGCCAGTCGAGTCGACCGGCTCGCCGCTAAGTGCGCGTGCGTTGGTTGAGCCTGGGTGGAGGATGGCATGCATGTCGCAGAGAATCACGTCAAACTCAGCTCGGAGTACCCGTGGGATGCAGCCACCAGCGCGCTGAAGTGCGTAGCGGAGCTTGGCACAGCGGCGCCGCATTGCACTGACATCGGCAGAAGTTATGGCGTGGATCTTGAGGAGGTGAGGCGCATTGGCGAATCGACCCACGCCCGCATGATCGGCGACAACGCCAAGGAGGACGTAGGCCTCGACAGTTGGATATATACCCGAATCACTACGAATACCTTCAAGCGGCGCTGCGACCCACTGGACGCAGACGAGTGCCTCGGGCACGGCCGGCACGACGTTGTCTGCGAGTATGAGCGTGTCTAAGTCCATACAGCAGGCTTCTCGATAGGCAGGGAGGTACTCGCGCAGGATTTCGTGAATGCGGCACGCCGCGGCGTGCGCACGGATGGCAAGCACGTCAAGCAGTGCGCCAGGAATTTCCGTCTCTCTCCGGAGTGCGAGCAGGTGGCGGACGGCAGTCGCAACTGCGATGTCGGCACCGTCATGAACACCCATGTCCTCACGATCGGCCACACTGAACGCGTCCCTGAAGCCAGGCGCCGGCGCACCAGCGGCAAGTGTCGCCGCTTCAAAGTCCAATAAACACCGCTGCTGCGCGAGAAGCGCGGCTAGAGAAAGGAAATGCGTCGCAAGCTGAAGCTCGCGTGCGGGGGCGACGGCGCCGCCGCCTTCTGGCCCGCAGTGAAGTCGAACAAGCTCAAGTGCCGCACCACGCATGGCAACGTGGTCATGACCACACTCGTACGAAATGGAGAGTGCCGTCATGAGTGCATCGCGTGCTGCTCTAGCACTACCTACGGTTCCATGGCGCTGAAAGAGCTCGCGTTGCGCTCGACCCGCTAGAAGAAGTGCTGTAGCACGAAGCGCTGGTGCTGGCGTCACCACATGGCACGCAGTTGCCAAAGCGGCCTCGGCAACGTCGCGAGCAGCCGCCCGGAGCATTAAACTAGCATCATCATCCAGCAAATCGGCCGCCGTTGCCAGGTCTAGGAGCGTTTCAGCAGTCGCAGTGCGGACTACAGGCAATATTCTGAGAGGTGCAAGGTACAAGTTTGCCAGTGGTATCACGGGAGGTCCTGCTTCGGGTGCTAATACGCTCTCGTTGCCCTGAAGCCCAATCCACGCTCGATCGGCAGCCTGTTGGAGCAGCGACGCGTCTGCGCGCGCCAGAAGTGCATGCGCGGCCTCGAGGTGCGCCAGTGCCCCCTCAATCTCATCCTCGGCGAGCGCCGCGCACCGCTGAAGGCCCGCAGCACCAACCAGCGCACGTACATAGCTGCGATGAGGCACATCGACACAATCATGAGCATTGATCAGCGCTTCGGCGGCCGCGAGTGTTGTCGTAGCGTCGTTACCGCGCCTCACTGCCGCGTCAATTGCCACGGAGGCGAGATCACGTGCACCACAGGCGTCGCGCACGACGTCTGCCTCGGCCGTCCCAAGCTCACAATGCACCATAGCGTTGTCTAGACGTCTTTGAAGAAGCGCACATTGCGCGAGGTACGCGCGGCCGGCCGCCCAGAAACTCGCATCTACGTCGTATGCCGCTGCGTCAGGCATGTGCGCCCGTGTGGCGCCATCGCTACTGCGACATTGACGCTGGAGCAGCGCCAATAGCATCGCTGCGTGGCAGTGCGCAGTCGCTGGACGGTTTGATGCAAGCGCGCATCGCGCGCGGAGGTCCAGGCACCGTGAAGTGTCGCGTACACGCGCCCACGAGTCACTGCCAACTCCCTCGCTGCCGCTCTGAGCTTCTACCATAGTCGTTTGGACCTCGGTGGCTATGGCATCTACCGTCTCGCGCAAACTTGCTCCAGGACCGACCTCACCAGCGCCGACAGCCAACGCCAGCAATAGCTCCGCGCGGGCAAGTGAAAGCGCCACGAGCACATTGGCGCCATAAGCCGCTACCAAGTTGAGCGAATGAAGGCCGGCGCAACCACGCGGCAGCCGGGCGGCAAGCGCAATACCCGCCACGCCCTCCGCGTCGCCCGCACGCCGGAACATGGTGGTGGTGCTCTCAGCGTCTTCGTCGCCGCAACTGCCCCAGCCAGCGAGCCATGTAGTGGCGGCCGTGTTCTCAGCCGCGTCGGGCGGCAGGGCCGCATTCCATGACGCGAAACCGCAGAATGGGAGCGTCCCCGATGCTGGTGGCGGGTCCCCAGCGTCCGCGCTAGAAGTGCGCATGGGCTCGCGGGTCGCGTAGCCCACATATGCACCATCAACTTCAGGCAAATTGGCGCCGCGAAGCAGCGCGGCGAGGACCGATGCCGCCTCAGCGACAAGGCCAGCCCCGATGAGCGCACTAAGTCGCGTCACACGTGCGAGTGCGGTCATTCGCACGTCAAAGCGATGACTTATTGCTATGTGTTCGAGGAGACAAGCGAGCGGAAGCGCAGCCGGTGCGCGATCCGCACGAACGAGTGCGCCAATGGTCGTAACTACCGCGCTCGCGAGCGCACGCGGTGCGAGACGCCGCGGCGCACCGAAAAGAGGCGTTGGGAGCGCGCCGAGGAGCGAAGGTTCATAGCGCGCAAAAGCCGCGTCGACGCCCGGTAGGCAGCGCTGACCGCCAGGGCGCATGAGATGCGTACCCGGGTGTGGCAATGTGGCAGCAAAGGCCGCTCGGAACATACACGCTGCAAAGCGTGCGCGTTCGAGCCTGGCATCGAAATTGTCACGACACACGTGCCGAGCGATGCGACCCAGAAGCGTGCCGCCCACAAGGCAACCTATTAGACCCAGTGTCGCGTGAAGCCACGCACTGGCTGCAGGCCCGGCGGGGTCGATAACACCACCACCGAGGACAGTCCGCCAACTGGAGGCTGCATTACGAGCCGAAAACAGCGCGTCGATACCCTCATGCCAGGCTATGCCAGCCGCTTCAACGTCATTTGCGGCAAGGTGAAGATCTCCCTCGTCCTTGTAGGCCTGGGCAAGTAGTAGCGGCTCTCGGCGTTCACGAATGAGCTTAGCAGCGTGCCGGTAGGCTGCTGCAGCTGCGCGAACATTAGCTAGAGTGGCTGCGGCGTCAGGTTTGGTTGCAGTGGCAACCGCACGGCGAAAACTGGTGCGGCATGCATCGAGCGCCTCGGCCGTGAGCGGCCGCGCCTTTCGGTACTCGCGATCAGCCGCCCGAGCGACCTCTGCACAGTGATCGGCCACCTGGTGCGCTGCACGCGCTGACCCCACTAGGTCAGCCCATACTTGACACCGCGTCTCAAGTGCACGTTCCTCCGCCGACCGCTCTTCAACGCGTTGACTCCGGCCCGAGCGCGACCGACGCCGGCTTGCGCGTCGTGTTGTCGCCACCTCGACTTTTGTCTCGACGTCAGTGAGTATGACCTCAGCACGGTGCACGCGAGCAGCTGCGCGGCGAACTACCTGATCGTGTGCGTGGACGGTCAGCGCGTGCACCTCACTGAGTATCGCTGTGATGGGCCTGCGTGAAAATCAGTTGGGTGCGTGATGCGATGCTAGAGATGTATACTGTCTCCCCCTCCCCTCCAATTCTCCTCCCTTCTCTGGACGGTGAGAGCACGTCGCTCAAGCTAACCGTGCGAGCTAGCTGGAGTCACAAAGAAATTGTATGTCCACACGGGCGCGAGCCCGCCATCGTCAGCTATTGCGCATACCTTCGCCGCCTTTGACGCCACAAGACGCCTTGCGAGCGGCGGGAGGACGTCCCACCTTCGTGCATAGGCAAGACACCGTAACGTGTACGCGACAAACTGGCACACCCACTCAGGGTCTAGTCCTACGGCAGCGAGCGCCTCGGATGGAAACGTGTCGCTACCATTATGAGCGTACGTAAGCTCGACGTCGCGAGTTGATACCTCGCCAACTAATGTTGCTTCTGTTGCTTCTGCTCGAACGTGGTCCTTGTCGTTGCCACTGGCCGTCGAACGTATAACTGAAGGTGGTCGCAGCCAATTGCTAGCTGCCGATGCATGTGGTGCGCGGGCAAGGACATCTAGTAGCACGTAAGAAGCTTCGACAAAGGGCGCAGGATCTAGCTGTGGTTGGTCCTCAAAGCGCGCGATCGCAAGAGCGCGTGGCGTAAAAGCTAGCGGCGAAATCCATAGGCTTGCAGTTGCATTCCAGATATGTTTACAGGCGCACACCGCCAAGTGCCAGGCTCGGGCCTCACGTGCGCGAGTCCCTGCGCGCGCTAGGTAACGCACGGCGGTGGAAAAGCGTGCAGCGGCCGACGCGCTCGGCGTAATCCCTGTATTGTCAATTGACAATACTTGGTCCCCAGAGCAACGCGCTGCCGACTCAGTGGCAGCGACAGCGTCGCGCGCGACCTCGGCTGCTAGCGTAGCAACTGCGCCTGTGCGCGCATCGATTGCCGTGCCTGCCACCGCACGCTTCTCGAGCACTTGGGTCGAGGGCTCGGCACCGACGCCACCGTCGTCACCATTGAGGTATCCTTGTGAGACTGCGCTGCATACGTCTGTGTCGAACGCGCCAACACAGCCGAGAGCACGGATGCCGTCAACCGTCTTATCATCAGTGTTGTCGCTGTTATTGCCGTGACCCGGCCCCGCGCAAAGCGTCGCCAATGTCGCCAGGCCACGAAGCTTCTCCATCTCCGCAAGCCACAGGAGCTGACCTGCGCGGCCGGATGTCGATGCCCCGGGCGATCTATCGATCGATCGACTGGTTGGCGGGTCATTCAAATATCGACGTCGACGCGGGCGCGGGCCTGCTGCAGTGGCCAGCGGTGCCATTTGCGACGAGGGGTCGAGGTCACAGGTATCGGCAGTTTTAGCAGCCGACAGTGCGTCGCCATCAACACCTGCTCCTACACTAGTGACGTGCCGAAAATACGGAAGCACCTCGCGCGCGGCAGTCACGGCCGCAGCCCTGACCACGGCTGCTGGGTCCGGCGCGGACGCAAGTGCAAGATTATCGTCGACATCACTATTGGGGCCTTTGTCCGTACCGACAGCCATCGTGGCGCAATGTGGGGTGGCAAAAGCAGCGGATGCCGCAAGCTCTGCGGCCGCGTGAACTTCAGCCACGCGCTCTGCCGCAAGGACCCTGCGTACGAGCGGCACAAGACGGTCCTCAGTGACCAGCGGCGTCCTTTCTGCCCATCGCTCGATGAGAGCAAAGTAGCCGCATCGTAGGGCGATTCCTTTGACGCGGCACGCCTCGCGGAGTGCGTTCTCCGTGCATGGGGGCAATAGTGGGCTTCCTGACTCGGCCTCTGCTCCAACTTCCGCACCTCGGTCTTCACTTGCGTTCGCGCCTTCCCCACTGCTAGCCAGCGAGGATGCTGCATTCTCTCGCGTGAACTGGTCGTCAGCGCACGCGACGACGGCAGCCCACGCCGCCTGGGGGTTCTCTGTGGCGAGCATGAGCGGTGGAGGCTGCACGTCCGCAGGACCTAGCGCCGCCGCCGCACGCAGTACATCGACACCGGCGACCCGGTATCGTGGGTCTACGAGCCAGGTCCGTACGAGTGCCGCTTGAGGCTCACACACTATACTGGACCGCGGCAACGCAGGGAACGCTACGATCCCATCGAAATTTTGCTTCACGCTGGTGCCAGTGCCTACATCGGCAGATGTTGCCGCCACGGCGCTCGTCTGCTCGAGGAGTGCAAAAGCGGCTGCACGTGGTTCAGCACACGCGTCTCCGGCAAGCATGACCTGATACGAGATCTGCGTGGATACGGAATGCGTTGATCAACGGGCCAGATGCACCTCTCAACTGCTTGCAACGCAGGTGACGACGCAGGAAAACATCTCCCGCACGGTTTCGTCCCAACTACCTAGTGGAACAAGCCAAAGCGCCTGATGTAGTGTCACCAGGGCACGAAAGACGAGGCAACGTGGATGCCCGGCTCGCAGTTTGAGCAGCGGGACTGCCGCGCAGTAGCATCGTATGATGCAGTCGATCAGTGTCTC
>JACLAA010002882.1_pt1 | contig 30896 bp, 21 predicted proteins | sample 8027891 | NCBI WGS metagenome assembly JACLAA01 (sample SAMN15724900, study PRJNA655200) | protist metagenome | isolation source: fluorescence activated cell sorting (FACS) single amplified genomes of... | place: Spain: Blaines Bay Microbial Observatory, Mediterranean Sea | collected 2016-01-19 | reverse complement strand
ATGTGGACGACGTGGACGACGTGGACGTCGTCGAGGACGCCGACGCGGCGGCGGCGGCGCGCGCGCGGCGGCGCGAGTCCGAGGGCCTCGCGGACGAGCTCGTCTACCCCGGGGGCCTGACGACCTTCGAGGACTCCGATGAGGACGCGCGCGCGGCGCAGCGGGGCGACGCGAAGGCGCCGCGCGACAACCAGGCGGCTTTTTTTGGAGTACTGGCGGCGCTCGCCATATCGCTGCTCGCGGTCGTCGCGCGCGTCGTCAGCGACGCCGCCGCGGCCGCGCTGGAGGGCGTCGCCGAGGTCCGCTCTACGTTAGCGCAGCCGCGCGTCGCCGCCGCAATTATTTGTTTCGGCGTCGCCGCGGCGTTTATCTATAAACGCGTCCAGACACTTATTGAAAGACGCGCGCTCGCCGAGGACCTGCTGGAGGCGGCGGTCGCGGCACTCGAGGACGCGCGGCGGCTGCCCGGGTCGCGCGCGCGCGTGCCGTGCGACCACCTGCGGGACGCGCTGATCCGCGCGCGCTGGCCGCTCGCGGGCGCCAAGCGGCGCGCGGCCCTCAAGGCGTGGGCGATCGTGATCCGGGAGCTCGACAGCGACGCGCGCATCCGCGCCGTCAACGTGCAGGTCGCGGGGCGGCGCATGAAGCACTTCGAGTACGTCGCGCGCGTGCGGACGGCTACGCCGAAATAATATGCCTGGCTTGTAGTCCTGTTCCTCGAGACGTATCGGCCAAAACCCGTGCGCTTTTCATTCGACCCTAGGGTCCCAGGGTTTGCAGCGCTCGTGCTGGCGCTCCAGCCAGGCCACACGAGAGGCAGCCCAAATGCTGTGCTAAGAGGTAGGGAAGGTAGGGAGGCAGCCCCATGCTGCCGTAGTCCGGCCTGCACCGGTGCGGCGGATCGAGTTAGTCACAGGCGTGCCAGAGACCATGCCGTCGCGGCCGGGCTCCCGCGCCTCGCGCGCCTCGACGCCGCAGAAAGGGCCGGGCTCCCGCGCCTCGCGCGCGAGCACGCCGAAGTCGCGGGCGGGGTCCCGCGCCTCGCGCGCCTCGACGCCGCAGAGGGAGGCAGACGACAGCGACCTCTCGGACACGGCCTCCGAGGGCGAGGCCGAAAACCAACAGGACACGGCCGACCGCATCGCGGAACTTGATGAATTAGGATTGGCGCGGTGGGGCCCGGAGGTCCTCGAGAAGATCGACCGACGGTGCGTCGGCGCCTTGGCTCTGCTGCGGGGCAAGTCCTTCGCCTCATGTCTAAGGAGAGAGCTGCAACAAAAACAAAGCGACCGGCGACTATTGTGCCGCTACCCGCTCGGTCCCGACGAATTAAGGACGGTCTTCGCGTACAATCGCCACAAGGCCGTCCTCGAGCGCCCGCGCACGGCGCCCGGTGAGGAGCCCGTGCCGCGGCACAAGAGGCGCGACGCCGAAGCAGCGAAGCGCGCCGCCGACGCCACATGTCCGGAAATTATAACTGTCGTCTTCTTCGAGGACGTCGACGCGTTGATGCGCACGGCGCTGCCGCACTGCGCGGCTTTACGATTGGGCGAGCCGCCCGTGCCGCTGCGGCCGTGCACGGCGCTGGACTTTCTGAACGAGGTCTGCCTCCTCGAAAATGGTGGGCTGTTTAAGTTGCGGGGCTACGTGCCGTCGAAGGCCGGGCCGTTGGCGCCGTTCGACTACGCCGCCGCGCCGGCGCCGGCGCCGGCCCCGGCGCCCGCGCCGGCGCCCGCACCGGCGCCCGCCGGCAGCGCGCCGTCCTGGCCTGTGTGGAAATCAAATTTCAGGCGCCCCACGCCATCGACGCGGCGAAAACCCACAACTCACTGGTCGATTTCCACACAGGGCCCCAGCCCCGCCCGAGGCCGCCGCGCCGCCGGAGCCGGCCATGGACTGCGCTTTAGTGCGGGAGTGGGTCGAGGGCGGTTTGTTATCCACACGTTTACAACACAAGCGCCGTATTCAAGAGAGAGAGGTCCATCTGTGGGCCACTTCATTAGCAGCAGCATTAGTATGTATACATCGCGGCGGCCACGTCTTTAATGGCCCAACTCCAAAAATGGTCCAGCTCTCGAAGCGGGGTCCCTGGCCGTCTGATGAAAGACGCTATAAAAAGCTGATGAAGGACTACGAGGAAGACCTAGAACTACGCAAGAAATATGAACAGAAGCAACGCGAGGAACGTATTAAGGCTTCCAAAGAACCCGTGAAGGAGAAAGTTATTGGTACCTCATTGCAGGAACGGGCGGCGTCCGGAGGCTTCGCGGCCAAATTTAAGGCGAGGGAGGAAGCTAGGAATAACCCCATAGAGGAGGTCGTAGAAGAGGAAGCGCCCCTGGAAATGCCGCTCAAGCCGGAGATCTGCTATGATGCTTATCTCAAAGATTTAGAAAGATGCACGCCGAGACACGAGAAAGATCCGTTACTCTCCTTCGCGGAGCACCAGCTCGAGAAAGTAAGAAGCGCCCAGGAAGCTCTATCGAAAGGCGAGGATTCCTTTTTAGAATATGAGTCAGATGGTGATAGTACGGTGACGTGCAGTCGAACCGTCGGTTCCATACAAACGCGGGCGTCCTTCGACTCCCAGCCTTCCCTCATGTCCAAGGCGTCGTCAAAGAAGCCGCTGGAACGCATAGAGAGGCCGGCGTGGTGCCCCGAGGCCTACGAGCCCCCTGAAGGATTTACGTTACTTGGTAGCCGGTCGGACGCGTGGTTGCTCGGTTGTCTGCTGTGGGAGCTGGCGACCCGGATCAAGTTATCGTTGCAGGAAGATGTTGTATTGCCTAGATTGACCCCGACCCAGGAAGAAAGTATCTTAGTAAGGTACTGTATCGAGCAGGGTTGTGCTTATGAGGAAGGTGATACGTTGGTAGAAATCGAAACGGAGGAGAAAATAGTACCTATGAAAGCGGAGAGAGACGGTGTCGTGGGCACCTATCTGCTAGAGGAAGGTACCATCGTAAATATCGGAGACGCCTTATTCGTGAGGAACGACTGCCTAGCTTTGAAGGACGTCCCCCTAGACAAAACAATAAAACAAATACCAGCAAGGTTCGGTTTAGAATTAAAGAATTGCTTGAGATGTGCCCTAGAAAAGGACCCGAGGGAACGCGCGACGTGCGAAGAAATGTTTTACCTCCTAGAACCAAGTAGAGCGCAACGAAGGCACAACGTCGTGGAATTGCGACCGAAGATCGCACAATTGCTGGAGTTAGGTACTGGAGGATACGAAGAAGAAGCTTTACCATTGGCCGGGCGCATCGACCGCGAAGAAGCCGAGAAGGAACGATTACGTGTTGCGGAGGAGGAGGCCCAGAAACGACGAGAGGAGGAGGAACTCAAGAAAGATCCGGAAAATACGCCCGAAGTCGTGCAGAAACCGAAGGTCAAGTTGATTTCAGCATTGATGGCCGCAAGGTTCACTGCGCGTGCGACTGGTGAGGATGATGGAGGCGACTTGGATGAGTCTGAATTAACGGAAGCCCAGCGCATGAAGCGACGTAGGGCAGAGTTCGAAGCATCCTTGTCACCGGAGGCTTTACAAGGCTGGAAGCGCGCGCTTGCGAGGGTCGAAAAAGCCAATCGGAAAAAGTGGTACGACAACTTACCCGGCGTGCGTCGACGGCGCATCGACCGACGACGAGAACGGAGGCTGCGAGTGAGGGAATATAGGAGGAAGATCAAGATTGCGCGGCGAGCAGCGCTGATGAATTTTTGGCCGGTTGATGATGTCGTCAAATGGGCTAAATTAGCTTGCAGAAGGGCGGTCGATTGCGAGGCCTTGTCGTTACAGAATAGGGACGGGTGGTACCAGCTCAAGCTGCAACGGGACAAGGAACGGGCGGCGGCCGAAAGGGCGCGCAATCGGAGGGCTAGACATAGGAAGCTCGCTGCAGCCAAAGCAGGTGAGGTCGTTGAGGAGGAAGAGGAGGAAGAGGAAGAGGTGGAGGAGGAGGTTGTGGATAATAAAAAAGACGATAGAAAGTCCATCATGGGCCGCCAAGTGATCCCGCCCTCGGAAACCTTGCGGTTGACTCAGTGTATAGAGGAGGCGCGACGGACACGGGATGATAGAAGAAGGAGGCTGCGGAAGGCCATCACCGAGAACCTCGCCGAAAGGAAATTGGTCAATGACGCGCTCGCGGCCGAGGCGGCCGTCGATCTGGTCTGGTTGGACCACGCCGCTTTGAGGTACTGCGAGCCGCTGGGCCAGTGTCTGGTGGACAAAAATGTATCAGGTAAGAAGCTGCACTTTGCGATGCAACGTGCAACGGAGAACGCCGAGCGCGGCGTGAAGAGACTCAGTGCGAAAGGTACGTTGGACGACGAGGCGTCGTGTCGAGCGGCTTTAGGTGTTGCGGCCGTTTGTAGATCCGAGGCCCTCAAGGACGTCCTGCTCGAGTCTGTGGTGTTAGCGGAGAAGATGCGCCCACCGCCAAAACAGAAGAAAGGGGATTCCTCGTCTTCGGATTCCGATTCCGATGATGATGCCAATAAGGTGCATCCCGAGGCCCACGAAGAACGAGACAGGCAGGCTTTTATATTAGCGGTGGTGCTGTACGCGGCGTTTCACGAGACGAAGGCGAAGGCCCTACCGGCGCGCGTGGACGCCTCGACGAAAATTGCGAGCGTCGCGCGGGGCCGCCAGACGAGAGCCGTCATCAAGGAGATCTGGCGCCAGGCTGATGTGCTCGCGGACGATGAATTAAGAGCGGACGCGGCGGCGAAGGCCGCCCTAGCCGCCGAAGAAGCGCGAAGACCGAAACCCTTGCCGCCGCCACCACCACCCTTAGAGACGATGCAGTTCGGCGCGCGCTACGCCGTGCTTGGCTTAGGCCACGTCTTGCGGAAAGTGGGCGAACGAGCCGCCCAGGCCACTAAAGGAAGAAGCGACGACCCGCTGGCCCAGACGAAGGCCGAACCCATGTCGATCATGGGCTGGAAGGGCTCCGACCCGCCCGTCGACGACTCGACGTGCCCCCACGTGTTGTACTTCGAGCTCGGTCCTTTGGAGGATGATGAGCCGGGCACTGAGTATCCTATTATCGGTGACAAGGAGGACCCATTGGCGACGCGCATCGACGATTTGAAACCAGCGACGACGTACCTGGCCATCCTCAAGATGACGCCTCGGACGCGACGACGGATGGTCCGGGCCTGCGGCCGCGGGGAAGGCGCCACTCGGTGCTTACCCCCCGAAGACGACGACGAAAATTTACAGACAAGGTGTGTGTCGTTCCGTACGCTGCCGGACGTGCCGGAGCCGCCGAAGCCCCCAAGGGTGCGAGCGTCGCGGTTCCGCGGCGCCGCGGACCTCGCAAATCTCATTGCTCCGCACGGGACGGAGAAAGACAATCTTCAGGCCATGGGCGCGGCCCTTCGGCCGCCCCACGAAAATACTGTCGCCGTCAAAATTGTGTGGGTACCGCCACACGACAACGGCGCCCCTATCAAGGGGTATAGGGTGGAGCGCGCGAAGGCCTTCCGCAAGAATAATCGGGCGCCGATTGCCGAGGCGAACTGGACGCAGGTGCGCGCTCTTAAACACGACGAGCGCGACATCACGGACGTGCCTCCGACAAATCACCGGTTGTATTGGTACCGCATCGTCTGTCACAACAAGGTCGGCGTCTCTGACCCGGGTGTTGCCTCAAAGATCGACCTCACGGATGAGGCGACGGAGCTTCATCCGCACCTGCGACCGTTGCTGTTGGAAGTCGAGGCACCGGCCCCGGCGCCACCGCTGCTCGCGGGCGCGTCGCTGCTAGAGGCGTCCGTCGCGTCGCGGCCGTCGGCATTGCTGGCGCCCGAGGCCGTCGCGTCGCTGTTGGCGCCTGAGGCCGTCGCGCCGCCGGTGCCGGCGCCCGAGCCGTCACCGCGACCGCTGCCAAAGCTCAAACGGACGGAGCGTTCGGAGCCCACGGGCGGTGTACTCGACGGCGGCGTCTTCTTCACACCTCTCAAGACGGCAAAACTGCTACCACGGTCGAAGGTTAAGAGTACATTTAGGTAGTATTCCAGTATTACTCTCTAAACCACGCCGCCGCCGGCCGAAAGATCACCCGGCCGTGCGAACCCTCGCGGTGCCGGCGCTTGCGCCGCCTCGCGCGGGAGGAGTTCCGGCAAGTCGTCAGCGCCCTGATAGTCTAGCTCAGCGCTATGGGCGAGCTCCGGACCGGTATAATCAAGCTCCGCCGAGTGACCGACCGGGTTCGCGACGGCCGAACCGGCTACGACGGCGCCAGCGGCCCCGGCATACGCGCTCGCGGGTATGTCGTCGCTCCCGAACTCACTATCCTCATCAGCGGACAGGGCGCTCTGGTCGTCAGCCTCCGACGCCGACGACGAGCCGGTGTAGGACTCGTAGGACGACGAGCCGGCCTCCGAGCCAGTTTCCGAGCCCGTCTCAGAGCCGGTTTCCGAGCCGGTCTCCGAGCCACTTTCGTAAGAGGACGCGTATGACGACAATGATTCCTCGTCCTCGTCGATTTCGAGCGACACCGCGTGGAACCAGCCCATCGGCGGGTCGCAGATGCGCTTCCATGGGGACATCGCCATTGTATCGCGGGTGGCACCGTACGACGTACGTCGCGCGATGGTGGTCAAATGTCAAGCGCACGGAACGCCGTGTTCAGGCGCTTCCGTGGGCGGATCAGGCGTGATTAACACGTCGTTTAGGCGCTCCGCGTGTCCGGTGCGCACGGCTGTGGTGCGATTGCTCTTTTCCAATTGGAGCAGTTTCACAGGCCACGCTCGCGAGTGCTAGCTTCCGGCGTCAAAGTGCTCAACTGGGGTGTATAATCACGCGTCAAAAGCCTGATTGCAGTCCCGCGCGCGGAGTTTTATTTTTGCAAGACACCAAAAAGAGCACAAAAGCAAATGCCTCAGCCGCAGCGCAGCTCCGGCAGGACGTCCTGCGAGACGTGCTCTCGCTCCTGAACGACGAAACGGGACCTTTCCTTAAAAAAGCCTAAACATTTAGCAATTTTAGCGGCACCGCCTCGCGGATTGAGGTCGCCGCAGTGCGCGACTGCCGCACCGACGAGGCTCACGAGCCCTGGTCGTGCCTCGCTGGAAGCATTATAAACGATGCTGCGATGCCTCGCCGTTCTGGCGCTGGCCAATGCCATTAACACTGCAAGCCGGTCTGCTCCGCTGAGAGTAAGGGGCGGCGCCGACAACGCGAGGGCAACGCACGCCTGCGCCGCCGCCTTAGCAGCAGCCAAGGGCAAAGCGTCCCCAAAAATCGCGCGGTGGCGGCTAGATGTGGACGACGGCCGCCTCTGCCCCAAGGGCTGGTCCGCCGAGGCGTCTTCGTTAGTAGAAGATGCCCTGCGCGAGTTCGACGCGGCGACGCGAGCGCACTGGCAGTCCGACGACCGCGTTTCCAGTAGAGCGGCGTTAGCCGCCTACCTCCAGAGCGAGGTCGGCGCGGCCCATTTGGACCAGTTGCAGGGCGCGGCGGAAAGGAGGTTGCGCCAGCTGAAAGCTGCTCTTGGTAGGGTCTACGCCAAAGCCGGTAGTGCGGACGCCGACGCGTTTGATGCCGAGCTCAGAAAAGCCGAGCATGACTTCGACGGGGACGCCGCGCGGTGTCGCGTCGACGCCTTGAAGCTGGAAGGCGTCGATGAAAGGACGGCTTTTTTAGATGCGGCGCGCCAACTTGCTTCGGATTTCGAGGCCTCTCCCGCGGCACAGCTCGTCGCGACACGAGGGGAAAGAAAACGGGCCGAAAAGGCGGCCAAGGCCGCGCAACGGGCCGCGCGCCAGGACGCCGCGAAGGGCAAGGCGCCTTCCTTGGTGCCCAAGGCCGTTAATGTGGCTGTGCAGCTCGTGGGCATGTTGAGACCGGTAGGGCTGGGCAATTTGCAGGGCTACTGCTCCTACGCGATGGGTCCTCATTCTTTGCTGTTTGGCTACGCGGACGACCGGGACCCGAACGGCGGGGGGATGGACGGCGACGAGGTGCCCCTGTTCCGACTGCAGCCGAAGTTTACCGTGGACGTCGACTTATAGAGTAGTCCCTTCCTAAGAAGTTCACAACATTACACTCGCGTCGACGCCGTCGAGGGGGCGCTACAGCCCCAGCTTGTCGAAGTCCTCGCCATCAATATCGACGAACTCCTCCTCTTCCTCGGCAAGAGCGAGTAATCGCTCGAATTCTTCATCATCAACTTCATCTAGATCTTCCAGATAGGCCTCCAGATCGCTGTCGAGGTCGTCCTCGGCCCCTATATCTTCATCGTCGACGCGGTTCGCGTTCGCAAAATGCCGCAGCACCTCGGCCTGGAACGCGCCGACGACCACGAAGTCGTCCTCGGCCGCAATTTCACCGTCGTTCGCTCTGGCTTGCAGCGCGGCGCCGAACGCCACCGCTCTATCGGGATCCACGGTTTTTCGGTAAGGCACGCCCGTCAATTTACTCAAACATTTCTGGACGCAGGGCATTTTGGTCGCGGCCCCCACCAACACCAGATCGTCGACGGTGCGCGACCCCTGCTGCGGGAGTATCTTGATGTTCGGCGCTGCTTTCCTCAGGTCATCCAGAGCCCGCTGCGACTGCTTCGCTTGCTTTCGCCGCTTCACCCGCGTACTTGCGGCGGGTGCCTCGTCGGTCAGCTCGTCTCCTTCCAAACGCGCGTCGCCCAGCACGCAAGCCTCGCGCGCCGCATCACAACACCTTTCTAAGAGTATGGAGGAGGCCCTTTCGAGCTCCGTCCTAGACACCGTGTCCGTCCGCTTCGACGTCGTCAGCTCGATCTTCACGCGCTCGGCCTCAGATACAGTCAAAGAAGGGTCTACATCAATAACCGCCCTAGTAAAATCATCTCCCCCCAGGTTCAAATCGCCGGCCGTCGCGATGACCTCCGCCGTCCTCCCACCCACGTCCACGAGCGACACGTCTAGCGTACCACCCCCCAAATCAAAAACCATGGCCAGCCGGTCGTCGTGTTGCGACGTGCCGTGCGCCCTGGCCGCTAACTCGGGTTCATTCGCAATTTGTACCTTTTGTAAACCAGCTTTGCGCGCCGCGGCTTCCGTCGCTTTCCGCTGGGACGGCAGGAAGCATGCAGGGACACCTATCACAGCGTTTTTTGGTCGTTCTCCTAGAAAAGCCTCGCAGTCCTCGAGCAGCGAATCCAGGACACATGAGGATAAGTCCACGGGCTTGACGCGCCCCACCGCTGTTACGACGCCGACGTAGTTATCGGGGTCCTTGGAACCATCATCCAAGCGTAGTCGCTTTTTCGTCGGCTCTTCCACTCGCCACGCTGCTGTGGCTTCGTCCAATCCAATGGCGCGCTTCCAGCTCGTTACTAATACTTCGTTGTCATGGAGTGCTGGGTCCGGCTCGGCGAGTCTTATCGCATCGGAGGAGACGACGCAGACCGACGGCGTCAGGAGCTTGCCGTCGACGCGTCTTGGCACGAGCTCGGGCGCGCCGTTGCGGTAGACGGCGCAGCAGCTCGTGCTCGTGCCTAGGTCTATTCCTATTGATAGCGCATCGGCTGTTGCATATATGGCGAAGAGATGGCGCATTTGTCTCATGCTCTGCCTGAAGTGCAGAGCTGTTTTTTGCGCAGTGATGCTCGTTGCACGCTCGAACGCTTCTGAACTTGCACTCGCTATCGGTACCTCGCGAATGCTGACAGATGCCGTCCTTGCGCGCTGTTTTTGATGCCCAAATTGCGATGCACACCCTGCTGCCCAGGCTTGCTTGCTTGCTAGTGCCTTACAGGACCGCTAGCTTGTGGGACGCCATCGCTCCGAAATCCAGCACTCCAGGAAGGCCTCGGACTGCTCCTGGCGCGTACGGACGGATCGATTTCAGCGGCCTCGATAGTCTGCGCCGCGCCTCGTGTCTCGCCGCTCTGTATACGCGACGTCTCGCACGCAGGAACGTGTGGAGACAGCGAGGGACACGCACGCATCTAATTTGCATCAGCTGTGCGAAGGGATTCGCCCGCAGGTCCTCTGGTGGGCCAAACAAGGCGCTCTCCCAGCTGGCTGCTCTCCGCTGGACCAGCTCTCCGTAGGCGCCGTCGCGCAAGCGCGGCGAGCCACAGAGCGCACTCACTCTCCGCCGCCGGCGCGCGACCCGGGGACCTCCCGCAGGCGGCGCCGCCCGACAAGCAAAAATGGCCGCGTCGCGCTACCCCCTCGTCCTGACGGATCACGAGCGCGCCATGCTCGAGGACACGTGGCCCCTGGACCTCATCACTGACAACCAGAGACAGCCGCTCGAGGTCTTCACGCCGACGGCGTTCGCGGCGCAGGTTCTGCTCGCGGACCATCTCGAGGATGTGGTGGTGTTCCGGAACGGGGAACAGGCCCTGGGTATTTCGAGGGAGGACTGCCTACCGGAATGGGTTTCTGATTGCCTCGAGCACGCCAAAGACGCGAAGGGCGCCTCCGTGCTCAAATTCCTGCGGAGGGCCGTCGAGCACCCCGAAAGCAAGCTGTTGAAGGCCAACGTGGAGTTCACGACGTCCTCGGGCATCCAGAAGGAGGCCAAGGTGCCGCGGCGGTCGCGGTCGCGCTCCCGTTCTGTGGGCGACCGCGCGCAGGTGACAACATCTAGATCGAGGTCTCGATCGCGATCGCGATCGCGATCGAGGTCGCCCGTGCACGGCTTCGTCCAAGACGACGAGGACCCGCGGTGTTTGGCACCGCGGTGTTTGGCACCGCGATTACGAGCCGTCGAGGCGAAGCTCCAGAACGACGAAGCCAAGGAGGCCGATTTGTACGTCTGCGAACTCCGCCGCATCAAATCCATCAAGCAGCCGCCGCCCTTCCCCGTGCCGCACCCCTGTGCTCTGTTAGGTGCGCGAAAGACGAAAACTCTCAGAAAGAAGCAGGTCGCGGACGCGTTGGGAGATCTGGCCCGGTGGACGCTCTCGTGGGACACGCAGGACGACGGCGTCTTCGTCGGGGGGCGCGGCGCGGGCAAGGGTTTGCATGTGGACCAGGTCCTGTGGTCGAACGTGGGCCACAATTATACTGGATACAAATTACTGGCGACGTGGGCGCCCGGTTCTCTTAGTACAAAATTGCACGACACGATGCTCGATTCAGTGTTCACGCCACCTCTGAAGCAAGACCAGTTGGATGCTTTACAAAAGGCGTCTCGTATTGTCCTCTTGCGACCGGGCGACGTGTTCCTCATGAGCGGGGGCGTCGCGCACGCTACGTTAACGGTCGGTGCGGACGAACTGAACCTGACGGCCTATGAAAGTGTCGTGACGCTGAACCCTAGACACGCGAGACATTTCCTGAGAAGTGGAGATAGAAAGGGCGACTACGCGACCGAGCGCGGCGGCATGCCCCGTAGAGAATTAGAGGACTTCAAGGACGCGACGATCGACGCCTTGGAGGCCTTGGCCATCGCACCTAATCCGGATTTCCGGACGGCGCGCTTCCCCGTGACGGACGCGGACGCCGCGGCCCTCCGATGTGTCCTGCGCGACCACCTCGCGGCGACCATCGAACTGCTCGACGAGGAAGATGGGTTCTACCGGAAGCACGTCCCACGAAGATTGCTCGCGTACCTCCGGGCGCCTCCACTGGAACCGCTCTCGGGGCCCTCGGATATTATTGAGATGCCGCGCTACCGGCCGCGGTGGCGCCGCTATTAGTCAAGATTAAATTTAAACAAGCTAGAACAGAAGGGGATTGGTCTCCTCAGTGGATGATTTGCCGCGGCAGCTCCCCTCGTCCACGGCCGCCGGGTACGCGTCGCAGAGCCACGTGCACGGTCGTCGGCCGCCGAGCCACTCCTCTCTCAATAAAATATCGAGCACTCCGGGCGTGATGCCGACATGATAGAGGGCGCTTCGCGTGGTGGCGACGCCGGGATCGACCCGCGGGTCGTCGTTTAATGGCCGGAACCGTTTGCACATATCATAAAAAAACCGATAGGGCGCCACGTCGAGCGGTTGCCGGAGGGCCGCGACGAGGGTGGCGTTCAGGCGACGCTGCACGAAGACAGACTTCCATAGCTGTCCATCGACGGAGACGTCCTCTTTCGCCCGCGCGGCAGCATCGCAAGGGCGTTTCCCGACCTTGAATTCACAGCGGTCCGCGGACGTCACGCAACCTGCGTGGATGTTGCGTGGACGTCGCTTCGATGGCGTCGGAAGCTGAAGAGACCTCACAGACTCAGAAACGTGCCAATTTCACACCCGTAAGAAGTCTCCGCGACGTGGTACATCTCGCTGAATTTCCGCGCGTTGTCTCGCGCCATCAGGAAGAAGTTGTCGCCGAAGCCCGGCGACGGCATGAGCACGGCGCCCTCGGGGACGCGTGCCGCATCCAGGCTCTTGTACATGTAGATGTCTGGGCGACCAAAATAGACGGCCTCGTATTCAAGGCCGCCGCGGCGCGCTTCGTGCTCCGTGATCAGGCGGTGCGCCTCGCGCACGGCGTAGGCCCAGGACGCCGACGCGGCGTGCATGTGGCCGACCGCGTGGGCTCGCGTCGCGTCGCTCCGGGAGTAGTGCATGCCTCGCGGGTGGCACGCCTCCTGCGCGCATTTCCGCGGCAGCGTCCCCTTCAGATGAGAAAACTGCGCGAGGACCGGCGCGTTGTCCGCGTACTCCGCGGCGACGGGCGCGTAGCGCTCATTGAAATAGGCCTCGAGCGGCTTGTCCCACGAATACACGAAAACGTCCGCGGCGCTCGCGTACGCCTCCGCGAGCGGTTCTCGGACGTGCTTCCGCAGCGACTTGCTCGTCACCCGGACCCAGGCCCGCGTGAGCGGATGTGACGCGTTGATCGCGCGCGCGCCGTCGAACTTCGCGCGATGGCCGCCGCGCGTGATGTCACTGAAGCCGCCCACGAGGGCGAGGGCCACCTTGCCGCAGCCCGGCCGTCGACGGTCATCAGCGCAGCCATGCGTAGTGATGCCGCCACTACTGATGGCTGTCTCCGCAGCCACCCATGCGCCATGACTGATGGCGGCGGCTGCGGCAGCCGTAAGCAGGAGGCTGCTGCGCATCGTTACGCGTCGAAGGCGTCCAAGGGCAGCATTGCTGGGCGCGGGGCAGCCCTTACGCAATGCGAGAAAATTGTTTTTGGACCCCTAGAGTCTTACAAGCCGCTAGCTGCCCAATATAGTCGAGGATCTACGCTACAAGTGCGGTCTGCTGCCCGCATTTCTGCGCTACAGCCAAAAAATACTGCTTTTCCATATAGAAGAGCCCCGCTGTCCCACACGCGCAGCCCGGCAGCTCAACGAGATGAACATGAGGCCCAAGCTTTGGTGCCTGCTCTCCTGCATCGCTGCCGTGGAATCGGGCGGCTATGTCATGACCAACAGCAACATAAAAACTGCAGTCGCTGCGTGGCTCTCGGACGCGACGGCTGCCGAGGCGACGTACGGCCACATCTCGACGTGGGAGACCGGGGGGGTGACGGACATGTCGTATTTGTTTTCCTTTTGTGATTGGGAACCTCAATGCAACACTGCCGCGGTGCCCTTTAACGAGGACATCGGCGCGTGGGACACCTCTGGCGTCACAACGATGTCCAGGTTGTTCTACTACAACTCGGCATTCAACCAGGACATCGGTGGTTGGGCGGTCCACAACGTCACGAACATGGAGGCGGTGTTCTACGTCGCCTCGTCGTTTAACCAACCGATCAGTGACTGGAACCTCGATCAAGCCACTAGTACGCGTGGGATGCTCGGCTACGCCTCATCCTTCAACCAACCAATTAGCGATTGGCAGGTCGACAAGGTCACAAATATGCGCTATATGTTCTACAAAGCTTCGGCCTTTAACCAGAATATAGGCGCCTGGAGTGTGGACAACGTCCTCGATATGAGCCACATGTTCTACTACGCCTCGGCCTTCGACCAGAATCTCGGCTGGTGCGTCGGGGACGTTTTTGATATTTACGGCAACCCCTACGGGTATGACATCGAAGACGCATTTGACGGTACCCCGTGCGCGTCGACGTCGTGCGGCGTCACCCAGGGCAACTGCCCGACGCCTCGGCCGACAAACACGCCAGCGCCGACGCCATATTTCGATGGCGTGCACCACACGGATATAAGCATCCGCACGGCAGTCGCCGAGTGGCTTTCGAACCCGACAGCCGCCGAGGCGACGTACGGCCACATCTCGACGTGGGAGACTGGGGGGGTGACGGACATGTCGGAACTGTTCGAAGACGCTGAGTCCTTCAACGAGGACATCGGTGCGTGGGATACCTCTGGCGTCACTGACATGAGCTGGATGTTCGCCGCGGCCCGAAACACACAGACACAAGATGTAGCACACTACTATTTCCACGGCGCCTCGCGCTTCAACCAAGACATCAGTGGCTGGGCGGTCGACCGCGTCACGAGGATGTTGGGGATGTTCGCCGGCGCCTCGGCCTTTAACCAGGACATCAGTAGTTGGGCGGTTGGCCGCGTCAGGAATATGGAAAAGATGTTCTACTACACCGCGGCCTTTAACCAGGACATCGGCGCGTGGGACACCTCTGGCGTCACAACGATGTACTGGATGTTCTACTCAGGACCAGGTAACGGGGCCAAGGCCAAGTCTGCCTTCGACCAGGACCTCGACTGGTGCATTCGTGACGGCGTAGATATCGAAAACGCATTCAAGCTTACCAAGTGCGAAGAAACGTCGTGCGGCGTCGCGATGCAGGACGTATTCGGCATATGTGAACCGTGGGCCCATCCGTGTCTCATTGGCACTGATAAGCAATGTGACATCAACTCACCAACACTTATCATCATCATCGTGCTTGTCCTTCTTGTTGGCTTCGGCACATGCGTCTGCTGTCGGAAGAAGAAGGACGAAACTTACATCGCCGCCGCCCGTCGCCTCCTCTGCTGCTGCCTCTGCTGCTGCTGTCCCTGCTGCAGGAAAAAGAAGCAATCGAGTAGTCTCGAGTCCCGACCGGATTCCCCGGCAGAGTCGCCACCGGAAGAGGCCACGGTCCCCAAGGAAGAAGAGGCGGCCGCCGTCGCCCCGGAAGCCGAGGAGAGTCCAGAGACCCTCGCCGATGAGCCGCCGCCGGCGCCACCCGCGAGGAGCTGGTTCGGGCGCGCAGAGCCCGTAACTAAACCTGAGAAGGCCGAGGAGGCACTTGCCGAGGAGCTGCCCGCGCCGCCCGCGAAAGGCTGGAGATTCTGGCGCGCAGAGCCCGAACCTGAGGAGGCCGAGCCGCCGTTGAGCCCCTTCTCCGCACTGCGCGCCGAGCGCGAGCGGGAACTCAAGACGCTCGCAAGTCCATAGGCGCCCCATGACACTGACAGGTAAAATCTCTTACATCACAAGCTCAGCGAGTCCTCCCCATCGCTCGAGGAAGCAGAGTCGTCCGACGCCGAAGACTCCTTCGCCCGCGCGCGCTCGACGCGCTCGTCGAGCTTCGCCTTGGCCTTGCGCAGCAGGACCACGCCGACGACGCCGCTGACGGCGGCGGCCGGCAGGAGCACCCAGGCGCCGCGCGTGAGTTCCGTGGACACATCAAAACACTTGTCATCTCCGTTTAGTGCGCGGTCGAGGTGCTTGCCCAGGAATCTATTCAGAGCGTCGCAGCGGTGGCCGACCATGAACTGCGCGAATTTTGATATTTCTAATAAAGCCGCCACGACGCCAACGGCGAAGACGTCGAGCGCGGCCCACGACGTGCTCACCTCGCACGCCACGTACAGTCGTTGTTGGCGTTTGAGCGACAGCGGTACGACCCAAAGCACCGTTAATAATACCAACTGGACTAATGGCAGCGCAAACCCAAAAAAGAAGTAGACGACCTCCAGCGAGAGAGCCCCTCTGTCATCCTTGCTGCTGCCCGGGATCGCGCCGCCCAGGGACATCAACGAGTACCTTCGCTTCGCTTTGTCGCCCAACACCAGTCCCGCCAGCCCCTCGATGTGGAAGTCGAAGGACGCCAGGCAGCAGCCCACGATCACTAAAATAAGCATCGCCGCGAAACCTAACACGTACCTCATCGAACATAGTGGTAAAGGTGCGTCGTCTACCACGTCAAACGATCGGTGCCGGGCTACTGTTACATGACCAAGCACCAACGACAGACAAGACGCAAGGACATAGACGAAGAACGACGGCAAGGCTTCGACGAAGACGCGCACGGTCACCGCGTCTACTAACGAAGCAGCGTGCGGGTCTCCGGTGCGATCCCCCACCGTGACATCGAAATGGAACGCCACCAGCATCAACGTCATCACGAAGGTGTCGACCAGGGCCCACTTCCCCAGGACGTCGATCCACTCGAGTATTTGGCCTCGTCGCGGTACGGTTGGCGAGAACCAGCACACTGCGAGTAGGATGAGTTTCGTGTAGGGCCACACGCCCGAACACAAAGCCACCAGAACAGCCAACACGTAGACGTGGGCCTGCCACATGTCCTTGACACTACTCGTGAGGGAGAACTTGAAGAGGTCTCCTAGATGTAAAACTTCGGCGCCGCCTGCCAGGCCGGCGTTTGGTAATAGGCGTACCTCTAGCTTTACCGTTGCTGCATATGCAACATGGGACCAGATGAAGAGGGCTGTGGTCAGTACTAAGCCCATGGGTAGGAGTATTTTCATGTAAGGAGGTGCGTTCGTCGCTAGAGATTGTGGTGAGGTGAGGAGCTCGAGGTCCTCCTCCAATGAAGGTTCTTCCGAAAGCAACGGGGCCTCGAGTTCATTACGTTCTGCGAAAGCGTCGTCGACTTTCAGACCGACAAACACGATGGCGACGATGGCCACAACAACAACAGAAATGACCAGGGCCCAGGGCGCCGCGTTCTTCTTCTTCTTATGAGTGCCGGCACAGCGCTTCCTGGCGTCCTCGAGCTGCGCCGCCCAGCGCGCGTTCAGGGCCGCTCTACCATCATCGTTCCACACGTCGCCGACTTCGTAGGCCAAGGCACTTCCCACATTCGACAGCGCTGCATTCGTCTGACCGTCGAAGCCGCGCACGGTTAACGACGACTGCGCTTGAATTGACAGCGTTTCCACAGAAGGCGGGCCAAGCGCCTCGATGAACGCACAACCACCATCATTCAACGTGGCGTCCTCGATTGTCGAAACAAGCGGAACGGTCACCGATGCATCAATGACGAGGTCCCTGATATGTAGGGACGCGTTTTTGCCGTCCACAGCGACCACAATGGACGCGGGGCCGTTCAAGCCGAGCGCCGCGTCGATCTCGGAACCGCGTCCGCTCAGGTCGAGCCCTGTCAGGGTGTCCACGCCATTGACGGTGACGGCCGCCGCACCTACACTAGTCGTGCGGCCCTCGACGAGACACTGGAGCCCAAAATTCGCCGTCTCCACGGACAGGCCGTCCAGCGCGGCTAATAGTGGCGAGGCGGCCCAGTCGACGGCGCCTTTTGTAGGTGGTGGCGCGCACGGCGCGCGCCGCGCTGTTGAGATGCGTCTTGTGACATCGTCGTTCGCATCATGACGTGCCGCGTCCGCCGCGCACGTGATCGCGTCATCTATAAAGCCGGGGAAGCTTCTCACAATCAAATCGAAGAGCGCGTTTAGTGTAGCGTCGACGCCGGCCGCCAATGGCGACGTTGAGGGGTTCTGCGGCGCGAGCTCAGCCCTCGCGTAGGTCTTGGCTGCTAGATTCGCGTCCGTAAGCATGAGCGTATCGAGACTCCGGGCGAGGCACGGCAGCGGCGTCCTTACGACAGCGCCGAGGGGCTGGCTCTTCGTCGGGGCGAGCGCCAGGCGGAGCGTGCCATCCACGGAAGCGCCTTTTACCGACACAGACGCCGTGAAGGTTTCATGTAGAGACGTGGGGCTCAGCGGCGACGTCACCTCCAGGTGAATGGTCGACGCGACGGCGACGTCGCCCGCCGCACGGACGACGAACGAATTGTTGAGGGCCGGCGCTATCGACAGTTCGGAGACGCCTCGGACGTCCAGATCCTTCACACTTATATGGATGTCGCCCAGGGGCGTCCGGAAGGTCCGGGAGACGTTCAGGTTTACATTCACACCTTGCCGTGCCGCGCAGGTCCCTAACTGCCCCGCGATTTTGGATAAAGCCGTCACGCGGGGCGTCCGCCAATCCAGGAGATCGGATCTGGCTGCGGCGCCGGCCTGATTTACGTCGCGCGCGTTGTTACGATGCGCTGTCATTGCGCAATTGTTCGTGAGGGCGGTCGTCCGTCGGATCAACCGAGTTAAATTGGTGTCGACGAGCGGCTTCAGCGTACCACAGAGCGCGGGCCCCACTTCCTGGGAGAGCCTGCGCTCGATCCAGGGCGCCAGCAATTCCAAGAGTGCTCCGGTGAGGCCGCCTTTCACCTTCAGAGCCGTGACCTTCGCCGCGGCGGAGCAGTTCCGCAGCGACGATGATATAGGGCGCGGTCTGATTTCCTGAGACGCATTGAGAGAGATCGATGATGTCGCCTTTTTTACTATTAATGATGCGGACGCGCGGCCGTTGCCTTCCAAATGTGATGTTTGATAAGCCCACCGAAACGAGCAGTCGAGGGCCGCGTCCGACGTCTTGACGCTGATCGTTGTCTGAGAGCCGGTCGCTTCCAGTGATTTGATTTGCGCGTGCGTGCAGGTGGCTTTTGTTAATGACACGTCGACGCCGTCCACGGTGCCGTGCGCGTCGGGCAGTGGGAGCTGGAGGTTGTAGAGCCAGGCTGATAGCGGGTCTGTTGCGGCATTGGCTGTCCCAGCAATGAGTATAATTGTCTCGGCAATGAGTATAATTCTTCGCATCCTGGGCACCGGGTCCTAAACGGCTGACCAGGCGTGTTATGCGCGCTGTTCGCGCCCGCGGCTCAAAGCAGCGATTGATGAGTTCGTCTTAGAGTGATCCTGGCGTGCGTGGGCTATCCTGGTGGGCAGGACAGCGGCCAAGAGTTAGTGAACTGCGCCAAGCTAGCGGCCTGTAAGACACTAGCATGAGGTCCAAATCCGGCTTGGGCGTCGTTTTGTGTCGTAAGAAGACCCCTGCATACGGCTCCTGAGCCGCCCTGCTGCGTGGCGAGCCGTCGCAAAACCCGCTCACCAAAAAGTGAGGGCCCGGGCGCACTTGCACTCGCCGCACGGTGCCGCATACGTGCCGCGATAGAGCTCAGGAGCCGAGCACGGATCTCCTTTTGACGGTCTGTGACCGGCGCCCAGCAGCGAGCAGCGCTGCACGAGGTAAATTGCCCTAGAGCAGCTCCCCTGAAGAGCAGGGCAGCGCGCGCGACGCCGTCGACGCGCGCGGAACATAGCAACATGTCCGCCTACGCGCCCGACCCCGCCTGCGCGGCCGAGCTCGAGCAAGCCACGACGCCCGACGCGAAACGAGCCATACTAGAGAAGCACGGCTGGACCTGCGACAAAAAAGGCGACCGCTGGACCTACCGGAAAGGTGATGGAAGGGTCATCAAATCACTTACTACATTAGTCAAGGAATTATCGAATGACGACCCCTTCGCTTCTGGTTCTGATGATGATGATGCCAAAGACGCGAACGCTCCGATTGACTCGTTTTTCGGGACCTTGGGGCCGCACGTGGATTTAGATGCCGCATCCTTGGAAGAAGCGCGGAAACTACTCATACGATTGCCAGTCAAAGTAGCGTCCCTGGTTGGTGAGGAAACTGCAGTAGCGCTAAGACGAGCGCCGGGCGTTCCCGCAGCACCAGTTGTCTTGGATGTCTTAAGGACCAATGTGCGGGACTACGATAACATCAAGCAACAGACGATACCCGAGGACTTGCAGAACACAATAAACAAATTCAACGAGGCCAAAAAAGTAGTACTGTTCGATGAGGTACTCCCAAAGGTATCCCTCGATTTACTCAACCTACCGTCACCGAAAGCTATCGATGCGCTACAGCAGTTCCAAGCCGGTTTTAGTTCCATACGAACCCCTTCACCGTGGCTGAAAAAGAAAATAATAGAATTGATGCCGATCGCGTCGACGCCGGCGCCGGCGCCGCTTTCTGGCGTCGACAATGCGAAGGGCATGCTCGTGCAAGTCATGGGCGGTATTGGAAGACAAGATGTCTTAGATGCGAACCTCGAGAAGCAACTGGGGCTGTTGACGGATGATGCTGCCTTGGCTTATGCCCAGTACGTCCGGGGCCAGGATCCACGAGTCTTGTGGGGCCTCGGCCCTGGTCTACAGGCCTGGCTGCTGGAGGGCATCTCGAACGGCGCGAAGCGCGAAGTCAAAGCCTCGTCGCCGAAGAAGAAGAAGAAGTCGAGGAGGCGGTCGCGGTCGCGGTCGCGGAGTTCCTCGCGGAGCCGGTCTCGATCTCGCTCGCGATCTCGTTCTAGATCGAGATCGCGGGATGATGGTATAAGGCCCGTCTACGACGACCCGAGGGTCGCGAAACGCGCGCGACAAATCCTGCGGAAGTGCAAGGACAACGGGACGCTCGGCCAGTGGGAGCTCGACGGGCACACGGTCGCCGCCTTGTGTGCCTTGAAGAAGGAGCACCAGGTCGAGATCTGCGAACATTTAAGGAGCTTCCCTCGAGATAAGATCAAGAATTTGAATGGGTGGATGATGGGCGGCATCCGGCGCTGCATCAGCCAGAACGAGCGAAGAAGATCTAGAAGTAGGGGAAGACGGCGGCGGTCGCGTAGTCGCTCGAGAAGTCCCGAGAAACACAAGCCCGGCGGCGCGAAAGCCAACGAAGCGTTTTTTGCGAGACTCGAGGGCCACGTGAGCGTCGGAGACGGCGGTATTGATCAAAAAACCTTCCAGACGCTGGCCGTCGCCGTCGAAAAGATGGATGCTAAATTGGCGGAGAAGTGCGGCAAGTCCTGCGCGCGGCGACTTAAAAGAGGTAGCATACCGGCGTATGGGGACTGGCTCGTCGAATGCGCGGGTCGAGCGCTCAAGGATCGAGATGCGAAGCCCATGGGTGCTTTACTCAAAAGATTGGACGATTTGCGCTTCGATTTTGACTTGAGTGAAGACGCGTTCGCGTCCGGGACTCTAAGGGATCTGGGCTGGTTGCTACCTAGGAATGCGGCTCTTTGTGTGGTCGACGCTTTGCGATCATCCTTGGATCGGCGGCCGTCGCGCGACGCGGACGAAGCGCTCGATGATGCTATATCTGATAGGTTACAAGATAAGGGCGGTGCGGACGAGCGGAGCCCTCCTGCTTTACCTCCTAGACGAGTGAAGCCCGTTGATAGTCTAGGAGTGCAATTGCCGGACGTGGTACAGAAAGCTTTTATACCATTGCAGAGGGATTTTGGGGTTGCGCCGCGGGACATCGGGAGGCCGAACCTGGTGCAGCTGCGTGATGCTCTGACCGAGGCGGAAGCGGCGCAAGTCTTGGAATTGTTACACGTCGCTTTGTCGAAGAAAAGAAATGCCCCTCATTCCATCCAAGCCTGGGTTAGGGAATCAATTCAAAAGCACATCGCGAAACGGTCACTCATCAAAGGTGGCTCGTCGCCGCGCGCGCCCTCATCCGCCGAGGCGCGGCCCTTCGGGCGGTCGCCGCGCGACAAGCCGTCGGGCGAGATGCGGTTGCCTGATTCGGTCGCCGAGGAGTGGGCGCGGATTGATCGGAAGTGATATTCAGTGCACGAATCAAATTTCACGCCATCGACGCGACGCCGGCTCGAAGGCATTGGGTAGCACCCGACTCACTTGTTGATGTGCACACAGGTACCGGTGCGGGCCCTGCCCACGAAAAATCGTAGGAGACCTCGCGAAGCTGCTGAAGGAGGAAGAGGCGGTGCAATGCGTGAAAAACTTCGGCGCCGAACTGAAAAAGAATGGAAGCACAGACCCGGTCAAATTCATCTTCAACGATTCGCGAAGGATCTACTACGCGCGGACGGATCGGTCGTCGTCGCGATCACCGGGCGCGCCGCGGCGGAAGAAGGCGAAGACGGCGCCCGCGCCAGCGCCCGCGCCCGAGGACGCCGCGAAGCTCGAGGAGCTGCTGGACGGGTAGGTTAACGGGCTTTTTATTATACAAGTATCTCCTAGTGTACGTAAACGTCGGCGGACGACGAGTGTACAATGCTCGCGTCGTTGGTCGTCGGCCGTTGGTCGTTGGCATCAGTCTGAAGCATATCAGTTACCAACGTGCTCGCTGTGGAAACGAGCAAGCGCTTGGTGCATCGCACCCTGATGGCTCGGATGCCCGAGGCTCTTGCGGCGACGCTTCATCCGGACGCCACACGCGCCGTTGCCGTATTTCTTTTGCATAGTATGGTGGGTGCACGCAAGGCAGGGCGAGTCATGCCACAGTGTGTTATGCCATTTGCAGGTGCATCGCCTCCAATCACCGGCGTGGCACATCGGATGGAGGCACTCCCGCGCATCGCGATATCCCTAGAGAGCCCGACCGCACAGAGCCTCCTCGCTTTCGACGACTACGAGACGCCTATTTTTAATTCCGCGACCATGCTGCTCCTCGTCCACGGCTGTCCTCTGCTCTCCGAGCTCGAGTGGAGTCCGCCGGAGCGCCTATCGCCCATCGAGGATGGCGCGAATGTCGACGCGATCAACGCTCTGCTCGAGAGCCGCGGCGGAAAAGAATTTGACTCGACCTATGGTCTGTCCGCTTACGAGAAGTTTGGCCCGTCGACCTATTGTCCGGACCGTGGACGTATGGTCCATCCGCCCGAGGAACGAGCGGAGGTCGCGGCGTTCTTCGGGGCGGAGCCGGCGGAGGAGTCAGGGGAGGCGTCCGAGGATGACTCTGATGAATCCGAGTCGGACGAGTCCGTGCCCGAGTTTTTGTACGCTTTTTCGTGGTAAGTATCCACTACGATGTTTATCTACTTACTTCGCCGCACCCGCATCACTCAGACGTAGTCGACGAGCTCCTTCACGGCAATCACCAAATCCGACCCGCGCTTGACGACTGCCTGCTCCATCGACGACGCGTAGGGCACGGGCGCGTCGTCCATGCAGAGGCGCTTGACGGGCGCGTCGAGTTCGTCGAACAGCTCCTCGCCCACCAATGCTGAAATGGACGCGCCGACGCCGCCGGATTGCGTGGATTCGTCCAGAATGCACAGTTTGTGAGTCCTCGATAGCGACTCGCGAATCGTGTCCAGGTCCAGCGGCTTTAACGAGCGCAGCTCGATCAAATCAATATCGTGGCCGGCGGCCTGGATCTCTTGTATAGAATTCACCGCCTCGCGCACACCATGCAGGTAGGTTAAAACCGTCACCGCCTTTGAGAAAGCTACCGATTGATCAGACGCCTTGGACATGAGGTGGGCCTTATTCAAGGGTAAACAAGTGCCGACGTCCACAGGCACCTTTTCGTCCTTCATAAGTTTGACCGGGGTGAAGAGCATGCCGGGGCCGTCGTCGCGAATCATCGCCTTGCATAAGCCATAGGCGCCCTCCGGCGTCGCCGCCGTGCAGATCTTCAGGCCGGGAATGCCCATGACATACGCGTGGAAGGGCTGGGAGTGCTCCGCTCCGAGGGCCTGGTTCGGCGCCGTGCCGCCCGCACCCACCACCGTCAGGGGCATCTTGAATTGCCCGCCCGTCGTAGCGTACGTATTACCCGCACTTGATAATTCAGCCATCCCATAGATGCCGAAATTGGCATTCATCAATTCAACAATCGGCCGGTAGCCGTTCATGCCCTCCCCAATGGCTTTGCCGATGAAGTGCCCTTCATCAATAATCTCGTCCGCCGCGCGTAATTCCCCAAAGGTCTGCTGCGTCTGGCGCGGGATGTCGTACGACGAGCCCGCTTGCAAATCTTCGGCGTGGATCGTGGTTCTCGGATCCCGCACCATCTCCTCGAGGATGGCTAGGTTCAGAGCGTCTCCCACGTTCAAACCAGGATCCTTGGCCTGCTGCTGGAGCATGGCGATCCTTTCTTGACATTCGGCGAGCTTCGCGGCGTCGACCGATGCTTTCGTGAGGGCCTCGCTGTCGCTCGGCGCCTCCCTAGTGTTATAATCGGTGTCGGCGGGGTCCGGGAATTCCAATTCCTTCGCCAGCTCCCTAGGGGGAGGAGGGCTCTCCTTGGCGAAGGCCACGGCCTCTTTCACGACGGCCGACGCCTTCTTCTTGCGGTCGTCGAGGACGTCCTGCGGCAACGCGCCCGTGGCCTCGAAGATTTTGAGAGGATCGGCCTCCGCGCGCGCCCACTTCTTCTCCGCTTTTCTCCCTCTCTCATGTTCGGGATCTGCGGGTGAATGCCCCTGCAATCTGTAGGTATGCACTTGCAAAATAGCAGGTGAAGACGTCTCGCGCACGTAGTCCACAACCGCTCGACCAGTGCGCAACACGTCCTGTAAGTTCGTCCCATCCACCTTGGCCCCGGGCACGCCGTAGTGCGCGCCGGCCTTCCAGACCTCACTGTTCTGGGCCACGTCGGGCGTAAACGTATTGATGGCCCGACCGTTATCAATACAAAGTATGAGCAAAGGCAGCTTCTCCTTGGCGGCGCAGTTCATGACCTCGGCCAACCGACCGTTCTGACTTCCACCTTCGCCGCAAAACACAATAGCCAACCGATCGTCGTCCTCGGGGGCCAGTCCTAAATGGCGATCCAACATGATACTACGGGCCGCACCCGCGGCGTAGGGGAACTGCTCGGCCACCAGAGCCCAGCCGCCTTGAAAATGGGTCTCGACGTCAAATATATGCATACTTCCGCCCGTACCTCGGCACGTGCCCCCGTCCTTCGCGAACAATTCCGCCATGATTTTATTGGGTGAGACACCAGAAGCCAAAGCATGGGTATGTTCCCGGTAGTAGGAGTACTTGATATCTCTTTTGGTGAGGGCATCCGCAACCAAAGCGGGAATCGTCTCCTGCCCATTGTCCAGGTGCATGAAGCCCCGGATGCTCCCTTGCATGTAGCTTTGCGCGCAGGCGTTCTCGAACTGGCGGCAGAGCTGCATCATTTCATATGAATCTGCTAAGTCGTCTGTCGTGACGTCGTCGTACGTCGCCAGTCTCTCGGCCGAGAAGCCGAGCTGCTCCTCCAGAATAAGTTTGTTCTCGTCCCAGGGCGTCAGGATGGGCGGCCGCATCGGGCTCCCATCCTCGGGGACCACTACGCGCTCCGTCGGGGCCTCGAGCGTGCTCACGTCTACCTTCGTGCTTGGCCTTTTGTTCAGCGGCGCCTGCAGCGCGGCGGCCGTCGCGGCGACGGCGCAGACTCGCCACATCGCTGCTCCTCGCTGCTCGCGTTGCTTGCTATGGCTTGATGCACGCAGCACTGAGAGCTATCGCGCTAGATGCGTTCGCCGCGCGAGCAGTGGTGGCGATTTCGCACGCTACCTCGTTTCCGTTGCAACGCTGCGTAATGCCGCTGCCACTTGCACCGCAGGCCTCGCGTAACAGCTTTTTTATCCACTGCTATGCTGCAGACGCACGACGCAATTGCGACTTGGGTTCGCCGCGCTACAGCAGCTACGCGTGCTTCCACAGATCTCTTTCTGACGGTAGTACGCATAGAAGCCTCCATGAAAGGCAGGGGGGAAACGTGCGGGTTTTGGCTCTCTCCATCTCCATCCTTAAGGTCCAGCGCCGCCAAACCCCGAGTAGCAGCGACTTACTACCAAGATGGGCGGTTCTATCTTGGTGTGTCCTACTCACGGAAGTATGCCTGTGAAAGACGCGGTCCGCGCCCGTCGCCAATAAACCGGCTACACAAGTCCTAGCAGCGTACAAAAGCAGCAAACTACGGACGAACAACGTAACTTACACCATCTGCAAATCCGCCGCGATCATGCAGTGGTCCGACGGTTGATCAACTGTAGGGTACGGCTTCGACCGGTCGATCGCAGAAGAAGCAACCGTAGGCAGCACCCCGGTCACGGCCCAGCCCGGCCCCAGAAACACATAATCGAGCGTCTCGACGAAGGCGTCCATTCCGTCGCCCATGGGCTTCGTGTAGGCGAAGTTCGTAAAATCGGGCTCTTTGCCTGTGAAGAGAAAAGTTCAAGCGCCCTTCAATGCGAGGCGTGTCGCGGTGTGCGGGCGGTGTTTCCGTCTCTAGTCGGTCGAGTCGATCTCTCGGCGATCGTGTCCGAGTTTGGGCCTCTCGGAGGGCCGCGGTGCCGAGATAGCGAGACGCGATTGATTTCCACGCGGCTCCTTGCCGTTGGCCAGCACGTAGGCCGACTTCAAAGGTGGATTCACTGTAGATGAGAAGTTGCCTGCTACGACGTCCCCGTCCGGCTTCGTCGGTTGTCTATCGGCAAAGTCTCCAGATAATGAACCTTGCGTCAATAACTGGTAGCACGCGTCGTAAGGCTTGACGTTGAAGTCGCCGCACAACACATATCTTTTACCAGCCGCGACCTTCTTGACGCGTGCTGCTGCTAGTGAAGCGTGGATGACCATCACGCGTTCCTTGTCGACGCTCCCAAACAAGCACGGCATGTGATAAGTACCAACACAAAACGCGTCGCCGCCCTTCTTCGGTTGCAGCGTCGCCGTCACGAGGACGTTGTGCTTCTTCCGGGCCTCCTTCCAGCCGTCGAACGGCGGGCGCTCGTATTCTAACGAGGAAGTTAACGCGGAGACGACGTTCCTGAGTCGCGTCTTGAGGTTCGAGGCGAGTTTCCTGATACCGGTAATTTCTTCGCGCTTCTCCCACTTTTGCTTCGCCTCCTGGACGTCGTCCGAGAGCCGCGCGCAGTCGATCGTAACCAAGTCGTACTTGTCTTGCGGCCAGGCTAATGCAACGCCCATGTCTGTGCGGAAATGAACCAGTGAGTCCCACGCCAGCGTTGCGATTGATTTCTACGCAGCGCGCGACAGCCGTTGAAGGGATTGCCGTATAATCCTGTGGTAAATTGATAACCCTGCCTCGCGAAGAACGCGTGGAGGTCGCCGCTCCACTCCCTCGAAACTTCCTGGAGGCAGACGACGGCGTTTTTTTGCGTTTCCTGTTCTAAGAGAGCTTGGACGCGCTTCAGTCGCGTGGGTGGGTCCAGGTTCTCCTTCGCGCACTTCACAAAGTAGCCCGGCTCGCAGAGCTTCGAACTCAGGACGTTGTACGACGCGACCCGCAGGTTTTGGCCCGCGGCGCAGTCGGCGCTTTCACTTTGACTCGCCAGGAGTGCCGCGCCGCCCAGCGCGACAGCTTTCACCCGCCGCGCGCCAACCGGGCCGACGCGCAAGGCGGCGAGGCCGCGCGCCCGGCCGGCGAGCAGCAGCATTGCAAGGAGTGGTCGCGGCGACGTCGTGCCCGTGCAAGCGTTGCAGCGCTGCCGCCTGTGAGCGATCTGGCTGCACGGCTGATGCCTCAACGCGATCGCTTGCTACAAATTGAGTGCCAAAACCAGCCAAAAAGGCTGCTTGCTAGTGTCTTACAGGACGCTAGGTCTCAACTTGTGGCACCGCCGCCGCGCGGCGTCAATCCAGTGTCGAGACCGATCTCGCGCTCTTAGAGACGACCTTGCTCGGGCGGACGCCGCTCTGATCGCAGTCAGTGGACCAGGTTGCCGGTAGAGACCTGGAAATTCAAAGATGGCCATCCGTTCAAACGCGGGCGGCCAACTCCTGAATCAATACCTCGTCGCGCGCATATTCGCGTTCGACGACGACCAGTCCGAGGCCCGCGCCGCCTGCGTCGCGAAGGGGTGGGAGGCCGTGCGCCGCGGCCCGGCCTGGATCGCATACGCGTCCGAGCGCGCCGCGAAGGCCGCGGCGGCGGCCGTGGTGGCGTGCCCCGCGGAGGCGGGGTCGACGTGCCACATCTGCCACGACGCGTCCAACACCGCGGGGCTCGTGCGCGCGTGCTCGTGCGCCGGGGCGGCGGGCGTCGCGCACCTGTCGTAGGACCCGACCACCCGCATGGGTACTATACCCTGATGTTGAAAAAGGAACTTGCCGTCACGCTTTACTCCCGTTACGAGACAACGCGCGAAGACGCCGAAGAAGCCGAGAAGATCCTCCAGAACGTGCTCCAGGGGTTTCGGCGGCATGGACAGAGCGTAATCATACGCATATCGTGCACGTCCCGCACACAGCAAACAAAGTCCTGAGAAATCAGGTTTTGCCTCGAGGTCCACACGCACCCGATGCGCTCTTGAAGACCCTTTCGCCCACTCCTCTATGCCTCCAGAAGGCGAGCGCGCCCGCCCGCGCGAGATCGGGGACGCGCGGTCTCCGACGCGCCCCCTAGTCGCACAGAAAAACACAACACACCTCCTTACGACCCCCGCGACGGCGCCCGCGACGACGGGGCGCTTCCCCCACCGAGTTTATCTTTTTGCGCCTCCTCGCGGCGGATGATCTTCTGGCGCGCCGCCTCGAGCGACGCTTTGAGATTGACCGTACGACGCCGCTCCTCCAACTCCTCGAAGTCCGACCGCACGGCTTTCGAGAGCGGGTTCTCCGCGACCCACTCCTCGTGGGGCATGGCGGCCTCGTTGACCGATAATGCTGCAGCACCTAAACGATTGGTAGTAGCAACGGCCGTAGCGTGGGCCGGCGTAATTTTCGACTTGGCCACCAAATTCTCCAACCTCATTCGTCGTAATGTTTGACGAGCCTCGATGGCCGCATCCGTGAAGGGCTCAAAATGATCTGACTTGAGGGCATGACGAGCGTGCCTCCTTTGTTGTCTGAAAACTTTTTCCTTCTTCCTTATAATCTCCTCCCGGAAGGCGCGATCCAAGTCGACGTGTTTCTGCCTCAACCGAGCATCTTTCGCACGTTTTCTCTCTTGCCGAGGCTGCAACGATGTTAAGAAGGGATAGTATGCTTTACCCCTATCCGCGTCCATCGTATAATAATAATTGCCACTCCTCGCAAAATAGTGCGAGCCCATCATCCGATGGAAACCGGCCAGCCACTGACCTTCATATCTATGTTCGAAGTCGCTCAGAGCTACTTTATCGGAAATACGAGCATTTTTTACCGCTTCTTCCGCTTCTTGTCGCGCCTCCTCCTCCTCCCGATCTAACCTCTCCGTAGTTCTTGGCGACAAATCGGCCCTTCGTTTCCGAGGCTTCACGTAGCCGACCTTGCCGTACTTCAGGACACCGTGTCCCGACCGCTTATCCAGAAAGAAGTAGCCGTCGTACTCCGAGCCGTCCGCGAAGGTCTCCGTGCCTCTGCCTGACCTTTGACCCCGTCGCCAAGCCCCTTTGTAGGTCTCGCCCCGCTTTTCGTTCGTGTACGTACCTGCGCGGAGCATCGCGGTCTCGACGCGGTCCGAAACGGCTCAAAATCGAAAATGAGACCACCCACTTCATTGTGAGATGGACACGAGTCGCGTCGACGGCGTGAAGGCACCGCAGCACCGCGGGACGCCGAGATCCTGCCTAGGCCGTGGTACTCGCCGTCGACGAAGTCGCCCTCGTACGTCTCTCCTGTTATAGTCTTGATATACCCTTTGCCCTGGAGCATGCCTTCCCGGAAGTGCCCCTCCATGACTTCGCCGAGCGCGGATTCGTATCTCCCTTGGCCCGTGATGCGGCCCTCCTTGAATTGCCCTTCATACACTGAACCGTCCGCAAAAACTCGTCTCCCATGTCCATGAGGGACACCGCTTTCATACGCATTACCTTCTGGTAAAATAGACTTCCTCAAATTAATTTCCGCACCAAAATCCCCGTCATAAGCATCGCCCGAACAGTAGTCCATCCTACCTTTCCCCCAGCGCATGCCTTTCCTGTATAGACCGCTAAAAACAGTGGTGTCCGTGTACTCGACGCCTCGTCCATGGATCTGGCCCGCGTGGAACTGGCCGTGGTAATATCTAAAAGGCCCTTCGAAGGGTAGCTCCGGGCCTGGCGCGGATTTCAACACGCCAAAACCATGTTCTACTCGTCTAACATACACAGCCGCCATATTGACCACGTAGGGTTGGTAGTCCGGCAGATAAGGCTTGGAACCATCAGGCACCATGCCGCGACCGGCCCAAGGTGGTAACGTCTCCTTGTAGTTTCCTTCCTCAGAATCAACAGCATGGGCCAGAGCCAATTTCACGCCGTCCCAGTCCTGCTTGCCCGAGATCCACTCCTCGAGCTGCCAGGCCTCGTCCGTCTGAAAGGACACGTACCACGCCTTGGTCCCGTTGTTGTGGCCCGTCCAGGCCTTGTCCTCCTCCGTACTCGTAAGCACGATGGGCGTCTTGTCCCGTTCCATGATGACCTCCTGGGCATGTAACTTAGCTTGTTCCAACCTGTGTCGAACGACAGCGTCGCGACACGGCCGCGGCTCCCGCACGAGACGCGTGCACTCTCTGACGGCCACGTCGAGGGCGTCGAGGCGGTGCGGCATCGCGACGACGCCGTCGACGCGAACTTGAAGTTCAGAAAACGTCAGAAACAGACGCTGAGTCACTGACTTCTTTTCGAATTGTTCTTTTTGTTCCGAGCATTCTTGATACTTCACTGCTCTTTCATCGTCGGCCTCCTCGTCCTTGAGCGGTTTGCCGTGCGCGTCGAACATTTCTAGGAACGGGACATCGCGCATCGCTCGCTTGACTTCTTCTATTTCCGCTTGGACGACTTCGACCCGACCGACCGCGGCTCGGACGTCGGGATCCTCTTCCTGGATCCCGAACATGAGCCACTCCCGAATATCTTCCGCCCTTACGTCGTGGCCCGTCGCGTCGTTCTGGACGGGCACGTTCTCCAGCACCAACGCCAAACTCCCTTCATAACCCTCCTTGTCGGCCGCGTCGTCGACCTCTCGGACGGGCTTGGGTACGACCTTGTACTCCGACGGTCTTACCCTGCATTTAGCAAGAGCCTCCCCAGGATAGATGATCTCACCAGATGAAGCTTCCTGCAGATAATCGATGAGGAAGGGCTGCTTCGTCCGGAAGATGAATTGCTGCAAGGACCGCTCGTCGCACTTCTGGCGCGGCAGGCGGAACTTCTCCGTATCTCCGTTCGGGAACTGGGCCTCGAACCTGATCAACTCGTTGTGCCACTTCTTTTTTGCGACGTCCTTTCTTCTCGCGGCTTTGCTGCCGCCCTTG
>JACLAA010005305.1_pt1 | contig 30977 bp, 14 predicted proteins | sample 8027891 | NCBI WGS metagenome assembly JACLAA01 (sample SAMN15724900, study PRJNA655200) | protist metagenome | isolation source: fluorescence activated cell sorting (FACS) single amplified genomes of... | place: Spain: Blaines Bay Microbial Observatory, Mediterranean Sea | collected 2016-01-19 | reverse complement strand
AGGCCACGAACCGTTAAGCCACAGATGGGCTTGGACTGATTTTCAAAACAGGGTCATCTCATGCGTCCGCTATCTTCGATGTCTAGTCTACCTGCCAGGTAGGTATTTCAAGAAGCCCCATCGGAGTCCACGAACACTGTCATAATAACCCTCCCCCGGCCCCGGGCGGGACCCAAATGAAGTAAAATGAAAATAACTTGAAATTAAGGAAGACCGGAGGCTCAAACTAACAACTCTGAAAGGAACAAGCTCCTTAGATTCAAGTTAGAACCTTCCCCCTACAGTCAGGATAACTCCCCGGCCCCCTTTGATAGCGTGAGTGGCGAAAGCTCGCTGGGAACCACCGTGACACAAGCCTGAGGCCCGGGTGGGTGAATCTTACCATGCCAGTGGGAGAAATGTCTTCAGCATTGCCTCTCCAAGGAGGGTTGCCGACGTTCTCTTCTGCAGTGTCCGCCATTTTACGTTATGTTCGAGATTGCGTGCCTTCTGCTTTTTGTGTTTAATATATTAATTTGCGGACTCCGCGTCGGAGTTTGATACTAAGATAACCGTAGCTTCGCCCGGTCGTACCAGGATAGCAGCCGCGCGGAGGGCAGCTTCTGCGCACGCCCGGTCACGGTGGCATAGCTAAAAGCGGCCGGGCATAGCCGCTAAAAGCGGCATAGCTGAAAGCTACGGTCATCTTGGGGTATCATAGTGACCGCCTTAGCGTCGCGAGAAACCGATTCGAGGTACTACGCGTACGCGGCGACAGAAATAAACTTGCCAGTGAATCGATAACTTTCGATCTAGTACTAGTAACTTTCGGGCTGAGGACAAACCCCGCGGAGCCTCACGGCAACCGAAATCGGGGGGGTCACTTTGATCCCCCCCCCCTACCTAACATGCCTAAGAGAAAAGGCCGAATAAACGAGATATTCGGGCTGCCCGAGCGCCCGGAAATGCGGGATACTCGGCTTTCGGCATATAAAAGGACGCACGTAGCGCCAAGATCCAGCTACAGGCGAATCCCCACCTTCGTACGCACGAATCTCGCCGGGCGTGCGCAGTAGCTGCCCTCCGCGCGGCTGCTATCCTGCTACGACCGGGCGAAGCTACGGTCATCTTGGCGTATCGTAGTGGCCGTCTTGCGTCGCGAGAGTCCGATTTGAAGTTCTCGGCGTACGCGGCGACATCAATAAATCGACGACTTTCGGGACTGAGGACAAGTGCAACCCTTTACAAGCCACAATCGGAGCTGCACTACGATATCAAACCCTGCGGAGCCTCACGGCAACCGAAATCGGGGCGGAGCCTCAAGGCATGTTACGTAAGGGGGGGTCGTGGTGGGGGTCGTCGTTGTCAGCAGTAGCCTGATTATCCAAGTCAGAGTCATCTTGATGCCGCCCGGGCCACCCCGATCCAGCGGCAGGCCAGCGGATCGACAAGAAGGGTGCTTTCAACACGAGGATATGTATCCAGACCGTATCTGCCGCGGCGGCGCTCATGTCCTCCTTAGTGAGCAAAGGTGCAATGCTAGTAAGACTGCAGCATGAGGCGTACATGACGTACGACTGTGGTAAATACGTGGAATCCCTTCGTATAGCAGAGGAAATTTATGCAATTGATGCGGTAAAAAAAATAAGCTTTGATATTTCCCGAGTCGCCTTTTTGCGCTATACAGGCTCGATCAGACAACCTGCTTCTGCTGGGAGCCATCAATTTCCAATTGCGAAACTTTTCTGAGGCGGTGTTTTTCAATCAACAGGTGCTGAAGCATATACTCATAGTTTTTAAGATTGCATTCCCCAGGCAATCCGCATTGAGCCCCAGATGGCGGAGGCGCATTCAAACCTGGCAAATGCCCTCAGGGAGCTTGGTGATGTACAAGGGTCAATGGGGCAGGTAAACAGTGTCAACAATCACGCATCTCGGCGCGATAGGAGAAATTAACCAGGTTTTACCTCAAAGCCATCAAGTGCAATCCTCGTTTTGGCGATGCATACAACAACCTTGCCACGGCCCACATTCAGATAGGACAGGTCGATGATGCAATTGAGGCATTTCAGATGAGCATTGTGGTTGACCCAGGTCTAGTTGGTGCCCATTGTAACCTCGGCAATATATTTAAGGCTCAAGGAAAACTAAAGTTGGCACGCCAGTGTTATATGGAGGCAATTCGCTTGAAGCCCGAATCTTCGATTGCCTGGTCGAATCTTGCTGGAATCTTTAGAGAGGAGGGACAAACCTCAGCAGCTATCGCGTATTATCGTGAAGCAATCCGCCTCTGTCCACAATTTGCCGATGTTTATAGTAATCTCGGGTCAGCAATGCAGGAGCAAGGTAATGTCCTAGAAGCCTTTCAATGCTACAGTACTGCAATACGCATCAGACCTGACTTCGCAATTGCCCATGGCAATCTAGGTAGCTGCCTTCTCGTATCTGGCGAGGTGCAACGTGCAATTTGCGCCTTGAGACGTGCTGTTCAACTTGAGCCAAACTTCCCGGATGCTTACAATAATCTTGGCAATGCACTTCGAGACTTCAATAAACCATTCGCGATGCTACAGCTTAGTGGCGAATTTAGAATGATAAAAGGAGACACAAGCGAACTAATGAGCCGTGAACTCTCCCAAAAACATCAGCGGAAAGCCGATGCGGGTGAGGCCATTGAATGTTACCGCACGGTACTTCGGCTCCAGCCGAATCATCCGCATGCATACAGCAACCTCGGTAATGCAATGCGTGATCGAGGCCTTGCGCGCGAGGCAATTCACTGCAACGTAACAGCAGCACGACTGATGCCCTCGTTTGCACCAGCACATACCAATCTTGGTTCTCTCTTGCGTGAGCAAGGTCAACTTGAACAAGCTATCGCGCACTACCACCAAGCTATTGCCCTTGACCCGGATTTTGCGGAAGCATACCTAAACCTTGGCAACACATATCGTGACATTCGCCAGCCATTAGCAGAGCAGTTCCGTGCAATAAATCTTACGTCCTCATTCTGTGATCACATCAGGTTAGATGATGCTATTAAATGTTTCACAACAGCCCTTGATATCTCAACGCACCTTGCTGAAGGGCATGCTGCGCTTGCTGCAGTCACGAGTCATAGTCTCTTGCATGAAACTTATCTTACTTGCGTCGATCACGCTAGGCACATGGAGATAAAGGGAACTACGAAGATGCAATCCACTGTTATGAGCAAGCACTAAGTCTCAACCCAAACTTTCTTGGTGCATTTGCTGGCCTACTTCAAGCCAAAGATTCCGTATGTGATTGGACTATGCGCGCACCACACCTAAGCAGCCTTGCCTTAGTTGTTGCAATCCAGCTGCAGCTGGACAATTATGATGACACAATCTTAGATTACAGACGACGATCCTCTGCGGGTTTAGTTGAACAGCCAGAATCTAACAGCACATGGCATAAGTCTGGTCACGTGTTTAGTGCGTCCTTGCCCTGCATCCAACCAATTGATGCTTTAGCTCTCACGGACTCAATTGCACCACGTGATGTACAGCGACTCACTAGGCGATTTGCAGCAAGAGCCAGGGCAAATATCGCTTTATTGGCCCTCAATTCATTTCGACACCACCATGCTTTATGTTCAATTGCAGTTCCTAATGAAAGGCGAATCCATGTGGGCTACATAAGTTCAAATTTTTGGACACATTCTATTCGGCATCTGTTTGCCCCATTGTTTAAGTATCATGACATGACAAGGTTTTGCGTGACTTGCTACTCGCTATCGCCACTAGATCAGCTAGATCAAGAAGGCGCACAATTTGTGAGAAGCGAATGTGAGCTGGCAGGAACTTTCAAAGATTTGAGCCGGATTACCGCCAAAGAAGCAGCAAGTGCCATCCACGCAGATGGAGTTCATATCCTTGCGCATCTTGATGGCCACACTGCACACGCGCACAATGAGATTCTTGCTTTACGTCCAGCTCCGATCCAGCTCACCTTCGTGCTTGGTTTCCATGGTACCTGCGGTGCAGACTACTTGGACTATCTTGTTGCTGATCGTGTTGTGCTTGGTCCCTCCAAGCCACCTGGTGCCCCTGGAACCCAATATGATATTGATGAATGTGCGCTACTGCTGCCGGACTCATGTATTTTGAACGGGCATGCAATGGAATACAATTATCTTCTTGATGATCCCCCCAGGGGCGCATGCACCCGCGAGACTTATGGTATTCCGGAGGATGCATTTGTATTTGCATACTTTGGCCCGCTCAAATGGCTGGACCCGGTTATATTCACCACGTGGATGAAGATATTACAGTGCGTTCCCAATGCAATACTTTGGTTGAATATATGCTCGAGAAGGGGTGCTATTGACTGCCTTAAGCAAGAATGCGCTTCTTTTCAGGTAGAGGAATGTCGACTATTCTTTACTGACCTCGCTCAGAAAGATATATGCATATCTTGCAATGTGCTTGCTGATCTTATTCTAGATACGCCTGGTTATAATGCCGTCGACGCCACGATAGATGCACTTTGGGCTGGAACGCCAGTGGTTACCTTTCTGGGCCAAACAATTGCGACGCGCATATCTGCAAGTTTGTGCACCGCTGCTGGTTGCCCAGAGCTTATCACAGATTCTCTCGATGATTACAAGAACCTTGCTACATCCCTAGCTGTTGATGAAGTTAAGTTGCACACGTATCGTCAGAAGCTTAAAATGTCCCGTGTTGGGCCTCACCAAGCACCACTTTTTGAGTCAATCAAGACGCTCAGGCATCTTGAAGCTGGTTATCAAGCCATATGGGGAAGAAAGCTTGATCGCAAGGCACCAACTGACATGATTATCCTTGATAAAGCATCACTAGGAAAGAATGAGCAAGCTGCAATTATCATGTAGCTAACTCTAGGTCCCGCAGCACAATGCAACCAGTTCCAAGACAAACTGCCAAAGAGGAGACAAGTGCGCACGGTGATCTCAGAGAATTTTTCTACTTACATTCAATGTGCCTTGTAACAATCAAGCAAATCTCCACGATATGCTCATCGGAGGGGCTATTGGGTCTAGCACAAAACCAAGCTGTTATGTTGCAGTCCGGCTCGCACCAGCGCTGCACAGGCTTGCCCGCCTGTAGGGATCCTGCTGGTACGCTACAGAATGCAGGACCGTCCGCCAGCTCAAGACCCAGGCTATGTCTAGCTATGATGCATTAACAAGGCAACTATTCAAGTTAGTTTTGCCAGTGATGATACATTGTTTACCTACACGGTCACGGTGTGTCTGTAATAAGAGACTGATTAATTGTTGGGATCCAGAATGATTCTTCTCTCATTTGAACTAGCTCCCAGAGCCATCGAAGTTCCAAACTGCACCTGGAATGATTTTGCGGCTATGCCAATGAATGGCTCGCGGCAGTAGAAGACCCACGGCCAAAACCAGGGAATCGTGACGTTCATATCCGATGGGAAACAAGCACGGTCCTGATAAACGATCTCATCTTATATGCTTGCGAATTCTATACTGAGCGAGTATCGCGTGGGCGCTGTTCTCGCACCACTTCGCTTGGGAAGAATACGTTTTAGACTGGATTTCGAGCTAGCTTTATTGTTCGCTCCCGGAGAACGCCCCGAACCAGTGAGTGCTCTTGATTATCATTAGCCCGTGTACGTTTTCGAGGAAATGCTATAGACGAATAAGCGAATGCTGAATGTCCGACGACATGCTCTGAATCGCCCGACTCATTGGGTCCATTGTCATGCCCAGGCTGGTCGCCGATATCGGAATCGGCCGTTTTGGGAGGGCTATCGCCGCCATAAATATTATTCCATTATTCCTAGTACATCAAATTGGATGTTAGTTAGAGCCTAGCCAATACCCTGTGCCACCAGCCGAGGACTGCAGTGCGGCCGGGAGCCTGACTCAGTCGGATTGACCTAGAGGATTGACTCCTCAGGCTACCGTATAACGACGCCGTAGATGATTATGGCATCATGATATAGTGGGGCCCGCACTGGCACGCAATAGTTTTTGCTCGGCGAAGGGTGGCGCGTCGAGGCCGTAGCTGAGTCGTAGCGGCTACCGCAGGTCGGACGGGGTGATTTCGGGGTGCCGTGGTGCTTCTCCGGCTCCAAAAGGTCCAGCTGTAGGCGGATCGTAGCGGTATATAAAATGACACCTGGCATAGCGAGGCTAGATGTAGACTCTGTGCGTATGATATGCTCCGGGCAAGTAATCGTGGATCTCGCGGCGGCAACCAAAGAGTTGGTTGAGAACGCTTTGGATGCGGGTGCAACATCAATCGACGTGCGTTTGGTTGAGTATGGGACCTCCGCGATAGAATGTTCTGACAATGGATGTGGGATTCCCCCGAGTGACTTCGAAATTATGGCTCAACGCTATTCAACTTCGAAGTTGCGAGATTTTGAGACGCTGCGTAATGTAGATAGCCTTGGATTCCGGGGAGAGGCCCTCGCTTCTCTATGCGAATTGGCGAGTAGTCTTGCTGTGGTCACACGTTGCGAAGCGGAGAAGGTTGGTACACGACTGGTCTTTAATCGAAACGGTGCCCTGACAGCGAGGATACCAACTGCAAGGAAAGTTGGCACGACAGTTACCGTCAAGGAATTATTCGCAGCATTGCCTGTCCGTCGTGCTGATCTTCAACGTAACTTAAAACGACAGTACACAAAGACGTTGCGATTGCTTCATGGATATGCGTTGATTGCGACACACTGTCGGCTGCGCGTCATGTTGCAAGCAGGCAGCAAGCGGAGCAGTGCAATTACAGTTCAAAGTGGTCGTTCAATCAAAGAGGGGTTGTCGTCTCTCTTCGGCACAAATTTTCCTCAGACACTAGAGCCAATAAGCGTGTCTTTGAATGAGCTAGATATGCTGAATGAAAAAGATGAACACTCTTCACCACACGCGGCGATCCGTAAGGTAGCAGTTGGGCTTGTGTCACGTGTAGGTGAGGGCATTGGACGGTCAGAGAGTGACCGGCAATTTATATTTATCAACAGGCGTCCTATCAATGCACATAAAATCATTCGTGCCATCAATGATGTTTGGCGTACCTTTGAAAAGAAGCAGAAGCCAGCATTTGTCTTAAATCTTCAGTTACCAAGAGCAGAAGTAGATGTGAACATACAACCGGACAAACGGGAAGCCGTCTTTGCTTGCGAGGCTTCTGTGATATGTTGTCTAAAGACTGCCCTTCTTAACTTTTGGGAGCAAACACAGGGTCATGTTGGTATAAAGCATTCTCTGATTCTACCGTACCGGCCTCGCTATTCGCACTCTATCGCACCTAGTAAGACTTGCAACGTTTCCCGGATGAATTCTCAAGGGTCTGAAGCTAATAATGCCGAGGCATCACAGAAATGTCACATGGCCATCGGCGAGAAGCATTTACTCCCCACGTCAAGAGCAGCTAAGGAAGATATCGAAATGCAGCTTGACGACGGTTTGGTGAGCAAAACAAAAACTCCAAAAGTACGCAGACCTTTGTCCAAGGCCATTTCGACAACTGCGGATCCGCGAGGGGACAACAACGGGATTAAGAGTTCACTTCAAGTTCCTTTATCTGCCAAGAGCGCAGATTCTCAATCTGAATCAAACCCTCTTAGCAGTCACAGTCAGAGGGACCGAAGGACACACCGATGCTTTCGGTTTGCTCCAGGATTGAGTCAGTTTGTGCAGTCTGTTCAGCTGCTGCGCAGATCTGCAAGGATAGTGGTGCAAATGGACGTTGGGGCCTCAAAATATAGTTCTGGTGCTGAAGAAAATGAAGGCACTGTGGAAGAAAAGCTGGGAGCAGTGATGAGCAAAAGCGACTTCACTCAGATGGAAGTATTGGGCCAGTTCAATCTTGGCTTTCTAATATGTAAATTCGCGAGGCACCTCTTCATTGTAGATCAACATGCTGCAGACGAAAAGTTCCGATATGAGCATAACTGGAGGAACACCAAAATACGGACTCAGCCTCTGCTGGCACCACTCATACTTAATCTGAGCGCAGCGGATGAGCTTTTCCTTATTGAAAAGCGCGAGGTCTTTGAAAGAAATGCTTTTGTGCTTACCGTTGACGAGAATGCACAGGCTGGCAGTCGCGTGAAAGTCTCAGGCGTGCCGAGTGCCAAAGGCATCACATTTGGCACAAAGGACATCCTTGAGTTCATCTCTTTGCTTGCTGAACTCAAAGATGTAGCAAGAGATGAAGACTTGCCCCGGTTTCCAAAGCTCCATTCCCTTTTTGCGTCGAAGGCATGCCGCTCTGCTGTGATGATTGGCACTGCGCTCGCGCTCCCTGGGATGAAAAAACTCTTGGATCAACTTGCGACTCTAGACGGGCCCTGGAGCTGCCCTCATGGTCGACCTACTATACGGCATCTTTCCCTCATTCACAGCCTATCATACGATTCGTGACACACACATAGACTAAATATGGGGTGTGGATAAGGGCTTGCTATCTGCTGCTGGTCTAACGCCAATCTATTGTACTGATCATGTCTGTAACGGGCACTTCATGGGATATTTGAAGGACGTATAGGATCCTCCCGAAGCCATGTCTGGTGGAGTTATGTAGATTGTTGTTGCGATCTGACGACCCGAGGAAGAAACCTTTCTATCTATCCTTATCTATTTGCAGTTACTTGTAGTACCTCACAAGCCACGTTACTTTATTTCATGGAGAGAATGAATGAATATCATACACGCTGTGCCAACACCACTAGGGTGCTAGCCGATTGGTCTACTTTCCGATTGGTCTACTTTACAACCTTGGTTTTGAGTTTCAAGTTGGTTCGACAAAGAATCGACCGTCAGATGTTCGAATGACGCGCCGCGCAAATGGAACAGACTTGAAGCTGGCGACGCCGACCACGGCTCTGCACGGGGAGTTGGAGGCTCGCTGGAAAGAACCGGGCTTTGACTGTAAAAAACCGGGCCTTTCTCTTTCTTTCTTCTGTCTTTCTTTATTCCAACTTGAAGTAAAGTACAGTACTAGAATTACACTGGCCCGCCTTTTAACAGGCAAAGCCCCGAGCGTCTCCTCAGAGGAGTGTCGCCAAATTTACCAAACTGCCAGATTGGTTTGCCCTAGCGGTCTAGCGACGGAAAGACCCCTACGGCGACGCCGCTTGACGCTTTCCCCGGGGCAAACTCATTGCGACGCGTCAGGCCGAGGCAAAGTTGTCCCGGATCTGTCCCAGTGAGAGAAAAACCCGCACGATAATTCCACTCCTCAATTTTACGAGTCTGCGACCGGCAGCAAGCTTACGTACACGCTCACAACCCCGACACCCCTCCCTAGGCTCGGCTTGCCCCCAAAAACCCGAATTGACTATTTCCAATTTACGAGCAAATGACAGAGCCTCATGCTGCAGGGCCGGAAGCTGGATAGCAGCCCTACATAGATATGGAACAATAGGAAATAATTAGTGGATAATTAGAGGCCGATTTATCCCGTCCGTTGGAGAGATTGGTTTTCGGCGGGTTTATCTCGGGCCGTCGCCCGGACCGTCTTTCGGAGCGATATGGTTGGGGCGGTTTAATCTCACACTGGCATCTGACCACGCATCATCGCACCGCGTCGCAGCTGATTTTTCAGCGCGAGGCTGCCCACAGTAAACCGAACTTTGCACAGCCCATTATTTTAGCATACGGAACCTGCGCCTTAGCTAATTTATAGGCGCGTCCGGTCATACCTGCAGCCAATGGGTACTTTATAGTACTACTATTGGGGGTCAGTCATCCCGCCCGGGTCTACTGAATAGGCCCTCGTGGGGCACGATCGCGCGTTGCCGGTAGCGATCCACGGCATGATGCCGGCACGAGCCGAACGTGGGGACGGCTCAGAGGAAAAGTCTCCTTGACATTGAGTCGGAAGGTAAGCTCACTGTGAACAGGTGGGGCATGCCGAGAATGGGTCTCTGGTCATCGAGGCGAAGGATTGCAGTCCCCACCCGCCACGTAACGGTGATGTCACCAAGGACGACGCTCGCCCGGCAGATCCCGGCGCCACGGTATCATGTCGCGGTTGAGAGGGTACTCCAACAACGCGTATATTTAATCTTACGCGGGGTCAAACACGCATGCTGAGCGGCCGCGGCGCCGAATCTACCGGGAAATCGCGGCGCCACGCCGAGGCAAAAAGTTGAGGCTCTAATTTTGCTTTGCCGCGGACAACGGCGTGATACCCCCTGCGCAGCTAATGAGCGCAAAGTCCTAAGGCGCGCAGCACGCGAGTTTGTGCGACTTGTGTTTTTAACACTGAGACACTGGAGCAAAGCTCGGATTCTTAGGGTCACACGGTCGTTACTAACTGCTCAGGCTCTGTTCCCTAAGGCCGGAAACCGGTTAATTCTTTGGATTAAGATTCTTCCTTACCTTTCTTGTCTCTAATCAGAATGAAATTAGCCTGCGACGCTTCCTTGGAGACTTTCGAAATTTATAGGGGTCGAGCGCAATAGTCGACGTTGGCAGGTTTTTGGCCAATTGAGCGTACAGCCACGCGCCGACCGAATGGCGGCAAATTTTTGCTAAGCGTTTTTTTAAATCGTAGATTCGAGGTCAAATGTGTGCGGCACACATCGCTTCAAAAAAGGGGTCATTATGTCTTGGCAAGATTTAGAAGGTATGCGGCGAGTCCAGAAATCCAGCCACCAGCCCACTAGTTACATCGAGAAGGACTCCCCAGTCAAACGATCTATCACCCTGGGCCGCCCGAGTGAGGCCCGTGGCGTTGGATCATAGAACTAGTGGTGCGCTTTCAAGCTTCGCCCGGTCTTGCCGAGGCAACGGAGGCGGACGTGTTAGGGCCCCTGTGAAAAAATCAACAATCTTAGGCCCTCTTATCGACACACGGGAGTTGTTACTTAGTCCCAGTAGCGATCGGCACCTCAGCAAAAACACATAAGAAATCAACAGTGCACGGCGCCTGTCTGCTTCGAGGGCAGTGCAGCCGTGCGTCCTTCCATAGACTCAGTTTTGGCGGCCATGAAAAGCAGCTTAGTCGAGCTTATGGCGCCGCTTTGCGGGTCGCTGGGCGCGGCGCGGCGCCCTCCGGGGTCCGCGCGGAGGAAGAAACAGCTCGTCACGGGCAGATCCCATTATGACAGCTGCGCAGAGTCATTTTTTTGGTTGACTGCTAAAAATGTATCCCGGGACCGGAGGTAATTCAGGGGCTTTGGCCTGAATTGCGGAGGTAATTCTGAGGATATTGCGGTTGAGCTTGCAATCGAGGAGATGTGTGCGGGGTGTTACTGCGCTAGACCAGGCATGCGTAGGGGGCTAATTTGAGATTTGGCTGCAGTCCCAAGGGAGACCAAATGGGGGAAGGAATGGGTCACTTTTGCGGCAGGACGCGGTCGCGAAGTAGCCCCCCATCCTCTGGTAATTTGGGCGAATGCGTAGGCGCGGCTGGATCGGACGCCAGACACGGCCCGCGGGAACCGCACTGGCACTTAAAATCTCCAGACCAGGCGCAAGTAGGTCAGCAGGGTCGCCTCTAGTTATAGAGATACGGCAAATTTTTGGTTTCGGTGTCCCTCCTCTGGGCCTTTAGTCTGGGATATCCAAATCTTGGCGCACCCCCCCGGAAAGACAAAACTCGCCGCACTCCCCCAAACTCGCAGCAACGCATCAGTTTTTTTTGTGACGTAAGGCGGTTCATAGCTCGGAAATTCGTTAGAAAGAGCCTCCATGGTCCTCAACCCTCTGGCGATGTTGAATGAGTGTTCGTTACAAAATCCACGAACCTGCCCGGCCCTTTTTCCTTTTCGGTTATTTATACGTTCCTTTAGGAGACTGCACTTCAGACTGTTAATTAAACTTGAGGCAGGTCCATCCCGTTTCTTTCTTTTGAGATGTGAGGCGAGAGACGTCGTCACCGCTGGATTCCTGTGGTTATACTACTAGTTATTAACAAGCGCGGTCCCCGGGCCAATGGCGACCGAAATCCGTGCGCTAAAAGGTCACAGGGGCTGTGACTTATTCAAAGCGTCCATAGGGCACGGCACGACGATTAATTAACACGACGATTAATTATCATTTAGCCTTCTCTCCTCTCCTTCCTCCCTTCTCCGCACTCGCCAAGTGGCAACCGCGCTCAGTCCTAGCTAGGTGGGTATTCGCCGTTGCTAAATAAAATGTGTGGGCGTATCGGAGGCATTTTTGTCATTGACAAAACTTTTCAAGTTGAGGTCCTCAAGTTCCTTATTATTTATTGAAATTATTCCCTTTTTTCAACTTTTTTTATTTTATTTATCTCACTTTGCTCACCCGGGCGAACACCGGAAATTCCAGTAGGTACGATTGCGACTGGGGGACGATAGGGGGGAATTAGGGCGCAATTGCACGTCCATTTATACTGTCTTTGGAGCGATATGGTTGGGGCGGGTTTTATCTCACACTGGCATCTGACCACGCATCATCGCACCGCGTCGCAGCTGATTTTTCTTCGCGAGGCTGCCCGCACCGCAGCAAACTGTGCACAGCCCATCATTTTAGCATACGGAACCTGCGCCTCAGCGAAAGTTTGCCGCCATTCGGCCGGCGCGTGGCTGCGGCAGATTGCGCTTTAAGTGTCGACCTCAGCTTATAACTTAGCGGCAAGTAGGTCAGTTGGGGGAGTACGAGAAGTACTCGTCACGGTATCAATGGCAGCACAGAACTAGTATGAATTAGCGCCCGAGTGGAAGAAACGCATTGTACCCAAGCAGGTAGGTAAGTTCACTTCTCAGCTTCCGGAGATGGTCGAGCTCGTTATAGATCAGCGTCTTTGCGTGACCGACAGTACCTCGGGTATCCAGGTCGTAAATATAAATGCGGTGGTCAACCTCCTCGAGCAATGCTAGATAAGCGCCCGAGTGGGAGTGATGAATTTTATGAGAAACACCGTGCTTGATAGATATGAACTCAAGCAGACGGCCAAGATGCGGGGAACCAGACGTGACACAAGTGGTGTAATCCAATGCACCGAAGCCAAAAGTCAAGAGACGCCGCTTCACGGCCGCAGATTCAGGAGTTTCAGAGTCCAGTGCGTCCGAATCATGGGCCATGGTCATCTTAAAGTCGAGACGCACGCAGTCGTGGTCATTGGCACTTAGAGCAAAGCCATGATAAAGGTAAAGGATATGATTCGGTTGCCCATAATTCTCAAGAACCTGTGATTACCACAATACACACCCAAAGAATAAGCTCGTAAATTCAATTAGACGTGGCGAGGGACTTGTTCCCCTTGATCAAACTGCCACGCAGCAGATGTAATGGCAAATCGCTTTCTATCTCGCACTGCTGTTGAGGTGCGATGCACGCTCGTGCCGGGTGGTATCTCGAATGCATCTGCCTACGCCGGAATTGACCTTAAAGAGTATTCCAAACATGAAAAGTACCGCATTGACAAGGTCAAGCATTGGGACTAGATGGCGTTGACCGTTCCACCATATAGAGCGACTATCGAGGATCTGAGCAGCCCATCGGAAGACGGGCCAAGACAGAGCGACGTCAGAGTGCCGGATGGCTGCTCCAAGAGCCCGTCGGTTGATACGCTGGAGTATGGCATTGTAGGTACGCTGCGTCGAGGCGACGTATGCAGGTAGGGCGATCACAAGGGCCGAGCCCTCAAGACGGTCCCGTGCAAAAGTTGCAGCCTTTGTGGGCAAGTTGGCCCAAAGTAGCGGGGGGCTCTGGGCACTGTGATGATCCTGGCCCAATGTGATGCCAAGGGTTAAACTGACAATTTCATCAATTCCTGGAAGCAGAGCGAGGTAGGGTCCAAACTGATTGTTTGTGGTATTGACATTGCCATCACTGCCGATTAAAGCCACAACGCACTTCACCAGAAAAATTAAAATTGCATGGAAGTCATCGAGAGAACGCACTGCAGTGCCAATCTCGCGGCGGGCAGCACTTGTTGTTAGACAGTCAGTCTCTGGGACGTCTATGTAGACTTCCCCCTGATTTAAAGATTTAGTTGCAACCGCACCAATCCGGCCTCCATGTGACGACAGGATCGCTGCTTTTACGTGAAGCACTGGCCAATTACGTGAGCTTGTCCACGCATTGAAGTCAGCGACACGTTTTGTTAGTGGACCCAGCATCACAGTTTTTTTAAGCTCCACAATTGGCGCATGTGCAACACGGTCGTCATTTTTATCGTGGGGATTGTTATTAGAAGTTTCGCATATTATGGCGGCCGCAGCTTCGCTGGCGAGTCGCATCAAGACACGCTTCCGGGATTTTCGGAAGCAAATAGAGAGGCGCAGATCGTGTGCGAGCAAAGGATCTACCAGAGCCATCTCATCTTTCTTTAGTGTCGTCTTAAAGGCCGCAAGCCCGCCCGTTGCTTCGTTGAGTAATGCGGGGGCGATTACACGTTCGTGCAAAGATGGCAGCGGAAAAGCATACTCGCATTGAGAGGATGCAGCACCGTCGCTAAGTGTGGCAGGACAGGCCTCAAGCTGTGTGGTGTTTATGCTGAGCGCCCATATCAAGATGCGTACATCCTGACGGACGCGATTGAGCTCGCCAGGCATGCATTTTGATGGCATCCTATGGACACCAACTGCAGTCAGGACGTCAATTCGACTATTTGCGCGGCCATTCCCGTCGTGATTTAGGCTAGGAAGCTTGACAGGCGCACAGTCAAAAGGATTCTCTTCTTCCGGGACAAAGCCATGGTGTTCAACATAAATGTGAGTTGGGTTGTCACCGTAGTCTTCAAAAAATTGGTAGCCTGGAGCGAAGTTGCGATCGCTTGATGTGTGAAGCCCTGAAGTAGATAAAACGTGGTGTTTCAAGAAGAAATTGCCATGTTCAACTTCCCGCATCCACGCACCAATGTGTGTCCGATGATTGACAAGGTCTGCGATGGGTACGAGGAAACGAACGCCCTTGAATATCAATGCCCTTGAGTTCACAATCGACAATGCCCAGGCCCAGCTTGCCATCGACGTGTGTGCCTCAATACATATGTTCATGTCCGAGGCGCTCGCCAAAGCACAGCCTGCCCGCACTGCGCGTCTAAGGCTTGGCGAGACCCGCACCAATGTAGCTGCAGCTAGATCGTGTGCTCTTGCAGCACGTCTGGCAACTTGTGGTTCATGCAACGCGCTAAGGGCTGGTTGTCCAAACAATTTCGGCGTGAGGACAGCGGGAGGTAGCATAGACATGTACAATGCCCAAACAGATTTCGGACCTTTAGCCTGCTCCAAGAGCAGATTAAAGGCGATAGCATCTGCATCACTAAGCGGCTGAATTTGCCCGTGGGCACGCGCAATTGTATTCCCGTTCCCACCACTGAATATCACAGATGATGGTACAAATAGTGCCTGGGCGCCTGTCTCGAGTCGTGATGAACATCTTAGGCCGTAGCCCATGCCCTCAAATTCAGCCATCTCGAGCCCATTCGCAATCCCCCCTTTAAGCCGCAGCCAATCAATAAGGTTGGCATTGGTGGGGGCACAAAAAAAAAACAGATGCGAAAATACCAGCGTAGCTCCTATTTGATGACTAATGCGTCTAGCACAAATGGCGACGGTCATCACCTAGGGGCAGCATGGGTCCGCATTGCGAAACCCGCAGTACCGTGTCCACATTGCGAAACCGTAGGTAGGTACGGTACCTACGGTACCGTAGGTACCAGTGAAAGGCAAGCCTCGGTCACATTCCTGAGCTTAGCAGGGGACGGTGCCGGGGTTGCGGATATAAGTCGGAGACCTGTGACTTCCGGAAACCTCTCCACTGGCCGCACAATTTGAAGCCCTCAAGTCGAAGTTGAATAAAACTTGAAGCCTGAGAACAAAAAAAGCCTTTCAAAGTTTAAGCAAATCGGCAATTTAACACTTCCATCGCCAGCGCACGGCTCTCCCGGTCGCGTCTTCACAATCGCCCCGGGCCGGCACGCAGCTCCACCGTGACGACCCAGAGGATTTGACACTTCTTCTTCTATGGATAGTACGCCAATTTGAAAAATGGGACTCTGAGTTTGTTTGTGGCGGCCCGGGGGTCCATATATATCAATATTTTTATGCCAGTGTATCTTCAACTTCAACTTGAAGTTTCCGAGTCATCCGTCAGGATGGGACACTGGCATAAAGTAGTTCACAAAATCCCTATACCGTTTCGAACCCCCCGCTCCAAACGTGAGACGGGAAGTTTTAGGAAGTTCCAGGACTTCAAGTTGGACTCGGATACTGAGCAGAGTCATCAGGCAGCTTCGCGGCCCGCTGTGGTGCACCACAGAGCCAATTTTAGCCTGTCCCGCCATACCGTGACTTTCGTACGAGTACCGGCCGGTGCTCGTCTAGATACCCTCCTCACGTTTCGTTAGATACGGTTCGTCACGGTTACTCAGGTTAAGTCACGGTTACGTAGCCTGAGGGTATAAATGGCTGCGAGCGCATCCCAACTACCACACACGCGCGCGCTTCCCCAGGTACTTAACTGCTTTTAATTTCCTTATTGGTGACTCGGAAAAAAGGGGCGGGTTCATATTTTCCAGGTGTACGTTTTTTATTTATCACTTTCGAGCTAATCAGGGCAAATCACGGGCGATTGTCAGCCTAGCACGGATGCCCCGGCGTGGTGTGAGCCACCCCCTAAGCTCAGTTGTGGCGAGTTTTGTCGTTCAAGCTTTGACTCGAGGGACGCTATGCTTGATTCTTCGTTTGCTTCCACCCGCGTACTAATCGCAGCCAGCTAGGCCTTTGGAATTTGAAGGCCGTCTTCTAACTTCAGAAGGGGAATTGTTCGGCATTTCAACCCCTGGGCCTCCGTTATGTGATTCCTCAAGCAGCACAACGCGAGGGCGCTTAGGGTATAATATTTCTTTAGGCATAGGCACCCGAGCCGCACTTGCCTCTGCGTGATGCACAAACGCACAATCTATTTAGTATTTTTTGGTATCCTTGCTGTCTTTTGTAGTAACACAAAGCTACGCTTTCCCGCGCATGCCATCATTTAATGATTAAGACTCCAAAGATTACGCTGCATGTGGCATTGCAATGTATGGCGTTTACCTTGAATCAAAGATGACCCATGTTGACTGCTGTCTTAGCGTGAGTATTTAGCTTTTCGACAGTAACCATACAGGAATCTTTAAGTAGCGTGTAGTCTGTCTCGCGAGTTTTCGTTTCAGCGTATTCTCGAAGGTGAAATATAGTCTGACCATACGTGCGTAGTTTTGCTTCTAGCGTAGATAGCGATCTTGCCGCTTCTGAAGACTGAATTTTCCCTTTTAATGCTTCATACTTGGATGTCAGTTGTGTCACCTGGCACTTAACTGATTCACGACGACCTTGGTACTCTTTTATTAGCCTCGATAGAGCAGTCATTGTGGTTGACGCGCGTTTACGAAGACCATTTACGTCATCAAACTCAATCATATCGCTTTGCATCATTTTCATCTTCTGCTGTAGTGAACTAAGTTCGATTTGGATTTTTTCCTCTAATGTTTCAATCTTAGCCATCTCTGCTTCGCGTTGCTTGCGTTCTTGGGTGAGTCTCAACGTTGTGTGTTGGCTAGACTCCAGTTGACGTTCCTTGAAGCTTGCTTCGTCGCGCATCTCTCGTAGCCGTTGCTGCGACGGCATCGAGCTCCGCTGCTCAAGTCCTTGCGATATATGTTCCAACAGCGTTGCAATCGTATCCTGGGCTTGCACTTGATCCTGAGCTACTAACTCACGTGTAGCCTCAAATTGCGATATAAACTGGCTCATTTCAGTCTCACGTTGCCTTAACTTCTCATATTTTTCGCTGTCACTACTTGCCTCGACCTTACGTTCCTTCATCTCGTCGTGAAACTCAGCCAGTTGCGTTTGCGCAGCTTCAATTTGCTCCCGGAGTCTTCTTGTAGATTCCTCACACCTCCTTATCTGTTTCGATTGCGCCTCAACACGGTGCTTGAGGTTGAGAAGCGCTTCAGAGGGATCTGACAACTCCCAGATGGCGACCTCCTCAGCAAGACTCCCTTCTTCTTTTTGTAGCCACGTGTGGCGTTTCAAAAGTTGTGCGTAATCATCAGAGAAATGCTGTCGTTGATCACCGCTATCGTTGTCCACTTGGGAAATGAGACTATCAACATCTGCGAGAGCCACATCTTGCTTTTTAGAAAGCTCCAATGAAAATCCCAAAAGTTGGCTGTATAGAGCCAGTTTGTCTGTATCAAGATCTGCTATCTTGCAGCGAATGAGCTCATGCACTTCCTGAATCTGTGTATCCAGCTTCTTAGTCTCTTCGTCTTTTTGTTTTTTAATCACAAATATGCGATCAACTTCGTTGGCAAATTGCTTGTTTTTAGCTCGGAATCCTGATATATATTCGTCCAGTTCCACTGGGTCGGTGCCTATCAATAGGAAGGTTCTGCGTTTATATTTTATTTGGTCGAACGCTAGTGCGTACTAACACGGGCTTTGTCCAGTGCTAGATTATAATCGGCCAATGTACCCTCTAGAATGCGCACTCGATTCAAGAGACTATCATGGTGCTTTTGGAGCCCGCCATGCTCATTCACTGATCGCTCATGTTGCTTATGTTCTGTTTGTAGACTGTAGATTTCGGTAGTCAACTCAGTCACCTAAAGATGTGTTCCGGGTAAGTACGGCGGGTGAACATTGACCTTATTCCGGAGAACACCAACATAATAAGAAGAATCTTGAACTTTTCGTGCAGGTCCGTGGGTAGTCTTCATGCCTCGCATGCCCTGCTGTGTCACAGGGCGCTCTGAAATATTAACCGCCGTTCCTAAGGCAACCCCTTGGGCAGCGGTAGTTCCCATCGACGAAGTCAAGTTGCCTCTGGTTCCGATCATCTGTCGTGACATGTCAGCCCACCAGGCCCTCGGCGCGCAGTCGCGATGGTTACGAGCTGGTTACCGGTATCAGCGGATAATTTGGACACAAAATGTGGGCTAGACAATACCTAGGCGTTCGGAAAGGTAGACTAGAAAAGGACTGGTTCCTACGCGGCGGCGCGCTCGCCAGCGTCTTGCGGGAGCGCGGATTCGCTCGTCGCCATCGAGCTCGACACGCTTTCGTAGACTCGGGCCCGGGCCAGCCTGCCCGGGCCAGTGCCAGTGAGCCTGCCAGTGAGCCTGAGCTCTAATTAGAATGATTTAGTAGCCTGCGACGCTTAGACTCCGTGGAAACCTCGAAATTTATAGCGGGGTCAAGCGCTTAGCCTTCAAGTTAGCCTAACGTTGATTTTATTTTTTGGCGGCGCAAAACGCGCGGGAAGCCCTGGAAGCCGCACCCCGGGGCGACACCCCCTCAGACTGCCTCATCGTCGCTGACTCATCGCCGATCCCGCAAATCAGAACTAGAGTCTGGCGCGCAGCTAGCGGCCTGTAAGACACTAGCATGATCTCGGGTGCGATTTGGCTAGCCCGGAGGCCTCTCGAGGCGCGACTCACCGGCCAACTTCTACGCAGACCTTTCCGATGGTCTCAACGCGCGGCGCGCCGGCGCCTCGAACACGTGCTGAGACTGAAGGTTCGACCGGCGGCGAGGCTGGCAGTTGCATTGCGAACGCGCGCTCGCTACGAGACCCAACTTCGGGCAGCCTAGGGCAGCCTAGACTAATTGTTTGCGCAACGGTGGGGCAGCCTCCGGCGCAAGCAGCATGCGACAGCGCAAATGGTTGCTCCTGCTGGTCGCCGCTGCGGCGCTATCACACGGAGCGGTCGCACCCGGCAACCTGCGGGGCCGCCGCCTGGCCAATGACGACGACGAGACCGAGGAGGACAGGGAGGAACTGGACCACCGCGCGCGCCGCGGTGAGTCGACGACCGCCTGTAAAAAGAGCTGGGCCGACCCGGCGGGCATCAAGTCGCCGTGGGCCATTCCCTTGTATTTTGTGGGCGTCTGCTGGTGCTTCGCGGGCATCGCCCACGTCGCGGAGCAGTACTTCGCCGTCGCCATCGCGTGCATGGTGGCCGCGTGGGAGTTGCCGCCGGCCGTCGCGGGGGCTACCTTGATGGCGGCTGGTTCTTCAGCTCCAGAGTTAATAGCGGAGCTGATCGCGACGTTTGTCACCGACACGAACGACGTCGGTACGGGAACTGTGGTTGGAAGCGCGGTGTTCAACCAGTTGATCATTATCGGCGGGGCGATCTTGGCCTCGCCCGGACAGAGGATGACTCTCGATCCAAGAGCATTAATACGAGATGTGGGCTTCTACGCCGTTACGATTGTGGTGCTGGTGCTGGTGTTCCGGGACGGCAAGGTGGAGACCGCCGAGGCGTGGACCATGCTCATCTTGTATATCTTTTACGTGTTCCTGTGCGCGATCTGGACGTGCATCGAGAAGCGCATTTTACCAGCTTCCTTAGGCAAGGCCGAGAAACAAGTAGTCGTGGAACTGGGCTGCCAGAGCGACGTGACAATGCTCTGGGAGAATTCCCGAGAAGAAGAAACGAACAAGGAGGTCGAGCTTCCCGAGAAGAAGGAAACGGATCTGGAAGATGTTGACCTGCGAGATGAATCACCCACGAAACCTCCCGAGAAAGCGACAGGGGACGGCGGCGTAGGCGGCATCGAAGCAAATGATGACCTGGAACCTCGAAAACGTGCAAAGTGTTATACAGGCTGCGCCGCGTGTTTACATGGCGTGGAGCGCACGTGGGCGCCGCCCGTGTCGCGCACGTTAGGACCGCTCAAGGACCGGGATCGCTTCGTATTGTTATTCTTGGCTTCCCTGGTTTGGCTGACCTTGATCGTGTTCCTGATGATGGAGTGGCTCGAGAAGTGCTCGTGTTTGATAGGGCTGTCGCCGGCCGTCGTCGGTTTAACCGTCGGAGCCATCGGCACGTCGCTGCCGGACGCCCTCGTGAGCTTCGATGTCGCTAGGCGGGGCGAGGGCACGATGGCCGTGGCGAACGTGTTTGGATCGAACATCTTCGATGTGTTATTTGCGCTGGGTTTACCGTGGGCGATCTCGACCGCTATAAACGGGAAGCCCATCCTCGTGCAGACGTCCGATTTAGGTTCGGGCATCATCGCAGGCGCGTTCCTGTTCACGGTTGTGAGCGCCGTGACGCAGCGCTACGTGCAGACGCGGCTGTCGGGCATCTTCTACATACTGGGGTACCTGCTCTTCTTCGCCTACTGCTTCATCCACGACTACGCAGTGCTCGGGATCTAGTGTGTCGTTCGCCGTGTGACTTGTCTTATATATACTATCGCTTGTCACCGGTGTCATCGCTGTTCCATGTTTAGGGATTCATCACCGGTTAAAATAAATAAACTTTCAAGTTGAATAAATAAATAAATAAATAAATAATTAAGGAAGGAATATCCTAAAGAAAAAGGACATGCACCAAGCCTCTAGAGGCCTTCTCCCTGCAATAAATAAATAAATTAATTAATTAATTAATTAAGGAAGACCTAAAAATAGGAACAAGCTCCTAAGAGCCTTCTCCCTGCTCAAGAAGATGAATTTCTTTTTTCCCGGTTATCTCCAATTTCAAGTTTTTACGATACCTAAAAACATGTCTTTTGTGCTCCTGGATTAATTTTTTTCAATTGCAACTAATATCAGATCTCTTAATTTACAAAAATGACTAAACATGGCGGCGCTAGTAAAAATGTAACCATACAACATTTATCGTTTCACGAACCCGAACTTGAAGGGTGCTCGAACTATAATTTAAAACATAGTTTGAATACGCGGACCGGAACCGAGGAAGCACGTCTAGATATGCAACATGCGCCACCAATCTTCTGCAAAACGGATCATCTGTTCCCCGCTTGGCCTTCGTCCGTATAACATATCCGAGTCCCGTCGACGGGATATGTTAGTTTTTATATATCGGATTTCAAAATTCGGATTTTGTATGCGTCTGTGCATCCGGGTCATCCGTCAGTATGGGGGCATGAAGTATACGAAACCCTATACTACTCACTCTAACTACTCACGAGTTGTAGCGGCGGCGTCACCGGAACGGGACGCGCCGCCGCTGCGGACGGCGGCGTTGATCGCGCCGCGCAGGTCGAGGCACTCGCGCGCGCCGCGCGACGCGAACTTGGCGACGACCTTTTCTTTCCCTTCCGCGCTCGTCTCCGACAGCGTGAAGTGGTGCAGTGGCCCGAAGGTCTTGTATTCCTTGGCCTTCACCTCATCCGTCACATGCACGGCGCTGAGCATGATGTGCAGCTTGATTAAGGGCGTCACGGCCTTCATGGCTTGGACGATGTCGCCGCCCCGATGGACGCTTGCGGTGCGGTACTGCGCCCAGTCCGACGAATTGCGGAACACGAGGAGCTCCCTATGTCCTTTGATGATGACGACCGATGGCTTCCAGACCTTGGTCTTCAGCGTGCGTAAAGAACACCGCGCGAGGCACTCGATCTGCACGACGCCGTGCGTGCTGTGCGCCGGCGCCTCGGCGTGCGTCTGGTCGCGGCAGGCGTCCGCGCCGCGCGGCGGCGGCACGGCCGCCGTCGCGGAGTCGGCGTGCGGATCGCCGCCGCGCTGCATCAGGATCTCGCGCTGCATGGCCTCCGGGAGCTGCGCCCAGACGGCCGGAGGGCGCCGGCGCCGCGGGCCCCGCGCTCAGGTCGAGGCCGTCGAGGCCCCAGCTCTCCTCCTGCGGCGGCGGCGCCGGCGCCTGGGCGGGCGGCGGCGCGGCGACGGGCAGCCCGAAGAGGTCGACGGCGCCCGTTGGCTGAGGCACGGGCGCGAGCACCGGCGGCGCATAGGGCGTCGGCTGGAGCAGGCCGGGCACCGCGGGCGCCGAAGGCGCCGGGGGCGCCGCGTTGAGCGCGCCCGGCATCTCGGGCTTTGGCTTTGAGCGGCTGCGACGGCGGCGGGCCGGCCGGCTCGGGGGGCTCAGCCGCGGCGGCGGCGCGCCGGGCATGGCGCCGGGCATGGCGCCGGGCATCGCACCCGGCATCGCGCCCGGCATGGCCGGTGGCATCCCAGACATCATCTGCGGTGTCGCCATGGGCATCTGCATGCCCATCGGCGGCATCCCGGGCATCATCGGCCGGCCGGGCATCTGCCCCGGGGCATCATCCCGGGCATCTGCCCGGCCATGCCGTAGCCGGGCATGCCGGCGCCCGCGGGCGGCGCTGGCCGCGAGAGCACGTCGAGCGCCGAGATCGACGACCGCGTGTCGCCGCGTCCGTCGGCGGCCGGTGTTGGTTCGCGGCCTGGTTCAGCTGGCCGGGCATCTGCATCTGGACCTAGCCGGGCATCTGGCCCGGCATCTGCCCCGGGTAGCCCTGCATGGCCTCAAACTGGGTCCTTTTATTGGAGCGCTCGCAGTGGGAGTGCCGCGCTGTCGCACCTCTGTCGAGCGTCGTCTTCCGCACTATGGCAAAAACCTAACGCTAACAAATTGCCTTCCCGGTTTGCAATTCTTGTAATTTTCACCAATCGCATGGCCTATGAGTTCCACACTCGACCGTAAAGTCGTGGACAATCTTGATGTTCTCGGGGAATAGCCGATGAAGTAACAGGCTGGCAAATGTGTCTACCATATATTGTGAAAGCGCTGAGCTCAATTTTTTTTTTGTGGAGACAATTACTTTGCGGTCGTGTGAGGTGCAAACAGATTGAGGCTGTAAGATCAAACCGAGTGCTCCCTGAATCCTGCATGTGGGGCGAAGTCTTTTACATACTTCATTTTGATAATAATAGCGAGCTGTATAACTTGAGCTGATGGATACTGACCTGGTTGCTAAGTCATGCAATTCTGTGCTAGATGGTTCATGTATAGTCTGACCCAACAGCTGCTGCCGTGTTGGTTTGTGCTTGCGCGCAAGGTACTCCCTGAAAAACAATCTGATTGTATCAAGAGCGTTAAGGTTATGTGCTCCTTGCGAAATTAGTCCAATTCTTTCCTTATCCTTGGCGCTCCAGCTATAAATATGCGGATGAACTTTGAGTGCGGTTATTTGAGACTGGCAAACGCGCAATGCACACAGTTTCCCTTCTGCAGCCTCAATGTAATCATAGCGTTGAAATACACTTTTCCTTGATCTTACATGTAGTGGCATTGCAAGCTTACTAGATGTGCTCAATAAGCTCACGGCAATGTGATCAATGGGTCTAATCGAGAGTTCTGCCATTCTGAGTTCACGCAATATGCTCCTGGCCATGTTGGCATGGACGTTCCAACGAAGAGAAATATCTTCAATCAGAAGAATTGGCTTTGTGATGGATGAGTTACTTTCCTTATCCTTGTACACTGGCAGATGTGAGCCTTGGTGAACGTTTTGGGTTCCCCCCCCCATGGGCAATTGGTCACCGGCGTCTCTTTGATGCCCAAATAAGGCTAAATGGGGGTTATAGTGTCTAATATCTTCTCGAGTGGTTGTGTACATTTGCATGGATGCACGTCGTGCTAGTGAGTGATCATAAATGGCAGGAACAGAAGCATCTTTTTGGAGGCGTCTAATGCTAGTAGATGTGCAGATAAATTGTGCAGAAAGTTTGAAATTAGGATATTGAATATCCTGCACATCTTTCACTAAGTTGTAGGGCCAAGTATGATCACGGCTGTTTTGGGCATCAAGTCTCGCGGATTCAGATGAGGTTGCATATACACCGCATGCTGTGGTGAAAATTTTCAGCTGTTTGCATGTATACTGTGAACGCGCAGCTACTATGCACAGCGCACCAAGGTCCCCCATGACACTAAGCAACTGATTCAAAGGGGCAACTTGTTTCCGTTTGTGTTCATCAGACAAGACAATTGGGCATTGTTGTGATGGAAATGCTCCTCTTTTGTTGTTGAAAGCGCAACGATGAGCTCTGTGAAAGCGATCTTTGGTCGATGTGGGATCAGTTTTTGCTACGTCTGACTGCGCAACATCTGGCACAAAATATATAATCTTTTTGCCTGCAGGGCCATATTGGATCTCTTGCATGTCCCTTGCAAAAACTGATATTCGAAGTGTGTTTCTTTTAGCCATTTGTAGAGGTATTATTCTTCCCAAATTGGCAAGCCTGTAATAAGTGGCGAAGAAAATTTGCCTTTGAATAGCAAAAATCAGCTTATCATTATTATCATGCAAATCGGGAGCCAACGTGGGTTTCATTTGGCCCAATAACTGCCCTGCGTGTTCTATGATTTGTTCGTAAAATTCTATCGGACGTGGGCTACCAGTTGAAAGGACTTCTGTCAAGGCGGCAAATTTTGGAACTCGGGCCATATCCTGCGTTGTCCTGCCAACCATTTCGTATTGACTTGTTCTATGAATGGTTGAGAGTCTGTCAGAATAAACACCCGATAACATCAGCAAGCGAGCCGGAGCCACATGCACCCTGCCACCAAATGTAGCATAATCGCACGCGGACCACGAATTGGTTAGCGAATTTGTGATCACTGATGAAATTTCCGCAAAATTAACCACAATCTGACTGCAGTGCCACTGACGTTCCTTCAGCTTGGCGTGTGATAATAGCCTGAGAGCCCCTTTGAGGTTGATGTGACGTATCCAAGATACTAACCTTTGCTCATCACTAGTCACATTTTCATGGGCATAAGTGATGATTCCACTCGATCTGTAGTTGGGTATAGACACAAGGGCAGTGAAAATGGCCTGCGTATATGCAGTTGCCACTAAATAAAAAAATATACAATTGGTCTCACAGTAAGAGTAGATGTGATTTTCGAGGCAAGGTAAGCTGCAATTTTGTTGGATTTTGAAAATGTTGCAGTATGAGTTGCGGGAACAGCTGATGTAAGTGCGGGACTCCACACAGCTTGTTTCCGTCTCGCACGTAGCCTTGCCAAACGAATATTCGGTCTCGCCATAACCATTGCGAATATCACGATAAGCAGATCATCGACTTCGTCTAATGTTCTCGAGAGATTTAAAATTCAGCTTGCTTTCAATTTGTGCGGTGTAGTGAGAGTAGTAAGCGGCCAACGCACGCTAGACATACCTAGGTACCGTACACGGTACCTACGGTACTACGGTACCGTAGGTACCGTAGGTATTGTACCTACGGTACCTACGGTACCTACGTAGCAAGAGTATGTCGCAGCGTTATGTAAAGTAGCAGGGTCCTAGCTGCTCAATCAGGGACTGGCGCTAACCCACTACGAGAGTGTTGTATTATAAGCTCAGGCTGGTTTACATAGCCCGGGCCTGAGCCTGCCAGTGAGTACTACTAGCGTCACGGTCACGGCGGTCGCCGTCGATAGACACTGGCACTCCGAGTCACTGGCAATGTATAGACTCAATTTAGAGAGTGAGAGATACATATCTAGGGTACTAGTAGGATGGGCTCAGGCTAAAGGGTTCCTCTCTCTCTACTCCCCCTGGACGCAACTTGAAACCGTGACGTCCAACCGTTGACTCGGAACATAAGCGGCCCCTTCTACTGGAGGATGTATCTCATGTGGCTCAGAATTGTGAGGGTCATTAAGCGGGCACGTACAGCTAGACACCGTGACCCGCGCCGCAGTAACCGTGACCGGCGCAGTAAGTTGGTATAGAGCCTGAGGCCCGGGCGCTCACGGTGGCCCTATCATGATTTCCGTGACCCATCTTGGGCACTGGTGGGATTAACGCCTAGTTGCCCCAGTAACTCGTATATCTCGCTGGTCAGCCTATGCTGAAGTTCAATCAAAAATTGTATCCTAGAATTTTTGGCGTCGAAATTTTCGACGATGCGGTCTGTTCAGCTCGCCTTCGCATGGGCGTGCTCTGGCGCCTTGATGACACGCGCCGCGCCATTCGTCGACTACGAAGCTCTTCGCGGCGCGACGCCGGCGAGCGACCGCCTGAACATGCTTGGGGGGCAGCGCGATGAAGGGTTAGTGGCGACTTTTGAATTCGAGGATCTGCTGTCGTACTCATACGAGTATGGCGAGGCGAGCAGAACCGTCGCGGAGGAAGACCGATGCCCCAAGACAAGGAAGCAGAAAGAGGAGTGCTTGAATGCGAATGACAAGGACGAAGATGAATGCAGCAACTTGATCGAGGCACATGAGCGATGCATGAGGCTAGAGCGGCTCAAGATCGCTTCCTCGGCGGACGGCGGTTTTGGCGTTGATTTCAATCTCGGGAATATGAATTTTGGGCCGGACAGTGACTTAGGTTTGAGCAACTCTGGTCGTCGGGATGGGTACTACGTGAACGCCGCGTCCTTCCAGGGGTTTACGGACTTAGGCTTTCTGGGGGCATCTGTGGCACCGGCCGGCGACGTTGATGGTGATGGTGTGGACGATATCATCATTGGTGCTCCGGGGGTGCGACATGTCTACGTACTCTTTGGTTCAAGTGATTATGACTCCTCCGCTCGTCGTCGCCGGCTACAGTCAAAATATCCGCCGTGGGCTGATCAGAAATCAAATGTTGGAACCTTTGAGACCGCTATCAACGCACTGGGAGAAAATGCATTCATGATCCTCCGAGAGGATAATACCGACCAGGAAGACAGTGCATTTGGCTCGCAAGTCACGACGGCCGGTGATGTGAACGGAGATGGTTTCGATGATATCTTAATTGGGGCCTCGGGAGATGGTGTGGGTTCTTCCTTGGTTTCGCAAGGGCGGGTCTACGTTTTCTTTGGCGGAGATCGAACCACTTTGACGGGCCACGGCGCCTGGGATCTCACTAGCTCCGGGCACACGGGATTTCCGATCGAGCGTGGGTTTCGCATAGAAGGCGATGCAAATTTTCGAGGCGTCGGTCAATCTATTTCGGGTGGCTTTGACCTCAACGACGATGGTTTTGATGACTTCCTCATTGGCGTGGAGACCGACTCCAAAAATGGCCACGTGGACGACGTGGGCGAAGCTGTTTTAGTCTACGGAACCAACGAATTCGACCGGTCGATCCTACCACTCCAAAATCTCGCTGGTAAGGGCGGGTCGATGAACCCACGGGGTGTAATTCTTGCACTGAAGAATAAAGATGGTGCCGGTAAGAAAGCCCTGCTGGGTCTCGAGATGGCGGCACTCGATGACGTGAATGGTGATGGTCATGACGATATCGCAGTGGGCGCTCCCCAGTACGGAGATGGCGGTGCGGCGTTTGTGATATTTGGGGGTATTCAATACCACGGCACTTTATTTCTAGACGAAATGGATGGCTCCGACGGGTTTGGCATACTTGGTGCCAAAAAGGGCGATCTTTGTGGTGGTGATGTTAAAAAGGCTGGCGACTTCAATGGTGACGGCTACGGAGACATCATTGTTGGCGCGGCAGGCTTTGAACATCGTCGGGGTGCTGCTTACATAGTGCTGGGCCGCAAGCACTTCGGCCCAACTGTCCGGGCTGACATCTCCTTTCGTGGCGATGTTGCTAAGGACATGGCTGGCTACTCCGTCTCCAGCGCAGGTGATGTAGACGGTGACGGCCTCGACGATGTGCTCATCGGGGCCTTTACTTCATCTCCCCAAGCGCGCGAAATGGCTGGTACCGTCTATTGTGTGCTTGGAGGGTCCAAGAAAAAGGGAACCTTTGATCTTTCTGATCTTAACGGTTTCGATGGCTTTACCATGTATGGCGAACACTCTGGCGACGGTGCTGGCTTTGATGTTGCCGCGGCCGCCGATTTCAACAATGACGGTATAGATGATATCATAGTTTCATCGGTATTCCAGAAGGGTTCTGCCTCTAACAAGGGCGGCAATGCCTACGTCATATTTGGCCAACATTTTAATTCCAAGGCACCCACAACAATGCCCACTGGTCCATCTGCAATGCCCACGCCCGCTCCTTCGCGTCCGACCTACTCTCTGGGCAACGAAAAGCTCCCCTTTCCCTCTAAAGTTGCCCTGAGCTCCATACAAGGGATGTCAGCGGGTTCTATCTTGCGCGGAGAAGAAACGCTCCCCTCTATAGCATTCATTGGTGACGTTGACTTTGATGGTATTGATGACTTCGTCGCGGCCGCCGATGGCAAAGCTTACCTGATTTACGGCGCTGCCAACGATGATATTTTTGCGGGCGATCTCAACTCTATCACCACACAGACTTCTGGCAACTTCGTCGGTGCAGCCATAGAAGCCCCCTGTAGTATACAAGTCGTTGCATCAGCGGGAGACTTCAATCTTGATGGCCATGACGACATGGCGTTGGCCTGTCCGGCGGATAATGACAGCACGGGCACAGTTTTTGTAGTATTTGGAGGTGATGGGTTTCCGGAAACCAATATCATTTCTCTAGAGAGCGACATGATGCTTGGTGTTGACTACATCCAACTGCAAGGCGGGTCGAACGGCGACGGTTTTGGGTCATCTCTCTCGACTCTTGATTTCAACAATGACGGCTATGCCGATGTAGTCATCGGCGCCCCGCAGTCTAGTTGCGCCTATGTATATTATGGGATGGCTTCGACGGCCTTATCAGCTTCAATTGTTGATGCTACGACTTTTGGTCCGACCGAGGGATTTCGCCTCACCCATGACCAATCTGACCTCGGATCATCGGTTGCCGGCATCGGCGACATCAACGACGATGGCTATGATGATGTGGCGGTTGGAGCACCTGCTGCTGCTACTGTCTGTGTTGTTTTTGGTAACGAGTATATGCGCAATGATGATGCCCCCGCTGAATATAAGTGCGACGATCTCGATCCAGACTCCGATAACAGTCCAGGCTTCATGACGTTCACCTCATCTGAGGGGGGAGATAAAGACAGCGAGGAGCGTTATATTGGTGTTGCTGTTTCCGCAGCTGGTGACGTCAATGGCGACTCCTATGCTGACTTCCTCGTCGGAGCTCCTGGCGTTGACCATGGCTCGGGCATGGTATACATCATGCTTGGCAAACCTGATAACTGGAAGAAAAAGGAGAATACAAAGAAGGCCATGCCTATCGTTTCATCCCTACGACGAGGTGCGCTTGGTTCAGCTGTCGCAGGTGCCGGGGACATAAATAACGATGGTCTTGACGACATTCTTATTGGTGCGTCCAACGGCCTTGACCGTACGGCTTCGGAGCCCGGCACCGCCTATGTTGTTTTTGGTTCTGCTAGCCTGGTTCCGGCGCATGCCAGTATTGATGTTCGCATGTTGGATGGCAGCGATGGTTTTGCTCTTACTGGTACTAATCTTGGAGCGCAGGCCGGTGCGGCTGTCGCTCTTGGCGCATTTGATGTCAATAATGACGGCATTGACGATCTGATGGTTGGCGAACCGGGCGCCCACCAGGCTTTCGTTTTATTTGGCATTTCTGTGGGTACAGTAGATACCCACGAACCGTCCCAAATGCCTACCACAGACACGTGGGCGCCGACGTCGTCGCCAAAACCTACGGGTGGCTTTCCTACGCCAAGGCCGACAAAGCAACCCACGCCAAGACCCACGCCAATGCCCACTGGAGCCTTTCCCACGCCTATGCCCACCAAGGACATGCCCACACCAAGACCCTCAACTTCAACCCCTACCTCGCCAATTAGCCCCACTGCTCCCACGGATGGGGGGGGATCGACCGGGTCGAGTTCAAGCGGCGATTCCGGGTCGAGTTCAAGCAGCAATTCGGGAGGGGGGGTCGACGCGGCTAGCGCCGACATCATTGGTGGTGTTGTTGCCGGAGCTGCTGTTCTGTTCATCATGGCCATGGTTGTCTACCGGAATAAATCAAGAGATGAGCAGGCGTCACTGGCCGACGATGTGGACAGAATCACTATTGAGGCAGAAGCTGCCCGACCGCAGCCAACACCGGTCGATCAGGCAAGCATGAGCTCTGGGGTCAATGACATGTCCATGGTTGAAGCTCCAGCTTCCATGGTGACTGACGTCCAAGAGAAAATCATCGAAGCTGACTTGTAGCTGGCTAGGGCCCTTTGCTCCGGTCGCTGAACATGCGTCTAGGGAGAGAGAGACGAGGACTCCCCGCTACGTGGTCGCCCCGGGTAAGTTAAATGCCCTAGGGTGCAGTTTACGCAGGCAGCGCGCCTAAACAAGGCCTTGGTGGCCACGGCGCAGCTCAATAGCAGCACGAGCACGGCGCACTAGGCTGCCATTTACCTGAGGGGTTATTGCCCCCTGGCGCCGCCCGGGGTTAATAACCCGGGTAATTGCCGGTTAGTACGGGTTATTTACCTCAGGATCTTATAGAGG
>JACLAA010007434.1_pt1 | contig 31072 bp, 16 predicted proteins | sample 8027891 | NCBI WGS metagenome assembly JACLAA01 (sample SAMN15724900, study PRJNA655200) | protist metagenome | isolation source: fluorescence activated cell sorting (FACS) single amplified genomes of... | place: Spain: Blaines Bay Microbial Observatory, Mediterranean Sea | collected 2016-01-19 | reverse complement strand
GGTAATCGAGCGACTCGTTCTCGAAGCCGAGCGGTATCGAGGTCTCGAGAGAGGGACGATTGAAAAAGCGGTGATTACGGTTCCTGCGTATTTTGATCAGAAGCAAGTGGATGCGACCATAGATGCGGGGATGATGGCTGGCTTGAAAGTGGTGAAGACGTTGAGAGAACCGGAAGCCGCGGCTTTGGCGTACGGGGTGGACATCATGAACCCGGACTTGGACGAAACGATTTTCGTTTTCGATTTAGGCGGCGGCACGTTCGACGTGTCGATTTTAGAAGTTGGCGGTGGAACGTTGGAGGTGTTAGCCACTGGGGGAGATTCTAGATTAGGCGGGGACGATTTAGACGTAGCCGTAGCGAAATGGATGAGTAAAGAGTGCGATAAGAAAGGGTTGATTGTTGATTTTAGAGGCGCGCTGTTAAACGCCAGGAGGACGAGAGAGAAACTGTCCGACGTGGATGTTGTGAACGTGCCTTTACCATCAGATGGGAAAGAGGTAGCGTTTACGAGACAGATGTTAGAGAAAGCTTGCACGAGCGTTTTGCGACGAATGCGACAGCCGTGCGTGGAATGCGCGGATAGCGCCGGGGTGAACTTGGAACGTCTCAGGCAAATCGAAGAGGCGAAGAACAAGAAGAAAAATAGAAACAAGATTAGCACGAGATCGGCTGGACGGCCATTTGATAGAGTGTTATTAGTTGGAGGAGCGACAAAAACGCCTTGTGTGAGAAAGTTTGTCGAAAACACATTTTCGAGGAAACCAGAGTTGGATTTAGTGGACCCGGACGAAGTCGTCGCGCTTGGCGCAGCTGTGAGAGCGGGGAGTTTGTCTGGGACCATAGATAACGTAGATACGTTCAACCCGTTAGAAGCGGGACTTATTCGAGCGTTTGCTGCCGCAAAAGGGCTTAACAATACTGAAGCTGGCGGCGCTGTTGGCGATTTGGAGGATGATGACGGTGAATACGATGAGTTTGACGAAGCGTATTTGAACGAGGACGAGGGCGAGTGGGAAGACGACGAGATCCCAGAAGACTTGGACGATTTGAGAGAGATGATAGAACAATAATAATACGAATAGAATTCTGCTTTTGTGTGTAGATGTACAATATATGGCGATAGATTGAATACGGTTACTGCTACTACACTGTATGTGTGTTATTTATTAAGTTTTTTTACTAAATAAACTCTCTTCGAGTCTTTCCGTGATGCTCGCGCCTACGGGTTTAAGTTCTATCGTTCTAATCGTTTTTGGGTTATGATTGCCATCATTGCTATCATCTTCCTCATCCTCGTCGTCTTCGTCGTCGTTATCAATCTCTTCACTTTCATAGTCCAATGCGAGTAAATGCGCCTCGTGAACCGCTCCAAACTTGTTTTCAAAATCATCCTCGCTCGAGTTCATCTCAGCCGACGCCGATATGAACACGTCCACTCTATTCTCCGCTTTTTCAATCAAAGACCCCAACCTGTCCGGCCATTCGAACACTGACACGCTCGTATTTGAAAAAGTATCCTCTAAATCAATCAACTGCTTCACGCTCTTTTCGTCTGGTAATCGATACAGGTCAAAATGGTGCACCTTTTGAACGCCTTTCATCGTATCGCTCTCGTCGTCCTTCTCGTACGTGTTCTGAATCAGATACGTCGGAGACGTGACGGACAAAGACAAACCTTCGTTCAACGCGGAACGAATAAACGCTCTCGCAAACAGAGATTTCCCGGCACCGACCGTGCCGTGCAAACAAATCACATCGCCGCCTCGTATAACCGTTTCGGCTAAAATTTTTGCAATCTGGCCAGTTTGGGAAGGTTTTTTCGTCCTGAACGACATCTTTTTCATCACAGACGACGCGCTTTTGTTGTCGTTGCTCTCATCATTATCAGCGGCAGCTTTGGTGGTGGTAAACGCTGCTCTGCTGTTACTGTTTTTGTTCAAATAATAATAATAACAATACCCATCACGCGGCGTCCTCCTTCTCCCTCTGTTTTGCATCATCATCATCATCAAATACCGTTGTTCCGTGTTTTGCCTTTCTGACAAAAAGGACGACGACGAAACCACCACCGCTTTCGTCGTCGTCGCACCGACACTTCTCGTCGCAAAACTACCTCGACGAGAAAAACACCTCTGACAACACATGTTGCTCCTACTCAAAGCGACTTTCATCATCGTCGTCGTATTCTGTATTCGTTTCGCCCCCAACAACAAAAGTGTTTGAAAAGTAAACGTTTTCCTTCATCCTTAAAAACTCTTAAACCCTATCTCCGTGGTGCTTTTTCTTCTCTTTTGTGTGAAAATTTGTCATCATATAAAAAGAGCTTCTCTGCGAACGACGACAAAGAGCGACCTGAGAGGAGCAGCTAGAAAGGAATAAGACGAGCGAGGAGAAGAGAGGCATCATCTGAACCGCCTGTCCGAAAAGAGCGTCGTGTTGTGTGTGTGTGTGTGTGTTTTAAGGCGTTTTTATTTGTTTTTTATTGTCAGAAGAGAAAAGAGCAATTGAGTTGAGAGCAGATCTTGTTAGAATTCCGATCACATCAGAAACACATTCTTTTCCGTATATATAATAAATATTCATGACGGTCCCTTCAGAAGGAGGAGAAGAAACGACCACAACCGCTGCGGCGAAAGATGCGCTCGAAAATCTCTCTTTGAGACCGGAAACAGCATCAAACAACAACGCGGGGTGGCAAACGCAAGGTGAAAAAGAAAAAGGAGGGAAACCGAAACCACCGGGGAAAGAAGAATCGACACATAAGTGGAAAGAAGAAGACGATCGAGACTTTCAAACGGTGACAAACAGACGCACATCCGTGGACCACAAGAGGAGAGAGTATGCAGAACCGAGAGGAGGTGGTGGTATGGGTTTAAGAGGCGGGAGAATTTCAGAAGACCGAGGGGGAGGAGGCGAGAGGAATTCCATCCCTGGCTTGAGACCACCGCGAGGGTACGAGAAGAGAGAAGGAGGAAACGATTTTTATAACCGAAACCGAAAGGATGGACCGTCGAGACCGAACCAAAATAGATCTGGGTTTTCTATTGGAAGAGGTCGAGGTCAAGGAAAAGGTCACGGGAACGTTTTAGGCGGCCCCGGTGGCGGGTACGAAGTGAACATGGCGCAACCGTACGCGCCCGGGTTTAACGAAGCCGAGCTCGAAATCGAAGAGAAGAAAAGTTGCATCTCGGAGGAATTTGAGAAGAGCATCGCGGAACACGCGACAGAGTTTGAGAAGTTGTTTAAAGACGAAAGAGAGTCGAATCCGGATCGCGAGAACATTGAACACGTGTACGGGGCGATGGAACTGGTTAAAATTTTGAGAGATTTGGAAGCGGCGAACGCATGCGAATTGCCGGCGGAGGTGGATAAAGACACCGTGCCGTTGAGATCGGTGAAACCTGGAGATATGTTGTGGGATTTGACCATGTTCGCAAACAGGGTGAAGACGAATCCGGGGGCGCCAGCAGGACAACTGAAAGGTCCGGCGTGGAAAGACGGCGACGACGCTTTGGGACGAAAGAAGAAAGATCGATACGAAGTTGGCGACGGGAAAGGATCGTACTCTACACAAAATAGAGGCGGCAGGAGAGATGAATACGACGGTGTGCCCGAGTGGGCTTTAGATGGGAACCAATTAAAAGACCGAACGGAGGTTGGAGATTCATTTTTGGGCGGTGCCATGCCGGCGTTGACGGAGGAGGAGATGCGCCAGATGCGCGAGGAAATCGCCTCGGGCACGACGAGGTCAGAGGCGAGAGTCGTCCCTGAAAGCGAAAAGATTGAGCTCACCGAAGCTGATATCAATGGTTTAATTACTGAGGACGCGTTTACGCAAGATATTAAAGCGGAATTAATGGAACAAGAAGCGGCGAAGAATCAACCGAGACAACAATCGAGATTTGTCATCGAAGAGGATTCTCCAAACGTGTCTTCCGGCGGTGGCTTTTTCGGAGATTTGAACGCACCGAATGTTGCGCAGCAACATCAAATGATGCAGCAGCAACAGCGGCAGCAACAACCGGCGGCGCCGGTGTCTATACCGACGAACTGGATGTACTTGGATCCCGCGGGCGCGCCGCAAGGACCATTTACGCGAGATGAGATCACAGAGTGGCACCAAGGCGGCTTCTTCCCGATGGATTTACCGTTGAGACCGTCTGATGCACCAATAAACTTCAAGTACGTTCCTCTTCAGGCGCTGTTAAAGATGGGATGGCGGTACGATCAAGTCTTGAACGCCATGAGCGGAGGAGTTCGAGCGATTCCCGCGCCAGTTCAGCAACAACAACAGCAGCAGCAGCAGCGACAGCCTACCGGAGGTGGTGGCAGCGGCGGCGGCGGGCTGCTTAGTAACATTATGGGTGCAGCGGTGCCGTCTGGTCACCCAGCCGCGCCGTCCGGGCCGACAAAGTCGCTCGCTGATATCGAAGGCGGCGGTGCCGCAGTCAAGAAGGGCATGCCGCAACCGCGCGCCGGTGTGGTTGCGCCGAAGCCGAACGTCGCTCCATCACCATCACCAGCTACTGGAGGTGGTTTATTAGGAAGTATAATGGGTAGTGCCGGTGGTTTACCACAAGGGCATCATCAACAACAACAAGGTCAAAGCAAAGGCATGGGCATGTCGTTACAAGAGATGGAAGATCGACAGCGGGCGATGCTCGTTTTAGAGAAACAAAGCGAAGAAAATGCCCGTATAAATAGACAAAAACAAGAGCAAGAACAAAAACGTTTAGAAATGGAAAGACAGCAAAAACAGCAACAGCAGCAACAGCAGCAGCAACAAGCGCAACAGAAGCCAGCTTGGGGCGGAGCAAAACCAGCTGCCGTTGTCAATGAAGGACGAAGTTTAGCGGACATTCAAAGAGAAGAAGCCGAGTTAGAGAGACAACGCAGAGCAAATGCGCCTGATATGCCCCCAGGAGGCCAAGGTGGTCTTCTGGGAACGCCGTGGGGTACCGGCGCGCCGCAAAACGCTCGAGCACAACCGGCGAAACCGGCGTCGGGTTCCTTGGCGGCAGTCATGGCGCAAGAGCAAGCGCAAGCGAGGAAAAGGCAAGAGATTTTGCAACGCGAAGCGAACGAGAGAATGGCAAACATGAAGGGTGGATGGCAAGGTAGTGGTGGTAGTACTGTCGGCGGTAACGATGGTCAAAAGTCGTTAGCGGAGATTCAACGAGAAGAAGAGGAACGCCGCCAACGTGAAATGGCTGCGAAGAACGAAGAACTGTTGGGTATGCCGCAAAACGCCATCGGCACTGCGTGGGCGACTGGAAAATTAGCAAGTAGTAGTAACCCTCCACCGCCTCAACAGCAACAACCGCCGCCGCCGAAGCGACCGACGATGATGATGCCGCGACAGATGCAAGGTTCGCAACGCAAAGTGCAATCCGATTTCGATCGTCCCGATAGCGCCGGCTCCGCGCCGCGATCCAACCCAGGAAGCCACAACAACTCTATCGCGGATAATATGAACCAAATCGACGGCGACTCTTGGGGTGCGCCTCCGGCGCCGAAGAACAAGCGCGCGTTGCAACAATGGTGCAAACGCGCGATGAAAACGTTGAACGGATCCGAAGATTTAACTCTAGTGGATTTCTTGCTCTCCTTGGCGAGCGCGGGAGAGGTTCAAGAGTACGTTGGTTTATATCTAGGCAACACGCCAAAAGCCACGGAGTTTGGCTTAGAGTTGGTGAAGCAAAAACGAGCGGATCCGAGTTTGAAAGACGGCATCGCGCGCTTGTGAGCTCATAATGGAATAAGAGAGAAAGTAAAACAAATAAAAAGTGGTAATAAAAAGAATAAGCGAATATATCAATCAGTGAATATATAAATACAACAACAGCGAGCGCGCTAAAAGTTTTAAAAGTCAATACTAGGACACGGTAACCCGAACACTATTCCTCCTATGCACGATTGCAACGGCTTCCCGTATATTATCGGTAACAAGAACGCCGCGCCGATGTTCCCTAAACTTAAAAACGACGCCAAGAACGCGCAAAATATAGCGACTGCTTTCAGTTGTTCTGGATCTTTGAAAAAATCTGACCCTTCTTCGGAGACGTACGTTCCGTCTCGATCGTACACTCTCTGCTTCATCTCCAGCTCTTTCTTTCGTTCATTGTTCAACCTTTTTTCTTTTTCTGAAATGGATTCCTCTTTTTCTGTGAAGAACGATTCGAAGGTTTCCGTGAATGTTTTTTCTTCCTTCTTATCTTCACTCTCTGTCTCTGCATCATCGGAAGAGGCTTTCGTTCGCGTCGTCGAACGGGGGAAAATGGTAAAATGTGTCTCGTGATAATGGTGATTTCTTTTGTGTTGCTGCTGATGATTTTGATGCCGCTGTAAGAAGCTGCCGCCCATCTTCGCGTTTGAAACGGTGGCGCTAATAAGAAAAGGTGTTTTGGTGATCATCGTCGTTTACGTCGTCGTTTACGTCGTGCTTTTAAATGATGATTTTCGATCCAAATGGTAAAAAGATATTTCTCAGATATTTCTCAAATTTTACAACAGCTGCTTCGAATTATTACTTTTGTTGCACGACGCACCCTTTCAACCCGTCCCCGATCGTTCTAGAATCGTCGTCCAACTTTTCCGGGGGGAACCCGCTCAGTTGTAACGGCCTCGTCGCAGACGCTTCTCCATTCGCCTGTCGAATAAAGTCTCGAATGTGCGCGACGGTGTGCGAGAGATTGAACTTGGCGACGAGGCGAGACCCGTCGCGTAAACGAATTTGAATCGACGTCGTCGGTTCTTTCTCGTCCACCGACCACGGTTTCATTTTTTCGGGCGCTTTTCCTCCTCCTCCTGCTTCAACAGCCTCGTCGTTTCCTTCTCCCTCCGCTCCTTCCAACTTATTCCCGCTCCCGCTAAACGCCTTCACGCCTTTCGGCGGCGTCCAATCCCTTCTCTCTCGTTTCAAATCAATCTTCACCGGATTCCTCGCCGAGGCTCCGGGGTGCATCAATTCCGGTGGACACATCCCTCGACCAATCATTTCGATAAACTCTTGATTTTCGGATGGATCCCGCAACGGTCCGTCGTCCACCGTGAACCCGTTGTCGTAAAACGTAACCACGCGTTCAATCCGCATCTCTTCTTCTTTTTTGTCTTCTTCTTCTTCTTTCAAGTCGCCGTCCAATGCGTCTTCTTCTTCTTCCTTTTCCTCGGTCATCTTCCTCCCTCTTCCGCTGAAAAAGACGCTTTGGCTCCTGGTCGTCGTATTCTCTTCATCGGTATCGTCGTGTCGATGTCTCGCCCCGTGTCTCAACGCCTCTCGAAACATGTTTCCGTATCGACTGTCCGTGAACTCGCCGTCGCCGTTTTCTGGGTGTTCTTTCTGTGATTGTTTGGAAGGATCGATGACGTTTTGCCCGGACGACGCGCCTCCCGTGTACCACTCCTGCGGTTTGTCCTCTGCACCTTCTTCGTTTTCCTCGGCGTCTTTTATGTCTTTCAGCGTGCGGGGCGCGTTGTTGGTGTTATCGCCGCCCATCTTTTGTGTTTTGTTTGTGTGTGTTTTAATGACGAGATCTGAAACGTAAAATGTTGGACTTTTTACTAAAAATTGACTATTCGTATTACTAAGCGCTACTTTAATGAACGACGAGGCTTTGAAACTGCTTGGACGGTCGATTCAGAGCGCCTCTGTGCTGCTCTTCTTCTTTAACTTCTTTCTTCTTTTGTTTCATCAAAGCTTTGGCGATGCTCGCGATGACTTTCTTTTCCTCGTCGCCGAAGACGTTGAGCGAGTACAAGTCTCGCTCGAGCAAAGCGTTCAAGAAGAGGAGGATTTGTTTATCTTCTTCGTTCTCGTCGCAGAGTTTACTCAGCGCGATGGCGACGCATTCGCACGCTTCTTTCTTCGCGTTCGGTGATGGTGGAGAGGAAGAGACGCCGGCTTTTTCGTAGACGTAACTGCCGACTAAATCGAGTATTTTTTCTACGCTTTCCTTTCTCGTAACTTTTTCGAGGAGGAGTTTCAAACAGCGCAAACTCGTTTGGGTCGTTTGATCGACAAAGATAGGGACGAGAGAGGTGACGGCATCGACGATTGCGGATTCCTCGTTTTCGATTTTGTCGTCGCCGTCGGTTGCTCTTTCAAATGCTCGGAACAAGACGCGTCGGGCGTAGAATCGGCAGACGCCGTCGAGATCTGTCTCGGCGCCTTTGACCAACGTCGGAGCGAGTAAAGTGACGAAAGGTTTGAACGCCGAATATTCCAATTGGACCATTTCAAGGAGAGAGCGCAACACGTCTCGACGATCGTCGATCGTGCTCACATCCTCTTCTTTTTTTAAGCAGTCCAACGCGCGCATCACGCGTGCGCCAACGCCGAGCGATTGCGTTTGCGGCTTCCCCGTTACTCGAGCAATCGTCGGAGCAGCGTTAGGTGTTGTGCGCGCAGAAACGGGACCAGGCGTCGGAGCAGCGGATTTGACTACGGACGAGTGTTGACCGCTCATTTTCGTCAGCAATAAGTTCTTTTCTACCGTCGTCGGCGGCATTAAGTTGTTCATTTGCGAAACGTCTAAACCAAACGAGGCTTCGTTGTTGTTGTTGTTGTTGTCGTTCACGTTCATCCTCGTCGAGGCATCACCACCTCCCAAAATTGGTGACGGAGATATGGTCATTGGTATGCTGTTGTCCGTGTTTATGGTACTGACTGGTGTCTTTCGCGTGCCAAAGCTCTTTCTGCTGCGACCGGTTGATTTGTCCAAGCACGCACCCGGTGTTCTTCCTGCGAGCGAAGTCGAGGCATCGTTTTCTTCCTCGCCGCCGTCGACAGGCTTGCCGTCGATATTTTCCGGCGTCGTCGAGGACGCTTTTTTTGTCTTCTTGTTCTTCTTCTTCGATGATCTTTCCAAAACATCCGCGTTCGATTTCTTCAAAAGCACGTCCGCTTTGATAGATTCGTAATTCGCGACGATTTTCTCGACCGTTTCTTGATCGATTTCAAAACATACGACTCTCAACGCGTCCACGCACGCGTCGTACAAATTCGATTTAGAAGACACCGAAACGCATCGACTCGCACACTTCGCCAGCGTATTCGCCCAGTTCTTCAACTCATCCGAGCCTTCCGCGAGATGCGCAATCTTCTTCTTGGACAAGTTCTTCGTACTCAACGCGTATCCGGAAAACTGCGTAACACCGGTTCGCGCGCGGTCGCACTTCTCCACGTCTGACTCAGTCGCTTCGATGGACACGAATGCTCTGCGTAACGAAGGAAGTAAGCCGGTTTCTAGATCGACGTTGCGCGCTAAAGAAATGAGTGCTTCTTGCGCGGACGTTCGCGCGTTCGGATTTTGCCCGGCTAATCGCCCGAAAAGAGGCCCGGCTAAAATTTTCGTCGATTCCGCGAAAGCGAATTTGAACTCTTTCATGAACGAGTTGTTCGACGCTTCCATGGCCGAGGAGGAGGAGGCAATTTTAATGCGAAGCGAAGATACGTTGGTTAACGCGACGATAGCTTCCAAGGCGGGCACAAAACATCGAGACTCCGTCACATCGTCCGCGCAAAATCGCGCTAATGTCGTCGCCGCTCGGAGTACGAAGTCTGCCGATATCGCTTCGACGCCCTCTTTGTCGTCGTCGTCGTCGGTATTCTTCGAGAGGAGTTGCTCCATATCTTCTAAAGCATCTCGGAGACGTTCGGCAGCTTTTGCGCGAGCTGGTGGCGAGTCTGCAACTTTCGTTTGAGCGAGCGAGCGACCTAATCGTTCTCTCGGAGGGAGAGAGGAGTCGATGCTATCGTCGTCGTCTTTGTTGTTGTTGTTATCGCATAAGCCTTCTTCCGCGTCGATGTCGACATCAAACTCACCCTCTTTAATCGCCGTCATTCTCGTCGATATCGTTGCTGTTGCTGTCGTCGTCGCTCTCTTGCTCGCTTCCTCGACGAGTGCCGTGTGTTTCTTCAACGCCGGCTTAATCGACATGGGCGTTTGAATCGATAACATTCGTGGCGGCAAGTCAATCGTAAAGTCATCGTCCACCGGTTGCCCGATTCTATCGTTGTACGCCTTCATGTTATTCTGTGCCGCCAGAATCGCGTTGAGCTCGATGACTTCCGTCAATTCACCTTTCGAGTTGTTGTTGTCCTTTTGTTGTTCTTTTTCTTGTTGTAACTTTCGTTTCCGTTCTCGCATGGCGTCTTGCAAAGACATTTCATTACTCTTCTCATCCGCACCACCCATAATCGTCTTCTTATTCTTTTTATTCTTCTTCTCCGAAGATGATGCTAACGCTAAACGTCTCTTAATCTCGGGGTCTAACTGTTGCGTAAACGCATCGAAATACGATTCATCCACGACTCGATGAAACTTTTCGTACGCCAACTTGGCGTTACCGCGAACAGTCGCGTCGGCGTCTTCCAGCGCTTTCTCAATAGCGACGCTTGCGATATCCGCAACAGTTTTTGACAAGTGCGAGGATCCAACCAAGCCCACTTCGAAGCATTCGGAGAGGTACAACGCACATTTCGCTCTCAACTTTGCAATTTTCGATACTTTCGGCGAGACGATTTCTTCCGCAAACACGCGCGCCAGGTGCACCTTTGGACCTTCATCGTCCAAACTGCTACCGCCGAAACAGTTCCGAACGATTTCCGAGACGCACGCGTCGCCGCTATCACTTATCACGCCCACCGAGACTATGATCGCTTTGAAAAGCGAAGGTAAAAGAATATCGAGAAACTCGTCGCTCAAATCGCCTTTCAAGCGTTGCGCCATGCACAAAACCGCCTGACATCCCGCGCGCGCGACCGACGAGCGCTTGTCGTGCACCGCATACGATAACTTATCGACGATGAGTAAAACGGCGTTTGTTTCGCCAAACTTTTTGATCGACCCGTTTTGTTTCTTTAACACAATCGAAGCGTCTTTACAAAACTGTCGGAACTTGTTGTTTTGCAAGGTGCATAATTTTACGATTTTTTTACACCCGAGAACTCTCTTTTCCCATTCCGAGGAAGTTTGATGCAACTCCTCGGCGATCGTTTCCAAGGCGTGTTGCGTGCACTCTAAAGAGATTAATGCGTTTTCTTCAGCTTCTTGCTTTTGTTTGGACTTGGACGTCGACTGCGTTAAAAACGCCTCCTTCGGCAACGCGTCGTCGGATTGAAACTTTTGCAACCGTTCGGATTGCTTCCTTAATCGTCTCGCCGGCGTCGTTTCGTTCGGATTGATCGGACTGCGCATCTCTAACAATCGATCTTCGCCAGTTCTCTTATTAGTAGTCGTCGTCGTCACATATCCTCCACCCTCAAACGCTCGCTCCAACGCTTTCCTCGTCTTAGGACTCATCCCGTTCGTTTCCAATAAAGCGCGCTCAATCCCTTGCCTTTCCGTGAAATCGTCTACTCTGGAATTCCGCAATGCCACGCACGCGCGTAAGCTCGCATCTTTCACCATTGGTTCTGCATCGTCGTCCGACAACAACAATAACTGCTTCAATTTCTTCACCGCGTTGGTACAATCCCAACTGAGCGAACTCTTCTCGCAAATCTCTTGGATAACTTTACACGCGTTCACGCGAGCTTTCACTGAACTCGTTTTCACATCCACGTTCAATTTGGTCACCAAAAACGTTTTCGTAATCGCTTTGGCGTCGCAGCACAACGAAACTAAAGCGTCGATGGCGCTCTTTTCTTCGTCGTCCTTCTCGTCTCCGCCGCCTTCAACGCCGCCGGACAATTTTTTCAAACACGCGTTCACGAACAGTTTCTTCGCCGTCTCCGACCCGCCGTTCAAGCACTCCTTGAAAATCTCCTTATCTTTGCTCGATTGAATCGCTAAAGAAGTCACGCGCATCGCTCGAGCGTGGTGACGGTTTATCGTCTCGTTCTCATTCCCCGTCGTCGTTACGAGGAAAGACGCCACCGACTCGTACAACGTTTTGCCCGACTCTTCCGTCCAGAAAATTTTGTTGCTTTCAGCAGATTTGAGGTGCATTTCCAACTGCGACAACGCGTGTATTACGTCTTCTACATCTTCATCTCTTCTTCTCGAAGAAGAAGAAGAAGAAGAGAGATTCAGGATGCGTTGGACGCTCTCGGAAAACCGTTTCAACGAAGCTTCCACCACATCCTTCGCTTGTTCGTTGAACGCATTCATTTTTTGTATCTCTTCTTTCAATGTTCGATTTTCAAAAATTCCCCTACGTATGTATATCCTTTCTCGATTGTTTTTTCACGAAGTTATATATACTTATTAAATCTCTCTACTTCTCTCTCACTCCTTAAAGTCTCTACTTTTTTGCTGTTGTTGTTCTCGTGTTGTTGTTACTGTTATTCGTTCTTATTAGAGTTGTGTTCTTCTCTCTCACTCTTTATAAGAAGAAGAAGCTTACTAAAATGTGTTGTTTGTAAAAGAAAGGAGGGGAAAGAAAACAACGATAAAAGTTTAGGGTTTTATTAAAACCCTAAAACATACATTCAAAGAAGAAAGAAGAAGAAGAAGAAGACATTTCTCACGAAAGAGTCAACAACACAGAAGAGAGATTTATAAGAAGAAGAACTCGGTGGTAAAACGAGCAGTACAACCGTCGTAACAACATCATTCTGAGAACGAGAGAGAGAGAGAGAGAGAGAGAGAGAGAGAATACGTGCTACGAATCATTATCAGAGAGAGTTTATAAGAGAGAGAAAAAGTAAAAAGAAACACACATACAAACATAAAAAATGAGCAAAAGTCATTTCCTCATCCCGACAGAAATGGAAGCGCAATTCGACGCGTTCTTCATGAACGTCGCTTCGCAGTGCAGCTCGATCGCGTCGAACGAACACCACGGGAACGCGATCGATATCATGCACGAAGCATATTTCGGGTTTTTGAGAAGGAAAACGGATTTCTTTTCTTCGAGTAGTGCTAACGAAGAGGAAAGGAACAGAGGGAAAACATCCGTCCTGAAAGCGTTGGAGAAACAACGAGAAGAGGTGGAAAAAGCAAAGACGACGCTCGAACGCGAAAAGGAGGAAACGGAAAAACGCAAACACAAAGAAATGGTAAAGAAGAAAGAGAGAGATGAGGAGATGAGAGGGAAACTTGCGGAAGAGGAGAGGGAGAGGAAAGAACGCGTGAGAGAAGCGCTGATGGCGCAGAAGATGGAAGAGGCGAAGAAGAAAATCGTCGAGTTGGACGAGGACGGGAACGAAGTGATTTGTAACGACGAAGAGGAAGAGAAAGACGAGCAACAAAAAGTCGCTCGAGAGAATACAGAGAAAGTGGAAAAGGAAGAAGAGGATCCTCACGCGTTGCAACCAGGGACGGTGCACCCGTCTCCGTTGAACGGCGGCGAAGCCGAACATTACGTGTGGTCGCAAACGTTGCAAGAGGTGGACGTGCGTTTGCCGGTACCGGTTGGCACGCGAGCGAAAGATATCGTCTGCGAGTTTACCGCGACGACGTTTAAGTTTGGTTTAAAATCCGAACCCGCTTTAAGGATTCCGGAAAAGTCCAAATTATGCGAAAGTATTAAACCGGACGATTCGTTTTGGACGTTGGAGGACAATCGCGAAGTCCGATTAACGCTCACGAAATCCAACCAAATGAGTTGGTGGGAAAACGTAATAAAAGGCGACCCGAGAATAGACACGAAGAAAGTTGTCCCGGAAAACTCCAACTTGGCCGATTTAGACGGCGAAACGCGATCGACCGTGGAAAAAATGATGTACGACCAACGGCAAAAAGCCGCCGGGAAACCAACCAGCGACCAAGAAAGCAAGATGGGTTTGATGAAAAAGTTCATGGAGAGCCATCCGGAGATGGATTTCAGCAACTGCAAATTCGACGACGGCGTCTTACCGGCCGGCGCCTTTAATGGACAATGATGATGAGAAGAAGAAGAAGAAGGCGAGAAGAAGAAAACACGACGAGAGAGCGCGCACGTACACATAGAAGAAAAATAATATACTAAGAAGGTGGTAATATAAAAATCTTACAACAAAGAAGCTACAGTAAGTATCGTCATCAGTCCTCTTCACGGGACGATCATCATTTCTTCTTCTCCTTTTCCTCCTCCTCCTCGTCTTCTTCAACCCCGCTAATCCACAAGACGTTGTTACACCTTATCAAAACCTCCCCCAAATTCCCGGTTTCCTCTCCGTCGATTATTTCCATCGTGTTTGCGAGTTGCACGTTCATGTACGCGTCCGTGGAGACTAAAAAACCTTCATACGCCATGCCGGACCATTTTAACTTCACGAGGACTTTTTTCCCGGTTAACGATTGTAAGAACGGTTTCGGGTTGATCGGGACGAACGACGCCATTCTTTCACTCTGTTAGTATTCCTTCCTAAAACTACTCTGCTCTTATTCTCTCGCCAAAGAAAGAGTTGTCTTTTCCCAATATAATACTACTACTACTAACAAGAGTAATAATTAGAGCCGTCTAATGTTTTTGTTGTTGTTGTTGTCTCTGTTGTTGCTTTAAAAAATGAAGTTTTGAGGAGGACTGCCCTTTTTTTTTTCTTCAAACACAAAAAAAGAAGATTTTACACGAAAGTAATCTATCTCATCATCATCACTTTTTAAGGAGCTTTTAAGAAGAAAATAATGATGTCGAATACTAACAACAACAACAACAGTGAGAATAAGAAGAGGGCGGCAAAGGTATCTAAAGACGAGGAACCGACGTCGCCGAAGATTTTTCTCTCGATTACTTTCGGCATTCTTTTCATTCTGAGCTTGATTTTCGGGAAAGCTGGGTCGTTTTCCTCTTCTTCTTCTTCTTCTTTATCATTAAACGTTGCGGATGATATGAATCAAATGTCCTCGGTGGACGACGACGCCCCGGACGTTGGCTTAACGTCGTACGAAGAACAACACGTGGACCCGTCTGAAGTGGCCAAGGAGCCAATCGAAGAGTCGTTGGCGAAAGATGACGGGGAAGAGCACTCGGATTTAGACGGCGATTTGGATTATCACTTAGACCAACCGGTGCAGAAACCGAAAACGGAGGTGGATAATTGCAAGAAATGCAAGAAAGTTATAGTGCCGGAAATGTGCGGGTACGCGCCGAAGAGAACGATGGAAGATTTGTCGGTCACTATGAAGAAGAGGAGGATATTGTCGTTAGACTTGGAGGAGAGCGAGGAGGAGGATTCAGACGACGATGAGGCGAAGAGTAGCAACATTTTAAACATTACTACTAGAATAGGACTTCGGAAGCTATTGAAAGGGCACCAGGCGTTTCAAACGGACAGAAACCGAGCGTTGGCGAAATCGAGGCAACCGGATTTCAAGCCGCCTCCAGAGAGCGTCCGAGAGGAGGTTTTGAAACATTACAAGATGTGGCAATCGGATTCGGCGTGCACGATGTGGACGAGAACGTGCGTGAAAAGACATCTGGAAGGCGACGATATGGGTTTTAAGCGAGGTCCGGAACAGTATTTCAAAGATAAGAAAATGCCCGGGTTGGATGGCTCCTTAGTTTTTCCGGATTTGAAACGAGGCGAGTTGGGGACGTGCGCGCTCGTCGCCGTGGCGGATAACATGTTAGGGAAAGGACGAGGTCCGGAAATCGACAATCACGACACCGTTTTTCGGTACAACGGGCCTTTGAAAGCATATAAGAAGGATATTGGGGTGAAAGGCGACGTGTATTATTGGAAGCAAAGACGCGATGAGAAACAATACGGCGTAGAGGGACAAAAAGCGAACAAGTACTACATGTGGAAAGACGCCGCGAAATATTGGATGTTCGGCGATAAGAAGGAATTTTCAAAGTTAACTTTTAGAGGTAAACAGTTGTTGTGGGAGACACCGATGGCTTCGGAGATGGTTGGGAACGTCTATGCCAAATACCACGACGAGTTGAACATTAAAACCAAACACGCGAGCACCGGCGGGTTTAAATTAGCCATGTCCGTCCTCGCGAGCGGTTTGTGCACGAGATTAGATTTATACGGATTTTCGAGTAAAGGCGGGGGCAGGTATTTTAAGAATGCGGTCGTTAATACCGTGCATTTGATCGGGCTGGAACACTATGCCTTACGAGTGGCCATGGAGGAGAATTACGGGGTGTGCGTGTACGACTAAATAAATAATCGATTCTTTAAATTATGTTGTTGATATGAAAACGGTATTTCATCATGTGCTACACAACAATTCTTGCTATTCATCTACGGCGTCTATATTTAATACAATTTTTTTTAGTAATCATCAAAGCTGCCTTGCGTATCGTCGGACTCGTAGCAATACTCGTTCAAATCCGGCGAGTCGAGCTCGAAAAACTCTTCGAAGACTTTCTGCAACCCGGGAACGCCCGCTTTCGAGAGGCGAACGAAATACTCTTGCGACTCGTTGAAACCGGTTTTGGTGATTCCAGCGGTTAACTTGTTCGTGAATGATTTCGGGAGTCTCAACATGGAGAGCTGCGCCGTGATTTTCCTCTCGCATAAAATCTCGTGTAAACGCACGAGATCGGCGCGGTTACGGTACATCGTACACGTGACATCGTTCGGGCCTCGGATGACGAATTTGTACCGCATGATATCCGCAGATTCATTCAGAGTGTCTTGCGAAGGAATCGTTTTCACCGGCGATAAGGTCATCATCAGCGGGTCCTCGCTTTTTTTTCGTTCAAGTTCTGATCCCGACTCGTTGATCTCGTTGACGACTTCTTGAACGCTTCGCGATTGCTGTTTCTTTTCTTCCTCCCGGAGAAAATCATCTTGCGACTTCCTGCGATTTCGCAACGGCGAAAAATGTCCGAAGAAATCGCAACTTCGGGTGGCTTTCCTGATCGCCTCGTCCTCGTCGCTGCTCCAACCGCTGGTTGGAACAAACATTTTCTTCTTCTTGGAAGACACGTCGCCATTTTTCATTCGCTTGGCGGAAACCAACGAGACCGACCAGCCTTTGTCTGGACCGCAAAAGCCACCGCTCGAGCGTTCAACCCGCTGTCTGGCGAGAATCCGTAAGGACGAATTACTTTTCATCGTTTCCGTCGCGCTCATCATCTTCATGCCATTGATGATTAACTCGTCGCAGTCGAACGCCTCCGTGGCGATTTCTAAAGTCCTCTCTTCATCTTTTAACTTTTCGCCGTGATGAAATAAGAACTCATACGCGATGTGATGAAGTAAGCGAGAGGACAACGGCGGTGGAGAGAGGATGATCGCATCCAAGATTCGTAAGACGACGTTTGGCGGGAAAAATCCAGCGCCTATGCGAGTGAAGATCTTCCCGACCAAATTAGTATGCACGCGTTCCAAGGAAGAGTTGTGTCTCGTTCGCTCCTCCAACACAATCGTCTCCGTCGTCACTTCTGCTTCGTCCAAAAACAAGTTGACGTCTTCAGCGAGGCACACTAACGTCCAAAACGCATTCTCTTCGTTGCCTTTGAAAACGAGCAAAGACATTGCCGCTGCGACGACGTGTGATTTTTCCAAATCTCTCGGCGAGCGCGCGCTGAAAGCCATCAAAACGCGTTCCATTTTCCCGAAATATTGCAAGGATGTTGAGTCCATATAGTTTTCCGGTAATCTAAATTGATCTTCGTCGTCTTCTTCTTCATCTTCGTCGTCGTCGTTGTTGTTGTTGTTGTTCGCTTTCTTCTTACCTTCTCTCCCTTCCTCCTCTTTGATGCTCGATACTCGCGCCGGGAACATATTCAATTTCTCAAAGAAAGAACCCGTCAAGAGTTGCATGATTGCATTTTGCGGTTCCTCTTTGGTAGTATCAGCGGTATCGTCCCTATCGTTTGAGGTGCCATCACTTTCGCTACTCGTCGTTCTTTTAAGAGCGTCGCCTTCGTCGCCTTCTTCGTCGTCTTCTTTTTTAAAGCCTCTCAACCCGTGGGGCGAACGCGGGGGCGACCCGACGAAAGTCTCGCCAAAACTGTTCATCGCCTGGATGTGATTTTGATGTTGCGAAAATCTTGGGCTGGCGGAGTTGCTATACATTTCGCCGCCGCTCGAAGACTCGTTCCCGCTACTCGTCATCGACGATTGGCCGCGCGCGCTACTCGATCTCAACCTATCTAACGATTCAGTAATTAATTCGTGCTGTATCTTTTGGTCTTCTTCTCCTCCTTCTTCTTCTTCTTCTCCTCCTTCTTCTTCTTCTTCTTCTCCTCCTTCTTCTTTGCGTTCTTTCATCGAGTCGATGGCGCCTAGCGAGTATCTCGGATGATCCGGTAACACGCTGATCAAATCTACTCTGACGCTCGCGCGTTCGCGATCGAATCGTTCTCTTTCGCTCAATTGCGAGTACTCCTCGTACGTCTTCTCGCAATTATCCCGCTTCGATTTCACGGATAACGCGTCCAACCACGCTTTCGCTCTCTTTTTCTCCGGTAAACCGTTTCTGGCAACTTCGCGTTGGCACTGATTCAACGCTTCGTTTATAGCCGAGTTGGTGACGTTGGTCACGCTACTCCCGGAACTCCCGCTCGTCCTCTTCGCCTCTTTCCACACCTTCCTGGCTTTCGAGTACCTCGCGTAACTCTCGCTCGCCCTGTCTTTTTGTTTCATCAACTGTTTCCTCGCTTTCGAGTACGCCTTCTCTTTCCTCTCGTCCACCGGAAACCCGTAACAATACCCGTCCAATCGAGCGACGGTGCAAGGCTTGGTCTGTAATCCGTACTCGTCCGTTTTCGCCGTCGAACTTATCATAGACGAAGTGGACGAACATCTTCCCATCCGTTGCACGACGTTGCTTTTAATACCTTGATTTTGTTGTTTACTATCTCCTCCGTTGTTTATTATGTTGGTTCTCTCTTCAGGATTCTCGTCTGAATCGTTTTCGTTCTTATTCCCCGAGGACGACGATTCTCCTCGAATCCGCTCACCATTCGCAACCTGCAAATCCTCCTCCGAACTCGCCACGGACGATCCTTCTCGACTGTTGTTGCTCGTCACCGTCGTGAACTGTAAATTTCTCCTCGGACTTTGTCCTCTCGAATTGAGCAACACGTGATCGTCATCTTCGGTCATCGAACGCGATCGCGACGTTTTTGGCGACTCTTCTTCTTGGTCTTGGTCTTCTTCTTGATGATGATTGTTCTGATGATGATTCCCCGGAGAAGTCGTTTTGTCTCGTCTGTCCTCCGTTTTTGGAATAACTTTTCTGATTTTAATCGGGGTGATGTTGTTCCCTCTGGATACTTTGTCGTCTCGATTTTGATCCGTCGTCATCGAGATCATCATCTTTAAATCGCCTTTCTTTCGTTAAAACGCGATTAAGCGCGCGTCGTGTGCACAAAACAGTGCGCTCGACGAAGAAGAGGATGCTGTGCTGACGATGATTTTTGTTCTGCTGTCTTTTCGGACCTTTCCGAAAAGACACGGAGAAAAACGAGAGGAAAGGTCACGCTGTCTCTCGCCCGATCTGTCATCTGTCTAACAGTCTAAAAAGGCAAAAAAAAAAATATCCTGGCTGAGAATTCAATAGGGCGATCGCGATCGAGTAACGCCTTTTTTTTGCAAAAAGAAGGTCAAACACATTAAAAAAAACAATCGCGAGATCAAAGGACGCATCACCACGATGAACGCAGAAGAAGAAGAAGAAGAAGAAGAAGAAGAAGTTAAAGAAGAGACGAGGAAGAAGACGTTCGTCTTTTCCTTCGAGGAAAGGAGAGACGATATCGCGAAACGGGTGGAACTGTTTAGGAGAGATACAGAAGAAGAAGAAGAAGAATTAGAACAACAACATCATTCTCATCATCGGGAATTCACGAATGCGCTGAGAGAGGCGCTTCGAGATGTCTCGTCGACGATGAACAAACAAGAAGAAGACAAAGACAAAGAAGAGAACTTTTTAACATCGTTGAGTAGTAAAAAAGAAGAGAACTTTCTAACATCGTTGAGTAGTAAAAAATCCATCGCCACGCAGACGGAACGAAACGTGAAAAGGATCATGAACAAACGGTTGGAGCGGGTGAAGAAGATGACGGATTACGTCGCCGTCGCGTCCTGGGGTGGTGGTGGTGGCATCGAGGATGATGATACCGGTAGATTGTGCCACGACGCGAGGATGATGATGGAAGAAAAGAAGAAAAGGTTGAAACCGGGAAGCGCGGCGTCCACTCGAAGGATTACCAAGCCGTTAAAAGACTGGATGTATGAGAACATGCATCACCCGTACCCGTCGAGAAAAGAGAAGATAGTTCTGTCGCAGGCGACTGGGATGTCTCCCGGACAAATTTCAAACTGGTGCATTAACTTTAGAGGAAGAAAAATGAGGCCTCTCGTTCGCGAGTTTGTCGAAGAGGCGCGTAAAGTAGTACAGAAGTAGTCTCGTTTATTATTAATCAATCAAAGAATTATTGCTTTTATATTATATACCTATTTTGTTATATATTAGTTGAACTACATGTAGTATACATCCTCAATTATTATTTGTTAGTATTACCGACGGCGGCGGCGGCAGTTGCTTCCTTCGCATCATCATCCAGCGCTTGGTCCGTTCCTTTGCCTTCTACACTCGACGTATTATTTTTATATTTCTCCGTCGTCTCTTTATATTTCTTGGAATCTAAAAACTGGACGATAACCGCGGATATATTATCGCATCCCAATCCGCTCCCTCTCGTGTCCGTGGCGCAACACGCATCGCACAATTCCTCGGTGATTTTCGAGAGATGTTCTGGCGGCACCACACCGTCTTTCGTTGAACTATAACACAACCGCTCGCGAACAAAGTCCACGCACTCTTGACTGGTCATCACGTCCCAAACGCCGTCGCAGGCGATTATTATAAACTCGTCTTGGTCCTGTTCGTATTTAAACGTTTTCACTTCGGGATTAGCAGTCACGCAATATAACTCTGGCGGCAAGTCGTCCGGGACGTTGTTTCTTTTATATTCGAAATCGCCGATGGCTCTAGACAACGCCAACGACCCGTTCACGCGACCATCGGCCACGAACCCTCCCGCCTTGACAATTCTCTCGCATTCGTCCTCGTCCGTAGGTTTATGATCTCGAGACATGTCGATAGCTTTACCGTCTCTACACAACACCGCTCTCGAGTCGCCGGCATTGGCGCATATAATTTCCCCGTTTCTCAGCGCGACCGAAACCGCCGCCGCGCCGGCGACTGGACCTTCCCATTCGCTCAACTCTTCCTCGGATAAAGGCACGAACTTCTTTTTACCGCCGCCGGCAGAAGACGTAGACGCGACGGGTTGTTCGTTCGCCGCCGTATTCTTAGAACTATCTTTCCCGATTTCTCCTCCTTCCTTTCTCTCGCCATTCTTTTTATTCACCTCTTCTTCCTCCTCCTCGTCGTCGTCATTCGTTAAACTCGGAATGATTAAATCCACCTCCTCGCTCGGCGTCCCTTCCGCCAACAACCTCTCCTTGAGCGCCCTTCGAATGGCTTCGTTCACGTTTCTCGAGCCTCCCGCCGACATTTTTTCGTCCGCATCCTCTTCTTCCTCCCGAAACCGTCTCCTCCCGCTCAACTCCGCCAACTCTTGCGCGTTCGTTTTATCCTTCATGACTTCGTCGATTTTCATAAACGACTCCACCAGCGCCTGTTTCAAATCGTTTCCATCCTTGTACGCGTTCGTATCTTTCAATATTTGCGGAAGGTACCTCCCTGCGTACAAAGCGACTTCCTTCCCGCCGTGGCCGTCAAACACCGCGAAGAAGGACGTGTTCTCGTCTAAATCCGGCACCGCGCAGTGCGAATCCTCCATGCTTGTCCTCCACCCTTGCATCGCACTCGTCCCGAACTTCACTTTCACGTTCCCGCCGTTTGAACTTTCTTTCTCTTTCACCGGTTGCGAGAGGTACGCGCCCATAGTATTGTTGTTATATCTTCTGTGTGTTTTATTCTCTCTCTTCTGGATGATTGTGTCTTTCTGTCTCTTACTCTTTACGTGTGTGTGTGTACTCGTACTAAAAAATCTTCGACGTCGTTCGTCAACTGTTTAGATCGTTTCTCCCGATGATGATCAACACTCTCTCTCTCTCTCAAAACGGTTGCGCGTTTACTACTACTCCGTCGACAAAAGAGAGAAAGAGAGAGAAGAACAACACTTTCTTTGCGTGTAGAAGAGGCGGTGAGAAAACGTACGCGTCGTCGGTACGAGAAGTACTACTAAAGTTTTAGAGCGATGACTTACGTCTTAGAATCGTGCAATTCAAATGAAGAAAAATTCGTGCGTCAGCACATTTGACATTTTTTTTTTCGGTTTTTCTTTTTTTTCGTGCACTCAAACACTCAAACATTTTCTCTTGTTTGTTTGATAAAAATCAGATGTAAAGTCATACTACTTATGTTATATACGCGCGAATGTGAGTAGTATGGTGGTATAGTATTACAAATTATCCGGCCCGTTTGCTCTTCGTACGATGGAGGCGCCGGAGATGTTGGTGAATCCCCCGTTCCCTCCTGATCCTTCGTCCTCGGCGGTGTTTTCGGTACCGTCCTCGGCGGTAGCGGTGGGAGCGTTGTGGGTACTGCGGTGGTGGTCGTCGTGCTCGTCGTCGTCGTCGTCGTCGCCTGCGTTTCCTTGGTAATACGGGATATACGGCAAACGTTCGTCTTCTTCCTCGTCGGAGCGGTGGTCGTCGTCGTCGTCGCCGAATTGGTCGTTCCAGTCGTCGTTGGCGGTCGAGCCGCCGCCGCGCTCGTCGATGCCGCGGCGGGCGGACGACGGTTCGTTCTTCTTCGATTTGAAGCGGTCGGCGTAGTCGTGCGAGTACAAGTTCGCGCCTCCTGGGAAAGCATCCGCGCCCTCGGCTTCGCCGTCAACACCACCGCCGCCACTCGATCGTCTCTCCGCCATAATTCGTTCCGCTTTTTCGCCCAACGTTAAGCTCGTGTTTTCTTGAATGACGTCTTTTCTTGTCATGACGCCGACGACTAACGGTTTATCCGGAGTCACGTACAAGTGTCGCAAACCCATCGTTCGGAAAATGCGGTAGGCTCTGGAGACTCTCGCGTCCGCGTGGGTGATGAACGGGTGGCGTTGCATCAATCGGGAGACGTCGATCCACGCCGAGTCCATCTCCACGGACGATAAAGACGCGGCGACTTCGGCGACGTGCGGTGACTTGAACGGAATCTGCTTCAACTTGTCGAGCAAGTCGTCTCTGTCTTTGGCCGTGGTGTAGCCGTACACGTCCGCCGGTCGAGACTCTGGGTTCCCATCGAAGAAACCTATTCTGTGCGTGATCATTTTCAACAAACGATTTCGGGTAATCGTGCCGTGTAACTCGAACGGCTCTCCCGGCTTCGTGGGCGGATTCTCCGTCACCGGAAACGCGCCGTGATCGTTCGAGGCTAAGATACCGATCAAATCCCTCACGCGCATGCGCGGTTTGATCGTAATCATAGTTTTCGCCATGACTTCGTTGACGCGTAATTTATCTCCGGCTGGCCCGGCTAATTCCGGTTCTTCCAAGAACGGCGCGCCTCTAATTTTGATGTGCGTGTCATAAATCCCATGGGAGAACCGATCGCCGACTGCTTTGGCGCAGAAAATAGTCAACATTAACGGGATGATTAATTGCATCGATCCCGTCGTTTCCATGACCAAAACGGTAATACTTATGGTCATTCGAGTTGCCCCGCCTAAACTCGCGGCGGCCCCGATAACCGCGTACGCGTGTAAATCTATTTGCACGTCGGTTAATATCCAACCGCTGACAGAGTTGACGATCCTCCCACAAATTTGGCCCATGGCTGAGCCGACCGCCAAAGACGGGACGAATAAACCCGTGGGTGCACCAACGCCGTACGTCACCGTCATTAACGAAAACATCGCTAAGAAGTAAAATACTAATAAATCAAATCGAAACAAAAACTCGTGCGCTTGCCCATTCTCGCCAACTTCGCCCAGGTGCAAGAGAAGTTTGAACGATTGCGACAGAGGAACGAAGAACAATTGGCCGTAAGAGCTGTAATATCCCTCCGGACAATACATTTTCGAGAAGAAATCCGTACGAATTTCCTCCTTACTCGCTTCGCCGTACTCAAACCTGTCCAACTCGTTGGCTAGATTCGTGTGTCCGTCTCTCAGCGGCGCCGGGATTTCTAAACACGGACTCGCCGCCATAAAGACAAACATGACCGTAAAAGTTAACGCGGCGACCGCGATAACTTCTAAAAATCGTCTGAACTTATCGTTTACCGGTATGTATTTCGCTCGCCACGCGGTCACTCGTACGTTCAAGTTGACGAACAACGCGCCGATGTAGCCGCCTAAACATCCAATCATCGCAAAGATTGGCACCTCCCAAAAGTACCACCAGTACTGTTTCGAGTAGTTCGCCTCGTCGTCGGTGTATAAACCAAAATCTCTGTGCGTCCCGAATTTTGCGCGCGCGAAATCTGTGGCGTCGAAGTCTAACTGCTCTAACCAGTGCGAGGTCAACACGCCGACGCACGTGGCCAAAAAGCCTCGCCACAACATGGACGAGTTGTAAAACGACGTCCCTTCCTCTACGGTGAACAACATTCCACCGATTGGGGCGCCAAATGCAACCGCAACACCCGTCGCGGTACCAATAGCCACAAAATCTCGCTTATCTCTATCGTTTCTAAAATGGTTCGGTCTTCTGGTTTTGAACCCGAGCGAGTGCGAACCGAACGAGCACAAACCGCCGCCAACCAAACCGCCGCCGTGCACGAACGGTCCTTCCTTACCGGCAATCAAACCAGCGCCAATACTAAATGCCACGCCACCTAATTTCGCCAAAAGTGTTTTCAATCTCAACAACCCTTTCAAATGCACGCCGTTTAAATACGTCTTCAATTCTGGAATCCCGCTGCCGGCTGCCAAAGGTTCCACGTAACTCACCAGCCCTCCAGCCACGGCGGCTAAACAGCACGTCACAAACAGAGAACTGATGTACGCGTAAAACTTCGACGCGTCTTGGTTCTCTCCATCCCCGACGACTAATCTCATCGCCATCCCAAACCTAAACGAGTTCAACTTATCCACCAACCCGTCCACGACGAACGCCACAAAACCCATCACGACGCCGATGATAGCCGAGAGCGTCCACTTCCACCACTCCTCGTTTTGATATTCCGCTCTCTTTCGGCTTCTTAACTGTTCCTCTTCGATGTCGCAATCGATTGGGTCGTAATCGTGCGACTCAAACGCCGTCATTCGTCGTAATCGTAAACTCGCCATGTTCGTCTCTCTGTCCGAAACCGTCGCCCCGAAGACAACCGCCGGGGCAGATTCTCTCGGGCTCGAACTCGAATTCAAAGTGTTCCGATCTTCTAAAGTCCCCGCAGCCGTCGCCGCGATGTTCTGAAACGTCTCTCGAGGGTTTCTAAAACCACCCACACTCAAGCCGCCACTCGTTGATGTTCGAGGCGACGACGTGTTGTTGTGAATGTTTCTCGACTTTTTCGTTGAATTTCGCGCAAATGCGGACACACCGGATTGATTTTGATTTTGATTCGAATTCGAATTCGTCGTCGTGGATAAACGCGGAGGTCGTCGAGTGTTACTAGTAGTAGTAGTACTACCATCCTCTCCTCCAGGGATCAAGGTTTCCTCGTCCTCGTCGTTCATCATCGTCGTTTTTGTAAAACACCAACAAAACCTTCTTCTTCTTAATGAGAGAATAAAAAGCGTATAGCGTGTGTCAATTTTTGATTGATTTTGAGGAAATTTTTTGAAAGAGTTGTGGTTGCCTCTCAAACGAATAAAAAAAAAGGAGCAAAAATCTTATGTCTTGATGTGTATGTACTAGTACTCTTTATTCTCTTTTCCTATTATCGTATTATTGCACACACACACACACACACACTTCAACGTGTATATATAAATACTAGTAGTTTTCTTTTCAATTTTATTTATGGTAAGTCGTAGTAGCTGACGTAATCGTTCTCTTCGTCTTCGGGAAAAGTGAAGGTTTGCAAAAATCTGTACAAGACTCTCGCGGACATGCCGATATCTTCCGGCGACGTGTACTCTTCCGGCGAGTGCGATTTCCCGTCTTTCGATCGAACGAAGAGCATGGCGACGGGCATGGCATCGGCCATGGCGAGCGCGTCGTGGCCGGCGCCGGAAACCAAAGTTGGCGGACGAGTGATGACGGGTTCTCGAGTGAAACCGCTTCGGTCGTTTCTGCTTCGTTTGTTGTTGGTTCGTCGGCGCTGCTTGGAGTTCATTTTTTTCTTTTGCGCGTCCGAGTAGTAGAACAAATCGTCGCTTTGGTCTTCGTCTCGCATCTCGTCGCCGTCGCCATCGTAATCGTCGTTGAAGTCGCCGAAGTCGTCGTTGTAGTCGTCGTTGTAGTCGTTTTCTTCGCGTTGGAGACGTTGTTGTTCCATGTAGAGATCGTAGGCACGGCGGTGCATTTCTTCCGTCGTTCGATCGCACGAGTCTTCGAGTTGTTTCGTCAGTCTTCGATCCATGGTCACGCCAGAGGCTTCGTGGGTGCGCTGGACTTTGCACTCTAAACCACGCGCTCGGCAAATCAGTTGCACTTTCCGCGTGACGTCTTGGACAACGTTTTTACGAACGCGGTCGGATTGCGCTCTGATGTCTACCGAAAACGTGGTTCGAGAACCAATGACGTTGGTCGCGCCTGGGAAGATTTGAAATTCACCGACGGTACACACGAGCATGACTTCTGGCAACGCTTCACCAACACCGCCTTTTTTACATCTCTTTTCGATTTCGAGGACGGCTTCAGCCGCGGCTGGAGTTGAATCGCGTCTGGCAACCATCGGCGTCGTCCCGGCGTGTCCTTGAACGCCGTTGATGATGACTTTTAGTCTGGTTTGCCCGGCGATGCCGGCGACGGCGGCGATGGGAAACCCCCCGAGTTCGAGAACTTTACCTTGTTCGATGTGAACTTCCACGTACGCTCCGAACGATTGTTTCGGAAGTCTGGCTGATGTGATAGATTCTTTCGTGCCCGGTAAACCGGCGTTCCTTAACGCCTGTAAGAACGTCGCGCCTTGCTTATCGACGACGTCGTACACGTCGTCCGGCAACGTCCCAACAATCGCTCGCGAACCGAGGAAAGTGGACCCAAAACGAACGCCTTCTTCGTCCGAGAAACCGATGATGTGAATGTTATACTCTCTCACCGGGTTCGTCCGTCTCAACGCTTTCGTGGCGGCGATGGCCACCACGACCCCTAAAGCACCATCAAACATACCCCCGTCGATGACCGTATCTAAATGCGACCCAACAAACATCTCCTTACGAATCATCTTCCCACCGTGTTCGTCTAACGACGGCGGCGTCGTCGCGTCCAAAACGCCGTGAATGTTCCCCGCGGCATCCGTGAATACCCTCAATCCGGCATCCGCCATCCACTCTTTAATCTTAGAGTGCGCTTCCATGGACGCTTTGGACAAAAACTGTCTCTCCAAATGCCCGGCCGCGTCTGAGAACGTACCCAGAACGTTTAATCGTCTCACCGGTTGGTCCTCTAACACGTGGTCTAAATATTCGTTCAACTGCTTCTTTTCCGGCGTCGGGAGTTTTTTCTTCTCTTTCGCCTGCTGCGCTTGCTGCTGTTGCTCTAAGCGCTGCTTCTTTCCTTTCTCCTGCTGTTTTTCTTGGTCGTCTTGCTGTTGTTGTTGTTGCTGCTGCTGTTGTCCCGGAGGCGGCCCGCGCTTCGTCGTCGGCGGCGGCGGTTGTCGCCGCTGCTGTTGCTGCTCATGCTGCTCCTGCTGCTGGTCATCCGGAAACGACTCAGCGTCATCCTCCGCGTCGTCCCCATCATCATCAACACGTGGCGGTGGCGGTTTTTGCTGATGCGTATGCTCTTCCTCCTCTCCTAATTCTAATTCTAACTCCTCAGGCACCACATTCGGCGGTGGTGGCATTCTTTGCTGCTGCTGTTGTTGCTCTCCGCGCGGTGGTGGCATCCGTTGTCGATGTTGTTGCCGTTGCTCGTGCTGCTGCTCAGGCACTGGCGGGTTATCATTCGGCGGCGGTGGTTGTTGTTGATGTCGATGATGACGCTGCGTCGTCCCCACCATGTGCGGAACGAACATCCCCGATTCTCGCGCTTCTTCTTCCTTCATCCGATTGTTAATGTAATCTTCCTCTGTCTCATCTCGCGCGAGCGCGAGACTCGGGAAAGCGAGAAGAAAACAGACCAGCGCGATATAAAGGTGACGATGTTTTGTTTGTCCTCTTCTTCTTTTTTGCTGATGATGCTGATGATTATGCTTCATATTTCTTTCGAATGGTATTATTAGAGAGTAGTGTTTTGCGGCGGAATGTGTGACGTTTTTGACTGATTTTTTAGTTCATTTGATTTCAATTTTTTTGTCTCTCTTAATTAATTCTTCACTCTCTCTCTCATAAAACTCTTCCTCTCTCTCTCTCATAACTCACTCTCTGCTTTCTTCGTCCTCCTCCATGTGAATCTGCGCTTTCGCGACGGCTAACCTCGCACCGAGCACGCGAAAGGCAGAACACGAGACGACGGAGATTTTATTCCTCACGAAAAATTCGATTGATTTTGGGTTCCCGGCGTGTTCGCCGCACGCGGAGACTTCGGCGAGGCGACGAAGACGACGAAGACTTCGGCGAGGCGACGAAGACGACGAAGACTTTTCGGTTTGCCGGTTTCGTCTTTGTCGGTTTCCTCCTCCTTTTCCTCCTCGGTGATCTCGTTTAAGGCGATTTTGATGAGCTTACTGACGCCGTCCCAATCTAGAATTTCAAACGGGTCGACTAAGGCGACTTTCTCGCGCTCGTACGCTTGGAAAAACGAGCTGTCGTCGCGCGAGTAGCCGAATGTCATTTGCGTCAAATCGTTCGTGCCGAGAGAGAAAAACGACGCTCGAAGGGGGAAGTTTTCCTCGCCGACATCTTCGATGTCGATCAAGTTCTTCGCGATTAAGCACGATCGGGGCGTTTCGAGCATACACCCGACTTTAAACGGATGGTAATCGAGCTCGTATTCGCGTTCTTTTGCCAATCGGCTTTCAAAGTGTTCTTTGGCAAAGCGAAGCGTGTGGCGTCTCGCCAAATACGCCGCGTGCATCTCGCGATCAATGATGTGGACTTGTTGGAGGTATTCACTGACCGTAGCGACGAGCGGGATCATGATTTTGACGACCGGTTGGATGCCAGTTTTCTCGTGCGCGTCGTAATACGCGTGCGCGATAGCGCGAGTGGTCATGGCCGTAATTCCCGGATGTGAGATTCCCAACCTACATCCTCGATTTCCCAACATGGGGTTCGTTTCGCGTAACTTTGTGATTTTCGCGCGCAACGTCGTCTCGGAGACGCCGCAGTACTTTGTGATTTCTTCCAAGATCTCCGGATCGTCTAACTCGGTATCTTTCGGTAGAAATTCGTGCACGGGCGGGTCTAACAAACGAATCGTGATGGACTTCTCGTGTCCCACGGCGTGAAGAAGGTTTGCGAAATCGTATCTCAGGATCGGTTCGATATCCGCCAAAGCCTTTGCGCGAGCGTCTTCGTCGCTCGCGAGGAATAGCTGGCGAACACATCGAACGCGATCGGGAGATGCTAAGAACATGTGTTCCGTGCGGCATAAACCGACACCTTTTGCCCCAAACGTCTCCATGGCGAACCTTATTTCTTTCTCCGTATCGCAGTTCGCGTAAACGACGGTCTCGGATGGGATATCGTCGACCCATTCCATGAAATCCATCAACGCTTTGTTGTCTTTTACGGCGGTTCCTAACGGTTCCAACTCTTTTTCACCTTCGATGACTTCGCCTCGCGTGCCGTCTATGGATATGAAATCGCCTTTTCTGAACGAAACGTCCGGATACTCTTCGAACACGACCGATCGTTCGACGATAGTTCTTGGCGTATCGGCCGGTTCGAGCGCGTCGGGATGCGTGGTAAGGTCAATATGCTCAACGCGAGGATGCGGAGCAACATGATACTCGTGATCGACAAAGTGCATGGACTTTGTTCCCGCGACGCACGGTTTCCCCCAACCCCGCGCCACGACGGCAGCGTGAGACGTCATCCCGCCGCGCGCGGTTAAAAATCCTTCGCTCGCGTGCATACCTCCAACGTCTTCTGCGCTCGTTTCTTCTCGGACGAGGATAACTTTCTGGCCAAATTTGTGCATTTTAATAGCATCCGCAGATGTAAACTCGATGCGTCCTGACGCGCACCCTGGACTGGCTGCTAGTCCTTCCGCCAAAACGTTCCAAGAGTCGATACCGCCTCCCAGAGACGTGAACGTCGGGCGACGAAACGTCGGGTGGATGACTTGTTCGATGTGTTCGACGTTGACGTACTTCGCGACGGCATCTCTCGGAGAGATCAGATTATTCTTCTCGACGAGATCAGTGGCGATTTTAAGTGCCGCGATTCCAGTTCGTTTGCCCACCCGACACTGTAAAATATACAGCACGTTATCTTCGGCGGTAAACTCGACGTCCATCATGTTCTTATACGCCTTCTCGAGGACATCGCAAGCCTCTTTCAACTCCTCCAAAGCGTCGCCGAATCCGAATTTTGCCATATCTTCGATTTGCTCGGGCGTTCGAATACCAGCTACCACGTCTTCGCCTTGCGAAGATTGCAACCATTCGCCGTAGATCGTATCGTCGCCTGTTGCCGGGGATCTGGTAAAACACACTCCGCTCAAGCTCTTGTCGTTCAAGTTCCCATACACCATCGCTTGAATATTGACGGCAGTTCCCGCTAGGCCAGTTGTCTTGGTCACCTCTCTGTAGACGCGCGCGCGCGGGTTATTTCAAGACTTGAATACCGCCTCGATGGTTAACATCAACTGTTCCTCCGGATCCTGCGGGAACGTTTTATCGTGCGCGTCGTAGACGTCTTTGTAACTTTCGCACAAAGATTGTAAATCATCCGCGTTCAAATCGACGTCGTTTTGCGCGTTTCTCAACTCTTTCAACTTTCTCAGTTTTCTCTCAAAGTCTTCGTGCGGAATCCCAAACACGACGTCTCCGAACAAATCCAACAATCGTCGATACGCGTCGTACAAAAAACGTTTCCCAGATTCCTCCGTAAAAGACGTCGCCGTCAACGCGTCCACCACTCGATCGTTCAATCCTAGATTCAACACCGTATCCATCATCCCAGGCATGCTCGCAGCTGCCCCAGATCTCACGGATAACAACAAAGGCAACTCCTCTCCGACAAAATCCGTACTCTTCCTCCAGAATATC
>JACLAA010007433.1_pt1 | contig 31086 bp, 20 predicted proteins | sample 8027891 | NCBI WGS metagenome assembly JACLAA01 (sample SAMN15724900, study PRJNA655200) | protist metagenome | isolation source: fluorescence activated cell sorting (FACS) single amplified genomes of... | place: Spain: Blaines Bay Microbial Observatory, Mediterranean Sea | collected 2016-01-19 | reverse complement strand
TGTTTATGCGCATCGCTCCGGAATTGTACTTGAAAGAATTAGTCGTCGGTGGTATGGAGCGCGTGTATGAAATCGGTCGTCAATTCAGAAACGAAGGCATTGACATGACGCACAACCCGGAATTTACGACCTGCGAATTTTACCAAGCGTACGCTGATTACGACGATTTGATGAGGATGACGGAAGAAATCATTAGTGGAATGGTTAAAGACTTGACGGGATCCTATGTCATTCAATACCACGCGAACGGACCGGAAGAGGAACCGGTGACGATCGATTTTACGCCACCGTTTAGACGCATTTCGATGGTTTCTGGTTTGGAGGAAGCTTTGAACATCAAGTTCCCGGAGGAAGGCTTTGGCTCTCAAGAGTGCGAAGATTTCTTGAAAAAAACTTTGAAAGATTTGGACATCACGGACTTGCCGTTGCCGCATACCACGGCACGCATGCTCGATAAACTCGTCGGTGATTATTTGGAGGAGCAATTGGTGAACCCGGGCTTTATTTGCGATCACCCGCAAATCATGTCGCCGTTGGCGAAATACCACAGATCTCTCCCGGGCATGACGGAACGCTTCGAACTTTTCGTGAACAAGAGAGAGTTGTGCAACGCGTACACGGAGTTGAACGACCCGATCGATCAAAGAGACCGATTTGCGGAACAAGCGAAAGCCAAATCGTCCGGTGATGACGAGGCGATGCTTATCGACGAAATGTTCGTGACGAGTTTGGAGTACGGTTTGCCGCCGACGGGCGGTTGGGGATTGGGCATCGATCGATTGACGATGATGCTCGCCGACCACAACACCATCAAGGAAGTTTTGTTGTTTCCGATGATGAAACCAGACGCCACAGGTCAACAAGTCGCGGACGACATGAAGAAATTATCTGTTAAAGGAGACGGTGCGTAAAATTTTTTCGGTTTGTTCGTTTGTTCTTGTTGTCGTTGTCGTTGTTGTTGTTTTGGTTGTTGAGAAGAAGAACGCTCACCATATTACGTCTCTCAGATAATAAGGAAAAGACGGCTCCTACTGCTGCTAAACACGAGAAGAAAGAGCACGGAAAGCCGTTGACGCACGACGAACCGACTTCAGACGAGTGGGCTACGGGTGCGCACGGTAGAGCCGCTGGTGTTCTCGAGACGAAAGATTGGACTGATACGATGTACACCGCTCCAGAGTAAAAAGTACAACTATTATAAAAATACCATAGCAAAATAATCATATTCACACATACCAAGTATCTTATCTTCTTCTTCTTCTTCTTCTAAATTACAAATGTGTGTATTAAGTCTAATGTTCCACCACCAAAGGAAGGGAATGAGCTAAAAGAAATTTCCTACTATATATATTGTTGTCTTTCTTTTAATTCTTCTTTTGCGACTTTCCTCTCGTGATGGTCTTCGCTTCACCCGCTTCGCTCTTACCATCCATGGTTTCAACGAACGACAAATCACCCAAATCGCCATATTTGTCCCCGAATCGAGTGACTTGACCGACATCCGTCATGATCGCCCCTTTCTTCCCTTGGAAAAACGGGTGGTTTCCAGACCAAATATCCACGACGTATTCCGCTTGGGTACCGCCGACGGTCATCACCTCTTGTCCGTTGCACACAACCTTCGCCTCTTGGTAAAATTCTGGTTGCACTGCCTTTTCGCCTTTCACTCGTTTCACTTTTTTACCTAAGTCTTGGTTTTCAGCCATGCACACCGTGGACTTTGCAATCTGTGTTTAAAGGAGTACACATAAGAGAGAATTTGGTGAGAAATTTGTTTTTTTTGTGAGAGAAGAAATGGATAAGCGAAAACGAGAAAAACAGCCCCGTTTTGAGGTTTTTACGCGCTTTTTTCCTTTCCAGCCGAAGCTTTTGGTCTCTCGCGCGCGCGTGGGAAACCCGCTTCGCGAAGCGAGAGAGGCGCGAAAGTATCTCTTTCTTCGCACACATTTTCTCGACGAATATATTTCTGGACAGAAACGAACGGTTCATTCATCTCACGTTCATTTTTTTTTCCTATGCGCGCCGTAAACGACGAATGAACCACGCACTCCATTTGGCACCAAATTTGACTCCTTTTCGCTTCGCCCACAAAAAAACAAGAAAAGAAAAAAATCAACACTTTCCGCGCGAAAGGCAACGAGAGGAACATACCTTGGTACTGCGTGATTTCGCCGGAGTTCCGACGAAATTCGCGACCTGCGCGGTTCTGAGAGACGTGGATGCGGAGAACATTTTTTATTCGCGTGTCGCGTGTGCTCGTTTTCTACCGAATTTCGATGGACACGACGACACAAACTTGAAGAGAGAGTAGTAAAAAAGGTGGGACAGAAAGAACTCATCTCTTTTCTCTAATTTTTTGTTTTTTTTGTTTTTTTCTGCCCTTTGGTCTGATTTTTAGCGAGAGTCTCCTTTGCTTTTGCTCTTGTCAATCAATCTTCATTACACGAGGAAGAAAGAGAGAGAGTAAAAGAGAAAAAACACTAAAAAGACCATGGCGACGGTCGGGGAGAACAACAACACCAACAACAAACTGGCGGAGAACAATACCATCGGAGGAAGAGAAGGACAAGGAAAAGTGAGAAAGAGAGAGTTTGGAGAGTGCGAGGATTTGGAAAATTATTATCGTCAAGAGAAAAATAATTGTCCAACGAATGCGAACGAGAATACGAATACGAATACGAACGAACAACAACAAAGAGGAACGAACATGTCCACCTCCTCTTCCATGCAAAGAGTCGGGGGATTTAAACGGTTACGAACCGGGGACGCGTACGCTCGACGATTGATCGACGTCAGAGGGTTTGAAATGTCCCACTCACAACTGGGAGACTTGGCGAGATTTATAGATCTCTTACCCAGAAGTTTAGAACCAACCGTCGCGCGAATATTAGAGGAGTGTTTGTCCATCGACGATGCAATCGTGGAACTTTCGAGCTTACAAACGACGACGAGTGGTGGTGGAAACACGCCAACTGTCAGTCAGTACCAATACGGCGGCGCGGCGTGCTCTACGCACGACACGAACGGGGGCGAGTCCGAGGTCGTCGCCGAGGCGAGGGATTTGGCGTTGAAGACGTCGCAGGAGGATTTGACATCGCCGCAAAGATTGTCGTACGAAACGGCTAGGATTCCAGATGGGGCAGACAGAACGACACCAGCGACATCTGGAAATGGGGCGCAGCATCATCATCGTAGCGCGAATAACACGAATAACGCGAACGACGCGTTTAGAAGTAACAACAAGACGAGCTTAGACGCCGGCGAGTGGGTTTCCGCTTTAGTCCGAGAAATGCAAAGCGCTTCGAGCGTGAACGACGCGGAGCATCGGGCGACGAATGTTTTGAGAGCGTTCGAGGAATCCACGCTGGAACAAGCTGAGATAGAAATCAAAAGGATCCGAAAACAGAACGAACTTCTCAAAAGGGCGGTGACTATTCAAAACGCACGATTGAAGCAAAGCGGCGACGCGCAGACGCTGAAAAGACAAGTTGCGGAGCTGCAAAGCATGTGTCAATCGTACGAAGAGCAATTAGCGACGGCACAGAGGAATAATTATTCGCTAGGCGTGCACTTGAGAGAGGCGATGATGAATAACACCAACGGAAATAACCCAAACGGCGGACCGGGAGGAGGCAGTCCTTTCGGCGATGCCAACAGAGATGTATTTTAGCAAAGAAGAAGAGAAAGAGAGACCGTGAAAAACGGTTTCTTTTCAATTGTTGTATAACACAAGCACTTTAGCGAATGTATAAAATCTATAATAAAATCTATAAAGTCTACGAGTATCTATTCGTTTTATCTACGTCTTTTCTTCTTCCAACCAGCTCGCGAGCGCGACGTACGCGTTTCTATACCGTTCGAGCTCTCGTTCGTCTCGAAGTCGTCCTTCGCTTTGGAGCCCTTCGAGTACGCCCATTCGTTCTTTCGCGTACTCTCGGCGGTTGATTGCGTACGCTTTAACGTTTGAGCTCTTTTTCTCTTCTTGTAACTTCCCCAGCCATAAATCGAGCACCGAAAGCGTCTTCTCTTCGCCGGTCTTTTTCGTGCACTTCATGACAACGTGCGCGTTCGCGTTCTCTATAATCAAAGACTCCTTCTCTATGCACCATTTATTTTGCCACAACCACTCGCGAAATTCGACTAACTCACCCGCGGGTGGATTTATCACTAAAGTACGAACGCTGCTGCTCGTTTCCGAGCTTCTCCCGCGAGAGAGTAGCTTTCGAATGAGTTTCGTCCCCATCCCGGCGAAAATGACCACGTCTACGTTCTCTTCCGTCACGCTCTCCAACCCATCCCCGATGCGAAATTCTATTTTGTTCTTTGTTTTTTGCTGTTCATCGTCATCATCGTCTTCACTCTCACCACTCTCGCTCGCACTCGTACTCTTCTCCTGAAAACTCCGTAAACACTCGTTCGCGTAGTTCACTTCGTTTTGGCTCTTATCTATGCCGATAACCCTCTTCACGCCTCGAGAGTGCAACAAGAGAGACATTTGTCCGTGACCGCACCCGACGTCGGCGACGACGACGTCTTTCCCGCTTTCCAGAGCGTAATTTACGATAGTTTCTGCCCTGTTATGCTTCTTACATTCATCGTCAATATCATCATCCAAATGCGTCGTTTCCAACTTGAACCGCCGTCGTTGGAGGACGAGCGAAGGACGAGAGGAAAGGCACCACATCATCATTCTCTTAGTATTATTATTAGTATTCGACGATGATGACGTGAGTTTTGTCATCGCACTTCTTACAGTCATCATCATCATCATCCTTTCTCTCATGTCTCATTTTCTCTTCAATCGGTTTCCCCACTGACGAAATGAGGGGAAACAAGGGAGAAAAAAAGTTCAAAAATCCGCATTTATTAGTATCACTCTACGCAACAATGCAGCAACAACAAACACAGATGCAGATTCCAAAGCTCTCGCAAAACATCACCTTACGCGGGAGCACGGAAATCGTGACCGAATTTTTCGGCTACGCGGTCAATTCCATCTTATACCAGCGAGGTTTATACCCACCGTCCACGTTCGAGGTGAAGAAAAAATACGGTTTAGGCATGCTCGTGAGTTCGGACGAGGAGATTAAAAACTATCTGGTGTCGGTTTTAGATCAAATCAACGAGTGGCTGATCGAGAAGAAATTGGAGAAGTTAGTTTTGGTGATCAGTTCGGTGAGAACGAGAGAGACCGTGGAGAGATGGGTGTTTGATATAGAAACGGATTCGGAGATTGGATTGGAAGAAAACGAGGAAAACGTGAAACCAACAGAAGGAGGAGGAAAAGGAGGAGAAAAGAACAAAAAATACGAAAAATCGAAACAGGACATCACGAACGAAATAGCGGCGATTATGCGTCAAATAGCGGCATCGGTGACGTTCTTACCGTTACTGGAAGATGAGTGTTCGTTTGATTTGATCGTGTACACGAATAAGGATTCAGAGACGCCGCAAGAGTGGGAGGAGAGCGACCCGAGATTTATCCGCAACGCCGAGACCGTCAAGTTACGAAGCTTCTCGACGAAAGTGCATTCGGTGGAGGCTGCGGTGGCGTACAAAGCGGAGAGCCCTTTGAATGTGTAACAAACAATAAGAATGATAAAAATAAGGTTATTTATGTGAATAAATAACCAAAAATATGCGCGCAAGTGAGGAAGAGAGATACACCAACACCCGTGAAAACGAAAAGAAACGCAGAGAGGAAAACGGAGAAAGATATACATATAGAGTTTTTGTTTTGATGGATTTGTTTATTTTATTTCAATTGTTCTTAGTACATAGTATTCATGGCCAATAGGAATTGATTATGCTGCTGCTTATCTGGCGACTTGAACGGCACCGACTTCCGCGTTGCAGGCTTCCGGCGTTTGCGCCTCAGACGGCGGAACGATTTGCCAGAATTGCTCCTTCATGTTCGCCCAATCCGCTAAGATGGCCTTGCCCTTCGGGGAACCCGTCTTCTCAACGTGTTCAGAGATCAAGTCTTTGCATTGCTTCTCACCAGCTTCGGTGGAAATGCGTTGCATGACGACGATCTCACCGTTCACCTTCGACTCAAACGTGTTGTCTTCGTCGAGAAAATAACCGATGCCACCAGTCATGCCGGCGCCAACGTTTCTACCAACTCTACCTAAGCAGACAACCACACCGCCAGTCATGTACTCGCAAGCGTGATCGCCGCATCCTTCAACGACAGTTTGCCCCAAGGAATTTCTCACGGCAAATCGTTCGCCAGCTCTACCATTGATGAAGATCTTACCGCCCGTAGCACCATACAAGCAGGTGTTACCGGCAATGGTGGAATCTTCAGCCTTGAATCCAGCACCTGGCGGCGGCATAATCGACACGGTACCACCACTGATCGACTTGCAAACGTAATCGTTCGCTTCACCGACAAGTTGGACGTCCATGCCACCGACGACAAACGCACCGAAGGATTGACCACCAGCGCCTTCTAACTTGATCGTCAATTTGCCCTTGAACCCATCGTCGCCGTACTTGGAAGCAATGTTACCAGCGATTCTCGCCATAGCGGCGCGGTCTACGTTGACAATCTTGGACGAAACCGTGTGCGTACCTTGCGTTTCGATGCATTTCTTGACGCCGGCATCGGCGAGCAAAATATCATCGAGCAATTCGCCGTCATCGTGGACTTTTTGGTTGATTCTCGCCTTCGACGAACCAGCCTTTCCGGAGGAAGTAGTCAAGAGAGACAAGTCCAAGTGGTTCGTCTTCGGATCATTTTGTTCTTTTTGTTTAAGCAAATCGTTTCTGCCAATGACTTCGTCGAGAGACTTGTAGCCCATTTCGGCGAGGATGACGCGCACTTCTTCAGCCGCAAAGATGAAAAAGTTCACCAAGTCACTCGGCGCGCCCGGGAATCTCGCTCTCAATTCTTCTCTTTGGGTCGCAACGCCAACCGGGCAGTTGTTCGTGTGGCAAATTCTCGCCATGACGCAACCGGTTGCAATCATAGCAACGGTACCAAAGCCAAATTCATCCGCACCCATCAACGCCCATTGCATGACATCGAGCCCAGATCGGCAACCGCCATCTGCTCTCAAAACAACGCGCTCTCTCAAACCGTTCTCAACCAACGTTCTGTGAGATTCAACGAGACCAAGCTCGACTGGGCCACCGCAGTGCTTGATAGAAGACAACGGAGAAGCACCTGTACCACCGTCACCACCCGAAATTTGGATGATATCGGCATTCGCCTTGGCAACGCCAGACGCTACAGTTCCGATACCCGCTTGACCGACGAGTTTCACGGAAACCTTTGCTTCCGGATTGACCGCGTGCAAGTCAAAAATAAGCTGCGCTAAATCCTCGATGGAGTAAATGTCGTGGTGCGGAGGCGGGGAAATCAACGGCACACCGGCCTTGGATTTTCTCAACCAGGCAATATACGGCGAAACTTTTTTCCCTGGCAACTGCCCGCCTTCTCCCGGTTTGGCACCTTGCGCAACCTTGATTTCGTGTTGGTTCGAGGACATCAAAAACGAAGTCGTGACACCAAATCGACCAGAGGCGACTTGCTTGATGGCAGATGACGCGACGTCACCGTTCTTCAAACCTCTCAAGTACGGGAACGAGTCTGTCGAACCGTCCGACTTGGCGTCCGAGATCGGGATAAATCGCTTCGGATCTTCACCACCTTCGCCAGAGTTGGACTTACCACCGATTCTGTTCATGGCGACCGCAATCGCTTCGTGGCACTCTTGAGAAATGGCGCCCAAAGACATGCCACCGGTGCAAAATCGAGAAGCGATGTCCGCAGCGGATTCAACCTCGGAGATATCGATCGGCTTACGGTCGGATTTAATGTCGAGACGATCTCTCAAGCAAGTAGCCGGACGCGTGTTGCGGTGTTCTTCGTATAACTTGTAGGATTCGGCATCCGGGGCATCGCCACCTAAACCAATGGCTTTGTGCAAGAGCTTGGACATTTCTTGGTTGTTACCGTGGTATTCGCCATTTGGCTTGACTTGGTACATGCCAGAAATCTTGAGCTTGTCCATGGTTTCCGATTCACCTGGGAACGCAGAGTCGACAAACATTTTCGTTTCCGCGGCGAGTTCGTCCAAAGTCAAACCACCAATTCTGGAAACCGTGCCTTTAAAGGCGACGTCGATGAGCTCTGGTCCAATACCGTACGCCTCAAAGATTTGCGCACCATGGTACGACGTGATGAGAGAGATACCCATCTTCGAAAGAATCTTCTTCAAGCCCTTGTTGATGGCGTTCTTCAAGTTTCTTTGAACGTCCTGTTGCGACATGAGCGGGAGTTTACCGGTGCTCATTTGCTTTTCAACTTTGGTGGAAGATCTCCACTTTCTCGCAGTTTCCAAAGCCAACCACGGGCACACAGCCGAGGCACCGTAACCAATCAACACCGCAAAGTGGTGTGTGGAAAACGCCGACGCGGACTCAACGACGATCGACGCCTTCGAGCGCAAACCAACCTTAATCAAGTGGTGGTGAACCGCACCAACAGCCAAAAGCGACGGAATCGCTGGAGAATCCGGACCCTCGTCAGGCTTATCGGTGATGACGATGCACTCAGAGCCTTTTTGGACGGCTTCGGCACATTCTTGGCACAACTTGTCCAAACCAGCCTTCAAACCACCGGCGCCGTTGGTGTATCGCGCTTTGATCGTCGCCGTCTTCAAATGCGGGTGGTTTTGGATGACGGTCAAATCCGAATCAAACAAGAACGGACTCGACAAAGAAACCGCCGGCGCGTCGTCCGAGGAGACGTCCAACAAGTTCCCCTTGGCGCCCAAAGTAGTCTCCAAAGACATAACCAAACCCTCTCTCAACGGATCGATCGCCGGATTAGTAACTTGGGCAAATCTTTGTTTGAAGTAGTCGTAGAGCAAGCGCGGTCTCGACGAGATGACCGGAACCGGAGTGTCGTCACCCATCGACCACGTCGGCTCGATGCCTTCTTGCGCCATGGATTCAACAATCATGGAAACATCTTCGGAAGCGTAACCAGCTCTGGCTTGGGACTCGATGAAGGAAACGTCGTCCATCGTCGGCTCCGGCAACGGCGGGCACGATTTCAAGCGGTGAATGTTGTTCAACCATTTGCCATACGGGCGCGTCGAGGAAACTTCCTTGGAAATTTCTTCGTTCTCTTTGAACGTGCCGTTTTCCAAGTCGACGCAGATCATCGTACCCGGACCCAAACGTCCTTTCTTAACAACGTTCGGCGCGTTGGACATGATGTCGTTCAAAACGCCAACCTCAGACGCGACATAAATGTAATCATCCGAAGTTTGCCAGAATCTCGCGGGTCTCAAACCGTTTCTGTCTAAGCGGCAGCCAACTTTCTTACCGTCAGAGAAGACCAATAAAGCTGGGCCGTCCCAAGCTTCCATGATACCAGAGTAGTACTGGTAGAAGTTCTTCGCTTCCGGAACGGTCGCTTCCAAATCCGGGTGATTTCTGAACGCTTCCGGAACGAGCAACATCATAGTTTCTTCCGGCTCGCGGCCAGTTTTAACCAAGAGTTCCGCGACTCTGTCAAGGTTCGCGGAATCAGAAGCCGCCGGGTCACACAACGGACGGAACTCTTGCTCTCTGCCTCCCCATATAGCGTTGGTCATCTTTGCTTCGTTGGAAGCCATCCAGTTCAAGTTACCTTGCAACGTGTTGATTTCACCGTTGTGACCCAAAAATCTCATCGGTTGCGCCAACGGCCACTTCGGCGTGGTATTCGTGGAGAAACGTCTGTGATAGATGGAGAACGACGACACGTAGTCCTTATCTTGCAAATCGAGGAAAAATTGTCCGACAACAGCAGATCTCAACATACCTTTATACACGATTGTTCTGCAGGACATGGTGCACACGTACATGTCTTCCAAGTCAGCCATGTTCCTGAGGCGCACTTTTTCGGCGTTTTTCCGGGCAAAGTAAAGCTTGCGCTCTAATTCGTCCCCAGTCGCGCCAGCACCATCGATCAAGCATTGCTCAATCGCCGGTTGCGTGATCTTAGCCATCGGGCCGACGATATCATTCTTCGTCGGCACGTCTCTCCAGCCGAGAACTTTCAAACCTTCAGCCGCGATGGCTTTCTCAAGCTCCGCCTTCGCCTTGGTTCTTTTGCCCTTATCGGTCGGCAAGAAGGTCATGGAAACAGCGGAAGATTCTTCGGAAAAGCCAGAAATACCGTTCGCAGCACACCATTTGGATAACATCTGCCACGGGATTTGCGTCATGATGCCGGCGCCGTCGCCGGAGTCGTTGTCCGCAGAGCACGCGCCTCTGTGTTCCATGCAACCTAAAGCAGACAAGGAATCATCGACACATTTGTGGGTTCTTTCACCTTTCAACGACGCGATCACCCCGACGCCGCACGCATCTCTTTCTTCCAAGATTTGATTCAAATCCACCGCACCGCCTTCGTACGGTTGGTACTCTCCTCTGAGAGCACCGAAATCCACCGCTTTTTGGGCAAAAATCTTGGTCGATCTCAACGCCACCTTGCGAGTAGGAGCCGACGATCTCACATTACTTCTGTTGGCAATGTTCTGTTAAAGTTTAAAGGTGGAGAAAAGCGAAAGTAATCATCAGTATCTGTGTTAAAAGAAATGTAGAAATCGAGACTCCGCTTTTTCCAGCTCTCACAGAGGAGGGAAAACTCGTTCTTACGCGAACACGTCGATTAATAGTTCGAAATGCGCTCTAGGCGGTTTAACTCGCGAGTCGCAAGTGAAGCAAATTCTATCCAACCAAACGCAAAACAATATCAATGGTGTAATATCCTACCTTTTTGGCACCGAAAACCTTCGTCTGCATCACCTGCGACATAGCCTGGGACGCCATTTTCAGCCTACGTCGCTCTTAAATTTGCTTTTTCACCAAATAGGCGTAAAATCCAAATATAAAGTGTACACGGGAGAAAAGAAAACTACCGCTTTGATATATACGTGTTGCGTATGTATCAAATTCAATTTGTGTGTGAATGAAATTCTCTCGTGAGGAATTCCGGATCAATTTCGCTTCGCTTCGCTTCGCTTACACTCGACGGCGCGCGCGCTCGCTTTTTCTCTTTTATGTGGATTGTTTGGGAGATGATGGGTTATTTGCAAACAACAAAAAATTATAACCACCCGAGTTGTGCCAACAAGGCAGGAGGGGAAGAAAAAAGAGATTGGAACAGAGAAGTGGATAGTGTGGGCTCCTGGGCTTATGAATATTATTCTTTCCTGTCAAAAATACGAGGGAGAAGAAAGGAGTTTTTGAACGAGGGGCGAAACAAAAAAGGAACACCACCACCACCAAAAACAACAACACCAACAACAACAACAATAACAAATGCGCAGAAAGAAAAGGAACACTCGACGAAGAGACGACCAAAAGGATGCGGTAGGAGGAAGCTTTTCTTTCCCGCGCCGGGGCCTGTGCGGTGGGTTTTGGTTTCTTCTCTCTCTCCTTTTTGCGACGAGCGCTTTTGCTCTTGTTCCCTCGTCCTCACCAACGGCGAAAGAAAAAAACGAGGAGACTACTGCCTCTCCATTCACCATTCTCCGCGCTGAAAAGTGGCCAAACGGCGGCTGCGTTCGAATCTTTTACTCCTCTCCGGAAAAAGAACAGAGCAACGAGGGAGAGAACGCTGCTGGTAAGAATACCGCATTGGAACTCTCCTTCCAAAAGGAAAAAGAAGAGGAGGAGAAAAAGATTATCTTGGAAAGCACCAAAGTTATCGCGACGAAACCATCTTCTTCTCCTCTTCCTTCCTTCTACTCGTTGGGCACGACGACGATTGTTTTAGCACCCAGCGATGGAGTTTTGAGTCAAACTATGGTTTCTGGTCTGGCACGATTGATCTGGTCGAAAGATATCCCGGATTCAGAGAAGATAGCCATCTTCGCGATGAGACTTACCCCCGAGTTGGTCGTCGACTACACCTCGAACAACAAAGTTCACGTTTTGCAGCGACTGAAAGAATATACTCTTCTCAATCATTCATCGATATCACCGGATGTTCCATTTCGTTCGTTTTCGTTGAGAAGAGCACTCGAGTCGATGCCACCAGACGGTTTGAAAGTTCGTCTCCATCACGACGTCATCTTCGCGCTCGATGAAGATACAATTGAAAATAGAATGTTCGTGGAGAACGCGAGAACACTCATCAAAGCAGAATCATCATCAGCTACTATTTTAGTCAGTTCCTTGTTTATCAATGGACACAATAAAGTTGAGGAAGATAATTTTGCTCAGTGGTTTGGAAAATTTGTAAAAAAAAGACGCGAAGAGACGCACGTTGCCGCGTCGTGCGACGTTTCAGACGAACAACTCGATCACCATCTGTTCGAGAAGAAGAATACTGAATTGAAACTATCCCCCGCCGTTCCTGATGTTGATCGTAAAAATGACGTGATATCGATGAGTTTCAAAAAGAGAAACAAACACTGTCGCATAGAAGACGTTTTGAGAGGCCCTTATCCATACTTTGATACCATCACGCTTAAGATGGATTTCACGCAACGTAACGAATTTGAAGGGAAAAGAAGCTTTAGAAAAGGAACTTACGATGAAAGAATAGCTGCGAAAAAGAAGTTTCCGCTCACCGTTCGATTTGAGAATGCAAAGCACGGTGAAGTTTACGAGGAGCGAAAAGCTTTCGCAAAATTTCACGGTACCTCCACCTTTCGTGATTGTGAGCGAAGAAAATCGATGAAGATCAATCTCGACGGTGGGAAAACAATGAAATTGGGCTCAGCCGCTGAAAGCGATCAGTTTCTGTTAATTTCGCTCTGTTACGACGATAGATATGTGAAGTCGTGGTTGATGTACTCTCTCTTGCGCCATCTTGGGCTCTTCGAGGATCTCGAGTTTCGATATGTTCGTCTATTCGTGGAAACAAACGACGTGAGAGAGAGCGAAGGCTTGTATCTTTTAGTCGAAAATCCAGTCGTAAAAAGAGAAGACGTCAAAGCTCGAATTAGTGCAGTCGTGCGGAGACGTTTAGATCCCGTTCGACAAACTCGGCCGGGACTCGGCGCGCCAGATGTAAAGTATCCAAAACATTCAGAGTTTGATCGCGCTATAAAAAGAAATGAATACGACGAGATTGCTCGAGTCGCCAAGACGTGCGATGATATGAACTGCTATGCTTTATTGAGAAAGCGCATGAATATCGACGCGTACATCACATGGATTGCTTTTAACTCTCTCGTAAAAATGGGCGACTACGTGGATGAAATTTACTTCTATTCCTCTAACGAAAATCAACAGACTCCGTATTGGGGACTACATAGCTGGGATCCGGACGATGCGTTTCAGAAATGTCATCATGGCGGTAAGGATGCGTATATCGATCGATTTCAGATGCTCTATTGTCTCGAAGGAAATATGGATGTCGTATTTTTGCGATCGAAAGATATGTATTCTCGTTTCGTGCAAACGCTTGAGGAGCTCTTAGAAAAACGTTTGAATGATCAAGTCATCCTCTTTTTCGCTGAAGAACAGAAGAAAGAGTTGAACGACGTTCTCAACATCAATAACAATAGCAAGAACGACGATGTAGCGATTGGCATGTTAGAATTGAGACAGATGGCAAAGATACCGGATAACATGGCAGCTTTCAGAGAAATGTCAAGTTCGCTGCTATATTATATCGAGCAGATTCGTTTGAGCAGACGGGAGCTATTCCGCGTCATAGGTGCATTTCATTCTTTTAACGATACGAGTGAAGTTGGTTGGAAACCTGTGCGCCTCAGCGCGCCAGCGAAATGTTCGAACCAAAACTTGTCTTCTTTGAAACTACGAGTGTCCGAAAGAAAGTACGATCAAGACGCGAGACAAGAAATCGTGTTCGAGTTTGAGAACGTATCCTCTGCATCAGGTGTTCTTGAAATTGAAATTCCGCTCGATTTGAACGTGGTATACAAGTTTAACGAGACGTATTCGGAAAAGTATCTACCAGTCCCAGTTGAGAAAGAAACGAGAGCTCTTTGTTGGACAAACGCAACGCTTCCAGGCGATACGATTAACATGAATGCGACGGATGGTGGTTTTTTGACAACGACAACACTTCCGAAGAAGAGTTGCATCGCTGGAGAAGCCATAAATGTAACCGCTAAGTTTACGAACGAAGCCGTCACCTTTACGATGAAAGAAACACGATCCGATACTAGTACTCGTGATAAAATTTTTCTTTCGCTTTACCATGGATTCTGGCATCCATTTTCAAAGGCGTTTGCGGATGTACAATACGCTCGAATCTTAACGTGCTAGCTAGTGTTTCTTCGCTCTTGTTTATATTCTAAAGTATAATCTGTGTATTGCAATTCCTTCTCTTTTGTATTGTTCTAAGTCTCGGCAGGTTTGTTTTGATGTCTGTATATGTCTTTCAAAGAGTACATGCCGTTGTTTGGACCTCGCCTGGCTAAATTCGCAATCTCCTGCACGGTCTCTCTCAAGTGCATGGCCGGTTGCTTAGTTTCTTCTAATAACTGTTTTAAGCTCCAGAAAGTTCGCCTCTCGAATAGACCAAACAATTTGTCCGTCAATTGTGCTTTTTCCATTTTTTCTGCTTTTGGTTTCGTCACGCCGCCGTCGGCTAATCGAACTAAATTTGAACGTTTCGGCAACGGAGCTATTCTCGCCGCGTCCGCTCCGACGACGGATTGAACAAACCTAGATTTAGATTGCGCTTTTTCTAATCTATTTTTCGAAACCCGAGCGTAGGCTGTATCGGAGGCATCTTTTGGTCGCATGTCTAATTTTTTATGAACTTTCGCTTCGACGATGAACTCGTTGACGTCCATCGCCGACGTCGCCGCCGCGGTACCTTCGCGAGTCTCCGAAAACACGTGAATTTCTGGCGCTTCTATATTCTCCGTCATGATATATTTTACTGGTATTTCGTGCTCTTCGTCTTCGTTGACGGCTGCATTTAGCGTCACCGCAAACGCTTCTTTGTTTTCTTTGTCGAAAGGATCGATCACCACTCTTACTTTCCCGAGCTCGTCGTTATCGTTCAATTCCGCATCAATATCCATCCCATCTTCATCGTTCTCGTTGTCTGCTTTACTCCTTCTATCGCTGAAACTTTTCCACGCGCGATCGACAAAGTTTGGCACTTTCACCAGCCACGCTCGATGGTTCGCTCGTTGCGTATCCAACGCGCTCGGAAACAAATACGCTCTCAACGCCTCCGTAACCTCCTCCGGTAAATCTTTCTTATCGATATTCAACTTTTGACAAACTTGATACCTCCAGTGTTCGCGAAGTAAATACGGCGTCGCGTACGGCCTCCACTCCGGCGCGTTCTTATCCTTTTTCGATCGCGAATATTTCTTCGCCGTTTCCTCCAGCTTTTCCGGATTCAATTTGTGTACGCATTCGTTCAAAGCGTTCGGTTTGTTTAGTTTCTGTAAATACTTTTGCATGGCGCTCACGACGAGCTCCGATCCGGGTGGAAACTCTTCCAAGTCCATATTGATGATGATTCGTTTTCAGCCTCCTTTTCGTTATGTACCTTTTCTCGTCGTTATTAGTATCGTTGTCCTTGTTATCAGTCGTCCTTGTCGCGGGGGCTTCTTCTCGTGGTGATGGACGAGAATCGTCGAACGAGATTTTGGAGAGAAAGAGTTTGAAGAAAAGAAGAGAGAATCTCTTCTTTCGAAAAAAAATGCAGAAACAAAAAAGCGTCCAAAAACAGGATTAATTCACCACAAGACAAAAAATTACGCGCACTCTCTCTCGCTTTGACACACACGTGTTGGTGCGAACCACGAAACGCTATTAAGCGAGGGAGAGCCGACGAGGCGGTATTTGTATAACAGGAATTTCTCGTAAAACTCTCGTTTTGATTTATTTTTATAAGAGAGAGAGAGAATAAGAGAGAGATTTTTACGCTCAATTTTGTGTGAACGAAAAGCCGAGTGTGCCTTTCGCAGGAAGACGCTGACGAGAGACAAAGGAAAAGCAGGAGAAGAAGAAGACATCATCACGATGTCGACGACGATAAACGCAAAAGAGGATGCATCGATTCTCTTACCAGAGATCGAGGTGAGCGATTTAGTCGACGCTATTCCGATCGATATCGTCGGGGAATTGTTCGAAGAAGAAGAAGAAAACGACGACGTCTCTCGAGGAAGAGGAAGAGTCGGAGGAGGCATGAACGCCGCAAATTTTAATAAAACGTCGTCGAAGATACGAACACCAACGGATGGATTGAACATCATCCAACCTCGGCCTCCGTTCAAGACGGACTCGTTTAATCGAGGAAGTCAGCAACAACATCACAGAGGAGGAGGATTAGCGGGGTCGTCCGGGGGACCGTCCTCGAATGGGAACTCTTTAGGTGGAGGTGGAGGCTCGTTTCCCTCCATACCGCCGGTGTATTTGATGACGAGTCCGGGCGGCAGACGAAACTCTACCGAACACTTTCCATCCACGGTTGGGTTTGCCTTAAAAGGTGGATCGACGAGCTCGTCCACGGATGCCTTCGCGTTGACATCTGACGTGGACGCGATATTAAATGGAGGGAAACCTTTCGTTCCTTCTGCCGCAGGAGCGATACCTGCCTCAGAGCTTGCAAAGTCGACTGCGACAATAACACCGGTTGTTCAAGGCCCGAGTGGACCGAGAATGCCTGGACAAGGCGTCGAGGAGCAAGAACAGGTTGTTGTGTCGACCGAGACGGACGAGAATGGTGGAGTTCGCGTGAGAGTGACGTTATTGGCGGCTGGTTTTGTGATTGGAAATGCCGGCGCTTCCGTGCGCGAAATCACGCAGCATACGGGCGCCTCGATTCGATCGTGGACACAACCAGCGGAATATTTTTTCGGCGGTTTTGCGAGACCGACGCGAGTGTTCTGCGTGGAAGGCGATCCAGCCGCGATTGCGGAAGCCACGGAGTTAATTTACGCCGCGGTCGATCGGTACAGAGCTTTGTGCGAGATGAAAAAGCGAGGCGAGTTTGTGCAACGCTCGCAAAAGATTAAGGGCGTTGAGTTTTCATTTCAACCGCCGCCGAGGCAAATAACGCAACGGCAAAGGCAATTGGAACAGCTTCTGAGCGCGCAAACACATCTTTTACAGCATCAGACGAACGCTTTGTCTGGTGCTGCTGCTGGCAGTTCCGCAGTCGCTCTTCAACAGGCGTTTGCCAAGCAACACTTGTTGATGCAGCAGCAAATTGGTTTTTTGAACCAGCAAATGAGCCAACATCAGCAGCAAGGATATTTCCACCATCAGCAACAACAACAATACCAGCAACAACAGCACTACCATCACCACCACCACCAGCAGCAGCAACAACAACAACAACAGCAGCAACAGCACAATATGTTTGGCAGTAACCAAAACTACTACTAACAATGTGCCTTGTGAATTCGTTGTGTGCTGATTATACATTATGTACGAAGAGAAGAAGAAGAAGAAGAAGATAAACGAATTGAGTATTATTACACGTTATTGAAAGGAGTTGAAAAGATAAAGAGTCGATCGAGATAGTTTAGCAAGCGTTTTTGCCGCAGCTTATTAGCCGCCACGTTCTTCGAACAATTTAATAAACGAGCGACGGGGCTAAAAGTCAAAATAGAATCTCAGGAGGACTCGATCTATGAGCATTTTTAATCAATTGCATTATTATGATGATAATGATGTCTTTGAATGTTTTTGAAATATATATAATATATCTATATTGAATATACATACACACGTTATGCTATAAACTACATATATCTAAATTTTCCTATCCAGCGTAACGAGTTCCTTATCCCACCCGTGAGAATCTCGCCGGTCTATCGCGCAAGTAATACAATTTCGCTCTTCTTACTCTCTTACGCTCAACAACTACTAGTTCCTTAATATTCGGCGAATACAAGGGAAACATTCTCTCTACGCCGACGTTTCCAAGCATCGTTCTCAACGTAAACGAACTCCCCAATCCTCGGTTCTTCCTCGCTATGCATATCCCCGTAAACCTTTGCGTCCGTCTTCGATTTTCGGGAACTTCCATGGTCAACTGCACCACATCTCCCGGTCTAAACGGGCTAATCTTCACCCCTTCCCTTTCATTCAACATCTCAGTAATTCGTTCTCTCTCTAAAGTTTCCATCATGTGTCCAGCTCTCTTCTCGTACGTCTTTCGTTTTTTCAACTCTCTCGTCTTTGTGAAAGGGGACATCCCGCCTCCGGCTTTGCCCCAATCTTTCTGCTTTTTCCCGGCTTCAAAAGAAGTCATCGGAGCCTCGGGACCTCTCTCCGGTGGGTTCAACCGTTCCGTGTTTCTCGAGTGATTCTTCCACTGCGCGATTGAGGTCGAATGAAACGGTTGTTTGTTGTTGTTGTTTATGTTGTTGTTAATGTTGTTGTTGTTGTTAATGTTGTGCGTCCCGATCGTTCTCGCTCCTCTCGGCGAGACATTCGAAGAAGAAGAAGAAGTGAAAGAACTAAAGCTGCGAGCAGCAAAACTGATGCTACTCCTCGCAGTCGTCGTCGTTCCCGCGACGATGAGTCTCCGCGCGAGTTCCCCTGCTGCGACTAAACCTCTTCGCGTCGTCATCGTCAAAAGTCTCTCGTCTCTCGTCGTCGCACAAGAATAGAATAAAGGGGGGCTTTTCTGAGGCCTTTTGTCGTCTCGTCTGTCTTCTCAAAATTCAACAGAAAAAGACTCGTTCAACGAAAGAAATGAGTGCCATGACTGCCGCCGCTGGACGTTTCGTTGTGCACGCCGCTGCGAAAATGACGACGAAAATGACGACGAGGAGGAAAAGGAATTGCTGTTGTTACTGCACGAAACGAGTCGCATTTTTAGGCACTCCCGAAGTCGCCGCGAAAGTCTTCGAACGGTTACACGAGGCGTCCGTGAACTCGAACGGTTCGTTTGAGATTGCTGCGGTGATATCGCAACCGGGGCGACCCAGAGGACGAGGGAGGAAATCGTCTGGGCCACCACCGCCGTCACCGGTGACGCAATCAGCCATAGATAGAGGCGTAGATGAATCTAAACTGCTGAATCCTGCGAAAGCGAACGAGCCGGAGTTTTTAGAGACGCTGGCGAAGATGAACTTGGACTTGTGCGTGACGGCGGCGTACGGGAACTTTTTACCGCAAAAATTTCTCGATATTCCAAGATTGGGGACGTTGAACATTCATCCTTCGTTGTTGCCGCAGTTCAGAGGTGCGGCGCCTGTGCAGAGGTGCATAGAGAGCGGGTTAGAGGAAACAGGAGTGACCGTAGCGTTTACGGTTCTTAAGATGGACGCCGGTCCGATTTTAACGCAAACAAAGTACAGAATGAACGGATCCGAGAAGGCGCACGAAATGTTGGACGTTTTGTTTGATATCGGCGTCGAGTCTTTGATTGAACAGCTACCAAAGGTTTTCACCGGAGAAGCTGGTGAGATTGCGAAAGACCAAGGCGAAGAAGGGTTGAGTCACGCGGATAAAGTATCGTCGGAGGAAGGAGATTTGGATTTTAGCGCGCTTTCTGCATTGGAAGCGCACAACAAAGTGAGAGCGTTTGATGGATGGCCAGGGACGAAAGCGACGTTTATCATTCAAGACGAGAAGAAAGGTGGAGAGCCGAAAGAGATTGTCACGAAAATACTCACGACGAAAGTTGGCGGTAGCGTAGAAGGAGGAGAAAAAGTCGTAAAAGTCGCGAAGAAACAGTTTTCGATTCCGTGCAAAGGCGGCGAATATCTCGACGTGCTCGAAGTTCAACCTCCGGGAAAGAAACCGATGGACGTCGCGTCTTTCGTGAATGGATTAAAAGGTTCTAGCGTTAGTCTGCCTTAGATTTTCTACCAGTTGTACATTATTTATTTCTAATAAAATCAATCTACTGAAGTACTTTGCTAATTTCTACATCTATTTCGCGCGCTTTTTTTGCTATTTTTCTCTCTCTCTCTTCAATCTGAGTCCGCGTTTTCATCGCTCTCTTCTTCTGCTGCTCCTTCCCCACCTGGCCTTAACGCACGAATGTGCTTGTGTGGATAGGTTCTTCCACAATCAGGGCACGGTTCGTTCGCTCCAAAGATTTCGTCGTCGCCGTCGTCCGAGCGTTCGCCGTCGTCGTCACTGTCGAAATAGGCGTACTCGTCCTCTTCTCTGCTCCCTTTCGCTCCGCTATTCCTTCTGGGCGCGTCTGGATGGCCAGGTAAAGCGCCAATTCCAGCGATGTATTTTGTCACGCTCTCTTCTGAAAACCCGTTTCTTCCGCCAAACTGATCGAACCCGTTCGTCCACGAGGAGAGTCTTCTGTTTTTGAAATACACGATGGCTGGCGGCTGCGAGACGTTGCACATTTGTAAAGTTGGCGATTTCGATCCTAATTCCGGTCGAATTCGCACAAACTTCGTCTTTGGAAACGCTTTCGCCAAGTTATCTAAAACTTCGTCTATTCTCGCACACTCGTCTACGCCGTCTAAGGTGAAATGACACAACACTTTCGCGTTCTTTTTCAAGATATCGCCGAGATCCCTCTCGCGCGCGTTTACGTATTCCGCCTGCTTTTGCATCTGCTCCGCTTTCATCGCGTTCAGACGCATCTCCCGAATTCTCGCCGCTTTTAATTCTCTCAAATACGGGTCGCTCTCCTCGTCTTCGTCGTCCGTGTTCCCGAAATCTGAATCTTCGTCTTCGTCTTCGTTTGTCTGTTGTTGTAGTAGTTGTTGTTGTTGAAGAAGAAGAAACTGCTGCTGCTGCTGATGCGCGTCATCCCCGACAATAAACTGCGCCTTCGCGTCCGCTTTCAATTGCACTCGGTCGACGCCTTTTAGAATTTTAATCAATCTCGACGCTTCTCTCTGCTCCGCTTCGTCTTTCTCGCAACACGACGGTCTCGGCATGACGTTTTGCAACTCCTCCGGCATCATTTCGATTTCGTCGTCGATCCAAGTGGAACACGCGCCGGCGTGCGGTTTGTGGGGTTCCTTCTTTGTGTTCTTCTTCTCCCCCACGTCTTCTTTGCCGCCGCCGGAAGTAGTATTAGGGAAGCTGGCAATCATCATCTCTTATTTATTATGTCTGTGTATAATAATTTGTTAACGAAGAAGAATGAATGAAGAAAGCTCGAGCTTTTCTCTTCTTCTTCTAAAACCCAAAATTCGCCTAAAAATGAATTCTCGCTCGGACGACGACTGTCAAAAGGGACTTGTCGGTCGTGAAAAATTTTCTTCCTCTTCCTCCTCCTCACTTTTTTTACAAAGAAGAACAAAAACAAAGACATGTTGAGGAGGAGTAAAAGGAGTAGTAGTTCTTATTTATTAAGAAGAATAGCATTAGCAGCAAAAGGAGAACAGTCTCGGTGTGGTATTGTTTGGAGGAGTAGTAGTTTTAGTTGCAGTCGGTTTCTCACCACGGGTGGCATCGACGATGGTGAAGACGACAATGACGCTTCAACATCATCATCAACAACAACTCTAATAAAGAAAAGAATAAACGACGAATACGTGGACACGGAAGCAGCGATGGAACGAACTCGAATGAAAGCTGCGGCGTTAAAAGCGGCTGGATTGAAAGCGGAATCGATGACGGTGTTCGACAGAGAAGTGAAGAGAGCGCACAGGGACAGAGCGGCGTATTTACAACGAAAGAAGAAAGAGGAGAAGGAAAAAAAATCTTCTAGCAGCGAAGGTGATTTTTTACTCGAAGAAGCGACGAGACGAGTGCTCGATCGATTGGACGACATTAAGCGACCGTTTAAACGGATATTAGTTATAGGAGGCGCGACGGTTTCGACCGTCAAGCAGTTACTTGAGAAACGGCGAGATGTGGAAACGATCATCGCGTGCGACTCGAGCGAGGCGACGCTGCTGTTGGTGAAAGATATCGTCGGCGATGCGCCGAAACGGAAGTTTGATGATTTTCCAGTGGAAATTAAATACGTTCAAGCGTTCGAAGACGATTTACCAATTAAAGACAACGTGGTCGATTGCGTTTTGAGCGTTCTAGGTTTGCACTGGGTGAATGATTTACCCGGGGCGATGGGCCAAGCGAGGTGTACGCTCGTCCCAGACGGCTTGTTTCTCTCCGCCATTTTCGGTGGCGATACGTTGACAGAATTACGAATTGCGTGCGCGTTAGCTGAAACTGAAAACGAAGGTGGCGTGAGTGCACGCGTCTCGCCGTTAGCGCACGTGAGAGACGCTGGAAACTTACTCGGACGCGCTGGTTTACGACTTCCTGCGGTGGACGTAGACACGCTCACGCTGAATTACAAGACTCCGATGGATTTGGTCGAACATTTACGGATGATGGGAGAGCAAAACGCGGTGATTGAAAGGAGACAAACGATTAAACGGAGCACGATGGAATTAGCGAACCAGAAGTACGTGGAAAACTTTTCGGCGTTATCGTTATCGAACGACGACGTTGCTTCGATGCCGAAACCATCATCGAGCGAAAGCGGGATCTCGGCTACGTTTCAAATTCTATACATGACGGGATGGTCTCCTTCCGAGACGCAACAAAAAGCGAAGGAGAGAGGATCTGCGACGGTGAGTTTGAGCGACTTGAAATCCGCGTTAGAAGAGAAGGAGGAGGAAGAGGAGAAGAAGTAGAGATAGTTGTAGTTGTAGTTGTCTAGCCCAATCTTTCTTCCTCCTCCCAGCTCCTCCGTCAAATCCAAAAATTATAAAAATCCTCCTCTGACATCATCCCGCACAACTTCTTCGTGTTGTGTTGTTGTTTTTCTTCTTTTACTTAAGAGAGAGGGAGAAAAAACACAGCGCACCATCTATCATCGCAGAGCACAACTATTTAAGTGTCCGTTAACGTCACGTGCGCAAGCATTCCACGTTCGCGTTGTATACGTATTCGCGCGAGAGAAGAGAAAGTCGGATTAACCCACCCAATATGAGCAAACTTCCGCTCATCGAACGGCTTCCGAGCGATGTCGTCGAAAGCGACGATTGGCTTTCGAATGCATTTCCAATCGTAGAAGAAGATAACGGAGCGTTATCTCTGTTCGATTTGGCGGATATATTTCCGCAACCAGTAGAAACCATCCCGAATACGAATTCGAATAATTTAATAGCTTTAGCTTCTCCTCAAACGACGACGACGACGACGAAGACGTCGTTAGGGAAGCACGCGTTAGCTTCGGCGGAAGTAGCAGCAGTCACTACCATAGCTGAGACAACAGGGACTGCAACGAAGAAGACGACTACTAGACCGGTGAAGAAGGTGAAGAAATCAGTGAGAGAAAAAGCCAGAAGAGATGCGTTGAACGATCGATTCGAGGACCTGTCCAGGTCCTTGCTCGAGAGCGCAGACGACGAGTTGAAGACGGATAAGTCGTCCATAGTCACCGCAGCGAGAGAGTGTATTTTGGGATTGAGAGAACAATTAGGAAAATTAAACGCGTGTTTAGCCGCTGAAAGAAGCGAGTGGGCCAAGACGAAGCAGGAATTGATCGCGGAGAAGATTTTGGTCGAGCAAAAGTTGCAGAACTTTATGGCCAAGATGCCCTTTGCGAGCGCTATTCCAAGCACCGGCGGCTCGAAACATGCCAACGTTGGTATCACCGGTACTGTTGTTACCGAAGACACTGATGGAGATGCGCCACTTGCACCAATCTTGGTTGTTAGCACGACTACGGCAGAAGAAGACGCCAAATGGAGAGCGCCACTCGCGTAGAAGTGGAAATGTTTTGTTTTTAATCCAGTATTTTAGCCACACGAAAAAAAGTTGTTATTTACATTGACTTTTTATTAGCACACAGAGATATTCATGTATGTATTCGCGCGAGAATTTTACTCCCGTGCTATCATGTTAATCCAAAGACTTGTCTGTAATCCCTTCCAGGTTTACAAACGATAAAATCGGCCAGGTCGTCGTCATCGTCGTCGCCCGAATCGTCGCCTTCGTGTTCCCGAACAGCCTCCAAATACGGATTGTTGAAACGATTTCGACGCTTCTTCGAACGCCTCTTTCGCAGTACTTTCTTTCTGTTTTGTTGCTGACTCTCGTCGTCGCCGTCATCGTTGGCTTCGTTCTTCTTACCTTCTCCCTCTCCCGCTCCATCCCCAACTTCTCCAGACTCTTTTCCTCCGTCGAGAAGGTTACTTCCGTCGTTCTGCTGTTGTTGCGCATCTTTCACTTGCGTCGTGGAAGTGTAAATGGAAAGGCCATACTTCCTTTTTCTTTCGTTTATAGCTTTATCATCCACATCTTCTTCTGTATTTTCAACACCAGTTGTTTGTTGATCCGTTATGGATGTGTTTTTATGGACTTTTAATGCGTAGAGAAGAGTTATGAGACTGCGATCGAGGAGTTTCATTTTCTTCAAAGCTTTCAAGTTCGCGTGTACCGCCGCGCACTGTGCCATAAACGCACGCCTAGTAAGCTCTAACGTTTCGAAATTTTGAACTGGAATAGCTTCCATTACTTCTTCTTGAAAGAATTCTAAAATACCACCAGTCGCGTAATGCAATCGAGCTCCAGATAAAACGATGGCTGACAAATCTCCTTTTTTCTTTTCCGAATTGGTCAAGAATGAAGCCGCCCGCTGGCAGCACTCCAAGCAATACTTAGACGCCATGAAAAGTGATTCTGCTAAAAATTTGATGTCTCGCAAAAGCGATGATGATGCACTTTTATCGTCGTCGTTGTCGCCTACTTCTTCCTCTTTCAATTTTTTCCATTCATTTACGACGAAAGGTATAAAAATTTCAACTGTTTCTCCCAAAGCCGAAGCAGACTCGACTACTGCGTCCACGACCGAAATCCTGTTGTTTCTCTTGTTTGAAGAGGACGACGAGGTGAGTTCGTCCCAAGACGGCAGCAGTGGTAATTCTGAGACGAGCGATTTGGCGAGTATTTTCAACGCTGATATTTTCGTTCGGACGTCTTTGCTCGCAATGCTCGTACTACTTCCAATCTGGGATAACATCTGTGAAACTGTCAGAATACACTCAGCTGACCCGAATTCGAGCTTTTCAAACTTGATCATCATCGATGTCATCGATGAAACCGAACGATCTTCGATGTCTTCCATATGTCTGGTTAAAATCTGGTCGTTCAAAATCACCCCGCTTCGAACAATTTGGTGCAGCCACAAATCCGAGGACTCTCGCATGGCTAAAGGCAATAGAAACTCCATCAATCGGACAATGTCGGGGACGAGAGTAAACCAGTCTTTATCAAGACCCCACTCCTCGTTTAATTGATGAAGCTCGTAACGCTTCATTTGGTGATACATACCATACGATAACGTCGCAACTAGACTTCCAATTGGGTACATCTTTCCAGCTATTTCAATCATTTGCAGCTTTTTCTGTTCAGTTTTCTCAACATTGTATCTATCGCGAGGATCACGTTGCGCAAGAAGAACCGTTTGCACAGCCTCTCGGGCACCTTGGGCGAGGATGTGCGAGTCCATAGAATTCGTGATGAATGATGAAAGATAATTCATCTTCGATGCACTCGTATCGCACGCGGTAGCGGTATTGAAAGAAGCTTCTAGCGAAGCAAGAAGAAGTTTGAACGCCATGCGCACTTCATCTATGGCAGTATTAGCACTCCCGGCGTCAACTTGGTCTGCAGTTCTACCTTCACGAGTGAAATCAAGACCAGACCAATATTTCTGAAGGGATTGCATCGCGAATTTCCCGCATTTTGAAATCAAGGATGATGAATTCAACGCCTCCGCATCGGTAGGAGGAGCAATTCTCTTCAGCGACGCACACAACGTTTCGATCGCGTCACTTTTAACGTCCTCTAGTTCTAACTTGGCCGCTACGTCTCCTTCTAGTATAACGTCGATGATTCTTAAAGCGCTGCTCGTCTTGATGCTTTTTTCGGCGTCGAGCAAACTTAATACCGGCATCATCGATTCGTCCTCCTCGTCTAACTCGTTCCCATTCGCGTAAATCTCTTTCATGAGACGCTTCGCTTCTTTCTTTCCTTCAAAGAAATTCGACTTGACAAATAATCTGTTCATGGCGAAAACGACGCGCTTTGCGATGGGGTTTCCGAAATCCCGGGACGCTTTGAAATGTGACAACATTTGTAAAAGCATGGAACGGTTGCCGTCTACTTCATCTTTCGTCAATTCGCACGAAGTCGATACGGCTTCCAACACGTTCAACCATGCCGTTTTCCCGATACTTTGCGCGTCGTCGTCGCCATCGTTGTCGTAAGCGTTGACTTTATTTTCTATCATTTTTGCGCACTCGTTTCCGAGGATTTCGAGAATATTTCGTCTGTGTTCCGACCAAATCTGGAAAACGACTCGAAGAAGCGACGCGGATACTTCTTGAGAACCCTTCCGCTGCACACTTTTAATGCACTCGTACAAAAAGTATCGCCTCGATCTTTCGTCCCTAATTTTGCTATTGTTTCTATCGGTATTATCATTTGTCGCGAAAGTATCCGTCATCAACGCAAAAAAATCTTCTTCCTTCAAACACCGAGCGTTTTTCTGGAACTGAGTCCATGCCTCGTCTCGGATTTCCTTCGAAACTTCTTCAGAAGCGCAAATGCCGAATAAAATCGCCGGCCAGATCTTATCGCGCTCGTCGTAGAACGAATCTCGAAACCCTTTTGGTCGCTTCAATAGCAATTTTGCGAGCGCCGGCGAAAGAGCGAGCTCATCTCGAACGCATTTCGAAACAAACTCACACGCGTTTATTTGAGTGCTACTGCTACTGCTGCTAGTAGTCCGTGGTGGTTGCCGCGCAGCCACCTCGTCGTCTCCTTCTCCTTCTCCTTCACCTTCTCCTTCTTCACCTCCTTCCTCTCCCCGAACCGAAAACATCTCTATCCCCAAAGCAGATACGACGATAAACAACTTGAAGTATTGCTTACTCAGCTCGTTTTTGTTCCTTAACTGTTTCTTTGTCGCCATCCGCAACGCGAATCTGCAAATCGTTCGCGCGATGTTTACCGTGAACCCGTCACTTCGTCCGGGTTCTTGCATCTTCTCCTTCTTCAACGTCACCACGCCTTTAGCTACTCGCATCATAACAATCTTGTGTTCGTCTTCGCTAAACTCTTCGTCTAAGAAGGACTCTAATATCTTCTCTAGTTTACCTACCGTCCATATCTCGTGCTTCAACAGCGGATGCGAAGTAGCGTCTCGTAACTTTTTCATTTCCTGTTTCCTCGTCACGTTGTTCTGTCCTTTCCTTCGCTCGAGAGATAAGAACGTCCTCAACACTTTCCTCCCGTTTTCGTTCAAGTTTTCTCCGTCTCCGTAGAGCAAATCTTCCTCGAAATATATTCCTCCTCCTCCTCCTCCTCCTCCTCCTCCTTCAGTTGCGTTGTGAATGTTGATGATTTTACTCACGTGTTTCGGATTGTAATGGTACATGGATTCTCCCTCTTCGTTGACGATGGCGTTGTTCATGAGCCGTAAATTTACTTCTCTTCCAGCGGCGGCTTTCAAAGTTCTCTTCCCTAAAGCATCGTGCGTCCCGTACAGTTTCATTTGCACGCACTTCCCGACAATCCACTCTCGGTTTTTCGACCGACACTCTAACCCGGAAAGTTCCGTGTATTTCGTTCGTAAATCTCGAAAGGGGAGTTTACGGAACTCCTCGCCTTGCGCTCCCGTTTCCATCACGTTAAAATACGTCATTTATTACGCGCTGTGTGTTCTTCTTCTCGTCGTCGCTTCCATTATTATTATTTGATGATGATGATGATGATACAACTCTTTAATGAATGAATGAAATGAGAAAGTGGGAAAATTCAAAAATCTCGTCGCTTTTCGTTAGGGATGGTGAGATTTCGACGCCCGTTGCCCGTCGAGCCCGTCGGATCCCGTTTTGGAAAATTTTTTGGCTCAACGGGCGTCGACACCATCCCTACTTTTCGTAAAAGGTGAAAGCAGAAATAAATAACCACACTTTGGACACACTTTTCTGCTTGGTGGTGGTAGTGGTGGTGGTGAGTCTACTCACTTTTGAAAGGCTCCTCTTCTTTACACACAAAAAGAACAACAAAATGTCTTCTTTGGGAATTCGTCTTCGCGGAATATTGTTCGCGACGACGGGCGCCGCGCGCACCCACGCCGCCGAAGCGATGATGATGATGCGAAAAACATCACAAAAGACGTCATCACCAACAACAACTTTCAACAGAAGAACAATTTTTACTTCTACGAAAACTCCAAAAGCGTCGTCTGTTTTGTGCGGGGCACGGGCGAACAGGATGGCTGATAATGCGATACCGCGTGGTTTTAGTGGTCGCAATCCTTCGTCGTCGTGTACGTCGTCGTCGGGGTACGTGTGGAACGCTCTGACCAAAATGCAGAAGAAGATACCAACGAGAAGGACGGGAACGGGAACAACGTCTACCTCTTACAGAACATTTTCATCGTCCTCGCTGGCTGTAGCCGCGCGTCGATCGTCGTCATTTCCTAAACTTCGACATTATCATCAACAACATCAATCTTTGTTATTACGTCGACGGCGGCAGTATTCAACTTCCGAAACGATGCATCAAAATCCTTTAGTTCTCGGCGGACCGCGAGCGGTGAAACAAGTCACATATTGGCTCGTTGGCGGATGTGCGTGGGTTTTTTCAATGGTTGTCATTGGAGGGATGACGCGATTGACTCGATCGGGACTTTCTATGACGGATTGGAAGTTTCAATACGAACATCCTCCGTTAACGTTAGAAGATTGGGAACGCGAATTCGATAAGTATAAGCAATCTCCAGAGTATCAAAAAACAAACATCGGGATGACGCTCGAGGAATACAAGTTCATTTACTGGATGGAGTACGGCCACAGAATGTGGGGAAGGGTTTTAGGGATTTATTTCGCGGCACCGCTAGCATATTTTAGCTATAAAGGGTACATAACGAGCAAGCTCATGAGACGATTGGGCGTGTTTTTCGTTCTAGGCGGGACGCAAGGCATGATTGGGTGGTGGATGGTGAAGAGCGGATTGAAGCAAACGGAAGAGCAAAAATTTGATGTGCCTCGCGTGAGTCCGTATCGGTTAGCCACGCACTTAGCGGGCGCATTCACCATATACACCGGGATGGTTTGGACGACGTTGAATGTCATGAATCCAGTCTCGCCGGCGCAGTTACCAGCGGCTACAGAGGCGTTAATTTCGGCGACGAAACAGTTGCGTAAAGCCGCGCACCCGCTCGCCGGTTTGATCGGCTTGACGGCAATTTCTGGAGCGTACGTCGCTGGGATGGACGCGGGGAGAGCATACAACACGTTTCCGTTAATGGATGGTAAAGTAGTTCCAGATGAGTATTTGAAGGATTGGGAGTCGAAAGGGTGGAGGAACTTTTTCGAAAACACCGCGGCGGTTCAGTTCAACCATCGTGTGTTAGCGTTGACGACGCTGGCGAGCGTATCCGCAGTGCACGCGATGTTTCGAGGAAACGCGGCTTTGTCTTCTCAATCAAAATTACATTTAAATGCACTGATGGGAGTAACAGTCGCGCAGGTTGGGTTAGGTATCACCGCGTTGCTTTATCACGTTCCTGCTGAGTTGGGGAGCGCGCATCAAGCGAATGCGTTGATACTCTTCACTGTAATTTTGAGCTTGATGCATTCGGCTCGGAAACCAAAGAAGCTCGTCTTCGTAAAAGACTTATGGGCGCATAAACCAGCAGCAGCATAAATAGTCTCTATTATATAATTATAGCATATATACTTAGCAATACATAGCACCTACTTTCAGTTTCTCTTTCTATTTATTATCCCCTAACTCTCCGCGCGCTCTCCTCCATTCCAAGGATCCGGTAGTTCTTCCTGGCAAGTTTTTCTTTTCTTCCTCGCTCATGTCGAGTACTTTTAGTTCTTCTCGTTCGTCTTCGTTTCTCTTTCTCACGATCTCTCGTCTCGCGACGTCTATGCGCGTTTGAAGCACTTCCGTGCACCTCGCGATTGCTTTGGACACGAACTCATCGTCCTGAACAATAGCGCGCCTTCTTCCTACCATCTCGTCGTCCATCTTTTGATATCTCTTCGAGACATCTGCGACACCGTCAATCGAAAACGCGACGACGAATGACAAACTCTTCCCCCATCCTTCGCTGTATAATCTCGGTTCATCAAACGTCGCCTCGCACGAGTCGCAATGGATCCACCTATTTTGAGAAGGGCTCCAAATTTCCGTCCAGACGTGATCCGTCCAGTCCAAAATGTATCTCGTCTCGTAATCTAGCGCGCGACAAATGAGCGAAAATGCGTTTGCAAACTCGCCGCAACGCCCTGTTCTCGTTTCCAACAGTTTCACCGCATCGTTGTATCTCGGAAAACGCGTTTGACAACCGCACCCGGAGCAGGCGTAAAGTTCGACCCTAGAAGTGCCAAACACTCGCTCTTCTTCGCTCGGGGCGACCGTGTCAACGCATTGCATGTTTGCCGGGTTTGTTCTTACCGTTGTTTTTCTTCCCACTTCTTCTTGTATGGAGAATGAACACGTCTCGCGACTACAGTTTGGTTTATCGCACCAACTGAAATACTCGTGCTTAAACCACTTTAAAAGCTCGACGATAAACGCGTCTTTGAACGATAACCCCTGGCATTTCGGTTCTTTTCCTTCCTTTACCCTCTTTTCCAACTCTTCCACGGGGACGACGGATAAAGCGCACGCTCGCGCCATCTCGTCTTCGTACTTTGTAATCGTTTCTAAGCCAGAGTGCAATCGACTCAGAAACATTTGTTGTTGTTGTTGTTGTTGTTGTTGTTGATGATGATGATTTTGTTCCGTCGTCGTCGTCGTCGTCGTCTGAATCCTCTTTCTCTCGCTCATCATCATCATCAGTCTCTCCTCTTCCTCTTGGAGTTGACGCGCCAAAAGCTCATCTGAGTTCATCTAGAAGAGAAGAGAGAGTTAAAGAGAGACTATTGATTTTCTAACGAACTCGTCTCACTCGTAAAAATAATAAAAATCTTGGTCTGAATCGAATGCTTTTTTTGTGTGTTGTTGTGTGATCGTCGTCTTCTCGCCAAATTTATACGCACACAAAATAATATTCACTCTTATCACATCGTCATCACAATCAACACACACAGACAGACAGACAGAGAAGAGAGAGTAAAGAAGAAGAGCAGACAAAAATAGTACGTTTGACATGACGACGGAAGTGGGAGAAAAGCGACCGAGAGAAGAGGAGGAAGAAGATGATGA
>JACLAA010002147.1_pt1 | contig 31092 bp, 24 predicted proteins | sample 8027891 | NCBI WGS metagenome assembly JACLAA01 (sample SAMN15724900, study PRJNA655200) | protist metagenome | isolation source: fluorescence activated cell sorting (FACS) single amplified genomes of... | place: Spain: Blaines Bay Microbial Observatory, Mediterranean Sea | collected 2016-01-19 | reverse complement strand
ACGCACCAAATGTCTCGAGGAGTTGAAGAAGGACGTGCAGAACGTGCTCCAGGAGGTCGTCCAGGAGTGCCGCAACGAGTTCGCGGAGCAGCGCCAGAAAGACGAGGAAGAGGACGCGAAGGGGCGAGACGCGCATGCGCAAGAAGTGTTAGCAGCCCACGCGCGGGATCTGCAAAAATTCAACGAACAACAGCTCGATGGCTTAAGGGAGTCCATGGCGAAGCACCGCGACGACGCGATGCGGCGCTATCAGGCGGAAATGGCCGCGTTCCGAGATGAACAATTGGCGGAGATCTCCAAGTTAACGTTAGATGGTTTCGACGATGGGGAGGACACGGAAGATGAAGACTTGGGTGATTGGACGGATATTGCCAGGAGGGCAAGGGAGCACGCGGGCCTGCCGCCGGACCCGGACGAGCGATTGGGGCCCGCGCACGGCGCGTAAGTGGTCTTTGCTTTATCCTGTAGTAGTGGTCGCGTCGACGGCGCGTAGCTGGTGTTTTGCTTAACATCCGGCCTCGCCGTCGCGGCTCGCATCCTCCCTTGCGGCCTACAGAGCGTGCGCAATCAGCTAGCGGTAAGACACTAGCAGCCGGGCTCGGCTTACACGCGGAGGCAGCCTTGAGAAACGGCCCCAGGCGTCGAAGCTGAGACGAATTGACAGCTCTACTGGTACCGCAGCGATCGAGGGCTAGAGTAGGCGTAAAGAGGCGCCGGGTGAAAGAAACCCCCACCCGCTAAAAAAGGCTCTCACAGTGTGGGAGGCCGGTCCTCGCGCGCGGCTGCGCGGCAACGGTTTCAGGAGGACCATCGGTCTCAACATGTTCGCCGCACCACCACCGACGCAAGAGCACCAGCCCCAGTCCTGGACCTACGAGCACCGCCACCGCCTCACCGAGAGGGTCGCGCGACTCGACGCTGGCTCTCTAAGAAGAGTACTGGTATTAGTCTTCGGCGACGCCAATGGTTTTAGACCGCGAGATGAGTTCACGATCGACTTCGAGGGCTTGGATCGAGCCGTTTGCGAGACGCTCGACGCGTTTTTGGACAACGTGACCAGCGACGCGGCCTATAAACGAGCACGAAGGGCCGTCGGATTACCGGAAGCGGAGCCGCCGGCGCCCGAGTTACCCCCGAGGCCGCTCCCACCTCGACCTCGAGGCTTGGACCCACCTATTGTAGTTCGCGTGCCGCGGCCGCCCGGCTTCCGCTGCGGCGGTCGAAGGTATTCAGACCCGCCGGCGCCCTTGCCCGGCCAGAGTCCCTCACGAAGAACAACGGCGCCGGCCGTCGCGCCTATGTCGCCGCCGTCGCGGACGGGCAGTTACTCGCGCGAGGGCGGCCACGCTTCGGAGAAGCCGCGACACCCGGCGCGGCCCGCGTCCGACGACGAGGCGCCTCCACCACCCATCATGGAGGAAGAGTCTGAGGAAGACGACAACGAGTCTGATGGAGGCGCCTGGGAGGCGCCGCGCCCGAAGCCGCGGACGCGGCCTCCCCCAAAAATATCGTATTCCGGGCGGTTCCCGTGCCCCGCGGGCTGCGGACGGGCTTTTGATCATGCGCCGGCTGCGATTGCGCACGGCAAGACCTGTAAGGAAGGTAACGGGACGCCTCCTCCACCGCCGAAGCCGGCACCACATAAACCGGGCCGCGCGCCGCGCTGGACTCAGGCGGAGGACGCCGAACTAGTATCACTGATAGATGAGTTAGGAGAGGACTGGGAGAAGATCGCGTCAAAGTTGAAAACGAACCGGACATCATCCGCGGTCGAGCAGCGCTACACGAAAATAAAGGAAGAGGAACCACCGGTCGTCGAAGCGGCCCAGAGGACGCCGATGACCTGGAGGTGCGCTTGGTGCGCTTGTTCCGACACGGGGCCGGGATTTCGGCGAAAGCCGGGACCCGATGGACCTGCTACTCTGTGTGACAAGTGCTACCAGCGCATGCGGCGGGGCGAGACGAAAGATTCGTGGGGTGATAGGGGAGAGTACGATCGGAGGTGGCCCGTCGATCGGAAGAGGTCTAATCGCGCGAAGCGGCGGAATCCCTTACCTACCGACTCGCCTTTACATAGTTCTGAAGAAGACGAGCCGCCGCCCCCAAAACCTCCGAAGGTTGATGACGGTCGCGGCGTGGAACTGCGGGAGAAGGGCGGTGACTGGCGCTTCTTTAAGAGCCAGAAGGACGCGGCCGAGGCGTTTCCCGGTCTTATTCAAGGAGATATATCTAGACTGATCAACAACCCGCGGGAGGTCTCGAGGCATATCCGCGAGCGCTTCGAAGCGCGGAACGTGGGCCCCAAAACGACGAGGCAGCTCAACCACCCTCCTTCACAAAAGCCGAAGGTCGAGAAGCCGCGCGGCGCCAAGGCCGTGAAGCGGGACCGGTCGCCCTCTCCTGCTGAAAACGAGAGCGACGCCTACGCGCCGGACCCGGCGCTCGCGAAGGCCCTGTCGGCTCTGAGCCCGAAGGACACGGACGGCAAGCGGGAAGTGCTCGAGCGGCACGGCTTCTCGTGCACGAAGAAGGGCGACCGGTGGACCTACCAGCGGGGCTCTGGGCGCGCTATTCGTTGTCTCGCGACGTTACAGTCCGAACTCGCGGCGCCGCCGGCGAAGAAGATACGAGTGAAAGAGGACAATGATGTCGTCGTAGAGGGGTCCATCCGCGACATCGCTTCTTCTGTGGATCTCGGCGCGTTACCGGCGAGGTGTAGGGTACAAGCACCGGAAGCGACAAAATACAGAAGTTGTTCGGTCTTAGCGCAGGAACGAGGATTGGCCTCGTCCGTCGGCGGCTGGCACCGGCACTTGGTGCTGTATGATGATAAACTGAGCTTGCAGTGGGTCGAGTCCACCGGTTCGAGACCGTGCAAGTGGCGGCGCGGCGATTCTACGAAGTCGGAACGCGAGCGCGAAGCTGACGTTGCAAGGAAGCTAGGTCCAAAAGCATGCGACGACATGATGGCTTGGTTATGCTCTTTAGATGTGTCTGACCCATTATTGCATGCGGATCCGTTAGTACGAAACCTACTCCCGAAGAAATGCGAACGGCTACGGGACTACGGCGTGACGCTGCGACGGGTCAAGGAGCGGCTAGCGGAGCGGGACTACGACGACGCCTTTGAATTTTCGGAGGATGTGCGGCGGGTGCACGAGACCATTTTATCTATATGTAGTAGCAAGTTACCTCGATCATGGGACGAGGACGCGCCGCTCTCGAAGAATAGCGATCGAGAAACAATTCTACATGCGGCGCAGGTCTTTCGGAGTGCCTTTGAGAGTCGATGGAGTTCCCTACTCAAGAGGATTTCAGCAGAATCATTATCAGAAAAACGAGCGACAGCTGCATGGCGCCAAAAACCGAAGAGAGGTAGTAGTAATGCCAACTACGACAAGGGCGCCGGCGCCGTGGGCAAGGTTGTCGAGGTCTACTGGGAGGGCGAGGGCGAGTGGTTCCGCGGACGACTCACAAGGTACCGGGACGCCGACGGAAAACACCGGTGCGACTACGAGGACGGTGAGTCTGAATGGTTAGTGTTGGCGGAGAACTCCGTGCGGTTCCCCGACAACGACGTCGTCTTATCTCCGACGCAACAACCAAGGAAGGTCTGCGAGCCGGTCAACGGCTTCTCCTGCCAGAAGCTTGGGGTCTTAGTCTGGGCGAAGACCGGCAAGTACCCCTGGTGGCCCGCCGAGACCTGTCTCTTGGCCGTCGACGAGTTGACGAAGCACTTCCCGCCGAATCCTTTAGGACAACAGCGCGGCGATGCGAAGGAGACGACGATGGTCTTGTACTTCGGAGACGTGCAAATGGATGCTGTGGATGCCGATCATGTCGCTGTTTATTCTATTGACGAACCTAGAGAAAGGGAAGTACCCGCACCGGGCCTGGGGCCGGCCGTGGACCACTGCCACAAACGGGCCGCGGAGCTCGAGATCGCGACGGACGACGTCGCCGACCCCTAGGCGCTCTGGGGGGCCGCTGAATTAACTACCACTGACTCTTCACAAAACTTGACATTAGGCAGGCGGCAGGCACACGAGAAGGGTCAGTAGTATCCCGCGTCACAAGGCGAACCGCTCGGGCGCCGGCGGCGATTGCGAGGCGCTCCAGGCCCGCGCCGCGGCGCGCTCGGCCTTCCCTAGGGACACCGCGCCGAAGCTGCCGCCTGCCAATTTCGGCGTGGTGGGCGCCGCGGGCGCGGGTGGCGGGGCCTGCGGAGGAGCCTCGGCCTTCGATTCGGGAACGCCTCGAGCAGGGAGAGGCGCCGCGTCGTCCTCAAATGCAAAGTCGTCGTCGTAGGCCTCCGGTGCTTCACGAGGAGAAGGAGCGGGCGGCGGCCGCGCCGGGCGCCACGTCTTGGCCGGGACCTCCTCGGCCACCAAACCGTCCCGCAGATCGCACACTAGCAACGACAGGTCGTCCTTCGACCCGCGCGCCCGAGCTTCATCTAATGTTGCTTTTGCCGCCTTATCCAGATCGCCCAATTTACGAACCTGCCTCCGGACATACAAGGCGGCCTTGCACTCACTACCAAAGCCGTCGACGACGCCGTCCGTCATGACAATTATTAAAGCATCGCTCGGAGACCGCTTCCGCACACTGATGGAGGGCATCGCGATGACGGGATCGCTCGCAAATTGGGTCTTCCACGCCTTCACGGCTTTTCTACCTTTGAAATCGCCATCACCGAACGCGCGCGACACCCGCAGCACGCCGTTGACGCGGCCGCCGTTCGCCCAGTGCGCGCCGCTGCTTTCGACGCGTTTCCGTTCCTCATCATTAGATTTACAGTGCTTCGTCGTGAGTACGACAGGTGCGCCGCTACTCGATACTAATACGACAGCCACATCCCCGACATTCGCACAAGTAATAGCATCGTTATCGACGATGACGACCGCCGCCGCGGCTCCAACACTGCCGGGCTGCGTCCCCACTATAATATTGTCCGCATACGAGAACGCCGACTCCAGAGCACTGGTAGGTGTCCCGAAGCTTAGAGCTGACGACAGAAAAGCTGGTAAGGTGTGCCTCAGGGAGTCCACCACTTCTTTCCCGCCGTGGCCGTCGTACGCCGCCAACACGGCTCGTGAATCTGTCAGAGTCACGGCGTCGACGCGATCTTCGTCGGTAGCGCCCGGCTGCTGACAATGGGCGAGGCGCCACGCCGCGCAGGGCACGCCGCCCGTCGTCTCTTGTATAACTTCGTCGTCGTCGTCGCTCTCCGATTGAACTTTCAGCACGTCCGCGAAGGCACTATCGAGATCGGTCGTCGTGGCCTCGTCGTCTGACGACTCAAGCGTGTTGATGGCTCTGTCGACATCAGCTTGCGTCAGCGAAAACCCGACGTACGTCGTTCTAGGTAGCGGCTGCTTACCGGAATCCGTGACCCAGGCGTGGCCCATGGCTTTCGAGACGTCCATCCTCTTATTCACATCTCTTTCAAGTAACCCGTGCAACAGATCACCTAACATACCAGTAGCCTGTACGTTCAATTCGCCGCTCTCGACCTTGACCAAGGTTTGTGCGGCAGTCTTCTCCAGCACCACGGGAGGACTCCCCGTCGACGCGGCATGAATGGTCGCCCCGAGGCTCCAGCAGTCCACAAGTGCAGTAACATCCTTGTCGCCATAGAGCTCGGGCGCGGCCCAGGCCGGCGTCAGGCGTAGCTTCGACGACCGTCGCACGGGTCCGACCGACGACACGACGCGTGAAACGCCAAAGTCGCAAAGCTTGGCAGTGCCGTTCCCATCTAACACAATATTTTCGGGTTTGAGGTCACGGTGGACCACGTTCACCGAGTGGAGGTACTCCAGTCCTCTCAACACATCCCTTGTAGCTCTCCGATTGGCCTCCTCCGAGATCGGTTCATAAGGTAGCTCTTTACCTGCCTTGAGCAAGGGACCCCGCTCGCAGTACTCCAGGACCAAGTACAAGGTATGGTGCGACGGGTCGTCGATGACCTCATAGAGCGTCACTAGATTTCTGTGTTTGAGGTGCTTCGTTATCGCGGCCTGTGTGCGTACAGTGAGAGAGAGTCTCAAGCAGTTGAAGATCGTCAATGGACCTTTTTGGCCCTTGGGCGACTTAAATATGGTTTTTGCTATGAATCATCGACTCTGTAGCGACGCACCTCTCGTCTCACGTCATCCAAGGACCCCCTTCGTAGAACCTTGATGGCTCGAGCTTTCCCATCTTTCACACAGAGCTCCACCCGCCCAGCGGCGCCCCTTCCTAATTCGCCGAGCATCTCGTAGTCGTTGACCAATCGTTTACTACCTTCAGTCCTCGCTCGCACCTTATGCTGCGTCCCGACACTCTTCCGAGGTCTCACGATCACCTCTTCATCTTGGGTAGGAGTGGACGGCTGGTCGAGCGACGGCGCCCGCCGCAGTCGCGGCGCCGGCGGCGGGCTCCGCGCCTTGAACTTTTCCACATAATCGTCCGCCAGGAAGTCCTGCAACTCCGAAACGTCGGAGAACTGGCTCGCGACGGACTGCCTATCGTTGCGCTGCGGGCTCGTTATGGCTGGCGGCGGCGGCGGTACGTTTGAGCTATGATGCTCGTCATCTTCCGTGACGTCGCTCAGCGCGCCCAATGAGCGGCGCATTTTGCCTCTGCAGGCTGTGGGGCTTGTTGCGGCTCGTTTGGGCGCCTGAAAAAGCTGTGATTCGTGGCGCGTTGCTATGTGTTCAAGAAATCGACGTCTTGTTTGGTGAATAACGACGCTCGCGCCGCGCTGCGAGCAATTTTGGCGGTCTGCTTGGTTGGCTAGTGCCTTACATACCGCTAGCAGCGCTTTTGCTGGCCTGCCCCAATCTTAGCCAACAACAGCGTTCGTGGTGAAAAAAACGGGCGTCGAGGCTTATTTTGGTGCGAGCGCTGCGACGGCGAGAGATAACTGGTGTCTGCTTCTGGCGCAAAACTCTCATGGAGAGCACCGCTTCTGCCGGGCCCAGCGCTGCCAGCGTGCTGTCGTCGAACGCCGTCTTAGATAGCGAGGCCATGAGGCGCGGAGGAGGCAGAGCCGTAGTACCAACCGATATTGACACCGTGGATGGTGAGCCAATCGACTTTTCGAAGCACACCTACGGTGGGCGGGGCACGCTCCACGACGGCGAGCGCGTCCTCTACGACCCGAGGGGTCGCGCCGCAGCCTGCACGTTCGCGACGATGCAACGGCGCGCGGAGGAACAGCGCCTGTGGATGCCCGGCAGCGACAATGCCCGAAACATGTTGACGCGACTGCGCGTGGAGCCCCAGGCCGTGGCCCTCTCCACTGTCCTTCCTCTTGGAAATAGCGACCGCCGGACGAGAAATCGGGTGGTCACCGCCTACCTGGACACGTCGTATACCCTCGTCTGCTGCTCGGCGAATCCGTCCCCGGAGAGGAGCGACCTGAGCATCATCTTTCTATCCAGAGCCGCTACCATAGATCTGAAACACGGTCACCTGGCGTGCCTCTCCGCGGGCGAATATGCGTTCGCCCTCCACGACGACGTGACCCGGGCGATGATGATCCGCTGGCCGGAACTTAGGAGTCATCCCAACCCCCGGATGGGCGAACATCAACTCCAGATGGCGGCCGCGAGCCGCAAGCAACGCACGTGCGCCGCCTGCGGCCAGGTCTGGCACCAGACGATGCGGCGGTGCGCCGCGTGCAACGAGGTGGCCTACTGCTCCCCGGTCTGCCAGCGCCACCACTGGTCCCGCCACAAGGCGGCCTGCAAACGGGCGCGCGCGCGCGAGCGACTGAAATATGACCCGACGGTCATAGGATAACAGGAGAAAATGTAAGCAAACAAAGGGGGGGAGGGAATCATGTCGAGAGCTTGGCGCCGCCGCCCGCGCGCCCGCCGCTGCGAGCTCTCGCCACGCGGCGCCGCGGCACGTCGCGGCTCAGCGAGCAGCGCGCGAAGAGCGGCCGGCGGTCGCGCTTCTTGCGCCCGTAGACCGCCGCGCGGAGCCCGACGCACTCAATCGCGCCCGACGCGCCGACGACGCGATCAATCCCATCGAGCGTCACGGTGATCGCCGGGCCGTCGAAGGGCCGGACGGCCGCATCCCAGCGCTGCGCGTCGGCCCGCGCGTCGGCGATCGTAAGCGCCGCGAGCCGCGCCACGCGCCGCGCCCTCCTACGGCGGCGCGCGGCGGCGAGCCGGCTTCGTATAAAACGGAGGCGCCCCGCCGGCGCGTCGACGCCGTCGAGCGCGTAGAGCGCCGCCGCCGCCTCCGGCGCGGCCCGCTCGGCGCGCGCGAGCGCCCGCTCGCTCGTTCTCCTTCGATCGCGCGCGGCGCGGACGCCCTCCGCGGCCATCATGGGCGCCTCGCAGGCGACGCGCACGCCGAGGACGCCGCTCGCCGCGAGCGTGACCGTGTTGTCGGACGCGCGCCACGAGCCCTCGAGGTCGAGCGTCGCGCCGCCGGCGGCGACCTTCGCCTTCAGCGCGCCGGCGTCGTCGAGCGCCCAGCGCACCTCGACGGCGCCTGCTTTCGCGACGAGGACCGGCTGCGGCGGTGTTGTTGTCTCCGCTGGTTTCGGATTTTCGAGGGCTCGGAGCGCGTCCCGTTCCTTTCTTTCCTTGATGAGCTCATTTTCCAGAATCGCGGCCTCCTTGCGCAGTTTCGAGGCTTGCTGGCGGTAGCTGCTAGCCTCCTTGCTATGCGATCTTTGCGAATGGTACGCAGACAGCGCTCCGGCAGCAGAAGCCAAAAAGAGCACTGCCAGAGCCGTTCGCATGACGAATTTCCTTCTTTTCCGCGTTTTGGGGTGACTGAGGGTCTAATGCGCCAACGTCGCGCTGGTTGATTACCGAGAGCACGAAAACAAGGCAGATCTGGTCCCGCCTCGGAAGAAAAATAATCCTGCTAGCGTCATGTAAGACACTAGCGAGCCGGCACGAGTAGACATAATAACGCAGCCATACGCGGCGATACGGCTGTCAGCGCTGCACATCTTGGACACACCAGACCTCCCACAGCCGCTCGCCATGCCTGCACCAGCAGCGATGCGCTGCCGACGGCGTCAAAGCCCATAAACCCCCTGCACACCATAAGCTAAAACCGCAGCGATGCAGGACGAGTTCAAAGCCGCGGCGCGGAAGACGGCGATAAGCGTCGCAGCCGCAGCGTGCTTCGGAGTGATCCTAAACTACGCACGAGGTTCTACGGCAGCTTTGGAATTTGCGAGTGGCTACTTAGTGGAGCAATCCCTGAGCGTGGACAACCTATTTGTGTTCATCATGCTCTTTGATTATTTCAGAGTACCGCGGGAGTTCCAGGGCCGCGTCCTGAACTGGGGCATTCTAGGAGCCGTGGCGATGCGGGGCGTGATGATCATCGCGGGCGTCGCCGCAGTGCAGAAATTCAGGTGGATGACGTTGTTATTTGCCGGGATTTTATTTTTATCCGCGATCAAGTTGCTGCTGGAAGGTGATGATGATGACGAGGACGAAATTAATGACAGACTAGTGATGCGGATCGCTCGTAAAGTAGTCGGTGCTACTGCCGAGTATGATGGAGACCGGTTCTTCACTGTGACGTATAAAGACGGCAAAAGCATCAAAGCGGCGACGCCTTTACTGTTATGCTTAGTATGTGTCGAGCTTTCTGACGTCGTGTTTGCCGTGGATAGCATACCAGCTGTTTTAGGGATCTCGACCGACCCGTTGGTGGTCTACTCGTCGAACATCTTCGCGATTATTGGGCTGCGAGCATTGTATACGCTCGTGGCTCGAGCTGTCGATAGTTTAACATACCTCAAACACGCGGTCTGCGCCGTTTTAGTGTTCATCGCGCTGAAGATGATCGGCGAGTACTTCGACTACCACCTGTCGACCGGTTTCTCGCTCTGTGTCGTCGGGTCGTTGTTGGCGCTCGGCGTTCTGGTCTCTTGTGTTATTAGACCTAGGAAGAAGCGGAAGGACGACAAGGATATTGACGGGCTTCATCAGTACCCGCACGGCTTCGAGCCGCCGTCTCCTTTATTCCAGCGGGGGCACCGGAACGGCTACTCGGCGCGCGACGATTTGTCGCGCGTGATGGTGTGACGTTTTCTTCTCTTTTGCGTCGCGGCGACGAGGCGTCCGGCGCGAGAACCTCCCAGAGGAATTATTAATCTATTGTACGGTGCTAGGACTACTTCCAGAGGAATTGCGTCCCTAGTGTCTTACGGCCGCTAGATGGTCTTGCCGCCACTTTTGCCAGCGTAGCCGGTAAGCGCAGCACAGCGTGCTCAAACCTAATCAGTAGTCTTCCTGGACTGCTCAGTCATCTATCTCTCCGCGCGCCCTCACGAAACGGCGTCAGCGCAGTCGTACCAACTCAAAAGCAGGATCCCCCAACCGGCGTTTCCCAGCACGCCATCGACGCGACGCACACTCGTCTCTCTCCGCACACATCAAAGATGTCGTCCCACGTCACGGGCAGAGAAAAGACGGCCCGCTGCGCCCACCTCCTCGTCAAGCACACGGAGAGTAGGAACCCCGTCAGCCGTAGGACGGGCGAACAGATCACGATGTCCAAGGACCACGCGCGTAGGTATTTAGAGGGCTTGCTGGAGGGCATCAAGGCCGCGCCCGACAGTGAAACGGCCTTCCGCGAGCTGTGTTCTTCTAGAAGCGACTGCGGTTCGTATAGAGAGGCCGGGGACCTCGGCGACTTTGGAAGGGGCCAGATGCAGCGGCCCTTCGAGGAGGCTACCTTCGCGTTGAAGATCGGGGAGTTAAGTGGTGTGGTGGACACGGACTCCGGGTTGCATGTCATCCTGCGCTTACCATTACGGTCTCAAAGAGAGTCGGAGCCTCCTGCGAAAAAACAACGGGCGTCCCAGGTGCGAGCGGCCCATTTGCTGCTGAAGACGACGTCATCGAGGAACCCCGTGTCTCGTCGTACGAACGAGTCCATCAGACTGGCTCCAGCAGATGCGAGGAAAGAGTTAGAAGGGTATAGAGCGGAGATTGTCGGAAGTGAGGACCCGCACAAGGCCTTCGCCGCCAAGGCGAAACAACGGTCGGACTGCTCTTCATACAGTAGAGGCGGCGACCTGGGCCACTTCGGCCCCGGCCAGATGCAGAAGCCCTTCGAGGACGCGTCCTTCGCGCTCGAGGTGGGCGAGATCTCGGGCATCGTCGAGAGCGACTCGGGGCTGCACATCATCCTGCGGCTGGCTTGATTCTTCGCTGGGGGGACTAAAACTGATCATATGAAGCGGCTGACGGGAATGAGTTTTGGTGCGCCGGGGAGTAACTAAACTGAGTATATTACGGGTCACGGTCGGATCGCCAGTACTCAAGAACGCGCCAGCTGATTTCCTTCGGGACTAACTGCGATCGCGTCGACGTCGGGAAGAGTCGCGCGAGGGCCGGCGGCGGCGACGCGCGACCCTTGGCACAGAGCGCTTGCAGGATGACGAGATCGAGGCGGGGGGCGTTTTTATAGCGCTTCCAGTGCTTCCAGGAACCGGCAGCGCGGACACCGCGCAGTAGCGCGAGGAATGACTCCACTGATCCCGGTCGCCGTAATTTCGTTAGAACGTATGGGGCGATCCCTCCGTCACTCCCCTTCTCGCATTATCGTTTCGCAGAACGGGCACGGCGTTTCGGCAGGCATGACCGCCTCGCGAAGCAGCTGCACAAGGTCATCGACACTTCCGGTCCGGTCCCGCGGCTCGCGGATGCGGCCGTGTCGCACTTGGAATGCGGGGTGGCGTGCTCCTAGTATTAATGATAGGTTAGAATATGCTTGGCGGGTCCGCCGCCGCGGGCTCGTAGGTGTATTTTCCCGGAGCCGTAAAAACAGTCGACGCGTCCTTCGTCGGCGTCCCGTCGCCGGCCTTCTTCGAGACCAGGTCCAGCGCCACGCCCGTCGCCGCTGCGGAGCCGAGCGCGGCCTTGCACACCCGCGCGACATCCGCCCGCGCGACAGACCGCGTGCCTCCGGAGGCGAATGCCGGGTCCTTCATAATTTCGTCGTTGACCCCCACGACGAGTTCCCGCTTGGCGCCGTCCTCGTCGACCAAGCCTCCCGGATGGATGATCGTGTAGGGCACACCGCTGTCGACGAGGTATCGTTCGGCCTTGCGCTTCCAGAGCAGGATGTCTCCCCCAGAGCCGTTTTTGCGTCTCCCGATGCTGTTCAGGAAATTGTCCGGGTTCGTGCCGCCCATCGACGACACGAAGACGAACTGCTTCACACCAGCGGTCTTCGCCGCATCGATCTGCTTCTTTGCGCCCAGCCAGTCGACCTCCTCCGGCGTGCCATTTTTCGGAAACTTGAACGCCGGCCGGCTCGTCTTGACGAAGGGCAGGAATTTCGTGGCCATCGTCTTCATCAGCGACAGCGGTTTTATGGCTGGCACCGCGCTCGTGCACAGCACGACGGCGTCGCAGCCAGTCATGGCAGCCGCCAGCGACTTTTCGTCGGCGATGTCCGCGACGACAACTTCATCAGTAGTGGCGCCAACCGCCGACAGTGCCTTCTGAGCTTTGCTGCTGCGGGCGAGGCCCACCGGCTTGTAGTTGTCATCAGCTTTCAGTTGCTCAAAGACCAGCTTGCCCGTGCGGCCGCCAGCTCCAGTGACCAGGACTTTTTTCAATGCCTGTGCCTGCACGGCCAGCAAGAGGCTGAGGAAACGATTCATGATGTGTCAGAGAGCTGCTGTAGGAGCGCTGCGTGCACGAGGTGCAGTGGATCAGCACGTATACGTGGTTTTTTCTCCGACTTGGCTGTATGCTAGTGTCTTACACGCCGCTAGCAGCGTTTTGCGCGCCGGTGCCGTTCCGCGGCATAAGAGCGTCCACCCTGCACGCCACCGCTCAAAAGCAGACCGATTGCAACCCAAGGGCAGCCCCGCGCACCGATGGAGGAGCCCGCCTACCAGGAGGCCCTCCACCAGGTCAATTCCATGCTCCAGGGCTTTGACGACCTGGACGCCCCGAGCCGGCGCCTCGACGTACTACGGACGCCGGGCCCCGCCGACGCCTTCCCGGCGGCGGCGCTCGACTCGCCGCCGCGGCCGCCGCCCTCGGCCGTCGCCGCCGCGCAGGCGCCGGCGACCGAGGACACGGTGCGGCGGAAGAAGCCGCCGTCGCCGCCACTCTACGCGTGGGAGAGCCGGACCGCGCCGGGCGCGCCGCGCGTTCAGAGCATAGAAACGCACGCGGGCGTCTTCGAGGCGACGGCGGCGCCGGGCCTCTACGCGGCGGCCGACATCGACGACGACGACGCGGCGCGGGCCTACGTCGACGTGCAGGTCATTCTGACGAGGACCGAGGCCGCCGAGGTCCGCGCGCTGCAGCGCCGCGCGGCGAAGGCGTCCCCGCCGCGCGACACGGCCTTCATGCATTCGTCGACGCCCTACGTCGCGCCGCGGCCCGTATCTTATAGACCCGAGGCGAAGGGCCTGCCGCGGTGGAACGTCTAATACCTGTGTTGATTTTGACTCCTGAGCCAGCTGCATACCCGCACATGCAAAAATCTCGAGCTCGACTCGAGCTCAGACGTCGACCGTTAATTCGTCGACTGCACCCCGTACCCTTTAGGGATGCTTTCCCACATCCTCGTGGCCGCCGTGGCCTCGGGGCAGCTTTGCTATACGGAGGCGAAAGGGCAGCACCTGCCTAAATCACAGCGGAGCGGCGACCGTCGGCTAGACGCCCCATATTCTTCTCGTATATCTTCAAGCGGGGACATTGCCTGGTACGAGCCGGCGGACGGTGTGCCTTTGTCTGGCCTCGAGGCTGCCAACGCCTGTGCGTCGCGTGGGGGGCGCCTGTGCCTGTACGATGAACTCTGCCCTTCCGGGGAGGATACGGCCCCGGTTGGCATGCCGAGCTCGCACTCGGCTTGGATGCCTTTCATCTCGACTACGTACGGAAGGCGGTGGATGCATGGGGGCTGTAAGGTCCACGAGGATTTGTACGACGAGGACTGCCATGTTCCCGGGTGTGGCACTAGCCCCTGCGCTAATGAATGCTGCGAGCACGTCTGGTGCACGACGCCTGGATATGATAATTGCCCAGGAGCTACTCAGGGCTCGTTTAACGGGTACACGGAGAGCTGCAAGGGCAGCTACGCCTGCTGCTCCGAGGATTACACGTGGACATCAGGTTACTGCCGCCAAGATGGCGATGCAGATGCCGATGTCGCGGGGTCGTGGCCCGGGCATGGAACAGATGAGTGGTGTAGGGAACGGTGCGACGAGGACCCAAGCTGCGTCGCCTGGGACAACTGTGGAGAAAACCCTTGCACTCTGCACAGCGCGCCGCGCTCAACTGGCGTTGCGGGGGCCGGTTGCGAATGCTGGGTTAAAAAAGACTATGCAGCGACCAACGACGACGGCAGCGGCGGCGGTGGGTCTAGTATGTGGGTCGTCGGCATGATTGGGGGGGTCCTCGGCGTCGCCGTGATCGTCGCGTTTTGCGTCTGTATATACTGTTACGTGCGATACGTGCGGGCCAAGGCCGCGGCGCCGCCCCCGATGGTCGAGGTCCAGGTATTAGGTACGGTAGCAGGGGCCGTCGAGTCGTCGGGCCCGCTCAAAGGTGCACCGCACGCAGACCCGGTCCCATCAGCACCACCAGCGGCGATGATGATGCCGCCGCCGCCGCCGACCGGACGCAACTTCTGCAGCGCTTGCGGCGCCCCGGTCCAGGGCCCGTTCTGCGGGCAGTGCGGCGCCCGCGCGTAGTAGCAATCATGATCATGTTGTAAATAAGAGACATATGCAAGGCGACTTATCCAAACGACGGCGAATTCCGCATTCGCGAGCCCTAGCTACTAGTCTGCTAGCGTTTGAAGGGCTCTAGAGCCTCAGCTGTCCTGCGATTCGTTGAGTGGGAATGCGAATGTTATGCTAGGAATTGCAAATCGTTGACTGCAATTCGTCGACAATTTGTTGACTGCAATCGTCGACTGCAGCTGCGGCTGGGTCTGGTACGCCCCGTACCCGTTAGGCATGCATTCCTACATAGGCATGCATTCCTACATCCTCGTGGCTGCAGCGGCCTCGATGCTGAAATATGTAGGTGCCAAGGTGCATCCGCCAGCCAGGCGCCGCCTCGAAGGGTATCCTGCGTGCTGCGTCGAGCACTCGTACTGGGCCGACGGCGAGGTGACCGGGACGACATGCTCTGGGCGCCGCTCGCCGTGGGACGCCTCCACGATGAGCGACCTGTGTACGGCGGGCTATTCGGATGCCGGCGAGTGGGCGCCTCCCTTCCGCGATTGCTCGCAGGCGGCGATCGACGCGGATGCCGGCTGCGGAACGGCCGACTGGGAAACCTGCGCGGTGTGCGCCGAGTATGGCATTCCCACAGGGATGTTCTTCGCGAACGTCGGCTACGCGTCGTGCCCCGACTGGGTGGTCGACGCCATGAACGCGGAGGCCGAAAACGGCGGCCAGTGCGCCGAGGGCCTCGGCGGCGTTTGGACGTGCCCCACCTGCGACGGCTGGTGTTCGTGCCAAGACTGCCCCGGGCCGGACCCCAACGCGTGCGACTGGAACTGCGACGAGTCGCGTTCGGAGCCGACCTGGGGCGGTACAAAGGAGGACTGCAGCGACGACGACGACGACGACGACGACTCGGTCGGCAAAATTATCGGCCCCATTGTGGCCGGGGTCGTCATTGTGACCGCCGCGATTGGCCCCTGGGTTTACTGTCACATGCGCAAAAATTCAGTAAAAAAGGCCGCCGAGGCGCCGCCCCCGATGGTCGAAGCTCAGGTATTAGGTACAGTAGTATCGGAGACGTCGTCGACGGAAGTCCAGGTATTGGGTACAGTAGTATCGGAGCCGTCGTCGGCGGCTGCGACGGCTTGGGCGGAGGGGACCGTCGAGTCAGGCCCGCTCGAGGGTGCACCATACGCAGAACCGGTCCCGTCGGCGCCGCCGGCGGAGGAGATGCCGGCGGCGGCGCCGCTTCGCAACTGGGAGATGCCGCCGCCGGCGCCGCCTCGCAACTTCTGCAGCGCTTGCGGCGCCCCGGTCCAGGGCCCGTTTTGCGGGCAGTGCGGCGCCCGCGCGTAGCAATATTGTTCATAGTGTAAATAAGAGACATATGCAAGGCGACTTATCCAAACGACGGCGCATTCCGCATGCGCCCTCCCTAGATGCTGTACCCGTCGTAGGTATCGACTTCGTACTGCCACGTTTCGGTGCGCTTCTCGACGACCTTCTCGCGCTTCGCGTCGATGTGCGGATCTAGGAGTTTGTTCAGCCCTACCACGGTCATGCCCGGCGGCACGTCCTTCGTGACCACCGCTTGGGACCCGACCGTCGCGCCGTCGCCGACCTTGATATTGCCTAAGATCGTGGCACCGGCCCCAAGCACACAGGCGTGGCCGATCTTCGGGTGCCTATCTCCGCGTTCCTTGCCCGTGCCTCCTAACGTCACGGCATGTAAAATAGTGCAGTTGTCCCCGATGACCGCGGTTTCGCCGACGACAATTCCCGTCGCGTGGTCCATCAACAGCCCGCCGCCGATCTCCGCGGCCGGGTGCACGTCCACCGCCCACAATTCACTGATTCTATTCTGAATAGCGAGAGCGGCGTGCCGGTCCGCGCGATCGCCGGACTTCCAGAAGATGGACGCAACTCTTTGAGCTTGCGTCGCATGGAAGCCCTTGAAGAACATGATGCACTGGAGGTAGGAGATGGCCGCCGGGTCCCGGGCTAGAATCGCGGAAATGTCCGCGCCGACGCGCGCGTCTCCCCTTAAAGCATCGGTGCAGGCCCTCCGCAGCTCATCCCTCGGTAGAAAGGAGTCGTTGGACCTTGCTAGTCTGCAGCTTAATACTTCTCCGAGACAAGATGCGAGGTCGTCCGTGCCTAATATTTGTTTTCTGACACTTGCACCTAGTAAAGGCGAGGTCTCCAAACCTTCGGCCTCGTCCCTTAGCCTCGCGAAGATGCGCGCATCTCTAGCGGCGTCGTCGTCCGTGTAGGATGGTACGGGGGGCTGCGGCGCGCCGGGCTCGGGCCTCAACGTTTGTTCGGCTTGCGGCGCGGCGCTGGCCGAGTACCAGCTGCTGGGCGCGCTCCTCCGTCGCGTGCAGCGCGCGGCGCCGCGGGCCGCGCTCCGCAGGGCGCTCGCGGAGGTGAGCATGAGTGCGGCGGTAAACGGCGCTATCGTTCCGAGCGCGCGTCACGCGCGTCTTTCTCGCGCGGCTGTCGGCTTCAGGAAGCTGCAGTGAGAGCTGCACGTGTGCTCTGGCCCCCGGAGCACTCTAAAGCTGCGACTACCAGCAGACAACGACAGATTTACGAGCGATGCGAGCGTGCTGTTCACGATTGATAGGTATACGCGGCGTTTAGGAGCAGTGAAGAGAGCGTCGCCGCTGTAAAAGTGCTGCGTGTGCGACCACCGAAAACTCGACGCCTCCGACGCGAGAGACGTCCCGACGCCGCCCTAGGAGCTACTAGCTGGTTTTTGTTGGGGTGAGGCTCGGGTTCGGTCGCCCGCGGCGCGGGGCACCCGCGCGATGAGCCCAGGACGTCTCGGCCACGTACGGGGGACCGCGGCGTTGACGAGGAATTGTCGACGAGCGGCGGTGTGTGGGGACTCGTTGCCGTGCCTGGAAATTGCCGCGCGCGTGCGGCGTCTCGTGCATACGAAGCAGCTGAATTGCCGCGACTGGCTTGATTCGTCTGGACGTGTGTCTTGGGGACGCTTCACGCCTGTCGTGCCGGACTTGGCCTCCGCTGCGCGCTCTTCAGGAGTGCTCCTCCATTGATTTGCTATTGCAGTACTCGTCGTCGAACCCGGCCATGTCCGATAACGCTAAGATTCAGGCCGTGAGTTGTGGCAAGCCGACGACGAAGGGTGGCGTCATCCAGGGGGCGGCGGCCATCACTGGCACCGGCTGCTAAATCTACACGCTTCCTCCCCCCCTGTATAATAACCCTTTGACTGATTCGTGACATTACGCCATCGACGCGACGCCCGCCCCCGTGACCGCGTCCACGCGACGGCGGGGAGCGCCCCAGGCATACTCAACTCAAAATAGTTAGCAGCGAACGACCTAGACCTTCGCCGCCTCGGCCTCGGAGACCGTAGGAGCACCGTCGCGGTCGACCGCGTCCATCTGTTCCTGTAATTTCAGAGCAGCCATCTCTTTCGAAGCGTCGACGGCGTTCTGCGCCTGGATGCGCGCGTGGGCCCGTTTCTCCGCGTCCGTCACCTCCTTCGAAGGTTTCGCGGCCGCCTCGGCGCGCGCCATCGCGCCCTTGAGGTCGTCATTCATCTCGTCTTCGCTCTCGAGGGTAAGTTCGATGCACCTTACTAATCCATCAGACTGCTTCAGGGCGTAGTAGGCGCGCACGGCCACCAAACCCAGAAAGTTCGCGTCTTTCAACCTTGCACCCTTGACGTGCGACGCCGTGAAGTGCAACCCGTTCACCGACACCTTCTCGCCCTCTTTCAGGGGCTGGTCCACTGGTTTTTCATTTCGTACATAAGCTAGTAAACCGCCCGCCCGTTGCAATAGTCGGTGCGGCAACCTTGGTATGGCCAATTCTGGAGCGTCGTGCTCGTGGAAGCCGATGGTGTGTACTTGAATGATATCATCATCCTTCAGGTCGGCCTTGTTTGCCCGGGCCATAATATAACAACCCCTTTGTTTTATTTGTCCCTGGACGGCGACGCGCAGATCGCTATCCATTGGCGGTGGCGGTTTGTCGCCGGGCACGACGCAATTCTTTCGGTGCCGCGGCCAGTCCTTGCGCTGGCACTCGCGGTTGCAGTACCGCACCTCCTTGCAGCGCGCGCAGGGCCTCAGCCTAATATATAAGGGCGCGTTCGCGCCGGCGCCCATGTTTAGCTTCGCTCTTAACCCGCAGGCCTCGCAGCGCTCGTTGGGCCAGCCCTGGTTGTTCATCGTTCTTTTGCGTTTGCGATGCGTGCGGGCGGTTTCGTCTGGCAGCTTTTGGAACTCGCAGGCTGGAGTGGCTTACAGGCGTGCTTTGGCTGAGCGTTTGATACTTCGAACGCAAGCTTGGACCTCGGAGGGGACCGTGACGAGGCCTTGGGTGCACTGATGATGGTTGTGAGCAGTTTAGCGCTGAACAAAATCCTGAATTATTTATCGAACCTAGCGGCCGGTAAGACACTAGCAAGCGCAGCCTTTTCTCGGCGCCGCCGCAAATAGCGCCGATTCGTCGTTACTCAGACGTTCCAGAGGTAGCTGACATTACGTCCAGCCGCCGCCCAGCGCAAGAGGTCACGCCCGTCGACGCGCACGGACTGAAAAGCCACTTTGGCTGGCTGTCCATAAAACCAGCTGCGATCCATTGCGCGGCGGGGATACTACTGTAGCTCGACAGCGTCAAAAGAAGCACAGAAACACAGAGATGCCGGCCTACCACAGCAAGATCGACGGCGCCGGCGCCGACGAGGCCTGCGGCTGCGCCCTATTACCTCTAAAAACCAAGCTCCGGGGCCCCGCGCCGGCGGCGCCTGCGGAGGGCGACGACATTATTGACGAGACGATCAAGTACTTCCGCCCGAACTGCTTGTTCAGAAATTTCGACGTCTCCAAATCGTCGGACCGCACGCTCGTCTACCTCACGTTAAGCATGCAGCAGTTCCTCAAGGAGTGCGAACGCCATTCTACAAGACAGGCGGGCGAAAAGGCCGTCAAGAGCCTGGTCCTCAAGCAGTTCCCGATCCCCGGGTCGCCGGGCTGGCCGCTCGGCGGCCTGTTCCCCCCTCCCAAGGACATCCAGGAGGGCGAGGCCTGGAGGCTGTACATGAAGCAAGCTAGGGACGAGCTCGCCACGCGGACGCTCGACGTGCTCTACAAGGACGACGGCGCGAAGGACAAGTGGTGGGGCTCGTTCGCGAAGCGCAAGTTCATGCAGAAGGAGCTGCGCGCGTAAGTATGGATATGTGTGAATCCACTCTCCGAGCGACGCTGCGACGGCGTGGGGCGGACGGCTGTGTCGCTCTCCGAGAGCGCCGCGTCCCGACCTCCCTCGACGCCATCGCCGCGATGACGACGTGCGGTCAAGCAGACCCTGTGCGCGGCCGTGACTAGGCTGCCTAGCTCTAAGCAAAGCACGACAGGAACTCGATATGGACAAAAACTTACCGCGACGACTTCTCACGGGGCTCGTCCTGGACGGCGTGCGGGAAGAGCAGCGGCACGGTCTGCTGCTTGAACGTGTTCACGAGGAAGAACGTCGTCGATATTAGAGCGACGCGCCAGAAGAGGCCCTTGAAGAGGCCCTGCACGACGCCGTACTCGGTCGCTAAACTTCGACCTGTCTGCACGATCCCATCATACTTCTCGCGTTTCAAGTCGCCCTGCATGCAACTTTTGATCGTGTCCAGGGGATGCGTCGCGACGCCGGCGAGCAAAGCCCCAGTTAATGACCCGGCAGCCAGCGCCGCGTTCTTCTCCATCCCTGATGACTCTACCAACTTCTCCTGGATGAGGGGAGTGATGCCCAGCATACTCATGGTGAACATGGCCTCCCTTCCGATGGTGGTGGTAATCCCTCTACCAATCGCGGCCGCGCCATATTCTTGAACAATGCGCGCCGGCGTGCCTAGGGTCGAACCCCCGAACCGCTGCTGCTGGATCATGCAGAGCTCCCAGATGCTGCAGGGGACACCTGACGCTGCACCTCCTAGAAACGCGCCTCCGACCTGCACCGCGTCCTTATCATTCGAACTCTTCGCGAGCAGCTTCTGGAAGAAGCCCGTCCCGACGAACTGCACGGCGTTCGTCCCGCCCAGGTTCATGCAGGCCATGGGCAGGCCTCTGTAAACTTTGAGCGGGCTGAAGGCTCCCGTGGAAGTCGTCCACGTCGTGTTCAACTTAATGCCCTGCTGGAGCGTGTTCTTCCACACCAGACAGGGGTAGTTGCAGCATTTGCTGAGGACGCCCGTGACCATGCCTGCGTGTTTGCGTTGTTCGGTCGCGGCGGTGCGTCCGCGAGCGCGCCTCTACCCATCGATCGAGTCTGCCATCGACGCGACTCGCTTGCCAGGGTCGCGGCGATGGCGCGGAGGCCGGGCGTCGTCGGCGAGAGTTGACGCCATCGATAACGTGGGACGGGACGCCGCGCCGCGGACCGAGCACGCAGTTCTCGCCGCCGGAGAGGCGCTGGAGGTCGCTGCCGCCGCCCATTGTCGTCGCGCTGTTTTATTTGTGGTGTGCGCGAGCTGCGTGTTGCAGCTTTCTTGCTTGCGAATTGCACGCGTTGTTGACAGCCTCCAAGCTGGATGCAGTGTTCACAGCCTGCAGGGCAATCGCAGAGCAAAATCTCTTGCTGGTAAGAGCAGTCGTATGCGTTTGCACCGCTGCACACAACGATCTTGCAATCGTTGTATTCGTGGGCGCGTACGCAGCGCCGCGAAAAACATCCAGCCTGTGCATGCATGACATATGCGTATAGCCGTGGCAAGCAAGAGCACAGCACTAGTCCCGAAGGCTGCTACCCGTCGCAAACTGTCGCTGAACAAGCAGAGCGCTATGCGCGCTAGCGTCCGAAGAGCTCTAGAGTCTGAATTTTGATCGATCGATTGCGACGCCATGTCGAGGCCATAGGGCTGCCCAATTGCCGCAAATCATCGGCATTCGTGGTCCTGGTGGGTCCATTATCTTGCTGCACGCCTGTACGCCATCGCTGCGACCTCTCACAGCTATCCAGGAAAGCCATGCGCCGCGCGTGGCTCGTATGCATCACGTATGCCGCTGCACTCCTCGAGAACGACACGCGCCCCTTATGCCGCGACGTCCGCATCCACGACGACCCGAAGAAGCGCGAGGGCTACGGGAATCAAATTCATGCTTTAGTCTTCGCGGCGGAGTTCGCGCGGAGCTGCGGGCTGCGCGTGGCCATCCCGCGGACGGGGCGCTTCGGCGTCATCTGTTCGCGTTTAGGCTGCAACGCTAAACATGTGGACCGGCGCGACTTCGGCCAAGCGCCGGAAGCGGACTTCGAAGCTACTTATGTCGGAGGCGCCGGCGCGAGATGCGCGGCGCGACGGACGCGCGACTGTCGATTGTTGGATCCGCGCTGCATCCAGAAAGCGAATGAAATCTCACAGATCAAGTCGGATGCTTTGCGAAACATTCTGGATATCTATCATCCTCAAAGGAACGCGTCGTGCTCCGACGGGTCCACACCTCCACAAACATACGATGTTGTGGTGCACAACCGCATGTACACGACGCGCTTCGAACGGAGGGACGAGGCGATGTTCCGGAACAAGCGCGACGGGCCTTTGAACGCGTCCGAAGAGGTTATGCGTATGCCGCCCTTCCAGGAATTGGTCGGACCTATCATAAGGTACATCACGGCCAATAATCTAAGAAGGACCGTGTTCTTAGCCTCCAACGTGGCCGAATCCAAAGCACAAATCGCGAAACGGTTTATGGAACAAAACGTAGTAGTGTGCCAGGTTTCAAGTGCAGATAAGGACCTGAGGCACCCCGACTACATCGAGAACAAAATAAGGCCGCTCTGCGACGATTGTCTGGATGTCGCGTTTTCCGAGTGGAGTTACTTGGCGCGAGCGACTAAGTTAATAGCGCAGCTGGGCATGCACTGTTTGGACAAGAACGGTACTTGTTTTTCACCTAGACATCGCATATTGGGGAGGGCGTCTTCGTTCTCTCATGTCGCGGCGACGTATGCGCACGTGCCTACGACGACGATAACCTCAATGAAGGATTTGGACCCGGCATCCTTCTACCCGCCGGGCTTCCGGACGCTTACACGTGAAAGGCCCTTCCCGCACGCGTGCAAGTTGGATTCTGTGAGGCACGCGTACATGACGTTCCCGGATCCACGCGACATTCGTAGAAGGGGAGGTCAGGTGCCCGCGGACTACCAGGATGGAAAGTGGAGAGAGGCCTACAAGAAGCGTGCGCTATTTAAGGACGGGCCGTACGTCCAGGCGGCGCCGCCGCCTCGATGGCTAATGTGATAATGTTCTAGGTCGCGTCGACGGCGTGGGGGCTGGCGACGAGTCCCTGGTAAATTCGCTTTGCTTCGAGCCGGCGCGCGGGGCCTGCTTGACCGAACGCCCGTCCGTCCGCCGGCCATACGTGCGGTGGTCGGGGGACCCGGAATCGATATCATTGCTGCGTGCTATCTTTCTTAGACATCCAGAGGGTAAATATATTTCAGTACGTCCGCCATAGGAGGGGCCCGAGCTCTAGCTACTTCAAATTAAGGTAAAAACTAGGCGTCGAGGAAGGCGCCGATGGCCCCGGCCCACTGGACCTTGGGTTGTGTGAGCGCGTGCGCGACGTGGTCCGACCCGTCTATTACGACCAATTCCTTGGCAGAACTCCCGAGCGCATCATAGAGAGCCCGCTGCGTTTCTCGAGAAGCGTAGGGGTCCTGGTCGCCGTGGATCACCAAACAGGGGCACTTCACGTCGCCAAGATCCACCGCAAATTCAGATAAAGCTGTCCAGTCGACGCACTGCGGGTCCGCCGCCAGTGCCGCGCGAGCGAATGCATCGGAGTCCTCCGCGGAAATACTACCAGGGAGGTTAAAGTCCGACGCGCAATCTTCTAGTGTTTGTGGGCCCCGCGGCACTGGGGCTTTAAACCGTCCATTATCATCAGCGTAGTCGCCCTCCGCATCCCAGACGGAGCTGTACAATACTAATCTATCGACGAGATCTGTGGAAGCGGCGACCTTCTGCGCCACGAGGCCGCCGTAAGACCAGCCGAGCAGATGCACGTTCTCGTGTTTCGTTCGTAAGTCTGTCAAGACGTCACACACATCATTCACACACGTAGACGGCCTCAACAAGCCGTCGGCGGCGCGCGTTTGTGTTCGTCCAAACCCTCGGAAATCCATGCCGTAGGCGGCCCGGCCCAGCGTGTCGATCGCGCCCGTCGTCTGCCACACCGGGCCGCTGCTCCATGTCCTCCCGTGTAAGAGGAGGACGGCGTCGTCTGTTTTTGTGGTTTTGCTGGTTATTAACGAGAGCTTGTAGCCGTCGCGGGCCGGGACTGTGAACTCTAGTGCTGCTGTGCTGCATGCGATGAGGAGAAAACAACGCATCATGGTGCACTGTTAATTATAGGTCGTCCTGCCGGTCACTGAACGTGATTTGGCTGTGTATGCAGAGCCTGCGAGTCGATTCCAGTCTGGGCCGGAAATGCTAGTGTCAATGTACGCTATCTCCGATTATCGAGAGCACGGAAACTTGGCTATTTATCGCTACTAAACCATCAAATCGCTGCCAGAACATGGCGATTAAGCAGATCCTTGCCCTGGCATGCGCTGCGGCGCCTGTCACGTCGCTCGTCGCTCCTCGCAGCTCGCCTGTTAAGACTGCTCTCAAGGCCTGGGGTCCCGTGCGTCGCGGCGTCCCAGGGCTTTCCTTGATTCTTCACTTGACACCTCGATTGCGCGGAGACGCGCCATCGCCGCGTCGTCTCGATGCCTGATCCGCGGCGATTCCGCGCAGGACTGGGAGCTGGAGCCGGAGTCGACCTGCATCCACGGCGGCTGGGCGCCCGACCCGGCCACCACCGCGCGCGCCGTGCCCGTCTACCGCACGGGCCCCTACCAGTTCGAGTCCACCGAAAAGGCGGCCAAGCTCTTCGCCCTGGCCGAGCTCGGCAACATCTACTCGCGCATCATGAACCCGACGACGGATGTGTTAGAGAAGCGCATGTCGCTCCTCGAGGGCGCGCCGGAGCTGGGAGGATTGGGCGTGGCCTCGGGCACGAACGCTGCTTTTTATTCTATTATCAACTTAGCTCAAGCGGGCGACAACATCGTGTCGGCTCGAAATTTATACGGCGGCACCTATACCCAGTTCAAGGACATCCTGCCGACGCTGGGCATCACGGTGAAGTTCGTCGACTCGAACTCACCGAAAGCGTTTGCGGAAGCTGCAGACGAGAAGACGCGGGCCTTCTTCACGGAGACCGTCAGTAATCCTGCGCTAGATGTTGCCGACATCAAGGCCATCAGTGACGAGGCCCACAAGCTTGGTCTGCCGTTGATCGTTGATGATACGTTCACGACGCCCTACTTATGTAGACCCTTCGACCACGGCGCCGACATTATTTGTCATTCCCTCACGAAGTGGACGGGGGGCCACGGCACGGCCATCGGGGGGATTGTGATTGACAAGGGCACGTTCGACTGGTCGACGGGCAAGCACCCGCTGTTCACGGAGCCTGATACTTCGTATGGTGGTCTCAGGTGGGGCATCGACCTCCCGGAGATGCTCGCGCCGCTCGCGTATATTCTGCGGATGCGCACGGTGCCTCTCCGTAACCTAGGAGGGTGCATGTCGCCGGACAACGCGTGGATGGCGTTACAAGGTATCGAAACCTTGCCCATGCGGATGGAGAAGCACTGTGCGCGGCGGCGTCCGTTCCCTTCGCCGTCGACGCGCCCCGTCACTCGCCGCCCGCGCCGCAGGCGAGAACGCCATGAAGGTGGCGACGCACCTGTCGAAGCATCCCAAGATCGAGTGGGTCCGCTACCCCGGCCTGTCGCGCGACCCGATGCACCGGCTCCAGAAGACGTATTTGAAGGGCAAGGGCGGCCCCCTCGTCGTCATCGGCCTCAAGGGCGGCCGCGCGGCCGGCGAGAAGATGATCAACTCCCTGAAATTGTTCTCGCACGTGGCCAACGTCGGCGATGCGAAGTCGCTGGCCATCCACCCGGCGTCGACGACGCACTCGCAGCTGAGCGACGAGGAGCAGGTTTTGTGACTGTGTGGAAATCAATCTGTGAGTTAGGTTATCAACATCGCATCGCGGGGCGCCCGACATTTGATTTCCACACAGATCGAGACGGGCCTGCCGCCGGAGCTCGTGCGCCTGTCCGTGGGCATCGAGCACATCGACGACATCATCAAGGACCTGAACCAGGCGCTGGCGCAGATCGAGTAGATAAGCTCCCCCCTTCGACCCCTACGACCCAATCGACCACTTTCGCGTGGCACGCTGGCCCGTTAGAAAATAAGAATTCGAAGACTTACTTATTCTCAGTAGTCGCCGGCGTGCATCCAGAACGCGACGACGCGCCGTATCAGCTCCGGCGGGAGGAGGTGGGCGAGCTTCGGGGTAAACGTTGCAACGCGGGACGCGAGGTGGCCGCGTTCGTAGTTTGCGATGCCGCCGGCGTCGATGACGCGTTGCAGGTAAGGTCTGACGTCCACCCCGTGACCACGGTGTGATGTGTTCATGCCTTCCAGGGTGGTAGGCAGCTCGGAGCCGGCGCGCAATGGATCAATTGGAGGGGCGTCTTGTTTAATGAATTGCCTTCTCTTAAATTTGGATCCACGCCTCGCTCCAGCTCGAGCCGCAGCGCGTCGACATCCATATTCCTTGCAGCTACGTGAATAGGCGCCATAATGCCGACTTTAAGAGGCCTAGTAGACGCGCGGAACCCGCACAAATGCTTGGAAAACCCGTTTTGATTTGCTCCGCGCTGCCGACGAGTGGCAAACGCCATCGCCGCGAAAATATAGATAGCGCATTACCTTACTCACGCCCGCAGCGTCTTCAGCTTCCCGCCGCTCTGGGACTCGAGCTCCTCGGCCTTGCGCTTCGCGACTTGCACCGTCGCGGGAGGAAAGCCCGCCAACTCGGCGACCTTGATGCCGAAGGACTCCATGCAGGGCCCGTCCGCGACCTCGTAGAGAAACGCTAAGGCGCCCGTATTTTCGTCCACGTGCGCGGTCACGTGCCTATTCTTCACCGGATTTGACTCTGACAATTGCGTCAGCTCGTGGAAGTGCGTGGCAAATAAACACGTCGCCTTCTGCCTCACGAGTTGCTCCGAGATGGCCCAGGCCAGGCCGAAGCCGTCGTAGGTAGAAGTACCTCGTCCGAGCTCGTCGATGATGACGAGTGATTGGGAAGTAGCAGACCTCAAGATCATGGACGCCTCGAGCATCTCGGCCATGAACGTCGAGACGCCCCTTTGTAGTGAATCACCAGCACCCACTCGCGCCAAGATAGCATCAAACAAAGGTAACGTCGCACCGGCGTCGGCAGGTATGAGAGAACCGGCCTGCGCCATGATCGCCAGACAGGCCAAGCCCCGGATATGCGTCGACTTGCCGCCCATGTTCGGCCCCGTCACTATCACCAGTCGCCCTTGGTCATCGAGGGCGTAATCGGTAGGTACAAAATGGACGCCGTCTCCACACTCAACAACCGGATGTCTCGCGTTTTTGACGGAGACAGTATTGTCTTCACTAAAAGTAGGTCGTTCATACGCACCGCCCGGCGCGAAGGCCGCCGCATGGGCAAAAGCTTGGAGGGCGTCGAGCGTAGCCAGCGCGTCCGCCGCCCTACTGAATACTGGAGCATATGTAGCTGCAGTTCTAACTAATTCACCCGTCAAAGTCTTCTGGGCCTTCTTGTAGGCCGACGACGCTCTTTCTAGAGCCGAACAAGCTCTTGTCAGTGAAGGAGTGGTGAAAAAGACGCCAGCCTTCAAATACGACAGCACCTCCAGCGACTCCGGTGATCCGCGCGCACCAGAAACCTCGACGTTCGACAGGGACTTTTCGTCGTAGCGCTTCGGCGAGCGCAACACGAAGCCTCGGTTCGCGTCGGCGTCTAGCTTGATAGGCCATTTTGACCTCTCGGAATGGGACGCCCCCTTGCCCAATCCAGCGTCCGCGAAGGCCTCGTTCACGCGTTCATGAGCTTCATCTACCGCATCTCTAGCTTGGCGCATCGCTTCTGAATGTTGGACTAATTCTTCGTCGACCGAGGGTTTGAGTAGCACCTCTGGGAGGTAATCTAAGTCGAGGGTAGCTCGAGCCATGTCGCAGAAGACCCTTAAGTCACGAGAAGCTTTCGCTAGCGGCGGCACGATGTCCTTGATCGCATCCGTGTCTATCGCCTCTGCTGCTGCTAAAACTTCGGGAACGACTTTCTGGGCTACCACATGGAGTCTGTGTAAGTCGACAAGAGTAGCTTTGCCTTGCCTTAACTTCGCGCATAATTTCGACACGTCGGGGATTCTCGCACCTTTCGTCGTGCCCAGGGCGCTCCTGAGAGCCTCTCGGCCGTCTTGGGCGTCTCGCAACGCCTCCACGGCCTTGTGGCGCTTCTCTAGTATGGATTTGTCCCTGGATGGCTGCCTTAACCAGGCCTCGACCAAACGAGAACCGGCAATCGTGCGGCAGGGCCCGCCCAGCACGTCTAACAACGAAGTAGGCGGGCCCGTTTTCTTGGCACCAGGTGGGGGCAACACAGTAGCGGCCTCGACGGCGGCCGAATCGAGGCGGACGTGGCCGACCGTGGCTCCGGGGTTGAGCTGCACGCATCTTTCAGAACTGTCGGTGAGCTGCGCGCGCTCGAGCACGAGCGCGGCCGCGCGGATCGACAAACCGCTCATCTCCTGGTCCTTGTCGCCGCACAAGGTCTGGAGGACGTGCCGTAACTTCGCTTCGAGCTTGCCCTTGGCCTTGGGCCAGCCCTTCTGCTCGAGGTTCAGGGCTTGCGTCTCGGCTGTTCTATGCTTGGAGACGAGCGCGTCGACCTTCGTGCGGTTCTTTCCATCCGTGCCGTCGATGGTGATGAAGCCGGGGCCCTCCCTTACTAATAACGCGTCGGCGGCCGTCAGAAAGCCGTCGTCGGCGAAGGCGTAGACGCACAGTTCGCGGCGCGGCGCGTCGTCGTCGTCGTCGTCGTCGCCGGTCTGCGCCAGCGGTCGCAGGACAGCGGCGCCGACGCTGTAGCCGCCCGTCGCGTCGTCCGCCTCGACGGCGAGCGCCGCGACCGACGTGCTCTCGTCGGGGGCGGGCTGCGTGTTTGACATGGCGCGCACGCTTTTTGGAGCCGACTGCGGCTTGGCGCAGCCTTTTTGTGAATAATATAAGCTGTGAGCTTCCTCTGGCCAACGTTAAGCCCCCAGCGGCTGAGATATCAGCCCGGCCTCTGCGTGCTTTTTGAACATGCTAGTGCCTTTACAGACGCTAGCTGCGCTTCGACGCGCCAGCAGCCCAAACGACTGATCGGCCTTCGCTCGTGCGAGTGGGAGCTCGCCAGCATACCCCTGCGCTGGGACGCTGTCAATTCTGTGCGCGCGCGACTTCTGCCGCTCAGCCAGATCGATCCATCACACGCTGCGGCAGCGCCGACGACGCCTGCGCTGTAAAGCCGTCAATTTCGTGCGCCGAGCACCGCTGCGAGACGTACACGGCCGCACCAAAGGATGGCCGACGCCGCGACGCGCGCGCGCCACCTCTGCGACTTCCTCGAGGTCGCGACCCATACCATACTGAAGGAGCGGAACCTCTACCCGGCGGAGATCTTCAGCGATCGGCGCTGCTTCGGCGTGCCCGTGTCCATAGCGAGGCACCCGGAGGTCGAGGCCTACGTCAAGAAAACATTAAAAGCAATCGAGCCCCTGCTCGCGGCTGGAAGTGTGGAGGCCGTCGTCATTGCCGTCACGGACGGCACGCACGGGGAGCCGGTGGAGAAGTTTGTTTTTCGGGTGGACCCGACCGGCCCGCCACCGTCGGACGCGGTCGGCGGGCCCCACGACGTCGCGGACGCCGTCGAGTCCACGGAGTACTCGCTGAGAGCTTTACTGGCGCGCCTGGCGTTACTGGACACGAAGCTGCCCCCGGTCCGAGAGGACGCGGCGTGGCGGCTGCTGCTGTGGATGCGCGAGGGCTACGACGCGTCCCAGATCCTCGCGGACCCCGCCGCCGCGCGCTTGGTGGACGCGACGCGCGACCTCGCCGCCTCAAATATCAAGGACGCTTCCTTAGTCCCGGTGAAGACCGTGGCCACGCCGCTCGCGCACTTTGAATTATATGTCGAGTGCGAGGGACCCTAACTGTTGTTGACCATGTTCTTGTCTTATAGATGCCCAAGGAGGGTCGCGCCGGAGAGCACTCGCTCCGTTTAGCTCCGAGCGTGTGCTAGTATGTATGTCGTCTAGATAACTCGCACGCGGAGCGGCGTGCGTAAGCGTGCTCGCACGACGTGCTACGTGCCTGTGCTTGCTCGGTGCCATTGTAGCTCGTTTCAGTCGACTCTGGCACCGAACTGAGGAGCTCGGTCTTCGCGGACAACGACTCCAATAAGTCAGCAGCACGAGGCAGCAGAGTTGCTCCGTCAGTCGCCGCGGCGGAGCTCCAGAGACCACGAAAGCTATGCTGCGCCTCGCTCTCTTCGTCGCGACGGTAGACGCGGTGCTCGAGCGGCCGCCGCGCCGCCTACAAAGACCAGCGGCCGCCGACCGCGAGGCCGCGCTCCTCGCCGCGGGCCGCGGCGCGTGTCCCGTGCTCTGTGTCGACGCGCTGCTGCCCTACCAGCGCCTGCCGCTCGCCTTCGACGATGCAATCCTCACGGAATTGCTGGAGGACGTCGGCGAGGGCGGCCTGGTAATGACGACCTCGTGGGACGCGCGGCGGCGCCGAGTGAGACGAAGGGGCACGCTCGCGCGCGTCGAGGGCGGCGCGCTGCGCGGTCTTGTGCGGTGCGCGGTCGCGGGCGCCGACGCGCGCGTCGGCCGCTGGCGGCGCTACGGCGCCACGGTGGTGCCGGGCGCGGCCGGCGCGTCGCTGCGCTGGGGCCGCGAGCGCCTGGCGGACGCGGCGCGCGGCGCTGGAAGCCAACGCATCGCGCGCGGCGTCGTCGTCGACTGCGTCGCCGTCGACGCCGCGGCCGCGCCGCCGGAGCCTGATGATCAATCGCCGCTCGAGTGGTCCTCCACCAGGATCGACGTCGTGGCACCGGACGGCGACGCGGCCGCCTGCGTTGAGAGAGCCGAAGCTCTGGCGGCGACCTTCGAAGCGTACACGGCCGCGGAGACGCCGTGGCGGCTCGCGGCGGCGCTCGACACGGCCGGGCCGCGGCCGGCGGACCCCGCCGAGTTCGCGGTCTGGTGCGCCGCCGTCGCGCGGCCGCCGCCGCCGCTCGGCAGCGGCTTCGACGTGCGGTCGCCTTTACTGGAGGCGCTCGACGGCGTGTCGCGGCTCGTGATCGCGGAGCACGGCCTCCGGCGCGCGCTCGCAGAACGCCAGGGCGACGACGTCACGGCTCTCGGGGAGCCGCCGCGACTGCCGGAGTACGTCAGGGCGGACCTCGCCTCGGGAATATAATTGTTTGTTTGCTTGC